>MDTD01038700.1_pt1 | contig 53615 bp, 30 predicted proteins | sample 811221 | NCBI WGS metagenome assembly MDTD01 (sample SAMN05326646, study PRJNA326480) | marine metagenome | isolation source: seawater | place: Pacific Ocean: South West | collected 2011 | reverse complement strand
GCTCGGGACGGTTCGAAAACGAAACATTGGCCATGAATTTAGGCAACACCCAACTGACCAATACCCAATTAGTTGGCTCTTTAATTCGTTTTGACAGCCTCAGCACTGAAACCCTGGGTGGCAACCTCAATCTTAAAGGCAAAATCAACCGTGACGGAGCTGGCTCACTGAAGCTCAGCGGCAGCTACAATTTTCCAAAAAATGCTTGGCCCGAAAAATTGGCGCCTCTGGATTTCGCAACCCCAAAGGTCAATGGCTGGGTTAATATCAACGGTAACTTTGACAGCCCGACCATTCAATTGAACACCAACTTTGGTCCCGTAGAAGCCTACGACTATGCATTGGCCTCTGGCAGCGCAAAAGTAAATGTGGGGGCGAACCTCGTCCAGGTCACTGAGCTCGATGCACAACTCCTCGCAGGGGGTACCATCAAGGGCAGCATTAATTATGAGATGAATCAAAAACAAGTGACGCTCGACAACCAACTCAGCGCCATTCCTTTGCGTGCCCTGGTGCCTGGCACCAACCTCGCCAGGAAATTGAAAGGATCGGTCAGAGGCAAAATCAACGCTTCTGTTGACCTCAAAGGAGAGGCACCGGTCATTGAAGCCAGCTACCAGTTGACCACCCGCAATTTCGTGATGGCCCCTCTTCAACTTCCGGCCATCAGTCGTTTAAAAGGCAAGATGGTACTCAATGGCAAAGCTTTGTCTTTGCGACAAAATAAAATTACCGCAGAAGACCTCGCCTTTTCTTTTAACGGAAGAATCAACCTGCAACGAGAGACACTCAATCTCAATACAGAACTGGAAAGCAGTCGAATCAAAGAATTGGTGGACAGTCTTCCTGAAGATATGGTGCTCGGAAATACCAAAACCACTGGCACCGTCACTGGAACCTTCGATGATTACTTGTACAGCGGTGACGTGCACGTGGCAGCAGTGGAGTACAGCGGCTTGCCCGTTAGTGAAATTACCACCTCGGTCACTGTGTCTCCTAGCCAAGTGCACATGCCTGAACTCACGGCAGAGTTGGCCGGAGGCATGTGCAATTTAAATCTCACCATTGATTTGAGTGATGAAATCCTCATTGGCTTGGCAGGTCAAGGCGAGTTGCGCGAAATCCAATTAGCCAGTCTGGAGATGGTTCAGCCCGAACAAAACCCCCTGACGGGCGCTGTTTCTGCCGCGTTCCAAATTGGAGGCACCACTGAAACCCCCGAAGTGGTGTTTCAGGTGCATGGCGAAGATATTCATACTGAAGGTATCCTCAAAAGCGAAATGGATCTTCAAGGTGAATTACAATACCCAAGGGTTCTTTTGAACCGGCTCACCGTTGTTTCCTCCAACCTCAACGTTTCAGGAGAAAGCATCGAATTGGACTTGGACCAGATGAACATCGCCGGTCTCATCTCCATCAACCATGTGGACGTTGAGAGCTTTGCCTCTGCCCAAGAAATCCCAGCCAAAGGTCAAGTGGCCGGTTGGCTTAAAATCCATGAGAACATCAAACACCCGCAACTGGAAGCCGGATTGTTTCTGTCTGATTTGGTCTACGATGAGCGTGCTCTGGGCGATGGCAAAGTACGCGTGGTGGCAACACCGCAGCAAAGCGAAGCCACTGATTATGAAGTGGCGGCCAATGGCCTGATCACCAGCAGCCAAGGTTCTGTGTTTTTTCAGAGCTATTTAAGTACATTGACTGATGAGGTCCTCGCACAAATACGTCTTCAAGATCTAGATCTGCAACATTATGGTGGGGGTTGGTCAGAATCCATTCCCCCCATGGATGGAACCCTGCAGGGCAAAGCCCGTATCAAGGGCACCACTTCAGACCCCAAAATTCATTTGAACCTCTCGGTGGCGCAATTAGGACTAATTCTCGAAGAACAAAGCCAGCCCCAGTTTGACGATGAAGAAGAAAACGGACCGAGCCCCCTATCACCTTTCAAATACTTGGGTTCGGTGCGCGTGGCGGGCGAAATACAAAATGGTCTGGTAGACGCGCAAGTGTGCGCCTTCCCAAATTTCTCAGCGAGCAGCCGCACGCGTGGCATCGCATGCAGTAAAAAAGAACGGCTCCAAATTCGTGTGCAAGGAAATATTGACGCCGAATCCACCAGCAATCTCACGGCACAAGTCGAAATGGATTTTGCCTCCATGGCGGATTACATCCCCTCCGTAGCGCGAGCTGAAATTCAAGCCGGCATGCACCTCACCTCCACCATTAGTCTGGCACGGGACAACAGCGAAGCAGAATGGGACATCAGTGGCAGTGGACGGTTCATCGAATTTGATTTTGCATCACCGCAAGCCCCTCGGTTCGATCTGAAACAACCTTTTGCCATTCAATTCACGGGAGAAAGCGCTCGACTGAACACCCCAGTCGAACTCATTACTGAATCCGGACAACTCACCATCTCGGGGTTCTATGCCCCAGAAGAAATGAAGCTGGACGCCCAGGGCCAATTGGCCTTGGCCTTCTTGGGCTTATTCACCGACAGTGTCACCCAGAGCGAGGGATTGCTCGACGTGAAGATTCAAGCCAGAGGCACGGCGGACCAACCCCAACTGGAAGGGCTGATCAAACCCCAACCGGGGGCTTTTGTGCACCTGACCTCTCTTGATCAAGATTTAATTTTTCAATCTGGGGCCTTGGCTTTTGCACAAGAATCGCCCCAAGCACAAGAGAATGGCGAAACCTCTGAGGAACAAATTCGCATTTCCTTTGTTGAGCTGAAAACCAAAACCGACAATGGGGACTTGGCCCTCAATGGAGATGTTCTTCTCAACCCTGTGTCTTCAGACATTTTTGACACCACGCCGATCGACCAGTGGAACCTCGAGGTCCAAGCCAGCGGTCTCACCTACCACAGCCGTACCACGCACGTGGAATGCGCCACCCAACTCAAACTCCAAGGTGAAGGCAAAGCCCCCAAGCTCCAAGGGCAGCTGGAAATCACTGAGGGCCAACTTCAAAAAGAATTCCGGTTGAACAACTTTGTGATCACCGCTGCAGATGACTCCCCTGGCACACCACTCACTGAAACCTTGTACTTTATGGAAGATCTGGAATTCGATGTGGGCATTTTAATTCAAAGCTTCGGGGTACAAACGCTGCTCAATTCCTTCTCCCTAGAGACAGACCTTCAAGGCTCTTTGCGCTTGGCACAGAACCTACGGGAACCGCTGCTCACAGGCAGTGTGGAACTTACCGAAGGCCAATTTGTTTTCCCCTACGCGCAGTTCGACCTTGCGTCGGCCACGGTGGACTTCAAACAAACCCCGGGCCACTTTATCGACCCACAGTTTAGAATCGAAGCTTGGTCCGAAGTATCTCAACGAGACATTCCGCAACTGAACCAAGAGACCCTGCCCCTGGTGCTGGTTCTCGAAGGTAATTTGGATGAAATGAAACTGGATTTTCGTGCAGAAGACGGGAGTGACTACTCACGAACCGATTTGCTGGCTCTGGTTTTGCTGGGGTACCTTCCATCCCTGCCTGGTGACAGCGCCGGTGGCGGCCCCAGTACCGACAATGCCCTGCGCGCCGTCTCCAGAGAACTCACCGCCTCCACCCGCAAACAAGTTGAAGATTTGCTGCGCAACAAACTGGGCGCCAATGTTCAAGTGGATCTCTACGCTGACAGCAGTGGCGTCAAAACGGGTGTGCGCTGGCACTTGGGCAAACGACTCGAACTGGAGGGTGCAGGCGGCATCCAGTTTGGCAATGATGCTTCTGCCCAAAACAACGATTTACGATTGCGTTTCTTGATCTTTGACCACTTACCTTTCGGTAAAGAATTGTTTCTCGAAGGTGGTTTGGCCTCGCCGCCCTCCACCAACCAAAATGCTGAGCCTCGAGGGGACGTGCGCATGACCTACAGGATTTTGGAGCAATGAAACGACCTCCGCGACACCTGTGCCAAGCCGTGCTGGGGCCCATGCTGGGCCTTTGGGCCTTGATCCTGGCCGCGGGGCCTGGTTTTGCCGAAGGTGATGCGGCACCTCTCAGTGAAATTCGTGTCAGGGTGGGGAATGCGGCCGATCCAAATGAAGAAGCACAAATGAAACAGCTGGTGTCTCATTTGCTGGGGCAACCTGCAACGCCCCAACTGGGCAAAGAGGCCGAAAAGATTTTAAATAAAACCGGTCGCTATCGATCGGCCGTGTGCCGGTTTGGAAAAAATAGCAATGCGGGGCGTATGACCTGTGGGTTAACCCGATCCAGAACCATCCGCTATATTCGCACCGAGGGCCTCCCTCCTTCTTTCCTGGAAACAGACTTTCGTAAACGTATCTTTCTCAAAGAAGGCGAACTCATCGACCAGCAAGAGGTCAGCGGACGCAACCGAATCACCCGGCAGCGACAACGGCTAGAAAAATATCTGGAGAGCCAGGGTTACTTTGGCTCTAAAGTGCAGGTGTTGACTCCCCCGGTTCCTGGCTCCCACGCTGTAGATATTTTGGTTCGCATCACCGGCGGGCATTTTGTTTCCGTCCGTTTTGTTTATCAGCGAGGAGACAGCCCTCCTTTCCCCTTTGATGATACCTTTAAAAAAATGTGTGCCTCCGTGGACATGGCCCTGGAAACGGTGGGTCCCCAATCCATTTCCTGCTTCATTCCCAAGCTCTTTAAAAAAGTGGTCAAAAAAACCGAAACGAAAATCCGTCAGCTGGGCTACAAACGCGCGCGGCTCAAAGGAGAGTACATTCCTGTCACGGGCAAAATGGCAAAGCCGGGTGACAATGTCTGCAAAATGCGCTCAGATGATAAACCAGACGACATGCGATGCGTGGACCTAAAGCTGAAATTAAAGTTAGGGCCCCATGAAAAAGTTTCCATCCAATCCTACCCAAAAAGCGCCAGCCCCTCCATAGACGTCGACGTTTTTAAATCCTTATATTCCTCACTCACCACCGGGCATGCCTGGCTACAGCAAATCTTCAGTCCACAAGTCGCCGTTACCGCGCCCCTCGACACCGCCGCCCTCCAAGACGCTCTGGAGACAAATGAAGACTTCGCCAAACAAAGCATGAAAAACGACGAACTCAAGGCATTGGTGCTTGATGCGGTACAAAAACAACAATTTCCCGATGCGAAAATTCAGGTCAAAAAACGAAAACGAAAAAAGATCGCCGAACAGAAAGTAAAGATCCGAAGTGGCAAAGGATTCCGCATTAAATCGGTTCGCTTTAAGGGGAATGACGCATATAGCGACGCTATGCTTCTCAACGAAATTCTCATTGGCTCCAAACCATTCCATTTCTTCGCGCCAGGTGCCTTGGTCCAATCCTACCTGGCGGCAGATGTAGCACGACTACAAGAACATTACCGCTTGGCAGGCCATGCAAAGGCAAACATCCAAACCCGAATTTCCTCCGATGAGCACCAAAACATCGAAGTGGTGTTTCATATCGAAGAGGGGGTCGCCCAAAAAATAAAGCATGTTTATATCCACCATGGTGTGGATAAACTTAAAGACCGCGCGCTAGATGTCTTCGACCTTTGCGTCGTGCCCAATCCGCCGCATCACAAGAACGAAACCACCATGGGCCCCTTTTGCTCAGGCACCCCTTACCTGGCCGAAAACGTCGAAGCCCAACGACAAAAATTGGTCTCGATGTATGTGCAAGAAGGCTACACCTACGCCCATGTGTCAATGGAGCAAACCGAAGACCAGGGACACGTAGAGGTCCATTACACCATCGACCCTGACACCTCCTTCGAAACCCAAAAATCCATGGAAGTGTTCAAGCGAAACGTCCCTCCCGTATTGCTCGGTGAAATTTTATTCGATGGCAACATGCGTACCCAAACCAGTGTCCTGCGACGCGAAATGGGTATCACTGACAACTATCGCAACATTCCCTTATCGCCATTGGTGCTTTCTGATGGTGTCGACCGTTTGAGGAAAACCGGCCTTTTTTCCAAAGTACAGCTCAAATATTTGGGTCTCGAAGAAGAGTGGCGACGCGTACACGCACAAATATTTGTAGAAGAGAAATCATATTTCTCATTAGACACTTCCTTATCCTTTTCCACCGACACCTTTTTCTCTTGGCAAACAAAATTTAGACATCGTAATTTATTGGGGGCCATGCTGGATTATGAAGCCCTCGTGGACAACGGTTTATTTTGGGGTCGAGTCTCACAGATTCGCTCCACCTTAAAGTGGCCTCATATTTTGGGGACGCCCCTTAATTTTTCGGTCGTCGCTCCAGAACTGCTGTATGAAGACCGCCCCCAACCCATCTCTTTGGATTCACAAGCGGCCGCCCTGCGACAACGGGTTTTTCAAACACGGATGACTGCAGGTTTGGATTGGGTATTGTCCAACCTCGACACCATCAGTCTTGGCTACGAACTGCGTTGGGCTTGGTGGGACTCTTCCGGACGCGCTATTTCTTTGCTGCGCGACGCCAACGAAGCCATCAACACCATGGATGGACTGTTGACAGTCACCGAATCCACTCCCATTCAAGAAGGTCTTTTACGTCCCGCTTACCGCTCCATGAAGTTGGATAACCCCTTTAACCCCAAAGAAGGACACCAAATGGAGTTTTCAGTGGGGCTCAGTCACCCATCGTTGGGCAGCGCTGCACCCTTTGCCGCCTTTACGGCCAATCTTTCCCGAGTGAAAACCTTTGGACCGCTCACCACAGCATTTCGGTTACTCTCTAAGTTAAGCTTTATCGATAACCCACAAAGCAACTGGTATTTTCTCAGAAACGAAATCTCTACCCTCGGCGGCGATCGGACCATTCGTGGTTACGGAGACCGAACCATCGGGGTGTTCGGCGTATTGAAAGACCAAAAGGGCGAAAATCTCGTGGACGAAGAAACCCAAATGGAACAAGTGGGGGTTCACAACGGTAACCTGTCACATTTACTCAACGCCGAACTGCGCTTTCCTCTACTTGGAGACACGGCCAATGACAGCTTGCAGGGCGCTTTCTTTTCCGACTTTGGTCTCGTCACAGTGGCCGATAACCCTTTAGCCTTCTCTGCCATTTCCAATGCCATTGACAATCAAGACGACCCCAACCAATTCGGGCTGAGCGTGGGTGCGGGCTTGCGGTACATTCTTCCGGTAGGCCCCATCGCTGCTGATTTCGCCGTCTCGCCCCTGCACCAACAATTGACCGGTGGACCACTTTGGCGCATCCATTTACAATTTGGTTTCCCGTTTTAAATTAAAAAAGCCCCGGCCAAACCGGAGCTTTTTTGTATCAGGAAATGTTCTTCCTAGTTGCTGTACTCTAAAGCTTCAGACAATGAACGTACCATGTCAATGATATGTACCTTCTCTTGCAATAAGCCCGTTTGTACATCTAGAGCTGCTTCCGCTTGGTCTAAAGCAGTCTCGTTGGCCTCACTGGCACTGGCTTCGTAATCGGCCAAGGCCGCCTCGTAAGCCGCATTCGCCATGTGCCAAGCACCGCCGTCGCTCACCAAAGCATTGGCTTCTTGCAGCAGCTGATAGCCTGGAGAGTTCTCATCACCATCCACGCTGTACGCGGTGTATTGAACCAAGGTGATGGGATGGGTGAACAGTGCCTGGCCTACTTCCACATCATCAGAGACGGTTGGGTCTTGAGCGCCGCCCAAATAAGCAATCCGAGAACGCTTCCCAAAATCCAACTGCGCATCCACCGTACTGGAGTAGCGAATCAGCGGATAGAGCGTCCCGTAATACCTTAAGCCCCAAGAGGTACTGGCTTTGATCTTGGGCGCGTCAATTGGTGCTGCATCTTCACCCAGCTGAACCAGTGATGGCGGCGTCAGGGTCGGTACCCCATCGTTCACGTACAAGTGGCCGCTGTAACCCAATGGCTCGCCCTTCATGAAGCTCGTGAAGTATTCAGTGAGCTCAGGGCCAAACACGCGGTAGTAACCAATAGAGAAAGCCCCACGGTTAAATGAGGATGAAAAATCTTTGGTAAAGAATGCGGCTGAGTCAGTCATGGCCATAATGGCCAACACTTTGTCCCAAACCTGCCCAATCACTTCAGGACGGTAGAAAAACTCGTCGGTCCATGTGGTGGTGAAATGACGGCCCATGCCCAAGGGAATGTTCACCGAATCATCGCAACTGCCCACTTCAGCCTCTGGCACATAGGCCCCGTCCGACAGACAATAGGTTCCGGGTTCGGGTGCGGCCAACACAGTAGTGAAAAAGTCGAGACCCGAGAAAGTGGCGCCGGCCCAATCTTGAACCATGGGCCAAATACGGGACGAAGACCGTTGGTAGTAATAGTAATAACGGAATGCATTCAGCATGGGCTGATAGGTGCGTTGGTACAATCGATTGATATAGCTGCTCGCCCAGTAAGGACTCATGATTCGGTCACGCCGGAAATTATTGAAAATGTAATAGGCATCATACATTTCTGCAGCGTTGGACACGATTTCGGACGAGGTCGCGCCCATATCCCATCGGTTACAGGTCAGGTTTCCGCCCCAAGCAAACTGGTCGGTACAGTATTGGTACGGCACTTCCCATTGGAGCGCAGACGTCGAATTCTCAAAGGTGGTGGAGCCCAGTCCCAAAGAAGAGGCTATTTCACGGTAGGTGATGTGTTTCACTTGATCCGTCCAAGGTACCATGCGCCGTTGGTACATGTTGGTTTTACCTTGGGTGGGATTTAAGCCCAGGTCTTTAATATTGATAGAGGCCGTTCGGTCTCCCCCCCAATAAGCGTCGTATGCAGCACGGTATTCATTGTACACTGGGTCATTCGCCGCCCCTTCGAAGAGGTACGGCAAATCATCATAATCAAACAAGCCCAGATTATTATAGAACTGTGTGGGCACAAAACTTCCTGCGCGTTCATCAAAGACCTCCATCATTTGGCCATAACCGAAGGCAATAGCGGCCTTGTCGTACAAACCGATTCCACCAAAATCACTGTTGAAACGTTGATGGTAATCCATAATGGAAGAGTAGCGCTGCTCATGGCTGCTCTCGGTAATTCGTGACTGGTACTTGTCTGCCGTGTTCACGTCCCAGAACTGAGAAAAGAAGTTCAGCGGATCTGCAGAACCTTCAAAGTTGTGACGCAGGCCAACGGTGTGACCGATTTCGTGAGCCATCACGCCCTGGAACACACTCTTTCGTACCGCGTTATAGACCTCTTCTCGGGATTTTCCTTGCAGGGAGAGCGCCAAATCGGCAATGGCCGGCTCAACCATCTCCTCTAGGAAACAGAAGTTCTGTCGGCCCAAGAAGTCTTCTTTTTGGGCGAAAGCGTGAATGCCGCCGGTGTGACTGTGAGCGTGGCCCTCTTCGGGGTCGCCCAAGTGTCCGCTCCCTTGACGGTACGCATCATCTGGAACCATTGCACGTCCCCAGTTGGACGGGCGCGCACGTTCCCATGCCTCATCGTTGATATCCTGACCGGGCTGGTACAGCTCTGGACCGGCCATCATGCGCAAAACATCTTCGGTCATGAGCAATTCTTCGTCAAAGCCTAAGTCTTTCAACAAGTGCATGTTCTCATTCACGGCGTGCAAGGGGCGTTCCACCAGGTATTGTTCGTCACTGAGGTGCTCGGTGCGTTGATGAAACAAGTCTTTGAACTGAGCCAGCTTTTCAGGCGAAAGTTTTTTGTGCCAGCGCTGACGGGCATTTTCGATGTGCTCCCGCGCATTGGTGCCATTGAGGATATCATTCTCGTCGATTTCACCGTTGATAAGTTCAACGATGTCTGCTGCCCAAGCTGCGTAGCGGTTGACCACCGTGCCGTACACGTTGGCATTGGCTGAAACGATTTGTCCCGTCAAAGGATCTGCAGAAGACGGGCCGTAGCCCAACGGGCTGGACTGTTCGGCTTTATGCGTCCAGTTCAGAAAGCTGTAACGCAGATCGCCCAACTGCTCCCAGGTGAAGGCATGATCCGTACCTGCCGTATGATATTCGAGCACCGCACAGGCGCGCTCAAGGTTGCCGTAAGCCACCGGGTAAATACCCGCAGACTCTAACTCACCGTTTAAGTCGTGCTTGTCCGCGAAGTCTTTCACTGACTTAAGGGAACAACTGTTTTCGACAATTTTGAACACTTCGGTATTTTCATCCGTTTCGACACCAAGTGCATCGAGCAAATTCACGAAGGCGCCGTTCCAATCGGCTTCGATAGAACGAATTTCGGGATGCAAATCCTCTGGGAACATTACGTTCAAATGGTAGACAATGGGCTTGATGGTTCGGTCGGCGTAGGGGATTGGCTCGCCGTCTTCATCAAAGCTTTTTTCCCAAATGTTCCAACGGTTGGCCAACTGCTCTCGAGCAGAAAGGGTGGTCCCATTTTCACGGTCGTACAAAAAGCGTTCGGTTCTGAAATACCCAAAGCGAGAATGAATGCGAGTGGTTTCTTGAAAGCACTCGTCCACATCGTGCCGGGTGGGATCACAGATCTCATAGTCGCCAAAAGGATTGTAGTACAACCATAGATCGCGTGCCTCACAGCCCTCTTCGTCCTCATAACAGAACTCCGTTTCACCAGTGGCCGTGGTGCGCAATCCGTACCGAATCGACTGGTAATCGGGGTAAAGCAAGGGCTCATAGTCGTCTTTGGGATCGATGCGCATAAACGAGAGTTTGTAACGGGTCGATGGCGCCAAATTGGTGCTGCAGGTCACGTACCAATCACCGGTGGCGTTACACGCTCGCGGCGTCATGGCCATATTGGCCTCAACGGTGGTTTCAATGTAATCATTTGAGAGGCGAACGCGCCATGGGTTGGTGGTATCGTTTTCTGCATTGCGAGTGGTGGTTCCTTCAGACCCCATGTAGAATCGGACCCAGCCATTCAGGTCGTAATCCTGAACGGTGTTGTTCGACCAGTCCACGCGCATGTATTGCCGTTCCCACCAGGGGTTATCGAAATCGTTCTCAGAAACCACATTGCTTTCCCGCCCATTCGCAGGGTTGTATTCACGACGAATGTCAAAGTGCTTTTGAATGGGAAAGGATGCGATCAAAGTTTGCGAACCAGCATCGCCGCCTTCAGCGCCGGGTGCTTTGCTGTAGGACCGAAACACGAGCAATGCATCTCGGGTAATCTCCCACACGATGCGCTCCATGTCGCCCTGGTAACCCACAAAGGGATAGCCGGATGAGAATTGCTTATCCACCACCACTGCACGGTGGTACCACTCACCTGTAAAGGTGCTCTTGTCCACGTAGTTGGGTTGAACTCGATTGATGTCCACAATTTCTTGCGCACATCCCATACCCGCCAACAGTGCCAAAACCAGGCCCAAGGCAGGGAAACGAGAGCGAAAAAGTTTTTGTTGATTATTTTTCATCTGAATCATCTCCATTATCCTTTATGCCTAGAAGCGGTTGTCGAATCTTTGAACAAAGAATCGTAAATCATCCACCAAATCGGCAGCCAGGTTCATGCGCTCTTGGGCAGAGTCGCGACGGTCTTGTAAATCAGCCAAGGTGCATTCTTCTCCGGCCTCTTCAGAGCCAGGCACCAAGGTATAAGGTTCTAAACAATCATCATTGCGCTCATTGCAACAATAGCCCGCAGGTGTTGATGTCTCGATACAGTGACAATAGGTGTCAACGGTTCTCAGAGCTTCATCCTCCACGCAGGCCTTCAAACGCAGGTAACGATCTTTATGAGTATTCAAGCGCTCCACCATGTCAAAACCAACTGGCGTATCGCCCACCTTTAATGCGCGATATGTGAGACCACTGACCGGATGCACAAAAGTGGAGACATCGGCGGGGTCAGCATCTTCAAAGGCTGACAAATCATCTTCAGAGCCTTCCAATGCCACGCGCATCATGTCCACCATGTCCAACTGTCCGTCGCCGGTGTAAGACATGCTGAATGCCGCATCCACCATCGCATAGTAAGAAAGGTAACTGGACACATAAGGGTAAACTTGCTTGTAACCGGTATAGTCAGGTGAGTCGCCGGTCGCGGGGTCAATCAGATCGCGATGCTGAAAGTTGCCGTCAGGATCCACCACAGGCCCATAAGCAAAGTTATTGCTGGTAATAACCGAATGCATCATTTTAGCCACTTGCTTGGGGAACAAACGGTACCAGTTCACATGGAAAAAGCGCCGGTCGTCGATGGTTTGGACACGTGGGAAGAAGGAGTAAGATGAGCCCATGGCCAATCCCACATAGCGCTTGGGATAGAAGGAACCGATGTAAGACACGTACCAGTCTTCATAATCATCAGTCCACTCAGCGAAGAAGGGACGTCCGTCGCCCAAAGGAATGCTGGTCAAAGTGAAGCCATCGGATGCTTCGGTAGGAATACCATTCTCCACATCGGCGGCGTAGTAGGCGGTACAAGTTCCCAACCAATCATAAGGTATCATTTTATCGGTCACCTCAAATCGGTCGCCAGTACCATCGGCGGGAACAGTGTCCCACATCAACGTCTCCACCGAGAAACGTGGAACATTAATGAACTCACCGGAAGAGGGGTGACCCAATACGTGACTGTAGTGGTTCAGCCCCATCATGGTGGCCTGTAAAAAGTCTTGCTCAGCGTAAGAACCTTCAAACTCCGGCATGGTGGCCTTGTAGAAATAGTACCATTTCATGATCTGGTTGTAGTTGAGGAAAACACGAAGGTCTCGGTTCACCGGACCTTGCCATGCACCACGGCGCCAATCCCACAACCGGTCCCGTGAAAAGTGACTGAAGAAATAGTATTGCCAGTAAGTGGTTTCCATCCATTTCGCGCGGGTACGGAAATCGGGACCGAAATCCCAGGCCTTACACTCCGGACCAAAGTTACCACCCGAATCCAAGCAGTATTTGTAAGGTACTTCATTGGTCGGTGGCGTCATTTGGGTGGATGCTTGTCCCCAATCATATTTGTAATGCCCGCGGGTTTGAATGGCGTCGGTGTTCGCGACCAAGTCTTGGGGAATATCACGCCAGTCGTTCAGGAAGATCCAATCCTTCATGTTACCACTGGCAACAATGTTTTCTTCCGGGAAAGTTTCCACCAACTGGGCATAGCCAAACTTAATGGCGGCGATGTCGTAAGGACCCAGTCCATTGTTGTCGGAGTTCCAGGAGGTATGGTAATCCATGATGGAGGAGTACATGCCTTCTTGTTGACGCAAACAATCTTGCGTGGTCATCGTAAAGCCATCGTGCAGGTTCACCAAGTCTTTGGGGTCGTCTCCATCCATTTCGGCCAAGCACAGCTCCAGTTGCTCTTTGTCCGCGGCTGAGACGCCTTCGGTGTTAGCAGCAGTGAATAAATCAGGGTCCAAGGATTGGACGTACCAAAAACGAGGGCCAAAGTTTAGGGCATCGCCACTGCCTGCCATGTTGTGACCCAAGCCCATGTTGTGACCCAGCTCGTGTAGCAACACAGAACGGAAAGTCGCGCGACGAATCGCATTAAAGCGCTCTTCGTAGCTCATATCGCGATACTGTAATGAAATACCCACTGTGAGTTGGTCTACAAATTCAGGCCCGTCAAAGGGCATTTTGACTTGCTCAGCCAAGCGCTGTTCATCAGCACGCAGCCCCTCCCACAGGTTGCCCTCTCTAAATGGTGACACCTTGTCCAACAACAAATCGTCTAAGTCGTCGGTGAGCATGTCCGCATCAGGACCGATGCCACCAAATAATGCCACATCATCAGGTGCAATCATTTTGAGCTCTACAGGCGTGCCCACCAAGCGATCGCGTTGGGCCCGGTCGTAGTTGGGTGAAATTTCTTGGAAAAGCTGTCCAGCCTCGCGCAAGTTGTCCATGCGCTGATCCATCTCTTGCATGATGTGCTCGGTGGGAACACCTTTAGCCACCGTGGAAACCTGAGCAAGATGCTCACGGGTGTATTGCTGAATGTCGAAGCCTCGAACCAAATCATTCAACTCCAGCTCGCCCAACTGAGTTCCCATTTGGCGAGCCGCGTTGGCGGCACTGTAATCCAAGTAAGCCATGTTAATGTTAGAAACGGCCTGAATGGTTTCACCGGAGACGGGGTCTGCAAGCATGGGTCCCAAACCAAGCCATCCAGTTTGAGCGCGCTTCAGCACCAAGTTAATAATGTTGTAACGCAGATCGCCGGGGCGCTGGTAACGGAAGGGCGTTTCATCATCTGCGGTGTACCATTCCAAAGCAGTACAGATGCGTTCTAAGTCCAAATGCGCTTGGTCTTCGTCGTCGGTTTTTTGGGTAAAAGTCGCTGGGTTATCGCCACTCCAGATATCCGACATGCGCGACTTGATTTCATCGGCCGTGAAACCAGCAGCGGATTGCACTTTGTCTGCCACGTCGGCCTCTAAATCAGCCACAACCTTGACCACATTATCGATGTGACAACTGTTTTTGCGAAACTCCACCAGCTCCACATCCACGTCGTCTACAGAGTCGTATTTTCCGGTACCGGCTTCGTCGTGAATGGCGTAATACATTTCTTGGAAGGCTTTGTTCCACTCACCAATGACCGTTTCTGAAACATCGAGCAGGTCTTCGGGGTGTTGAACGTTGGGATAATAGACGATGGGCTTAACGGTTCGCTTGTGGAGCGGAATCACATCGCCGTCTGAATCCACACTTTCTTCCCAAATATTAAAGCGAGTCACGTTGTAGTCCATGCCACTGGTCAACATGGCGCGTTCTTCGTCCCAGGTTTTTCGCCCTTCAAAATTCACCCGGTACAGGCCAAACTTTTCAAAAATAGGCATGCGCTTGGCCAAACCATTCTCATCTCGAATCTCATCACCATTTTCATCGAGCATCACCACATGATCGGGGAAATGAAGAGGCTGGTAATCGTTGGCTGGATCAACCTTTTTGAAGCTCCAACGAATGTTAAGCACTGATGCATATTCATCATAAGCATAGTTGGGGTCGTAATATCCGAAGTAACCGTAAATATCAGTGGGCCATTCCTGACGCGTGGTGGCTTCAAAGTAGCCGTCGTTCATTTCGAAACGCCACCGATCGGGGTCGGCCGGATCGTTGTGCTGAACGGTGTAGCCGTTTCGAGGTACCAACGATCTAAATGCCAGGGTTCTTGACCATTCCACGCGGAAAAATGCTCGGTCGTACCAAGGCTTCTCGCGGTTTTCCACCAATACATTGCTTTCTTGACCGGTCACAGCATCGTAGGCTTTACGAAGGTCGAAGTGGCCCGTGATGGGAAAAGAGATCACGCGCTCGCCCCGCATCATGTCAGCGCCGCCTTCGAGTTGGTCACCATCGGCGCCGGGCACGGCCACGTAATCACGCCAGCCAATCAGGGCGCGCTCGGTGATTTCCCAACGCAAACGTTCGACCTGTAACCAATCTCCGTCCGCAATACCCATACGACCCTCGTTGATACCGGTGTCCGTAATGGTTTTACGCATGTGCCAAACAGCTTCACCCAAAGGCTGTGTTTGCCAATTCTTGTTAAAATCCGATTTATCCCAGTACGGATCTGTAATCCGATTGATGGTATCATTCCGGTTGGAACACCCCGATGAAACGGTGAGCAGCGCTATGCTCAAAGCAACGAGGACAGTGGCGGGTCGGGTCAGTGAAAACTTCATGTTGCGTTCTCCTTGAAAAATCTTTTTTACATGCGCCAAGACAGATTCATACCGATCTGCGTGAGGTTGTTGGATGGCGTGATGTGATCAAAAAACCAAAAGCGCATTTCGCCAGTGGGCGTGTACGGAGGCCCACCAGTGCTCAATGCAAAACCCAGCACTGGCGCCAATGGGTTTTTGAACACATAGTTGTAGTTGATGCTACCGAACATAGACTCGGTAAAGTTTTGGTCTGAAGCATATTGACTCTGGAGTTCTGGGGCCTCGCTGAGCGCCCGAAGGAATCCCATACTCCAAGTGAGGCTCATGCCCACACTGTGCCCGCCACCAATGCCGTAGCCCAAAGCGATCGTATTGGATAGGCGATAATCAGAAGGGCGACCACGGCGCATGCACATGTTTTCCCCCAGGACTTCCTGCGGACGACACACCACCAAAAAGGCATTCGCTTCTTCTTCACTGTTCATGCGTTGGGTAAGCGGGGTGGCTCGGGTGTAAACGTTATACCCAAAGCTTGGGATCCAAATAACGGACACCGGGTTCAAGCCGGAGAAACTAATGGGGATGGCCGTTCGGAGTGTGGTGGCAAGATTATTATAACGAGACCGCATGGAAGTGGGTAAGGATGCCCCACCAGACCAGCCCACGTTGAGCTTAAGCGGCGCAATACGCCAAATCGACCCCAGTGCGTACAGTGCTCTGACATCGCCAACCATGGGCTGATTGAGGTTGGCGTTATTACCCCCATTAAACGCCAACAACCAAGGAACAGATATCGAAGACGCCAAGTTAAACCGGCCGCGCGGAACAACACCGACCCCTGGCACATTAACACCCATCATCAGAGTCAAACCGGTTCCCCAAGAAGGCATGCGTTGGTATTCCGGCATGAAGGTCCCAATGCCCACGGAGTTACTCAAAATGACATTGGCGCTTAAGGGGAATACTGCGGCTTGGCTATCACCCGCACCACCGAGTGCGTTGTTGGGGTCGTTGGGGTCTAAAAGGCCTTGGGCCTGCAGGGGGGTTGAGAATGAAACCGCGAACAAGAAGCAAAATGTGAACCAGGACAAAGCAAAAGGACCGGTTTTTAATCTCATGTAAACCTCTTCGGCTGGATCGCGCCCAAAAACTCGCGATTTAAAGGTTGTGACTACCAAACTGAAGGGGCGGGTCAATCGGGTGTCCCCTCTCTTTTTGTTTTCCAAGTCGTCAAACCCCAACCCTATACAAGCGTCTAAACAAGAAAAGACGATTATAAAACAGACAGTTAGGAGTTCGGTCCCCCGTGCCCTTCAGCGGTCGCTGACCTTGCGATCATGGGTCGGTCGGTTGTCCGATGTCACGGGGCCGCTTAAAGCAAACTCAATTGGTCTACGGGCACAGAAGGCTCAGAGGATGCCTCCGTCTCACCGGCCATTATTTTCAGAAAATCCGTTTCACTGATAATGCGAATGCTCGCCCCTTTTTCTACCAGCGCCTCGGCTTTTTTTTGCTTGGTGCTCATTTGTCCTTCGCCGAGCAAAGGCGACCCATCATCCCCCACCACCAGGTAGCTAAGGTCTTTTGAAACGCCCGAAGGGGTCTTGCCACCCTGAGCCTGCACCGCTTTTTGGGCTGACTTTCGATCCAACTGCGCCATCTTGCCAGTGAACACAAAACTCAGGCCCTCGAACAAAAGCTCACCTGCCTTGGGCTTTTGAGGCTGCACCAGAGTGACAACCCTCAACATGGCATCAATTTCGTCGCGACGCCCACGCAGCCCCGTCACCAATGCGGCTGCAATGGCTTCACCCATACCGTGAACATTTTGAATGTCTTCTTCAGTCACCGCGAACAAGGGTTCGAAGCCACCAAAAGCATCGCACAATGTTTCTGCCACCGTGGGGCCAATTTCAGGGATGCCCAAAGCCGCCAAAAACACGGCGGGCGGTAGTTCTTTTTTATTTTGAACTTCCGTCACAATTTTCGCCGCCAACTTCGGGCCCATCCGCTCCAATTGTTCCAGTTGATTGACGCTAAGCGCGTAAAGGTCCGCAGGGGTGCGCAACAAATCTTTTTGAATCAACCCGGACAAATGTTTATCGCCGAGCCCTTGCAAATCGATCACCGAACAAAAATACGCCACCCGTCCTTTAATGACAGCCTCGCATTGGTCTGGGTTCGCGCAATAAAGGAAATCGCCCTGGACCAAGGTTTGCCCGCCACATGATGGACAATCCGTCGGCGCAACAACAGCCCCCGCCCCTGCACTCAACACCCGTTCAACGTGGGGAATCACCCCTCCCCGGCGCACCACTTCCACCAATGCGTTTTGGGTCAGTTCTAAATTGTTGAGAATGGCCAGGTTGTGCAAAGAGGCTCGGGTGACCGTGGCGCCTGACACCACCACCGGGGCCACCACGGCCACGGGTGTGATCACCCCGGTTCGTCCCAAAGACCACGTGACCTCTTCCAACTTTGTTTGTGCGGATTCGCCTTGAAATTTGTAAGCGATGGCCCATTTGGGGTGGTGCGCTGTTTCTCCCATGCGTGCTTGCTCTGAGACCGCATCGGCACGGATCACCACCCCATCGGTTTCGTAGTCCAGCTGGTCTCGTTGCGATGCAAAATGCAAATGACCTTGGGTTAAATCGTCATCGACAGAAAGCAAAAGTGTGGGGATTTCGCGAAAACCCATTTTGGCCAAAAGCCGCACTTTTTCAATTTCGGAATCCAATGCCAAATACATGGCCCCGTAAGGAAAAAAGGAAAGCCCCGCTTCGTTGGTTTTCTGTGGGTCTTTTTGCTTTAGAGAGCCCGCCGCCAAGTTGCGCGGGTTGGCAAAATCTTCGGCGTAGTGCGCATGAAACCGTGAGAGCAACATGAACACCTCACCACGTACTTCCATGTAGGTGCGGCCCGCTTCCAAGTTTTTTGCCACCAACTCAGGCGACACTTGATTGGGGATGTCGTCAATTTGCAAAACATTTTGTGTGATATCGTCGCCTTGCTTGCCATCTCCCCGCGTGGCGGCCAAAAACAACTGCCCTTTTTGATCGTACCGCAAGGTACACGCCACCCCGTCAATCTTGGGCATGGCCAAAAAATCACCTTTGATTTTCTGACACCATTTTAAATAGGTTTTATCATCGTAACACTTGTCCAAAGACAGCATGGGCACTTCGTGGGATACCGTATCAAAACGCCGGTTTTCATTAGATTGAGGCCTGGATTCACCGAGCGCCACCAACAAAGGAGAATCAGGCGCTGCTTTGCGCAAGGCTTCTACCAGCCGATCGTAGGCCTCATCGGAGATTTCTGGGGTGTTTTTGTCCCAATACGCGGCGTTGTGCTGGGCCACCAGCGCTTCGAGTTCGCTCACAGTGAGCGTTTTGAGACGCGTCAACAACGCGAGATCATTTGCTGCTATTTGATCGGCCCAGGACATGTCCCTTGCGTTACTGCAATAAGCTCACTAATAAAAGACTTTGGATTCAGTTGGAGGCACCGTTCACAACCATGAAAATGGCTTATTTCCTACCTTTTGCCTGTTCTATCGCTGCCAGCGGTTATTTTCAGTGGCGTTGGCGCAGCCTCAATGGCTTGCGCGCATTGCGATTGCCACACCAAAAAACCGTTTCTGATTTGCTTGAATCCACCGACTTTCCCACCCAAAAATCGGCCAGTCGTGATTTCGCCTTCTTCGATGAGCTTTCCTCAGAGACCCGACGGGAAGTGGCCCCCTACAAAGCGGAATCCCGGGCCTTAGGGGACGCTTGTGAACACCTGGTGGGGTTCACCTTCATGAAACTTCGGAAAAACCAGCCCTTATGGCGTTGGTTTCCCCCCTTCGTCAAATCCGTCTTCGCACTGACCGCCAGCTTGGTGCTTTTTTGGCTCGTGGTGCGCTCAGTGGGCGGTGGAAAGTTCGCCAAATTCAGCTATTGGGCTTGGCAACCTCTTGCCGCGGCCTCCGTGTTGTCCTGGTTTTTCTATCGTCTGGTGGTGAAACAGACCCTCCTAGAAATGCCAAAATGGTTGCCAGAAGACATGCATTTGGAAGCTCAAACCATTTTGGAAGGACAAAGTGTCAAGCCCCTCCTGGCCTTTTTTGCCCCCATTCGCTTCATCTTTCGCACCCTCAAGGTGGCCATTTTCGGCCTTTGATGCTGCGGTACCCAGTTCGCAACCGCGACTCGACTGCCGCATTTATTCCCACACGCTCACGTCGCATGAATCTAAAAAACCTGTAAGCATCTGTTATCTCGATATTTTTTATGAGAGACGAGATTGGCATCAATCTTGATACATATCCTTTGTAATCTAGGGTGTGACATAGATCACATCCCAATCGATACGGACTGAATCTTCGGTCGCAAACCTGCGTCCAAGTTTGCTAAGCTTGTCTATCGAGGTTTTGAGGGAGGAAAGCATGAAAAAGCATTTGGTGATTTTGGCTGCACTGGGGTTCTCAGCCTGTATTCCGGGGCTCGGTCCTGAAGATGCACGACCCATTGAACCGGGCCAAGCGCCGGCCTCTTCCGCTTTGGCCATCACGGCCGATGATGCCCATCTGATCATTGCTGCTGAAGATCACAATCAAGTGGTGGTGATTGACCGAGACACCAAAGAGGTGGTGCGCACCATTGATGTTTCAGCCGGTCCTTCCCACGTGATCGTTGATGAAACCAACACCGCCTATGTCACCACCCGCTACGGGCACAAACTTCACGCGGTCGATCTCAACACTGGCCATGAAAAAGGCCAGGTGACCGTGGGGGCCGAACCCATGGGCTTGACTTTGGTTGACCACAACCGCGTCGCCGTTGCCCTGTCGGGAGAGTCTGCGGTGGCCATCGTTGATGTTGCCAACTACGAAATCACTAAAAAAGTGGCGTTGCCAGATGCAGACCCACGAGCCGTGGCGCAAGACGCTCGCGGCCGTTTGGTGGTGAGTCATATGTCCTCGGGTCGTTTATCCATTTTAGACGCCGACATGGACTTCTACAAAAACATCCCCATGAACACGCCGGTTCAAACGGGACCCGCAATTCACCCCAATCACGTTCGTTTGCTCACCTTGAGCAGCGACGGTGAAGAAGTGGTCACTGCCCACAGCCAAAGCAATCCCGATGTGGTTCGCTCGCCCTTGGATCCCACCTTGGTCACTGGCCACGATATGGAAACCGAAGACGGTTTTGAAGAAGAAGAATTCTCACAAAGCAACTGCGGTTACGGCGGCTGCCCCGACGAACTCGGTGCGGTGGTTCCCACCGTGACCCAAGTGGATCTTGAATTCGACAGCGTGGTCATTCCTGTCAAAGACCAAACTCAAATCAACTCAGACATCGAAAGAGGGTTTGCTTCAGAATCCCCAACCATCCTCAATCCCAACTCCGACCGCTTCGCTTTTAAAGTACGCCTACACAACCCCATGGGTGCCGCAGTTGTCGATGGTGGACGCGCTCTTTTGGTGGTTAACACGGGTACCCAAAATGCAATTCTCATCCGCAGAAACATGAATGGCTCCTCCAGGGATGTTCTCGGTGCAGCGCGTATCGGGCATGGCCCCACCGGACTCGCACTGACACGCGATGGTCAATTCGCGTATGTCTTCAACCTGTTCGAGGGCAGCATCACCGAAATTGAGTTACCGGTCATTCCCGACATCGATACCGTCCGAAACAACGATGCTTTGATGGCAAAAACGGAGAGCACGACCATCCATGAAGACGTTCCCTTGGTGGAAGATTCTTTGGCCATGGATTTTGAGAATGAAAGAGGCAACAATCTGCCATCCAACACCGTCACCATTCTCGAAGAGGTATTGCCCCCAGATGTGGCTTACGGCCGGATTCTTTTCCACGATGCCAACGACCACCGCATCTCCAGTGGCGCAACCGTCTCTTGTGCATCATGCCATCCAGACGGCCGAACCGACAACATGACCTGGAAGTTCAATTTTGGTCCCCGCAACACGCCCCAACTGGGGGGTGGCATTATGGACACCGCGCCCTTTCACTGGCCCGGAGACGTGAACCGATTTGACGATCTCGAAACCGCCACCGTTCGGGCCTTCATGGGCGGTGAAGGTCTGGGCTCTGACATGGCAGTGGTGGGCTCCTTCATGGACCATTTGCCCTCCGCACCCACGGTGAAACACATCACCAACACCCTCACCGCCTCCGAAGAACGTGGCAAGGCCATCTTTGAAAGTGCCGAAACCGCCTGTGCCAGCTGTCATTCCGGCGAGGACTACACCAATAACTTGACCATGGACATTGGTTCGAAGGCCCGTCACTCAGACCGAAATGATTTTCAAGTACCTGTTTTACATGGTCTTTCACGCTCTGCGCCGTACATGCACGACGGTTCAGCCGACACCTTGGAGGCACTGGTGAACGAATGGGTCAAGACCGATCGCATGGGCAAAGGCTCGCACCTGAATCCAGATGAAATTAAAGACCTGATCCGTTTCCTTGAGACCCTGTAGAACTTGGGCTATCATTAAAGAACGTTGAATTCAGACTTGGCGTGTGGGTCGTTCCAAGGCGATCGGCTTACCCTAACAGCGCCACGGCCGTTTTCAGGCTGAACAGAGTTGGCGAGCGTACAATACGCATCCCGGACAGAGCTCACCTCATCCTGAAACGGTCTTCGGTCTGAAGGCACTAAGGCCCCCGACGACCTCGATGCGGCGCTCCCCAAAACTCATCAATGGCCAACCGGTGATGTTGAATGATCGACTCCGCCACGTAGTCCAGTACAGCGTTCGCCGGCTTCAACACCTCCAGATCCTCAACAAAATTAGCGTCCTTTTGTACCTTCGGATCGCAAGACATTCTGACCACGTGCAAATAAAGGACCAGCGCAATAGAGGACTTATAGTTGTTGTGTCCCAGCTGAAAACGCATGTCTTTTTTCGCACCCTGAAACCGGTTCCAGTCGATCCCCACGCCCACCAAGCCTTGATTTTGGCTCAATAAGCGTCGCATGGGTCTTTTGGCAAACAACACGCTGAGCTCGCGTATTTCTGACAACGCAAACACACGCTTGAGCATGGCTGGAGACAAGGCCGCGAGCAAATGCGCCAACACCTCCCAATCTGCCACCTGGTCGTAGCTTTGTAAGGAGCTGAGTTCTTTTAAGATTTTCTCTTTGTTGGCCTCCACCAAGGCCTCCAGACCCTGATACCGCGTCAAATAAATGCGATGGGGCCGTGCGTCGTCCTCTTGGGCCTGGGCCCTGGCTTCCCGGTGGCGCCCTGCAGCCTGGGCCAAAGGTTTAATGGCCTTCGGGGTGATCCGCATGCTTTGGGCATAAGTTTTGGGCAATTTGGTCGCCATATAAGTACCTTAACAAAAGATGCGCTGGCTTTGAAAAATGGCGCGAAAATCGGGGCAAAAAATTCATTAATTGGCCAAATGGTGCGCATACTATCCGACGAGATCTTCAGGAGGGGTTTTGGACCCGAAAAGCGGAGCAAAAAAAGCCATGTTGGCAGCAGAGCAACTTAAAAAAATCGCTCAAAAAGAGCTGGTTCAAATCGGTCAAGACAGCACCGACGAACCCATGGCTTTGATGGCGGCTTTCCCTGAGCCGGTGATGGAGCTCGAAGAAGCCGATCGCCAGCGCCAAGTGCGGCAGGGCATGGACTCCGTCATCATGCTGGGAACCCCTCCCGAGACCACCCGTGGCTTCGTTCGTGCCGTCCTTAAAGTCCCTCTCGACCACCCGCAAGCCCAAACTTTTGGGGTCTTCGTGGAAGTTCAAAGAAACGCGTATGAAAAGCTCAAAAAGGCTTTTGCCAACAATGAAGAAGTGGAAGCACCGGGCACCCTGGCCACCCGACTCCCCCTCCTAGAGGATGCTTACGGCAGTAAGGTGTGGCTGCGTGAATACGGCGATCACCGTCGGGTAGTGGTTATTCGAGCGGAACATCAACTGCTCAACCAAGGGCCAGCCATCGGAAAAACCATTTAGCTTGTGACTGCCCCCTCCCAGTTGTTAAATTGACAATATGGTCAACCATCGTTCGCTTCCCCACACGCCCGCCTCTCCCGGCTCGCACGTTCGGCACGAAACCGAATCCACCGATATCAACGATCTGTATCGCAAAAGTTTGCAACAGGAATGTGCACGCCGCGAATTTGCACTCCGCTTGGGTATTTCCACCATCCCCGTAGCAGCAGTGGCCACCACGGCTTTGGGTTTCATTTTGGGCTTGCCCGTGGTTGGGATTTCAATTCTTGCCGTGATTGGACTGAGCTGTGGACCGGGCTTGGCGTTGAGCACGCTCACCGCTCACAAAGTGATCAAAGGTCGCAAACTCAAACAGAGCGTCATCAACAAGGCCATTCAAATGGGGTTGAGCCAAACCAGAGCCGAATTTCTCTGGAAAGCTGTATGTCACGAACTCGACGCCATCGACCGCGAGAGCATTGCTGCAGGCAAAACACGTTCGTTATTTTTGATGACAAAAAACCAGCGGTTTCAAGAGGCGATCGAAGCGGGAGAAGTCCCTTGGGAAGATGCCGGACTGTCTCGAAAAAGTCTGCCTGGGTTGTAACTAAGGTCGATACACTGCCGGTTGAATGGAACCACGTGGCGCGGCGGCAGAACGAAAAGCCCGATGCCACTTAATGGCTGGCTCCACCCGATTGGGTGTCTCTGCCGTTCCCAAACGTTCTTGGTGCTTCTTAGCCAATAAAACTTCCTCGATGGATTTCTGAGGTGCTTCTTGAGAGAACACTGCCGCATACAATTTGTTCGGAGCCACCTGGCCTACCGCGGCATAAAACACGCCATCCTTTTGAATCAACATCACCGGCAGATCGCCCACTTTACCGCTCAAGCCCGCGTATAAATTTTGAGTTTCCTCGTCGTCCCCTGCGATCAGTGACCACACATGCCGTAAACGTTCTCCTTTATTAAGGATCGCCATTAACGACAGCTCTTGGCCCAAATGGCCGCGGTAGCGAAGTTGAGCCACCTCTTCGTCCCCAACCGAAACCACCCGCCCGCCGCGCAGCATGAAGCCTGCCTGCGTGAGGTTGGGCACCTTAATGTCTTTACCCAGGCGAGAACGCACAAAAGATGCAACCGTTTGAGGATCAGGTGATGCCACGTCCATGGGCACTTGTAATTTGTGCTGGGCCACTGCGTTCTTCACTTGCTTAAAAAGAAACCGTGGTCGCTCGTGCATGGACGACAAGAAGGTTGACACCATCAAACAGGCTGCCAAGGCCCCCCCGGACACCGCCAGGCGAGCCCCCCAAATTCGCAGGGGCCCGTGGGTACAACTTCGGGTTTCTTTTTGAATGCGAGCCGCCAATGACGCGGGTACGTCACACTGCGCAGCGCAACGGAGTCCTGTTTTCATCTTGGACAGCAACTGCATTTGTTGGCGACAACACGCACAGTCATCGAGGTGAAGCTCAATGCTCTGCTTTTCTTCAGTCGCCAACTCACCATCCAGATACCAGTGGAGTTGCTGTTGGATATTTTCACACTTGTCTGGATTTACCATTGGGTCCCCATGCGGTCCTTTGCCCATCGAAATACATCATCACTTTTAAACAACTAAGATTTCCCCGCTTGCTTTTTCTGGGCGCGAAATGCTTCGAGGGAGTAAGCCCCTTCATCGGTACGAATGACGCCTTCTTGTTTAGCGAAATCAAAAAGTTTCTGTTGTAACAACCGGCGTCCCCGGTGCAACCGCGACATGACAGTACCCACCGGAATATCCGCCATTTCTGCCACTTCTTTATAAGCGAAGCCCTGAACGTCACTCAGGACGATGATGGTTCGATAATCGACCGGGAGGGACTCTAAAGCCGCCTGAACTTCATCGCTTAAAAATCGGTCAACCAGTGCATTTTCAGGGTCGAGGGTCTCTTTGTGAGACTCTGGCTTGAAAAAGTTTTCCAAGTTGCTGTCTTTATTGGGGCCGGTCAGGATTTCCCGCTCTTTAACCCGGCGCCTGTATTTGTTGATGAAGGTGTTGGTGAGAATTTTGAACAACCATGCTTTGCAGTTGCTCCCAGGCTCAAACTGGTCTTTCGCCCGCAGTGCCTTGAAAAAGGTGTCTTGAACCAGGTCTTCTGCATCCGCAGGGGATCGGGTCATGCGCAGCGCCGTTCCGTACAAGATGCCCATGTGGGGCAACGCTTCGGCCTCGAAGGCCTTACGGGTCCATTTTTTTTGTTTCTTCTGCATGCTGTCTTTTTGACCGAAAAACATTGAAAAACCTTATCTTATCTCTTTTGAGCCTAGCAAAAGCTGACCCTACGTCAAAAGAACGCGCGGCGATCCGCAATTATTCCTTAAAAGAGCTCTTTTTCATGGTTTTTTGGGCACCAGATCCACTTTTTGGGGCCTTTATTCCGGGAAAACCACCTGAACGGGGCTCGCACTGTCCACACTGGTCCCATCCCCCAGTTGGCCGTAGTTATTCCGGCCCCAGCACCAGACGGACCGATTCTCCAACAGCGCACAAGAATGATTGACCCCCGCCGATATCTGAATCACGGGCCCTTCGAGTCCCACCACCGCCAAGGGGCTGTTTTGTGGGCTGGTCATGCTCCCGTTCCCCAGTTGGCCGTAGCTGTTCTGCCCCCAGCCTTTGACCGAGCCATCGGCCATGATGGCCAAGGCGTAGGTTGAGCCCAAGGAAAGTTTCACCGCCCGTTGGCCTAAATCTTCCGTTTCGATGGGTTCACCTTCCCGTGCAAAGGGCTGGTGCACCCCGTTCCCAATGGCACCGCTCTGGTTATCCCCCCAACAATAGACTTTACCGTCTGCCGCAGTGATCACACAGGTGTTGTTGACACCGGCTGCCACATCAATGAAATCGCTGTCGAGACCTTGGATTTCCCGAGGGCTCAAGACACAGGGGTATGAATCAGAATTGGGACATACCTCGTTGTCATCCATGGGAGTGGCCACCTGATACCGGTGATTCCATCCCCAGCAAAACAACTTGCCGTCATCCTGCAAAGCACACGTGTGGTGATACCCCACCGCGAGCTTCACCACGTTGGAAACGCCGTCCACCACCACGGGTCCACCATTGGAGGGAAACAAATCATCGCCCGTTCCCAGTCCACCGAACCAGTTTGAGCCCCAACATTCAAGATCACCGTCATCGCGAATCACGCAGGAATGTCCCCAGCCCGTTTTCGCCGCTCGAGTACTGGTGATTCCGGTGACCACTTCGGGGGTGTGTTTGTTTTGCCCCTGGGTGTTGCTGGGGCGCCGATGTGGGCAACCGCCCCAACAGTACAGGTCACCCGATTCGGTGGTCACCGTCGTGGAGGTGTTCCCAGTTTCTATAGCAACCACAGCGCGGTCGGAAGGGATGAGTGCTGGCTGGGGCGTGGGATTAATGGAGTCCTCAGACATCCCGTCCCACCAACCAAGACCAAGCTGCCCCCACTTGTTTATTCCAAAGCATTCCACATCGCTGGTGGACCATCGCACACAAGTCCATTGGCTCCCAACTTGTACCTCTTGAACGTAATCGCCCTCTGGAATGTAAACTCCAGCATCGCTTTCATCTGGCTCCCATAGGCTGTCTCCGTTTCCTGCATCACTCGGTAAAAGTGGGGTCTGGCCTCCAGCATCACTCTCTTCGATGGGCCCTGAGTCCCCCTTGCAACGATGGGTGTCAGGGTCGCAACCAAACTCACAATAGATTTGTGAGGCTTGGTACTGACATTCCCCTTCCACACAAGCGCCTACGTTATCGTATACCAGAAGGTCATACTCGCTCATGCATCGATCTTCGGGTGGTTCATCGCAGTCGCCACAGATACTATCGGGAAGCCCCTGCCCGGAGAGGGGAATGAGGGTTAGTTTTGTGTTTTCAGCATCGGTGTTGAGGGTCAATGTGCCTTGATATTCTTTGATGGCCGTGGGCGAAAAAGTGACCGAAATCGTTTCGGAGGATGACACCCCAACCTGGTCGACACCCAACTCTACCGAAAAAACACTCTCTTCATCCACCAGCACCCAATCAGAAATTTTAAGCGGCATTTGACCGAGGTTTAACACTTCAATGGTACGCGTGCTCGAGAGCCCCATAGGCACGTCGCCAAAATCGAGTGCCATGGGATTAACCGAGATGAGCGCCCCCGACTGACGCACAAATACTTCGCGCTCACATGAGCAAGAAGAAAAAGACATCAAACCCAATAGTAATATCAGCTGTACGATTCGCACTCTCACAATTCCCCCGGTAACAAAAATTATCATGCGTCCTTAGGCGTACGGTCCAAAAGACGATCGAGTAAGGACGGCCCGTAGCTCTCAATCTCTTCCAAAACACCCTTCGCTTTGGGCTCGAAACGTTCCATGTACTGTAACGCATACGCCCTTCGCTGTGGACCATCATCGGTGTCAGCCACACGCCGGGCCAACCTGACCAAAGCCTCTGAAATAGCGACGATGGATAAAATCTTGGTCAGGCGCTCGGCGTGCCACAAACCAAAAGAAAAATCTTTTGCCGGATCCCACGTTTTCAAGAACGAGGCTTTCCATTCCAATAGCGGTTTGTCTTTCATGTCACCGAATTTGTCGCTCACGATGCGCGTGAAAATACTTTGCATGGCTGAATACTTAACCACACGAACCCGCGCCAGCGCCTTTTCCATTTCGTCTCGCCCCGTCACGGCCTCAAGTTTCAAGGCTGCAAAACGCGACAATGCTTTAGTGGGATTGCGTAATACTTTTTGCAAATTATCTTTGAGGGCCATCAGACTTTGGATTTGGCTGGTCCCCTCGTAAATGGGCAAAATAAGGGCGTCTCGCAATAATTTTTCTGCGCCGTATTCTTTCATATAGCCCACACCACCCAGAATCTGCATGTTCATGCGGGCGAAACGTACGGCTTCTTCGCCCCCCACGTATTTGATCAATGGCGTGGACATGCGAGCCCGGTTTTTGTAACTCAGAATTTCTTTTTCCAGTGCGCGCTTCTCTTCGTGGCTTTCAGGCGGTTCGATTTTGAGTTTCACCCGCAACCGATGGGCCATTTCTTCATTACCAGCAGCCTCAAACGACAAGGCCCGCAGACCAATGGTGGTGATTTTCATTTCGTCCAAGTAGTCCGCGATCATTTCGTGTTTGGCGATGGGCTTGCCCATGGTGACCCGCTCGTTCGCGTAATCTTCTGCCTGCCGGTATGTAGCCTCCATGATTCCAAGCCCTTCAAAGCCCACCAAAATTCGTGCGTTGTTCATGAGTAATAACATGCCTCTGAAACCATGACCCCGTTGTCCAATGAGGTAACCCACGCTGTCTTCGAGATTAATGGTCGCCGCCACACCAGAGTGCTGGCCCATTTTTTCTTCAAGGCCGCCCATTTCAACATTGCGAACTCGCTCCCCATCTTTCTCAATGTGAGCGGGCACGTAATAAAGAGACAGCCCTTTGAGCCCGCCCAATTTGCCCGGGTCCTCAGAACGCGCCAACACAATGTGATGCTCACCGTGCCCTGAAGTAATCCAAATTTTTTGGCCATTGATGCGCCACGTCCCATCTTCTTGTTCGACGGCTTTGGTCCCAATTTGCGCCAAATCCGAACCCGCATTGGGCTCGGTGAGCAACATGGCCCCCCATTCCTGGCCGGCCGCAATCTTTTTCAACTCTTCATCGAAACGCATGGATGTGATGCGATTGTTCTCATCCAGCTCAAAATTGCCCTCTTCAATGGCGTAGGATGTCAGGACCAAGCCCACCCCGCCATAAAAACCGTACGCACTCATCACCGACACATCACCCCGGGCCAAAAGTTCGCTGACCGCGCTGCCGAGCACCACCGGGAGGTTTAAGCCGCCTACACGTCGGGGCATCATCAAGCCCATGGCGCCCATTTCAGCCAGGCCGTTCAGGATTTTTGCCAACCGAGGCGCGGTTTCCACTTCTTCACCGTTTTGCACAGGGTGTTGGCTGTCCAACTCTTCAGTGAACGGGGCGATCTGCTCAGCTGCGAATTGCCCGATGGTTTCTAGCATGTCGGCATAGAAAGTCGCGGCTTCTTTGGGGTCCGTGAACGCGTCGCTGGGGTCTTCATAGGCCTCCAATAAAGGCAGCAGCTTCCCCCAATCGGTGGCCCGAATGTGAAACTGTAAATCTTCGTTATCCGTAAAAAAGTTGCGTGAAACCATGAGCACTCCCTCCTCGAATCAGCGCCATGCAATCGAGGCATTCCATTAAATCCTATGAACATTTAGCGTTATTCTTATCAATTGTCCTCAAAAAAAGCGATGATCTCTTCTCGCTGTGCGTGGGCATCCCGCATGGCCAGTTGAATGAGATCGGCGGCATATTCACCGTCGAAAAGCAGATAAGACAGCAAGTCTGATGCTTGATCCCCTCCCCTATCGGCCATGCGCCTGAATATGGAGCCCACCAAGCCCCCCGCTCGAGACAAAATGGTCCCTTCATTGATATGTCGCAATGTGACTTGCGTAATCTCCTCGCTGGGTCGAATCACCAGCGTTTTGATCTTCCGAAAAGGCGCGCCGCGCATGCGTTTCATCACTTGGCCCAGGCGATCTTCGAACTCGGGGCCATACGCCTCCGTACCGGCATCGAGTAAGGCATTAAAACGTTGCAAACGCTTCATGTCATACTCAGTTTTATCCACTAATGTTGCACTGAGGATTTTACCCAAAAGATAAACCGCCGACGGGAAATGATCTACCGTTTCAGGATCATCGGCTTGAATCACACTGGGCTTGTTCCGTTCTGGTTGAAGCCCAATCATCAAGAGGCGATCGGCCCCGAGCCGTAAAGCAGGTGAAATGGGTGTGTTCTGTTTCAAACTGCCGTCGCAATATAGCTCCCCATCGATCTCCACCGACGGAAAAACCCATGGGATGGCCGCTGAGGCCAACGCATGGTTGGGTCCGATTTCGGTATGGAATGCGGCCACCTGGGGATCGGTACTCCAAGCGGGCAACACCCCTTCGGTGGTTTGCGCAAACACATGGGTTTTACCCGAAGCGATGTGGGTGGCGTTCAGCGCCATCCCTCGGAGGTTTCCACTTTTGATATTTTTTGAAATGTAGCGCCAACGGTTCCCGCGTCGCACCAACTGCTCCAAGGGCAAAGTGTTTAACAAGCCGCCGAGCCGACCCGGGCCCAAGGTGCTGTCCAGTGTGCCTCGGCCCCGTGACCCCAAAAGAAAACGAGGCAAGTTGGCCACTTCTCGCCAACCCATTTGGTACACGCCCTCGATCCGCAGCCGTTCCCAAATCATGGACAAGGCTTTCCCTTGAATCTTGGGGACGTGATTGTTCGCCGCTAAAAAACAAGCGTTGATGGCCCCTACGGAAGTGCCCGAAATAATGTCGAAATGGATCTTTTTTTGAATCTCAGGCGGCAGTTGGGTGCGCAAATACTGAATTACCCCAGCTTCATAGGCCCCGCGCGCACCGCCACCGGATAGGACCAGGCCCGTCCACGGCCTTTTTTTTTCGCGCGTCACCCCTGCGTTTTCCACCATAAAATCCCTAAAGTGTGAAGATCAAAGATGAAAATCATACCACTTCCCTGGGCCAACGCCAAACGCCATGACTCATCCTGTATTGATTCAAAGAGCCTCCGAGGCTATGAACAGCGGGCAATCGAGCGCGAGGAGGCGACAGGTGAAGCAAGTCCAATCATTTCTGTGTGGAGAGTGGCAATACGGCCAAGGCAAAGAGCAAACCCTTTACAACCCCATCACGGGTGAAAATGTGGCCACCGCATGCACAGAAGGTCTGGATTTGGCCGCGGCGAAAGCCCATGCCCAAACCGCCGGCGCCAAGACGTTGGGTGAAATGACCTTTGCGGAGCGAGGCCAACTGCTCAAATCCATGTCTCTCGCGCTCCACGAAGCGCGCGACCGACTGATCGATGTTTCCACGGAAAATGTAGGCACCTCCAGGGGTGATGCCAAATTCGACATCGATGGTGGGATTGGAACGCTGGCCTATTACGCGAAACTCGGAAAAGACCTGGGCGAACAACGCTTCATTGTAGATGGCGGACCCGACCCACTGACCCGCGCCACCCGGTTCATGGGATACCATGTAAAAACCCCCAAGCGAGGCGTGGCACTCCACATCAACGCATTTAATTTCCCCGTGTGGGGCATGATGGAAAAAGCAGCCTGCGCGCTGCTCGCGGGCGTTCCAGTCATCACCAAACCCGCAACGAGTACTTCGCTGCTCGCTTGTGAAGCGGTCAAGGTTTTGACCGAGCAAAACGTACTTCCCGATGGCGTACTGCAATTCGTGGGTGGTTCATTACAAAACTTTTTTGAACTTTTGGATGGTCAAGACACCGTGGCCTTTACTGGTTCTGCCGCCACTGGTTCATATTTGAGACGCCATGACAACGTGGTGAATCACAACGTCGGATTTAACGTTGAAGCCGACTCCTTAAACGCGGCCGTTCTTGGCCCCGATCTCGGCGCAGACGATGAAGCCTACCAGCTCTTTTTGCGAAACCTTCAAACCGAAATCACCCAAAAAGCCGGGCAAAAGTGCACGGCCATTCGTCGTATTTTTGTGCCCGCAGGTATGATCGACCAAGTCCAAGAAGACCTCATCGAGCGTTTTAACGATGTCAAAGTGGGCAATCCCATGCTGCGAGAAGTCTCTGTTGGTCCATTGGCCACCCAGCAGCAAAAAGAAGACGCACTCAAAGGAATCGGACAGCTGGTCGAAGACGGTGCCACCATGTTCTTTGGGACACCTGAAAAACCAGACCTGGTGGATATCGATCACGACAATGGTTATTTCATCGGGCCAGCGCTCTTGAGAGTGGATCAACCCCAAGAACACCCTTCCGTCCACGACCTGGAAGTCTTTGGTCCCGTGTCCACGCTGATGCCTTATGATGATGAAAACGAAGCCGTCGCTTTGGTGGCCAAAGGCCAAGGTTCTTTGGTGGCCTCTTTGTATTCCAACGACAAAAAATGGGTGGAAAACGTGCTCATGGGCATCGCCCCCTTTCACGGTCGCGTTTACTGGGGCAATGCGAAAGTGGCTGATCAAGCCACGACCCCGGGCATGGTCTTACCGGTCTCTATTCATGGAGGTCCTGGACGTGCCGGCGGTGGCGAGGAGCTGGGCGGCCTGCGTGGCTTGGATTTTTATCTACAGCGTACAGCCATTCAAGGGGATCGCGGAGCCCTCAATCGCATGTTTGGCATTAAGGAAGCCTAATCAACTCGCTAACAGCGCATCGGCTAACGCACGAAATGCCTTCCCGCGATGGGAGATGGCATGTTTGTTTTCTTCGCTGATTTCCGCAGTGGTTTGTCCGGGAAACGCGTCCGGGTAAAACAACGGATCATAGCCAAACCCACCTGCCCCGCTGAGCGCATGCCCAATAAAGCCGTGCACCTCACCGTAAAATCCATGTATTTGTCCTTCGGCATTCATGGCACACAAGGCACATGCAAAATGGGCGCGCCGTTCTTGAGCCGTGGGGAAAGACCGTAAATTGTTCAGAAGCAAAGTATTGTTGTCATCGTCACCCTCACCGGTGCCAGCATCTAAGGCATAGCGGGCTGAACGAATCCCAGGCGCCCCTCCCAAAGCATCCACACACAACCCACTGTCGTCAGCGATGATCCAATGGGGCATGAGGTCAGCTCCCGTGCGCTTCAAATGCGCCCAAACGGTTTCTGATTTTTTTTGTGCGTTTTCTGCAAAGGTGTGACCGTCTTCGATGATCTCCAGGTCGTCTAAACCAAGATCCCGGAGTGTTTTAACCTCAACACGTCCACCGGTGAGCGCTACCAACTCCTTGGCTTTTTTTGAATTCTGAGTGGCCATCACCCAAAACTGTTTTGAAGCATTCATGCCAAAGCAGCCCGTTGTAACCGGCATAATTCTTCAATGGAAGCCAAGCCCATATTCAGGATTTGATCCACCTCTTCGCGACGCATGGCGGCCCCTTCGGCCGTGCCCTGCAATTCAACAATGGCCCCATCACCTCGAGCCACCAAGTTGAAATCGGTATCCACCGCCACATCTTCTTCGTAACAAAGATCGGTGAGCACCTGACCATTTTTGATGCCCAAGGAGATGGCTGCAATCTGATCGGTGAGCACGCTCGCCAATGCCGCCGCCGGGATTGCTTTTCGCGCGATGGCATCTTTGAGACACAGTGCAACGGCCACGTAGGCACCGGTAATGGATGCAGTACGGGTCCCGCCATCGGCCTGCAACACATCACAATCGATGTGAAGGGTGTGATCACCAAGACCTTCGAGATTCACCACTTGCCGTAATGCCCGGCCGATCAGCCTTTGGATTTCAACACTGCGGCCATCAGGTCGGCCACGAGAACTGGCACGGCTTTTTCGGGTTAAAGTCGAGGCGGGGAGCATCCCGTATTCTGCGGTCAGCCATCCCTTCTTGCCTTCTTCTTTTCGAAAGCGGGGAATCCCTTCGGTTAAAGTCGCCGTGGTCAAAACCCTGGTTTTTCCAAAAGAGACCACCACCGATCCGGCGTGGTGCTCAATAAAGCCGCACTCAAAACCCACTGGTCGCAATTGCGCTGCTTCCCGTCCGTCTGCACGCATGTCTACTGCCTCCTGCAAAAATTATAGATTGAATTTAGAATCGATAGTTGTGATCGAGCTCGGGGCGAACCAAAACACCTTTGTCTTGGCTCTCGAGCCAGCCGCGTTTGTGAAATTCGCTCAAAGCGCGCGACACCGTCTCTCGGCTGGTGCCCAAACGATTGGCCATTTGCTGTTGGGAGGGCAATTTTTGAATCCACAAACCCTCATCTCGATCTTCACCCTCTTCTTCCGCTTTCTCTAAAACAAAACGCGCTACCCGCCCAAACACATCGAGTAAAGCCAACGACCCTAAAGTGCTATCAGCCTTACGCAATCGCACACACAACTCGGTCATGATGTTGATGGCCACCGTGGGATAGGCTCGCACCGCTTTTAAAAATTCGCGGCGATCCAATCTCAAAACCGTACACTTGTTCATGCAAACCACATTCGCCGAACGGGGCTCACCGTCGACTAGGCTCATTTCGCCAAAAAAGTCGCCGCTTTCTAAAAAATCCAAAATGAGTTCTTTGCCGTTTTTACCCAACAAAGAGACTTTGACCTTGCCCGCCTGAATCACGAAGAGCGCATCACCGGGATCGTCGGTGGCCACAATTTTGTCGCCTTTTTCAAACCGGTGACTGGTCATCAACGCAGCCACATTTTTGCTGTCTTCATCTGAGAGGCCACCAAAAAGGCCCACATCCGTCAGATTAAAACTTGTCATACGTTTTCCTTTAGTCGTTTTCCATTCGGGGCGCAGCCTGGGCGTCTGCCACTGCGTTTCTCAGGGAGGTTTTCACCTCATCGGAGGCTTGGTCCAACTCGATGGCCAACTTACCATCAATGGTGCGAACCACCTTCCCCTCAGCTTCGAGAAATTCCCCGATTCTTGTGGTGATATGGACGAAAACCTTGGCACCTGCCTCAGTGACCTTATCGGTGTAAATCAGGGCGCCACTTTCCGAAAAATCAGCGGTGTAGTCCGTTTGTAATTCTGGAACGTTTTCGATTCGGTATTGCACCAACATGGGTACTTTGACCCGCGGGTGCCGTCGACGGTTTTGGTTGTTTTCTTCACTCATAGCGGGATCACGCTAACACGAGTTTGAGGCAGATCCAACCTTTGCTTTCTCATGAGCCTGCAGTCTTCAGCAATTTCAGCGGGTTTTTAGCTTGCCCACGGTGGCGCAACTCAAAATACAGTTTGGGGCCATCCAAACTCTCTGTATCCCCCACTTTTCCAATCGCGGCGCCTGAGGGAACCTGGTCCCCCGCCATCACCAATGCATCTGAAAGATGTGCGAACAAGGAATGGACGCTTTCACCGTGGTTAATGATGATAATTCGTCCAAAACCCCGCATCCAACCCACATGAACCACCGTTCCGGCCGCAAAAACCTTCACGTCCTCGCCCATTTTCGCCCGAATGTGCAAACCTTTGGAGATGTGGGTGGCACCGGTTTTCTTATCTTTTTTCTTCCCGAAACGTCTTATTATCTCACCACTTACGGGCCAGTTCAGTCTTTTTCGCATTTTGAACAACGCCAAACCGGGCATAGCGTGCATGTCCTTAAGCGCCTTTTCTTGGATTAACGAAGCCACCAGCTCTGCCAATGCCTCGTAACGCTTTCTCAGCTCCCATGCCCTGCGTCGGGCCAAACGCCGGTCCTGCAACACTTGGTCGATGGCTTTTTGGCGCTCGCCACGCACCTCTTTCAGTAAATTAAGCTGAATTTGGAGCGCTTTCTCCGTGGCGCGCATGGAGGTGAGGGCATCCTTCTTTTCTCGCCGAATTCGTAAAATGGTTTTGAGCGCCTCATCGTGCTTTTGGAACAAAGACAAATCGTCTTGGGTCATTTTCTCCAACATAAAACGACGCATGGCCAGTTCAGAATGGTTTTGTGCATCGAGCAGTAAGCGGGCGGTACGACCTTGACCCATGACGTACAAACCCTTGAGCCGATTTTGAACCCGTGTTTTCAATTGATTGTATAAAGCTTCGGCATCCACCTGTTCGGTGCTCAGTCTTTTCAGATCGGCTTCAAGTTGTTGGCTCATTTCTTCGGTTCGAAATTTTTCTTTTTCTAGTTTAGACAGCGATTCATCCAAGTTGCCCAACGCATCCAAAAGAGATTTTTTCTGGTTGCGCAAATCTTTGAGCGCTTTGCGGTTTTGCGCCAATTCGGCCTGAATCACCGTCATCTGATTTTGTTTGGTTTCGATTTCGCCGGCATGAACCAAAGCGGTACCGTTCGCCCAAACGAACAGGAAGGTCATAAGGCTGCACCACATGCGCGGGTTCATTTAAGACCTCAAATGTCGTCGCAGCGAAAAAGCCGCACCCAACAAGCCCAACAGACCACCGGCCAACAGCAACAGTAAATGCGCATTCAAAGACAGAGGTTCCAGCTCGAACACGCCAAAAGCATCGGACAAGGTGGCTTGCAAAAGGCCGGCCAAGGTTTGGTGAGACAAAAACAAACCCAAAGCCGCACTTCCACCGCCAATGCAACCTTGCACAAAACCCTCCAGTAAAAACGGGTTGCGAATAAATCCGTCAGTGGCCCCCACCAGTTTCATTAAAGAAATTTCATCGATTCGGGAAAGCACTGTGAGCTTGACGGTATTTCCCACCACAACAATGGTGATCAAGGCGATCAAAATGGCCAAGTACAATCCAACGTTTTTGAGAACCTGGGCCAATCGCTCCAAGCGCTGTACTTCTGCCCCGGCATGCATCACTTGGCCCACCCCTTTGATCTTTTCGACCTGGGGCACCAAAGCGGACAAAGGTGAGGTGTCACTGGCTAATTTTCGAGAAATTTCCACCACCCAAGGGAGTTTGAGCCCTTGGGCATCCACCAACAGTGCATTGTTTTTATCCAACTCGCCCACCGCCCGCTGCAAGGCAGCGTCAGGCGCCACCAAGTCTGCTTTGGCCACACCGGGAATGGCGGCAATTTCCTGGGCGACCCGTTGGGCCTCATCATCATTGTCCACCACCAAAAACGCCACGGCGCCCACTGATGACCCCACGCGTTGGGCCAATCGTTCAAAATTGAGCCAAACGGTGCCAAAAGCGGCAAGGCCATACAGCCCCAAGCCGATCATGAAAGCGACAAAAAAGAAATGCAGCCCGCCACGTCTCACATTGCGAAACCCATGTTTGATCAGGGTCACCCACATCGTATTGTTGTTGGAACTGGCCATCTTTATATGCCTTAACTGGACGTTAAAACGCCTTCATCCAAACGTAGAATGCGTCGTTGGTAATTGTTAATCAATGTGGGATCGTGAGTGGCCACGATCACGGTGGAGCCTCGGGCGTTGGCACTCAGTAACAACTCCATAATGTCTTTGGAGCGCTCAGGGTCGAGATTGCCCGTGGGTTCGTCACATAACAAAATAAATGGGTCACCGATGAGGGCCCGGGCAATGGCCACACGCTGCTGCTCCCCACCTGACAACTGCTCACATCGATGGTTGAGCCGGTGGCCCAAGCCAACCTGAATGAGAAGCTCTTTTACTTTTCGATCGATCTCAACCTGGGGCGTGCCGCGAACCTCTAACGTCAGTGCCGTATTTTCGTAAACGGTCAAATGGGGAAGCAGTTTAAAGTCTTGAAACACCACTCCAATCTCACGCCGTAATAAGGGAATGTCGTCTCGTTTCAGCTGCGACAGGGCCTGGTCATGAAGAATCACTTCGCCTTGGGATGGCTTGAGAGCGCAAAATAGCAACCGCAGCAAGGTACTTTTACCCGCACCCGAAGGTCCGGTTAATAAGCAAAACTCTCCCTTTTCAATGCGCAGGCTCACATCTGCGAGAGCGGGCTGCTCACTGCCATCATAAACTTTCGTGACGTTCTGTAATTCGATCACCAAACAAACCTTGTTCTCTCATCGTTCGTTTGTTTGTTTGTGCCACAATGTTCATTTTTTTTAAACTGCAGCGGGCTTTTCCAAGCGAAAATCAGCCCCCAGGTAAATCCGTCTGGCATTTTCATCAGCGGCAATCACCTCCGGCGTGCCCTCCACCAACAGCTTGCCTTGATCGATCAAAGTGGCACGCTGACAAATGCTTAACGTCTCACGTACGGCGTGATCGGTGATCAGCACCCCCAAACCTTCCTTTTCGACCAACAAAGTCATGACCTCTTGAATATCATTGACGGCAATGGGGTCCACACCGGCAAAAGGCTCATCAAAAAGCAAATGGGTGGGCCGGGGAACCAATGCTCGGGCGATTTCACAGCGCCGCCGTTCCCCGCCCGATAAAGATGCCCCTTGCGCGTTCCTCACGTGTTGCAAACGAAAGGTCTCAAGCAATTCTTCCGCACGCTCCTCGCGTTTTGTTGCATTTTTTTCGTGCAACTCCAGCACGGTCATCAAATTGTCGTAAACGCTCATGTTACGAAATACGGACGCTTCTTGGGGCAAATAACCCAAACCAGCCCTGGCGCGTTTATAAAGCGGTTCACCAGCCAACGACCTGTCGTTCAAATAGATCTCACCTTGATCTGCAGGGAGCAAACCCGCAACCATTTTAAAAGAAGTGGACTTACCCGCACCATTCGGACCCAACAGGCCAACGATTTCGCCTTGGTCCACAAAAAAGGAGACACCATCTACGACTTTGCGCTTTCCAAAAGATTTTTCGAGCTTTTTTGCAATGAGCCGGCCCGCCTGAGGGCTCATGGAAGAGGAATCTGCGGTCATCTTTGGTCTTTGGCTTTCTATTCTTCTGGGGCGTATAAACCCTTTACACCGCCCTCTACGCTCACTTCTTCTGTCAACAAATCCACTGTCACTTTATCGCCTCGAAGCTGCATGCCCCGCTGCTTCAACTTGGCTTTTTCTTCGAGGGTCACATTTTGCTTGTCCTCATCGTAAATGGCGCGTTGTGCAAAGCCCACCCGTTCTGCCGTAACGATGCGTACATCGCCTTCGCACCGCAAACGACTCAAGGCTCCTTTTTGATTGAAGACCGCGATGGCAGAGGTGCAGGTAATTTCGATGTCTCCCCGCCACATTCGGACGGGTCCGAAACAGTTGGCTTTACCCCCTTTTTTCAGAACCAGTTTGCCGCACGTGAGCGCGGCCTTCAGTCTTTTTCCTTGGGGGTTTTGGGGCTCGACGAAATCTTCGGTGGACACTGGCACCTCAGCTTTGGCCACCGATGGTTCTTTGGCCTCGGGCGATTCAGCAGTGTCCGAAGTGTTTGCGGGAGCTGGTTTGGCCTGTGCCAATGTTTTTTCTTCTGACCGGGGTTCCACCTCATAGGTTTTTAAGTCGGCGCGTTGATTCAGTTTGGCTTCTCGTTCGGCAAACGATTGCGACGCATGGGCGCTGCATGATGTCAGTAAAAATAGCCCAAACAACCCAACCAACCTGACGATTGTTTTTTTCTGCTGAACCTTTTGAAAAAACATAAACTGCCTTTGTCCGTTATAGGTCCCCATCTTATCCAAAAGCACCCGGTTGCAGCAACCAAGTAGTGTAACCCCCTAAACTCGCAAGATAAACCACTCCTGACCATCTGGGCAAACCTTTAAAAATTACCCCCATGGGGAACAATACAAACGCAACACCCAGCATCATCATGGCATCATTTTGCACCAATTGCGGATCCACTCCGATGGGTTTAATCATTGATGTCAGACCGAGTACGCAACCAATATTGTATATGTTTGATCCAATAATGTTCCCCACTGCCATATCTTCTTGGTTGCGAAAAGCCGCGACCAATGATGCAACCAGTTCGGGTAATGACGTTCCAAACGCCACAACCGTTAATGCAATCACGCGCTCGGTCAGCCCCCAAAGGCGCGAAAGCTCTACCGCACCCCATAAAGCAAATTTACCACCGGCCCACAACAAACCAATCCCTAAAAATATCAATACAAAAGGCTTTAATGTACTTTCAGATTCTGGGCTCACCTCGCCAGAAGCATGATCGAAAATATCTTCTTGCGCTTGTTTTGATTTGCGACGGGTTTGATCAATCATCCAGCCCGTGAAGGTCACCAGAAGTGCGAAAAGAATTACGCCCTCTGTACGAACGAGTTGTGTGTCCCAAACCATGGTCACAAAAATGATGCTCAAAGCAAACATAAACGGCCAGTGAATGCGTGTAATGTCTTGGTTGATGGCGATTGGCATCACAATTGCAGTACCACCCATCACTGCAGCGATATTCAAAATGTTTGAACCAATGACGTTTCCTGCAGCGATATCAGGATTACCTTCAAAAGCTGCCAACAGAGAAACCACGAGTTCGGGCACCGAGGTCCCAAAAGCAACCACCGTCAAACCAATCACCACCGGCGTTAAACGGAGCTTTACCGCTAATTTTTCAGCACCTCGAACCAACAAATCACCGCCGCCCACAAGCAGCGTAAAGCCCAGTATAACGGCGCCTAATGCAATTATAACTGTCAATTCGAGTTCCTGTGTCGGTTAAATGTTTAGTCTTTGAACAGAGGGTTGGGGCGTGTGCATTAACTAAATTGTGTTACGCAACATGTAAAGTTGGTCATAGCATGATGCGCTATGACAATTTTTGCCACTTTTTATATGAAAAAAAGTTTCGTTAAACAGGCCATTTTGTTGACGAATAAATAATAAATATGACATGTTTTCAATAGCTTCGAAGGCTGAGGCCTTCGGTAAACCAAACCCGACGATCGATATTCATAAATGACGTCGTCAAATAAGGAGTCCGAATATGGCCACACGCAAAAAGGCTACTAAGAAAAAAGCAACTAAGAAGAAAGCAACCAAGAAAAAAGCGACTAAACGCAAAGCAACTAAGAAAAAAGCAACCAAGAAAAAGGCCACTAAGAAAAAAGCCACTAAGAAAAAAGCAACCAAGCGCAAAGCAACCAAGAAAAAGGCCACTAAGAAAAAGGCCACCAAGAAAAAGGCCACTAAGCGCAAAGCAACCAAGAAAAAAGCAACCAAGAAAAAGGCTACTAAGAAAAAAGCTACTAAGAAAAAGGCCACTAAGAAAAAAGCTACTAAGAAAAAGGCCACTAAGAAAAAAGCAACCAAGAAAAAGGCTACTAAGAAAAAGGCCACTAAGAAAAAGGCCACTAAGAAAAAGGCCACTAAGCGTAAAGCCACTAAGAAAAAGGCCACTAAGAAAAAAGCAACGAAGAAAAAAGCTGCCAAGCGCAAGCCTGCTCGTCGCAAAAAGAAATAAGCATTTTCTCGTCGTCACGCCTTCAGGAGTGTCGACTTTTTTTATACCAAACACGCTCTATATAGAGCGTGTTTTTTTTTGTACCGCTTAGGAAGAGTTCGCCAATGGAACACCGACGCCCGCCCTGGCCAAACGCTTACAGACCGCTTCGAAGGCCCCCTTCTGTCTGAGGCTCAGTTTTGGAGTCTTGATTGAGTCACCCAAGTGACTGATTTAAATGAGCTTTTTATGAGGACGGGACCTCGTGGCACATGGTCTCATAGAAAAAGTTATAAAAAACATAGGGTTATTTCATTCATGCACCCGCTGTTGTGCTGTTTTCAACGGGGCGCACGGGCTCATGAGCCATTTTTGGGCTGTCTGCCCGCTTGACTTTGAGCTCGAATCAGAAGATTCAGACAGCAGCGCCGATATAGCTCAGTTGGTAGAGCGATTCACTCGTAATGAATAGGTCAGCGGTTCGAATCCGCTTATCGGCTCCAATACCGGGCTCAGCAGGCCCGGTTTTTTATTACCTATTTTAATAAGTAATTATCTCACGGTGGGTGGATTAGTTGACGCCCACCCACACAATTAGTAACTCTTAATTAACTCATCATGATCGGCAGAGGGATCAGGCCCTGTGAAGCCGAGGCAACCCCCACTATGGAAGGTGCCAAATCCTGCGGACCCCTCGGGTGCCGAAAGATGAGTCCAGCGCGGACCACACCTTTTACGGTTAGGAAAAACGTCGGGCTCTTTGAACGGCCTCCGAGACCACTGAATCGGAGGCAAAAATGATTCAAACCACAAACCACATCGACGCTTACTGCACATCCGGTCCCTCTCCAACCATACGGCTCATTGGCCCTCAAAACGCACCTGTTGTTCTTGTTTTGGGCGGCATCAGTGCCACCTCTGATCTGAAATGGTGGTCCCCCGTCGTCGGTCAAAACGGCGCCATTAACCCGCAACGTTTTCGTATTTTAAGTTGCAGCTGGCATGTTCAACCTCACGTCACCACGCACCAACAAGCCAAACACATTCTCACATTCCTCGACCAAAATAACATCTCTACCCTTCACGCTGCGGTGGGATGTTCCTATGGCGGTATGGTTGCCCTGGCCTTGGGTGAGTTGGCGCCGCACCGCGTTTCACACATCATCCCCATTGCAGCGGCTCACCGCTCGCATACTTTGGCCACCGCTTGGCGATGGATTCAGCGTCAACTGGCACAAAGTCTGCCCCACGATGAAGGCCTTTCGTTGGCCCGTGCCCTAGCCATGACCACCTACCGCAGTGATCAAGACTTGGACGACCGGTTTTCACAACGACCACAAGAACTGTTCTCTTGGCTCAACCACCACGGTCATGAATTCACCAAACGTTTTTCTGTCCGTGAATTCTGCGCAGTATCTACCGCCATCGATGAACACCGGGTTCACCCCGCAAACATCACCACCCCCACCACCGTGATTGGTTTTGATTCGGACGTACTGGTGCCACCGTGGCTTTTGGACGAACTGGTTGAACAGCTCCCGTGCGGTGAAAAAATAGAATTGAACTCTGTGTATGGGCACGATGCTTTTTTGAAAGAGACCCAACAGCTCAATGGGGTTTTAGCCACACTTCTCTATACACGGCAGGGGGTGGCAGCATGAAAAACCTTCCAACCATCGCAGTTCGTACCGGTTTAGAGCGAGACCAACAGCACGGGGCGGTCATTCCCCCCCTGCACTTGTCCAGCAACTACACCTTTGAAAGTCTGGGCCAACCTCGCACGTTTGATTATACACGTTCGGGCAATCCCACCCGGGCCATTTTGGCAGAGACCTTGGCGGCCTTAGAAGGCGGCACGCAAGCCACCGTCACCGCATCGGGCATGGCGGCCATCACCGCTGCTTTGCAACTGTTAAAACCCGGTGATCGCTTGGTGATGCCCCACGATTGCTACGGGGGCACTTGGCGTTTGGTGGATGCACTGCAAAAGCGAAATGCTTTCGTGGTGGATTGGGTCGATCTCAGCAATCCGATCACCAGACGTGAGGCTCTCAAAAAACCCGCCAAAGTGGTTTGGGTGGAAACCCCAAGCAATCCATTGTTACGCATCACCGATATTGCACAAGTGCGCCAAGAAGCGCCCGATGCCATTTTGGTGGTGGACAACACGTTTTTATCGCCCGCTTTGCAAAAGCCTTTGGAGTTGGGGGCCGATGTGATCGTGCATTCCACCACCAAATACATCAACGGACACAGTGATGTGGTGGGCGGTGCCGTGATCAGCAAAGACAAAACCTTAGGCGAAGAGATTGCGTGGTGGGCCAATTGTTTGGGACTCACCGGCGCGCCCTTTGACGCATGGCTCACCTTACGTGGCGTCCGCACATTACATGCCCGCATGACCCAACACTTGCAGAACACCGAAGCAGTGGTGGCCCTTTTGGATAACCATCCTGCGGTGGCCAAAGTCTATTATCCTGGACTCACCACCCATCCGGGCCATGCCATCGCCAGACAACAGCAAACTGGGTTTGGGGCCATGGTGAGTTTTGAACTTCATGACGCTGACGATATCAAACCTTTGGTTGAATCACTGCAGGTCTTCAGTTTAGCCGAGTCGCTGGGCGGCGTTGAAAGTCTGGTGGCACATCCAGCCACCATGACCCACGCGGCCATGTCCGCTGAGGCGCGGGCAGTTGCGGGAATTTCAGATGGGTTAATCCGTTTGAGTGTGGGCATTGAAGATCCCCGGGACCTGTTGGCTGACCTGAAACAAGCTTTGGTGTTGTGCCGCTCATGTCGCAAAGGGGGCGCCGCTTAATTATTTGTACACCAAATTGATTTCGAATCGATTCTGGCCCACTTGTGGCTTTGGAAAACGGTATGGCTTGATCTTTTGGATCACGCATTGGGTCACTTTCGGCTGACGAAGGTTTTGAAGCGCTTTCACCTCGGAGACCCGACCGTCTTCTTTGAGAGTTACGGCCAGACGTAAAGTGCCTCCATCAAAGGTGCCCATTTGGCCATGGCCTCTGGCACACCTTTCAAAGATTTTGTGGCGCGCCGTGAATCGCTTTTGCATTTCAGGGTTGTAAGGTTTGATGCGACCGACCTTCAGCCCCAAATTGAAAGCACTTTTCACATCGATGCGCACACATTGGTTTTGCTGGCATACCGCGTTCATGGCCGGCTTGGCACACTTGTAGGCATACCTCACGCAAGTGGGACACACTTTTTGATACAAATCACTGCGCAGTTGCTTCAATTGTTTTGCGTGACGCTTGTGAACCCCCACATAAGAATCAACTTTGCACGGGCTGCGTTTTATGCATCGCGACGTGTTTTGTGCCACGGTGCAATCGCTGCTTTTTTTACAGGAGGTCGACGTGGCCACCTTGAGAGCTTTGGCGTACAGCTTTTCGCTGTAATCTGTTTGCGCCTGGCACGTGTTAAGCACTTTCGGATTGGACTTTGGCATTTCGAACACACTGCGTTGGGGTGATACCGTTTTGGTGGGTTGGGGTTTGGGCGCTTGTGCGACACCCTGAGGCGCCTTGGGTGCCACATTGACCATACCGGCATCGGGCTGAGGTATGGTGTCAGGTTCTACAATTTCAGCGGGGACGTCTTTGGGACCGGTACCCTCAACCACACCAGTCGGCTGCACAGTTTCTTTTGGGGGTGCAACATTAGGCGCATCATGAGGCGCGCTGCATGCGAGCGTTCCTAAAAATAAGGACAAAACAAACCAAGTATGTCTGCTCATCTTTTAGTATTTAACGTCGACCAGTGCTTTGTAACCGGCAGGAGGTTGGTAGTAATAACGCCCTGGGCCCTCAGTGGGCGCATAGGACTGCCCTGATTTTTCGCCCGCAAACGTTGGATCTTGACCGAAGTTCCAAGTCACCCAATCCCGGTAGCCCTGAGCGAAGTACCAACGATCGCCAGTGATGGCGTGGCCACCCGTTCCGGCCACAGGGTCACCACTCCAAGTCCCGTTCATTCCAAAATACACTTTGAGGTTATCCACATCCAATGCAATATGAACCACGGTATAACCACCGATTGAGCCCAAATCTTCTAGTGCCACCCCGTTGTGATAGACCTTTCCGTCAGAGCCGGAGTCGGAATTGTACAAAGCCCATACGTGAGGATTGTTTTGGGTCAAATAACCCGTGTAATCACCGACATTAGCGACGTACGCTTCAGGCGCGACCCCCATGTATTGGAAACCGTTGGAATGGACCATGGCTTCCGCATAATACTTGCCGCTGGTGGCACTGTGGGTGGTAAAGATTTTGTTATAGGCTTTGGAGGAGTAAACTTTTGTATTCCCCTCTGAGAAAGTGAGGTAGCCGCTGACCACCGCGGTGGTAGCTGGGTTCATCGTGGCGAAGCTGGTCAGAGGCGAATCAAGCGTCACGTCGTGCGCACCAAGATTATAAGCCGTAAAGTGATTGCCACGGGGTGAGCTGTCGGCCCCAATGCCGCTGACAGCGTTGGGCAGATAACGGGCGGTCAAAGAATAGCGTATTTCGTCGATATAGCCAGAGAAGGGGTACCGATGATTAGAAGTGCCGTAATAGGTTTGTGCACCGATTTGCATGTGCTCGGCACCAGCGAATCCATTGGGATTGGTCCAACTGCGGTGGTCGATCAACTCGCCGTTGAAAAAGATATAGGATTGGCTGTCAGCAGTGATCACATGAGCCACGTGGTGCCAAGTGTTCAGCGTGATCGCCGCTTTGCCTTTCGCATGGGTACCACCTTGATTGCCGCCGATGCCAATGCAGTCCTCTAAACCGCTGCAGCCCGGTTTAATCCATAGATATTGGTAATGTTGGTTCGCTGATTGCGACGCCAAAGCCTGAAATGCATTGGAATCGGTGTTGAACCACATTTCTATGGTGCGGGCTTCGCCATTCCAGTTGCCGCGCAAATGCCACCAGGACCCGCTGGCCTTCAGATAATCGCCGCTGCCATCGAACTTGATGCTCGAGCTTCCAAAATGACTTTCGTCTGTGGAGTGACCCGCGTTGCCGTAAGCGGTCCACGAGTAAGTGCTGGACTCATCCACTAAGGTTTGCCAGTTGGCCCCGCCTGCGTGGTTGGAATGAATGAGGGTTTTGGTGTCGCCATCAGAGACGAAGGCTGCGCCCGAAACACTGGGGGACATGGTGGTGGTTGGGCTTTGGAATCTCAGGTGAAAAGAATTACCGATGTCGGAAGCCATGTCGTAAGCCTTGGGTGCCCAGTTGCCTTCCTCATTAAAGCCGGCGAAATCGTTGGCCTCTCGGGCCGCGCCGTCAAGATAGTACACCTCGGCAAGATAACCCGCCATGGGCATGTAGGCGTTACCAGAACCATCTCGGGCACCCACGCGATTGATGGTATTTGCCAAACCGAAGCGGTTTTCGTACCCTTGCGTGGCAGGATAGTTCACTGAGGCCAAACCGCTTCCCTGCTGCAATTGGATACCGTCCACCCAAAGTTTCACTCTATCTGCCTCAACACTTTCGCCCGTGTCAACAGCAACCACCACATGGTAATATTTGTCCGCGCTGGCAAACAATGAATCATTCGTTTCAATAAACCAGGCGGCACTGTTGTTCACATGATTGGCCACACGAAGAACGTTATTCTGTGAAAACCTTATCTCAAACTCCGACTGACTGCCTCCCGCACCGGCTGCGCCCATTGTGATGAGTCCACCGGCTTCGTTGTTCGATCTCAACCAGAAGCTGTAAGTGCCAACTTGCCGGTTGCCCGCTTGCGTAAAGGTATTCTCCAAATAGGCACTGGTGGAAGCCGTGCCGGTACTGTTGAAACGGAGGCCCGCGGGCAAGTCAACTTGCAAATTGGGGTTTTCAGGCGCACCATCTAAAAGGTCGATCACGCCGTCACCGTCCGTATCGTCGGTGGCAAAAACGCCCTCACAACCCGGCCCCTCAACGCGCAGCTGAATGTTATCTACCATATTGGTAATGGTTCCAGCCCCTTGGTCGAACGAGGAAACGCCGATCATGACGGTTTGGCCTTGGTAGGCCGCCAACTGTTGAGAGACGTGGTAATCAAAAGAAGTCAGATCGGTGGGTTTTTCTGAGTGGGAAAAAAGTGTGTTGCCACCGTAGTTGGGCCACCAACCAGCACTGTAACTGGAATCGGCCACGGTGTGACATTGTGAACCGATGATCACCTGTGGGATTTCATCACTGCTGGTTCCAGTGACTTGTTGATCAAAACTAAACCGCAGCCTTTGGGTCGCGGGGTTAAAGGGAGGCACCTTCACACATTGGTAGAGATGGGCACGGCATTCCGTTTCAGCGGCCCCGTTGTGATTTGCGGTCCCCACACCCCCTGCCACAGAGATTTGGATGTTATTACACGCCCCACTGCCGCTGTCGGTGTCCTGGCCAAAGGCGTACCAAGCCGAGTTGAGCGCGATAGGACCACCCGACGCTGCATTGGTGCTGGCCGGCGTAAAGGCAGACACGTCCCCTTCATCAAAGCTGCTGTCTCGGACCCCGTAACATTTGTCTGCGGTCAAACAGGGTGCACAACCACACAATCCGCGAACCCTGAGGGATGCATCGTTGGGACAACCGTCGTAACAATCGTTGGTGCCATCACCATCCGTGTCGATCAAACATTCGGCCTCACTGCTCAAGGGCTGATAACCATTTGGAGGTTGGTAAGCAAAGCGACCGAAGTTAAAGCTGTCAGCGTAATAGTAGTCGCGAACCCTTCGCCCGCCAAAAGAAGGATCTTGGCCAAAGTTGGCACGCCAAGAAACACTGTCTTGATCGTTGAAGGCCCAAGCCGACCAATCACTGCCAGGCAGGCCAACAAAACGTTGGGAGGTGAGCCGTACCCCATTGAGGTAAAAAGCAATGGAGTCCCCATCGATGTCAAAAGCCACCCCGACCACATCGTTGATGCGCCATGGGGGCACGCGGCTTTGTAAAGATTCATAAGGGGTTCCGAGGTAGGAAGTGTGTGTGTTAACGGTGCCGTAATTGTCGTACACCAGTTCATTATCGTTGTTGCTCACCAACGATTTGATTTTATTTGAATCACTGCGAATGCCCACTTGAAACTCATCGGAGGCGGAACCAACTTCTTCCACCATGACTTCAAAGTACCACTTGCCATTGGATTTACTCATGGTGGCCTGCGTGCTGTTGTTCTTGAGACCATCTTCACTCAAAGCCAAGCTGCCATCATCGATATCGCCCTTGCGATTGTCCGTGAGACTCCATACGGCAAAATTTTGTTGTGGATGATCAAGAATTAAGTCGTAACCATGTATATTTTTTAAACCTACATGATTGTCTCTACCGCTGGAATCTTTACCGATACCACCGGTGCCAAATGATGACTGAGGCGGGCTAAAATCATTAATAAAATAGGCGTTTTCGTTAACGGTTAAGCGAAGGTCGTAGATATATCCCACAGAACTGTTGGAATTGTGATCGCGCCCGATCCACAAGGGACCATTTTGGTTACCAAAATGCTGGTTGGCGAAGACCACCGAAGTTGTGCCCAGTGCCGTTACATTCTGACCGTCGATATATAGGGCAAAAGTGTTGGGGGCCCGCTGTACCGCCACGTGCGTCCAGCGACTCAGTTCGATCGTTCCCGCATTGGCCAATGAAAAATTAGCACCTCCGGTCCCCGCCAGAGACTCAAAAGTGAGGCCGTCTGTGGAGACACCAAAGCGCCAGTAATTCTCAGGGTCATCATATTGGGTGATGTCCACTCCTGTGGATGCCGAAGTGAGATAAACCCAAGTCTCTAAAGTAAAGGGCTCTAAAGCGAAGTAAAAATCATCACTGTCTGGCACCGTTAGGAAACTGTCTTGTCCGTCAAAAAACAACGCTTGTGCAGACGCGTCGAAGGGACTCCCAACCCCACCTTTAATTTCTGGCCCGCCCGTGGATTGCACCACGTGGGCGGAGTTAGAAACATCTCTCAAAATGTGATCTTGTTCACCATCACTGGAGACTGAAACATTGCCCGACATGGCTGGCCCATGAGGATCGCATTGGTAGTTGTACACTCCTGCGGCCGTGAACGTGTGAGTGAATGTCCAATTGGTACCCACCGCATTTCCAAAACTCGCTGGGTTGCCAGGAAAGGTCGCAGTGGTTCCGTTAACATTATGGTTGACCCCCTCGGTATTGATAAAAGTGACAGAGTCGCCCACCCGTATATTCAGCGAGCTGGGGCTGAATGACATGCCCTGAGTCTGAACGGTGTAAGTTTGACCCTCATCGCCACTACTGGTGACTGTAATACTACCCGACATAGCTGGCCCATGAGGATCGCATTGGTAGTTGTACACCCCTGCGGCGGTGAACGTGTGAGTGAACGTCCAATCGGTACCCACCGCATTTCCAAAACTCGCTGGGTTGTCAGGAAAGGTCGCTGTGGTTCCATTAACATTATGGTTGCCCCCCCCGGTATTGATAAAAGTGACAGAGTCGCCCACCCGTATATTCAGCGAGCTGGGGCTGAATGACATGCCCTGAGTCTGGACAATATGATGCTTGCTTCCTTTCGAAACAAAACTTTTGAGGTGAAGTCTCTCACCGGCACTGGCGCTCTCAGTGGCCATACTATCCACAAACGACAGGTAAAGTCCGTTCGGTCCGTAGTCGCCACCAAACTTTTTCGGGACAAGAATGTTGACCCGGTCAGTGACCTCTTCTAATAAAGCAGCTTTCCCATCAATCATTTGGACTTCGGCCAGGTAACCATCGTAATGGTTCCCGCCTAAAACCGAAGCGCCCAGCCTAATAGGAGCCCCGACTTGAAAAATAGCCGTGGGCTGATTGGCCGGTAATCCCCCAGCAGCGCTACCGGTGTAGGCGATATCCGTCACCTCGATACCATCGAGATACGCGCGGGGGCGATTCGTCTCTCCCAACCGATTATCGGTGTCCAGGGTTACCAAGAGGTGATGCCAATCCTTGTTGTCTGAGGGGAGACCATTAAAGTACCATCCGTAATCTACGCCCGCAGATTTGAGCGTCACCCCCAAATGACTGCTGTGGCTGGTGCCGCTGCCACCTAAGAATATGTCAGCCTGGTTACTGTTATCCAATCGTGCCGATAACAGAGCTTGATCGTTAGCGCTTTCATTTCCGCGCTTGAACCAGGTGGAGAAAGTCCAAGTTTTGCTGTTGCCGGCGGCACTCGGCGTAATATTAAAATAGGACTGATCGGCGTCGTTAAGCTTCACACTTTGACGCTTGGCTTCCGGTTCTTTTTGGCATACTGCCGCCACACATTCTAAACCCGGTTCGCAATCGGCATTTTCGTCGCAGCTGCCACCAATCGTCTGCTGATTGGCGCAAAAACCATCGTTGCCCTTTACAACGCGGATCTCGCTCAGGCCCGCAGTTGTGCTGAAAGTCGTCTCGCTGTAAATTTTGATAACTCGCGCTAGGATCCCAGAGAAATCGAAATTAAGCCAGTCGGAGTTGTTTGCGCTACTAAATGCAAGAGTTCTCGTAAAGCCGGTTAAATAATCCGCGGTCACGGCCACCCTTATCGTTTGAGAACCATAAGAAGAGTTGACGCCCTGTAATTGCACCGCGTCAATATATACCAGTTTCCCCAAATCTATGGTTACTTGAGGTACGGCATCGCCACTGGTGGGATCGCTCCGCCAAGCTGTGCTTGCATCCCCGTCGGTCAGGTGGCTTAATGGCCAGTTGGTGAATGTAGAAGACGCTGTGATGGTGGCGTCCGAAAGTAGGTTGATGGCCGCACCCCCCTGGGTTTCGATCAAACACACGCCTTCACACTGGCTGTTATCACCACAACGTCTCAGCGCTCGACGGCCCTGGTTCACCTTTGCCAGCGCTTGGTAACCTTTGGGCACAGGGTATGCAAATCGCCCAATGCCATCATCAGGAGCAAATTGACCCACCCCAAGCCGCCGACCACCGAAAGTGGCGTCCTGTCCGAAATTAGCGACAATTTCCACACCATCACTCAAAATAGCGGCGAGGTCATGTGGCCCTAGGATGGCAACCTGATAGGCTTTAGAGGCATCATACTGGCTTGGGCTGGATGCAACAGCACCGTTGCCCCAGGTTCCATCCACGTGATACCACAGCGTGCCTGCATCGACGGCAACGGCCACGCCAACAACAGCGCCGCTGTTAAAGTTCTGAGTACTCGAAGCGGGTGAGACACTTTCGACTCCATAAATGGTACTGTCAGCTGGGGTCCAATTGGTGCCCATTGTCGGCGTGGTTGTGTAATCAAATCCGTCTTTGGCTAGGCCCAAAACAGGTGTTTTTTGCTGTGTTTGCGCCGCGATGACTTTAAACTCGTAGTACCAATTTCCCCTTCGAATGGGCAAGTTGGCTCCGATGGGTTCCAGTCCGGTGGCGCCGTTGCTGCTGGTGTGCAAGTTGGACCCGCTCAAACTGTTGCTGGTCGCGTTTCTGCGATTGGTATCGAAGACCGCGAAATCAGTATCAGGGGTGTCGTAAATGGCGGCATGGGCCGCAAAATTTTCCGCAATGAAATGATTGTTCAGCTGACTTTTGTCCTGACCAAAGTTGTAAGTGTTACTGAAGTCGAGGTGAAACCCAGTGCTGCCATAAGCGCCCGTGAATCTTTTTGGCGCCCAATGCTGCGATTGCATCAAGGCAAAATCAGAGGGAGACAAGGTATGACCATCGACGAAATGAACCATAGCCAACACACCATCGAAGTTGTGGGTGCCCAGAGGATCCGCCCCCAACGTGTGTAACGCGCCTGCCCCATTCCAAAAGGGCACGTTTTGGTTTTGCGTGACGCACGTTTGGTTCGCAACCCAAGAGGTGCGTTCTTGACCATCGATGTACAATCTTAAGCGCCCATTTACCGACTCTTGAGCCGTGTCCAGAACCCAAAGGTAGTGGTGCCAGTAGTGCTGGGCTTCATTGGCGAAGGCAAACTCGGTGGTTTGCGTACAGGATGCCCCCGCAGTGGTCGTTTTCAACTCGACTGAGGCCCTCTTGTCTTTGAATCCAAAACGTACGTATTCAAAATTGTTACTGCCCTTCGCACCCGCGATTACATTGGGATTACTCGCTGGGTTGCCCATTTTTGCCCAATAACTCAACGACCATTTGTTTGCAGCTCCGGCGGACGCAAAAGTCTTGGTCAGCTTATTGCCGCCCGTGTCCTTGACCACCAAACCAAGGCCAGAAACACTCACGCAGATGCTGTTTTCGCAGGTATAGCCGCCTTGGCAGTCCGATTTTTCGTCACAATCACCACCCACCGTGCCGGGTTCAGAACACTGACCTTTAATACAGGCATAGCCCGTGGCGCAGTCGTTGTTGGCATCGCATGTGTCGGTGCAATACCCGTCACCACCGCAAAAACCATTACAATCGCTGTTATCCGTACAGGTTTGGTGTTCGGAGCATGTGCCACCGTTACAAGTGCCCTCACATTGTGCATCGGAGGTGCACGTAAACGAAGCGGTGTCTTCGCTGCAGATGCCACCCACGCAGGTTCCCACACAGTCGGCATCGTTGTTACACACGCCGCCAGTCATGGTGAGGCAACCGCGACTGGTTCCACGGTTGAGGGAAGGCTCCCAGGTTAAGGTGGGCTTTTTGGTGAGTGGATCGGTTCCGTCAGAGGGTGCCAATAGATTAAAAGCAGAAGGCTGCCCGCTGTCGATTAAGAATTCTTTAATATTACTCCACGGTCCTGGCGTTGAGCCGGTTTGCGCTCTGACGCGCCAGAAATAGGGCTGGTTGTCTTGCCAGTTGTAGCGATGACGTAGCACACTGGAAACCTCCCGATCGAGACGAATGTTGTCGATGCCCCAACTTTCATTGATGGCCGCCTCGTCTAAGTCCGACCCCCACCTGAAAACGGCATCGCCCCCCGAATGCATGATTTTTACAGTGACGCGATCTAAAAAGATTCCATTGTCATAAAAGGCCCCTCCGCGTCCGCAAAGATTTTCGGTGGCGTCTCCAGAGTAATGGGAACGACTCCAAATCTGCCGTTGGTTGAACTGAAGCCATCCTGTTTCATCGTCCCAACTGTCCACGTGAAAAAAGTCAAACGAAAGATAATATTCTCCCGGTGTCAAATCGTAGAGTACCTTTTCGGCCCAACAGTCTACCCCGCAAACTTGATACCCACCCCACATGGTCCGTCCCGCACAAGCAGTCGCACTGGATGCTTTAATCACCAAGTTGTTGAGTCCCCAGCTCTCATTAAATGAAGCTTCATTGAGAGTGGAACCAAAGGTCAGTGAAAAAGTACCGCCATCGTGAACAAAATAAGCCTGTTCAAAAGCATTGAGAATACCATTTTTGTC
>MDTD01027319.1_pt1 | contig 53679 bp, 50 predicted proteins | sample 811221 | NCBI WGS metagenome assembly MDTD01 (sample SAMN05326646, study PRJNA326480) | marine metagenome | isolation source: seawater | place: Pacific Ocean: South West | collected 2011 | reverse complement strand
GAGGAACTCAACTACGGAGTCGATCTATCAACCATCTGAGGGTGGTATCAGATTGATGGGGTGAAGGTGCCCCATCAACCATTAAATCCGTATACCCGATTTATTAAGATGTCCAGATTCGACAGTATCTGTTCATTCATCCTATTCGCGCTCGGTAACCCTCAACAAAGCCGTACGCCGCTCGGACAACGGACCAAAATCCTCCATCACTTTGTCCATCGAGTCACCACGAGCCAGGGCATCGAGAATGTCCGCCCAATCCTGCATGATGATCTTCCGCGATGCGATGTACTTGGTGTGATCGTAGGGGGCACGCGACGAATCTTTCTTGCGTCTAGAATGCGCCAACTGCAGATCCACCCGGTTTTCGGGATAGCTCAGCAACCCCAGGAGAGTGGTCGCCGTCGCCCGAAAACCATGCGACGAGAAGCGCCCCAGATATCCCATCCGTTCCAGCGCCTTGTTGAGCGTTGTCGCAGAAATCACCTGACCAGGCTTGCGGAAACTGGGAAACAGAAACTCACCCCCGCCTGTCAGTTTTTGCAGCTCCTCCAACAACTCAATGGCCTGCTTTGACAGAGGTACGATATGTGGCTGCCTCATCTTCATCCGCCCAGCAGGAACCGTCCAGATAGCATTCTTCAAATCAAATTCAGTCCATTTGGCCTTACGTAGCTCAGCCGTGCGAACGTATGTCAGCGCCATTAAGCGCAAGGCAATGACGGTAGCTCGATAGCCCGATTCATCCACCTTGTTCAGAAAGTCTGGAATTTCGTTCCAGGGCAGAGGGGGGTTATGCCGAACCCTGGGGCGTTTGACCGATCGCTTCAGCAACGCGGTGGGGTCTTGGTCACAGAGATCTTCGGCGGAGGCGTAAGCAAAGAGCTGGCTACACCACTGCCTGATCAAGATGGCCACTGTGGGCGCGCCACGCTCAGCAACCCCCTGGATCAGTGGCCGAAGATGCGCCGGCCTGATGGAACTGATTGGCAAGTTGCCAACCTTGGGGAATACATCCTTCTCAAGGTATTTTTTGACTTGATCCGCGTATCCCTCGCTCCATTGGACATTACTCACCATCCACCTACGAGCCACCGATTCGAACGTCGTTTCGTTCACCTCTATCTGAACGGAAACCCTGGTTCGCTTCTCCACTACGGGATGGATTCCCTGATTGACCAAATCTCGCGCACGATCCCTCTCCACCCGAGCAGCCTCAAGGGACACTTCCGGGTATTTGCCAATAGCATAGATCGCGGGTTTGCCGCCTATGCGATAACGAAATCGCCACAGCTTATTTCCGGCCGGAGTAACGTACAAAAAGAGGCTACCGCCATCCTTGAGCCAGAATGGCTGTGACTGGTGTGAGGTGGTCTCGACCTTCCTGGCCGAGAGCAGGTTCATGGCCATGTGTGTATATAGCCTCTCTCCAGGGTGGATATACACAGAAATATACACAATTGAAGAAGATTGCGCCAGAACCCACTAGAACAGCAAAGACAATATATTTATAAAAATCAAAAAGTTATGTTTATTCTATGGACTTCAATGGAACTGAGTGGACGCCAATCGTAGTTGTCGATCATCAGCACGCGCATCAGTTGCCCTCCGGGTTCTGCAGGTCGAGGCCGCCCAGGGCCATGTTCACGGCGCGGAACACGGCGCGCGCCTTGTTCATGGTCTCCTTCCACTCCAGATCGGGCACCGAATCGGCGACGATGCCGCCGCCGGCCTGCACGTACAGCCGGCCGTCCTTGACCACCGCGGTGCGGATGGCGATGGCCATGTCCATGTCGTCGTTGAAACCGATGTAGCCCACCGCGCCGCCGTAGACACCGCGCTTGGTGGGTTCCAGCTCGTCGATGATCTCCATGGCGCGGATCTTCGGCGCGCCGCTCAGGGTGCCCGCCGGGAAGGTGGCGGCCAGCACTTCCAGAGGGCCCAGGTCCTTGCGCAGGGTGCCTTCCACGTTGGAAACGATGTGCATCACGTGGGAGTAGCGCTCGATTTCCATGTTGCCGGTGACGCGCACCTGGCCGGGCTCGGCCACCCGACCCACGTCATTGCGGCCCAGGTCGATCAGCATCAGATGCTCGGCGCGCTCCTTGGGATCGGCCAGCAGCTCCTCTTCCAGCGCCTTGTCGCGCTCCGGGGTGGCGCCGCGCTTGCGGGTGCCGGCGATGGGCCGCACCGTGACGGTGTCGTCCTCCACCCGGGTGAGAATCTCCGGCGACGAGCCGGCGATGTGGAAGTCGTCCAGGTCCAGATAGAACATGTAGGGCGACGGGTTCAGATAGCGCAGCGCCCGGTACAGGTCCATGGCCGGAGCCGGGAAGTCACAGCTCATGCGCTGGGCCGGCACCACCTGCATGACGTCGCCGGCGAGGATGTACTCGCGGATTTTCTCCACCGCCGCGGCGTGCCGGTCGCGGGGAAACTCGGAGACGAAATCGTTCTCGTCCACCGGCGCGCCGTACACGCGGTGCTCCGGCTCCGGCAGGGGGGCGCGCAGCTTGCGCTGCAGCTCGTCCAGACGCGCCTCGGCGCCGGCCCGGGCGCCCTCCTCCGCCGGGTCCACGTGCACCACCAGGAAAAGGCTGCCGCGCAGGTTGTCGAACACCACCACTTCCTCGGAGCGCATCAGCAGGATGTCCGGCACGCCGAGCACGTCCTCGCCGGGCGCCGGCCCCAGACGCGGCTCGAAGTAGCGCACGCTGTCGTAGCCGAAATAGCCCACCAGGCCGCCGTTGAAGCGCGGCAGGCCGGGCACGTCCGGGGTCCGGTAGCGCTGGCGGTACTCCTCGATCCAGGCGATCGGGTCGTCACGGTCGAATTCCTCGCCGCCGGCCTCGCCGTCCACCACGATATGGGAGCCGGTGATGCGCACCACTTCCCGGGCCGGCAGCCCGATGATGGAATAACGCCCCCAGCGCTCACCGCCCTGCACGGATTCGAACAGGTAGCTGTAGGGGCCGGCGGCCAGTTTGCGGTAGGCGGACAGCGGCGTGTCCAGATCCGCCAGTACTTCGCGTACCACGGGTACGCGGGTATAGCCCTGGCGGGCGGCATCGTCCAGATTTGGTGACATGGTGGTCCCCGGTTCTTATTCAGGTGTCGGATTGTAGCGAAAACAAAGGGTCGCCGTTATCGGCGGACACGCCGCGAGCGGCGCGCGAGGGCAAGCGTCACCATCGCCAGCGGGCGGGAGAGAAGGCAGGCAGCGGATTGTTTGATCTGGGGTGGATCACCGCGAACATCCTGGGCAAAAGCGACAGTGTTCGGATTCTAGCCCGCGAAACGGGCAAATGCCAATGGCGTGGCGCCGTCCCGATCCCCATACTGGGCGCCATGACACAACCGCATTCCTGGACCGACTGGTTCGACACCACCCGGGCCGCCGCGCCCCATTGTTTCATGCAGCTGGCCACGGTGGCCGCCGATGGCGCCCGCTGCCGCACCCTGACCCTGCGCGAGCGCCACGGCGCCGGCCTGTGGTTCACCACCGACCAGCGCAGCGAGAAGGTCACCGAACTGCGCCGCCAGCGCCGCGCCAGCGACGGCGCGCCCCGGGCCGAGGCCTGCTGGTACGATCTCACCAGCCGCGTTCAGTGGCGCTTTCGCGGCCCGACCCGTTTCCTGCTGCCGGAGGATCATCCGGAGGATTGCCAGCGCCTGTGGGAGCGGATCGGCGACGCCGACCGGGCCCGTTTCCATGGCCCGCCGCCGGGCAGCGTTCATCAGGGCCCGCCGCCGGAACCGGCGCCGCGCATCGCCGAGAATTTTTCCATTCTGGTGCTGGAGGCGGAACGGGTGGACGTGCTGGAACTGGCCGACGAACCGCACCGCCACTGGCGCTACCAGGGCGTCGACGACACCGCCCCCACCCGCCTGATGCCGTGAGCGTTCAAATGCCCCGGGAACGGGGCGGCGGGTTATTTGATTTGGCGCTTGCCCAGCTTGCGGGCCAGGGTGCGCCGGTGCATGCCCAGCCGGCGGGCGGTCTCGGAGATGTTGAAACCGGTTTCCGCCAGGGTCTGGTGAATCCGCTCCCACTCGAGGGTCTTGATGGAGGTGGGGCGGCCTTCCACGGCCACCTCGGTGCTGCCGTCGGCGCGCTCGAAGGCGGCTTCGATGTCGTCGGTGTTGGAGGGCTTGGCGAGATAATGGCAGGCGCCCAGCTTGATCGCCTCCACCGCGGTGGCGATGCTGGCGTAACCGGTGAGCACCACGATCAGCATTTCCGGGTCGTGCTCGTGGAGGGCCTGCACGCAGGTCAGGCCGGAGGCGTCGCCCTTGAGCTTCAGGTCCACCACCGCGTAACCGGGACGGTATTCCTCCAGGGTCCCGGCCAGGTCTTCCATGCCCTCCAGGGACCGCACCGTGTAGCCGCGCCGCTCGAAGGAACGGCCCAGGGTGCGCGCCAGGGCGGCATCGTCCTCGACGATCAGCAACCGCCGGGCGTCCTCGGCATGACCGGTATCGGTACTCATCAGGGTTCTCCTCCCTCCTGCTCGTCTTCCAGCATGATCGCCGCCAACGGCAGGGTCAGCACCACCTCGGCGCCACCCTGGGGGCGGTTATGGGCGCGCACGCCGCCACCCAGGGTGCGCGCCACGTTGACCACCAGGAACAGACCCAGGCCGCTGCCCGGCCGGCCCTTGGTGGACCGGTAGGGTCGTCCCAGCCGAGTCAACATGGCGTCGCTGAAGCCGGGACCATCGTCGCTCACCGCCAGCACCAGGGCGTCGCCGTCACGGCGCACGGTCAGCGTGACCCGCTCGCGGGCCGCCTCCAGGGCGTTGTCGAGCACATTATAAAGGCTCTGCTTGATGGCCGAATCGGACACAATGTCCACGTCCTCGCCGAAGCGGTCGTGGTAGGAGAAGGTCTTCACCGGGCGACTGCCGCGCCATTCCTCGACGATGTCGTTGAGGAAGGCGTGCACCGTGGTTTCCTCGGAGGATTCGCCGCGCGCCTCCCCGGCGGACAGCAGGATGCCGCTGACGATGGACTTGCAGCGCTGTACCTGGGTCTGCATCTCGCCGATTTCCTGCCGCAGGTCCGGGTCGCCCTTGAACACCGGCATGTGCTTCCAGTCGCCCAGAATCACCGCCAGAGTGGACAGCGGCGTGCCCAGCTCGTGGGCGGCGCCGGAGGCCAGCAGCCCCATGCGCACGATGTGCTCCTCCTCGGCGGCGCGCTGACGCAGAGCGGCCAGACGCTCGTCGCGCTCGCGGCGGTTGCGGGTGATGCGGTTAATGAACACCACCAGCAGCACGGCGTTGAGCACGAAGCAGATCAGCATGCCCTGGATGTAGAGGCTGAAAGGCCCGCGCTCGTAATCCGGCGGCAGGGTCAGCGGCCGGCCGGCGAACTCCAGCCACACGAAACAGGCGGCGGTGATCAACACGATCAACCAGGTGGACCAGGCCTCCAGCAGCACCGCCGCCAGCACCACCTGCAGCAGATAGAGGAAGATGAAGGGGTTGGTGGCACCGCCGCTGAGCCACAGCTGCACGGTGAGGGTGCCCACGTCCACCAGCAAGGCCAGGAACAGCTCGCCGTTGCTCACCTCCCGGTCCACCAGCTTGAGACGCAGCATGCTGATGCCGTTGAAGGCCACCAGCCCGGCCAGCACCGCCATCATGTAATGCATGGGCAGCGCCACCTTGAACACGAAGTGGGCCACCAGAATGGTGCCGATCTGGCCGAGCACCGCGATCCAGCGCAGCTGGATCAGCTGCTGCATGTTATTGCGGCCGGTGGCGTCGTGTTCAGTGTGAACCGCTGTGGTCATGGTCATCGTCTCCCTGGTCCCCGGGCCGGAATTCCTGACGCGCGGTGTAGAGCGCGCCGGCGGCCACCATCAGGGCGAGGATATACCAGGTAATGGCGTAGACCAGGTGATTGTTGTGGAACTCGATCACCGTGAGGCCCGGCACCGGCCCGGCCTCGGGGGCGGCGTCCGGGTCGCCGGTGACGTCCACGAAGTACGGCGCCACCGGCGCCAGGTCGCGGGCCTCGGCGATGGCGGCCAGGTCCCGGGAGTACCAGCGGTCGGCGGCGGGGTCGTTGTCGCGCAGGAAGCCGCCGCCGGGCTGGTCGAGACGCAGCAGGCCGGTGACGGTGACCGGCCCTTGCGGGCGGGCGTAGTCGGCGTCGCGGTCGGCCACGTAGCCCCGGTTGATCAGCACCAGGGTGCCGTCGTCGCGGCGCAGGGGGGTCATCACCCAGTAACCGCCGCCCAGGCGGGTGGTGGCCTGGACCAGGGTGTCGCGGTCATGGAGGTAGGTGCCGTGCAGGCGCACCGGGCGGTATTCGTCCCGGTCTTCGTTGACGCCATCCCAGTCCATGGGGCGGGGCGCGGTGAGCGGGTCGGCGTGGACGCGCTCCTCCACGCGCTGGATCAGATCCAGCTTCCAGGCGCGGCGTTCCACCTGCCACTGGCCCAGGGCCAGAAAGCCGGCGAAGGCGCCCAGGGCCAGCAGGCCCCAGAACACCCGGGCCGCCCAGCGGCGGGCGCTCACCGGAGCGCCGCCAGCGTGGTTAGCCATACTCCTTCATCAGGCCGGGCATCATGTTCACGTTGAGGTGATACATCACCCACAGCGAGCCGGCCAGGGCGATGAACACGATCACCGCGGTGAAGATCAGCGCCAGCATGTTCCAGCCCCCTTCGGAGTGGAAGTTCATGTGCAGGAAGTAAATCATGTGCACGACGATCTGCACCGCCGCGAAACCGAGGATCACCAGGGCGGTCATGCCGGTGTCCTTGATCACGTCGCCCATCACCAGCCAGAACGGGATGGCGGTGAGAATCACCGACAGCACGAAGCCGGTCATGTAGCCCTTGAAGGTGCTGTGCGGCATGTCTCCGCCGTGATGATCGTTGGATCCACTCATGGCAGCACTCCCATCAGATATACGAAGGTGAAGACGCCGATCCAGACCACGTCCAGGAAGTGCCAGAACATGGACAGGCAGAACAGGCGGCGCTGGTTCTCCGGAATCAGGCCGTGCTTCTTGAGCTGGAACAACAGGGTCACCAGCCACACGATGCCGAACAGCACGTGCAGGCCGTGGGTGCCCACCAGGCCGAAGAAGGCGCTCAGGAAGCCGCTGCGCCCGGGGCCCGCGCCCTCGTGGATCAGGTGGTTGAATTCATACAGCTCCAGGCCCAGGAAGCCGGCGCCGAGCAGGCCGGTGATGGCCAGCCACACCATGGTGCCGCGCAGCTGGTTGGCCTGCATTTTCAGCATCGCGAAGCCGTAGGTGATCGACGACAGCAGCAGCAGGCTGGTGTTCATCGCCACCAGGGGCAGATCGAACAACTCCATGCCGGTGGGGCCGTCCGCGTAGCTGCGCCCCAGCACGCCGTAGGTGGCGAACAGACTGGCGAAGATCAGGCAGTCGCTCATCAGGTAGATCCAGAAGCCCAGCAGAGTGCCGGTCTCCGGATGATGCTCGGTGGTCTCGTGGAACTGCAGCGGCTCGCCGCGCTCCGCGTTACCGGCCAGGGTGTCGTGGGTGGTCTCAGACATGGTTCGCAAGCATCCGTGTACGGTTCGCCTCGGTCTCGGCCACTTCGTCGGCCGGGATGTGATAGTCGCGGTCATAGTTGAAGGTATGACCGATCGTCACCGCCAGCAGGGCCAGGAAGCTGACGCCCACCAGCAGCCACATGTGCCAGATCAGCGCGAAGCCCAGCACCGTGGCGATGCCCGCCAGAATGATCCCGGCGCCGGTGTTCTTGGGCATGTGGATCGGCAGGAAACCTTCCTCGGGCCGCTTGTAGCCGTGCTCCTTCATCTGCCACCAAGCGTCCATATCGTGCACGCGTGGGGTGAACGCGAAGTTATAGTGCGGCGGCGGCGAGGAGGTGGACCACTCCAGGGTGCGGCCGTGCCAGGGATCGCCGGTCTCGTCGCGCAGCTCGTCGCGGCGACGGTAGCTGACCACCAGCTGGATCAGGAAGCTGGCGATGCCGATGGCGATCAGGAAGGCGCCGAAGGCGGCGATGATGAACCAGATCTGCACGGACGGATCGTCGAAGTGGTTCATGCGCCGGGTCACGCCCATCAGGCCCAGCACGTACAGCGGCATGAAGGCGAAATAGAATCCGATGGTCCAGAACCAGAAGGACATCTTGCCCCAGAACGGATCCAGCTTGTAACCGAACGCCTTGGGATACCAGTAGGTGATGCCGGCGAACATACCGAACAGCACGCCACCGATGATCACGTTATGGAAGTGCGCCACCAGGAACAGGCTGTTGTGCAGCACGAAGTCCGCCGGCGGCACCGCCAGCAGCACGCCGGTCATGCCGCCGATCACGAAGGTGATGATGAAGCCCAGGGTCCACAGCATCGGCACTTCCATTTCGATGCGCCCGCGATACATGGTGAACAGCCAGTTGAACACCTTCGCCCCGGTGGGAATCGAGATGATCATGGTGGTGATCCCGAAGAACGAGTTCACCGTTGGTCCCGAGCCCATGGTGAAGAAGTGGTGCAGCCATACCATGTAGGACAGCACGGTGATCACCACGGTGGCGTAGACCATGGAGGCGTAGCCGAACAGGCGCTTGCGCGAGAAGGTGGAAACGATCTCGGAGAACACGCCGAACGCCGGCAGAATCAGGATGTACACTTCCGGGTGACCCCAGATCCAGATCAGGTTGATGTACATCATCACGTTGCCGCCCAGATCGCTGGTAAAAAAGGCGGTACCGAGGTAACGATCCAGGGCGAGCATGGCGAGCACGGCGGTGAGCACCGGGAAGGCGGCGACGATCAGCACGTTGGTGCACAGGGCGGTCCAGGAGAACACCGGCATGCGCATCAGGGACATGCCCGGGGCCCGCATCTTGACGATGGTGACCAGCAGGTTGACCCCCGATAGCAAGGTGCCCACCCCGGCGATCTGTAGCGCCCATATGTAATAGTCCACGCCGACGCCCGGGCTTTTTATGATTCCCGACACCGGTGGGTAGGCGAGCCAGCCGGTCTTGGCGAATTCGCCCACGAACAGGGACATCATCACCAGTACGGCGCCACTGGTGGTCATCCAGAAGCTGAAATTGTTGAGGAACGGGAACGCCACGTCGCGGGCGCCGATCTGCAGCGGCACCACATAGTTCATGATGCCGGTGATCATCGGCATGGCGACGAAGAAGATCATGATCACGCCGTGGGCGGTGAAAATCTGGTCGTAGTGATCCGGCGGCAGATAGCCGGCGGCGTCGCCCACCGCCCAGGCCTGCTGGATGCGCATCATGATGGCGTCGGCGAAGCCGCGCAGCAGCATGATGATGGCCAGCACAATGTACATGATGCCGATTTTCTTGTGGTCGATGCTGGTGAACCACTCGTGCCACAGGTAGCCCCAGGCCTTCTTGTAGGTGATGAAACCGAGCAGCGCCAGGCCGCCCACGGCCACCATCGCGAAGGTTATGATCAGAATGGGCTCGTGATACGGGATCGACTCCAGGGTGAGGCGACCGAAGATCAGCTTTGTCAGGTCCAATTCAGACATTTCGTATACCGACGCTGGAAGCGTTTACCGATTGAGGGACCGGGCGTTGTCACCGGCCATGGTCAGGTCCAGAAGCTCGCGCACCTCTTTCTCGCTACCGGCTTCGCGGTCGCGGGGATCGCCGGCGATGCACATGGTCAGGCCCAGTTCGGTGAAGGCCATCATCTCGTCCATGCACACGTCGCCCGGCTCCAGGCAACGGTTGAGGATGTCGTGGTAAAGCTCCTCGTCCGCGCTGGCGTAGTAGGTGACCGGGTTGTCCTGGCTGGGTTGCTCAAGCTCCCGGTAGACGTCGCGGCTCAGCGCGTTGGGGCTGGCCTTGACCTTGCTGATCCAGGCATCGAAATCCGCCTCGCCGAGACCATGGAACTTGAAGCGCATGTCCGAGAAGCCGGCGCCGCTGTAGTTGGCGGAGAAGCCGTCGTACACGCCGGGCTCGTTGATCACCGCGTGCAGCTTGGTTTCCATGCCGGCCATGGAATAGATCTGCCCCGCCAGCGCCGGAATGAAGAACGAATTCATGGCACCCTCGGAGGTGATCTTGAAGCGGATCGGCCGGTCCACCGGCGCCGCCAGCTCATTGACCACCGCCACGTTCTGCTCCGGATAGAAGAACAGCCATTTCCAGTCCAGCGACACCACCTCGATGACCAGCGGCTCGACGCCCTCGGGAATCGGCCGGTTGGCGTCGATGCGCTCCAGCGGCCGGTAGGGGTCGAGCTTGTGGGTGCTCACCCAGGTCATGGCGCCCAGGGCGATGATGATCAGCAGGGGCGCGCCCCAGATCACCAACTCCAGGACAGTGGAATGATCCCAGTCGGGCTTGTAGGTGGCGTTGTTGCCGGACCGATACCGGAAGGCGAACACCAGGGTGAGGATGATGACCGGCACGATGACCAGCAACATCAGGAAGGTGGCCCAAAGGATCAGGTCGCGCTGCTGGGAGGCGATATCGCCGGACGGCGACATCAGCACCATGTCGCACCCGCTCAGCAGGGCGGCAGCGATCAAAACGGGGGTTGCGCGCAAAAATTTGAGTAACTGCATTGCCGGATCATACAGACGTGGCCCAGGGTGCGGCGCACTCTACCCGCCGGGAAGCACGGCGGGAATTGGACATTTTGTCCTATGGCGGCGGAGCGCGTTTCGAGTAATCCTTCGCACGCGCGATAACACGGCGCACCGGGGCGGGGACTGGATTTCCTTGGCCGCCGGGCCCAGCATACTCTTAATGAATTCCAATAGACCAGCACGCAGCGAGACCGGATCATGTCCAGCACACACCAGCCTGCCCTGACCGACGCCCCCAAGGAGCCCGCCGCCGACCGCGCCAACGTGGCCCCCGGCGAGATCGCCGTGGGAGTCGTGGTCGGCCGCACCTCCGAATACTTCGATTTCTTCGTTTACGGCATCGCCTCGGTGCTGGTGTTTCCGTCGGTGTTCTTCCCCTTCGCCGACCGACTGGAAGGCACCCTCTACGCCTTCGTGGTGTTTTCCTTCGCGTTCATCGCCCGCCCCTTCGGCACCGCCCTGTTCATGACCATCCAGCGGCGCTGGGACCGCAGCGTGAAGCTCACCTCCTCGCTGTTTCTGCTCGGCACCGCCACCGCCGGCATCGCCTTCCTGCCCGGCTACGAAACCCTGGGCGGCTTCTCCATCCTTCTATTGGCGCTGTTCCGCATTCTCCAGGGCATCGCCCTGGGCGGCTCCTGGGACGGCTTGCCCTCACTGCTGGCCCTGAACGCCCCCCGCGAACGGCGCAGCTGGTACGCCATGCTGGGGCAACTGGGCGCGCCGATCGGCTTCCTGGTGGCCAGCGCCTTGTTCCTGTTTCTGTTCTCCAGCCTGGACAGCAGCGACTTCCTGGGCTGGGGCTGGCGTTACCCCTTCTTCGTCGCCTTCGCCATCAACGTGGTGGCTTTGTTCGCGCGGCTGCGGCTGGTGGTGACCCATGAGTACACCGAGGCCCTGGAGGAAGGCGAGCTGGAACCCCTGGGCACCCGGGAAATGCTGCGCAAGCAGGGCTACAACATCTTCATCGGTTCGTTCGCCGCCCTCGCCAGCTACGCACTGTTCCACATGGTGACCATCTTTCCGCTGTCCTGGATCAACCTGGGCGACACCCAGGCCATCGGCGACGTGCTCGCCGTGCAGATCGCCGGCGCCGTGCTGGGCATGGCCGGCACCGTGTTCTCCGGCTGGATCGCCGACCGCATCGGCAAACGGACCACCGTGGCCACCCTGGCGGTCCTGATCGGCGTGTTCAGCCTGTTCACGCCCATGCTGATGGATGGCTCCGCCCTGCAGCAGGACCTGTTCATCCTGATCGGCTTCGCCCTGCTCGGCGTCTCCTACGGCCAGGCCTCCGGCACCGTGACCGCCAACTTCGAGCGCCGCTTCCGCTACACCGGCGCCGCCCTGACCTCCGACTTCGCCTGGCTGTTCGGCGCCGCCTTCGCGCCCCTGGTGGCCCTGGGCCTGTCCGCCAAGTTCGGCCTCGCCTACGTGAGCGTCTACCTGCTCTCCGGGGTGATCTGCACCCTGCTGGCCCTGCGCATCAACCGCCACCTGGAAACCGGCGAGCCCTGAACGCGCGCCAAAGCGCCCACGAAAAAGGCGGCGGGGGAATACCCCCGCCGCCTTTTTTCGCGGATCATCCTCCGCCCATCGCGGCACGGACCGCGGCAGGAGCAGCCTGGGCGTTCCTACCGCGCAATCCAACCGCCATAGCAAGCCACGGAGCCGCGCGGAACGCTACCTCGGAGCGTCCTGGTGCGGGCCCCTTTCCGGGACCCTTGAGAACAGGACGTTCGAAAGGGAGCCTACAGGGACGTACTCGCGGCGTTCCCGGAAAGGGGCCCGCACCAGGACGCGGCCCCGCTGGAGGGAATCCCCCCAGGAAGGTCCGAGGCTCAGCTCAACGACCCGAGTGCCGCCTTGGTAAACGGCTCCATGCCCTCGGTATCGCCCTCGCGCACCTTCACCAGCCAGTTCGGATCCTGCAGCAGAGCCCGCCCCACGGCGATCAGATCGAACTCATCAGCGGCCAGCCGCCGCACCAGATCCTCGAGGCCCTTGTGGTTGGCGGTCCCGCCAATGCCCTGATTGTTGGCGCCGATGAAATCGTCGTCCAGGCCCACGCTGCCCACGGAAATCGCCGGCTTGCCGGTGAGCTTCTTGGTCCAGCCGGCCAGATTCAGGTCGGAACCCTCGAACTCCGGCACCCAGAAACGGCGGGTGGAAGCGTGGAACATGTCCACCCCGGCCTCCACGAACAGCGCCAGGAAACGCTCCAGCTCCTCCGGCGTGTGCGCCAGCCGCGCCTCGTAATCCTGCTGCTTCCACTGGGAATAGCGCAGCACGATGGCGAAGTCCTCGCCCACCGCCTCGCGCACCGCCCGCACCACCTCGGCGCCGAACCGGGCCCGGTTCTCCAGGGAACCACCGTACTGGTCGTCACGCTGGTTGGTGCCTTCCCAGAAGAACTGGTCCAGCAGGTAGCCGTGGGCGCCGTGGATTTCCACCCCGTCGAAGCCCAGCGCCTTGGCGTCCCGGGCGCCGTCGGCGAAGGCGCGGATCACGTCGTCGATGTCGTTCTGGTCCATGGCCTTGCCGTTGGGCTTGCCGGGCTTGAACAGGCCGGACGGCGAATAGCCGGGGGCGTCCTTGTCCGGGCCCACGCCGGGCCGGCGGGTGCCGCCCACGTGCCAGAGTTGGGGAATGATGGCGCCGCCGGCGCCATGCACCTGCTCCACCACCCGCTTCCAGCCGGCCAGGGCCGCCTCGCCGTGGAAGGCGGGCACGGCGTCGTGGCCCGGGGCACCGGGGTGGTTCACGGTGGTGCCCTCGGTGATCAGCAGGCCCACCTGGCCCTCGGCGCGGCGCCGGTAATAGCCGGCCACGTCCTCGCCGGGCACCTGGCCGGGCGAAAAGTTGCGGGTCATCGGGGCCATGGCCACGCGGTTGCGCAGCTTCAGGGATTTGCATTCAAAGGGACGGAACAAAGGCGCGAGATCGGCGCTCATGGACAAACTCCCGGTCGGTCAAACGTCATCGAATAAAAAAACAGTGACGTAATCTACCGTGATTCGTCCGAAAGCGACACCGCCGAGGGCGGTTCCGTGAGCTCCAGACGCCGCGCCTTCCAGTAATGGCGCCGCCAGTACACGTTGTTCAGGGAAGAGGTCATCACGCCACGGCTGGTGGAGGCGTGCAGAAAGCGATCGGCGCCCATGTAGATGCCCACGTGACGCTGGCGGAAACCGGTCTTGAAGAACACCAGATCCCCCGGCGCCAGGTCGTCCCGGGGCCCCCGCCGGCCCTCCCGGGCCAGTTCCGCGGTGGTGCGCGGCACGTCCACGCCCAGTTGCGACTGGAAGGTGATCTGCACGAAGGCGGAACAATCCACGCCGCGCCGGTCGGTACCGCCCAAGCGGTAGGGCACGCCGCGCCAGTCGTCGGCCTGCTCGCGCAGCAACGGCAACACCGGCGAGGCGTCGCCCACCGGCACGTCGTCGCGCAGCAGCGGCGGCGGCTCACCGCCGGCGTCGCGGCTCTCCACGGCGGGCATGGGGCGGCTGGCGCAGCCGGCCAGCAGGGCGAGCAGCGCCAGCAGACCGAGCGTCGCCCGCCAGCGGCGGCAATGGGGGTAAAGCGCACCGGGCACGGCGTCTCCCGAAGATATCCCGAAACACGATTCCACGAACTATACCGCCGGCGGCGGGCCGGCCACCAGCCCCGCCGGCCGGTCAATGGCCGTGGTGGCCGTGCTCCATCATGTGTTTGGGGTTGTGCATGCCTTCCTTGATGCCGAAGCGGATCAGCAGCACGTTGACCGGATAGGCCACCAGCAACCCCACGGTCAGCGACACCACCAGGGCCGCCCAGAACAGCGGCTCGCCGATGCCGGCGCCACCGGCCAGGCCGGTGTTCACCGCCAGCGCGGAGGCCTCCATGGCGGTGATGCTCAGGGATTCCGCCACCACCGAGTCCTTGAGGGCCACCCAGAACGGCTCGCCGCTCTGCATCAGCGGCCCCAGGGTAAAGCCGAAACCGATCACATAGGCCAGGGCGAAGGTGGCCAGGTTCACCGGCCAGCCGCTGATCGCCAGCAGCCCCATCAGCACCAGCACGCCGAGGATCTCACCCAGGCCGCAGCCGGAGTAGCAGTGGGCCACGGAGCGGAAGCTGCGCCGCCACAGGGAATCGCGGCGGATCTGGCCGCGCCCGGAATAGACATAAACCAGCAGCCCCAGGGGCCCGGAATACAGCACCGTGAGCACCCAGGCCACCTTCATGATGCCGCCCAGAAAGGCGTTGTCGTGGCGCAGATCCCGGATCGTCCAGGCGGCGCAGGCCAGGGCCAGTACCGCCCAGGCCGCCAGCACCGGCCAGCTCAACCAGGAAGTCATTGGCGTCGTCTCCTTTTTCGCGTCGGATAACGGTTCGCGTCGGATAACGGCGCCCATTGCAGCACAGCGCCGGCGCCGTTCAAGGCACCGGCGGGCAGGCTTTACGGAGTTTGACGAAACAGCGGGGTCAGGCGGGCAGTTTGGCGCGCATGGCGTCGATCACCGCCCGGTAGTCGTCCTTGCCGAAGATGGCGGAGCCGGCCACGAAGGTGTCGGCGCCGGCGGCGGCCACCTCGCCGATGTTGTTCTCGGAAACACCGCCATCCACTTCCAGGCGGATGTCGCGGCCACTGTCGTCGATCAGGCGGCGCACCCGCTCGATCTTGCCGAGGGTGCCGGGGATGAACTTCTGGCCACCGAAGCCCGGGTTCACGCTCATCAGCAGGATCATGTCCAGCTTGTCCATGACGTATTCCAGGCAGTCCGGGGAAGTGGCCGGGTTGAGCACCAGGCCGGCCTGGCAGCCGGCGTCGCGGATCAGTTGCAGGGAACGGTCCACGTGGCGCGAGGCTTCCGGGTGGAAGGTGATCATGGAGGCGCCGGCGTCGGCGAACATGCCGATCAGGTCGTCCACCGGGCTGACCATCAGGTGCACGTCGATGGGCGCGGTGATGCCATGCTGGCGCAGGGCCTTGCAGACCATCGGGCCGATGGTCAGGTTGGGCACGTAATGGTTGTCCATCACGTCGAAGTGGATCACGTCGGCGCCGGCGGCGAGCACCGACTCGCATTCCTCGCCCAGGCGGGCGAAATCCGCGGCGAGAATGGAAGGCGCGATCCAGGGAGTCTGTTTGGCCATGAAGTGTTGTCCTCGGTGCGTGGCTCAGCGGCGGCGACCGGCCAGGAACCGGTCCAGCTCGGTCAGACGTTGCGGCGTGCCGATGTCCCACCAGTGGCCCCGGTGGTGCTCGCCGCTCACCCGGCCCGCGTCGATGGCGGCGCGCAGCAGCGGCGCCAACGGGCGCTCGCCGTCGTCCAGGCGCTCGAACAGCGCCGGGCTCAGCCGGGCGATGCCGGCGTAGGTAAGCCGGGGCGCGGCATTATCGCTCACCCGGCCCCCGCCTGTTAAATGGAAATCCCCGTCGCCATGGTGGGCCGGGTTGTCCACCAGCACCAAGTGGGCGTCGTCGCCCTCGCCCAGGGCCGCCAGCCGGCGGAAGTCGTAGTCGGTCCAGATGTCGCCGTTGACCAGGATGAACGGGGACTCGCCCAGCAACGGCAGGGCCCGGCGGATGCCGCCGGCGGTCTCCAGGGGCGTGCCCTCGTGGGACCAGTGCAGGCGCACGCCCAGATCGGCGCCATCACCGAGCCGCGCCGGCAACTGCTCGCCCAGCCAGCCGGTGTTGATCACGATGTCGCCCACGCCGGCGTCGCGCAGGGCCTCGATGTGGTACTCGATCAGCGGCCGGCCGCCGGCTTCCAGCAGCGGCTTGGGGGTGCGGTCGGTGAGCGGGCGCATGCGCTTGCCGTAGCCGGCGGCCAGGATCATGGCCCGGGGCGCCGGGGTCACGGGCATTGCCATTCATCCAGCAGGCGGCCCAGGTCCGCCAGCTCCGGGCGCCGGGCGATCACGGCGCGCAGGTAGGCGAAGAAGCGCGGCGCGTCCTCCAGGTATTTGGGCTTGCCGTCCCGGTGGCGGATGCGCGCGAAGATGCCGATCACCTTGAGGTGGCGCTGGACGCCCATCAGGTCGCACCAGCGCAGCCACTCATCAAAGGCCTCCGGCACCGGCAGCCCGGTGGCCCGGGCGCGCTCGTGGTAAACCCGCAGCCAGACCAGCACCCGGTCCTCCGGCCAGCTCAGGAAGGCGTCCTTGAACAGGCAGATCGGGTCGTAGCTGATCGGCCCGAGCACCGCATCCTGGAAATCGATCACCCCCGGGTTGGGGTCGCTGACCATCAGGTTGCGCGGCATGAAGTCGCGGTGCACGAACACTCGCGGCTGGGCCAGGGCGGCCTCGATCAGGGTCTCGAAGACCGCGTCCAGCCGGCGGCCCCGGTCGCCGTCCAGGTCCAGCCCCCGGTGGCGGTCCAGGTACCAGTCGCGGAACAGGTCCAGCTCCCGGCGCAGCAGGGCCCGGTCGCAGGCCGGCAGGCCGGTGACGTCGGCGTGGCGCTGCTGGGCGATCAGGGCGTCCAGGGCGGCGGAGAACCAGGCGTCCGCGTTGCCGTCGTCCAGCGCGGTGAGCCAGGTTTCCGTGCCCATATCGGTGAGCAGCAGAAAGCCACGTTCCAGATCCCGGTGCAGTATCGCCGGCACGTTCCCCCCCGCCGCCGCCAGCCGCTCGGCCACGTCGATGAAAGGCCGGCAGTCTTCCTGCTCCGGGGGCGCGTCCATGGCCACCAGGGAGCGCCCACCGTGTTGATAGCGGAAATAGCGGCGGAAGCTGGCGTCGGCGGACGCCGGCTCGCCGGTCACCGGCGCGCCCAGCCAGTCGCCGACCCATTGATCCAGCGCCGCGCGCCGGGAATCCTCATTACCCATCTCAGGCTGCATTGCCACCTTCAATCCATTACACTGCCGCGATTCGACTGAAAACCCGTACCGCCACGACAACGCCGGCCCCACCGGCAGGGCGAGCGCCATCATGGACGCGGTCGGGGATTCCGAAACGGCCTTTTTACCTGTTCCGAGCAGCCGATGCCACTGCCCAAACCATCGTTTTTAGCCGGCCTGGCCCTGAGCCTGGCCGGCGTCGCCGGCGCCGATGACGACCTCAACTGGGTCGACCGGGAAACCATGGACGCCCTGCCCCCGGTGCAACAGCGCCCGATTCCCGTGTGGTGCAGCGGCATCTACTACAACCCGCGAGTGGGCGTACCCGCCGAGCGCAGCGACACCATCATCACCGCGGACCGCACCAGCCTGACCCAGGACGGCCTGATCGAGATGGGCGGCGACGTGCTCATCGAGGAGCCCGGCCGCCGCCTGACCACCCAATCCGCCCTGCTCGACCAGTCCAGCGGCAAGTTCCAGGTGGACAACGCCCTGCGCCTGGAGACCGACCAGTTCACCTTCCTGGCGGACGGCATGAGCGGCCAGACCGACCGCCGCGAGGCGAGCCTGGACCGGGTGCGCTACGCCCTGTTCGGCCCCGGCGCCCGGGGTACCGCCGACTACATCGACGTGGTGGATCAGTTCATCACCGTGGAACAGGGCACCTACACCACCTGCGCGCCGGACTCCAACGGCTGGCAGCTCCAGGGCCGGCAGATCCGCCTGGACCGTAGCGAGGGCTGGGGCGAGGCCCGGGACGTGACTCTGAGGGTGAAGGGCGTGCCGCTGATCTGGCTGCCCTGGATCACCTTTCCCATCGACGACCGGCGCAAGACCGGGATGCTGTTCCCGACCATCACCACCAGCGACAGCGGCGGCGTCGATGTCACTCAGCCGGTGTACATCAACCTGCACCCGCAGATGGACGCCACCGTGGCGCCGCGCTACATCGACGGGCGCGGCAGCGGCCTGGAAACCGAATTCCGCTACCTGAACCGCTTCGGCCTGGGCCAGGTGAGCTACGGCGTGCTGTTCAGCGACCGCCAGTTCAACGACGAGAATCGGGAACTGGCGGCCTGGCAGCACAGCGGCTCGATCCAGCGCTGGCAGCTCACCGCCGACGTCAACTATGTGTCCGACGACTTCTACTTCAAGGATCTGGACACCGGCCTGGAGGTGAGCTCCCGGACCCACCTGCCACGCCTCGGCGAGGCGCGCTACTTCGGCCGCCACTGGCAGGGGCTGGGCCGCCTGCAATCCTGGCAGACCATCGACCCGACGCTGCCGGACGACCGGGAGCCCTACCGCCGCCTGCCCCAGCTGCAGCTCTCCGGTGACCCGCAACTGGCAGGGCCGGTGCGCGGCCTGTGGCTGAGCGACGTGACCGCCTTCGACCGCTCCGACAACGACACCAGCGCCAACCCCACCGGCGCCCGGGTGCACCTGGCGCCGGGCCTGACCGCGCGGCTGGAAAAACCCTGGGGCTACGTGGAACCCCGGGCCCGGCTCTACCACACCCGTTATCAGCTGGACGACGCCGAGGACAGCGGCGTCGACCCGACCCTGACCACCTGGGGCGCCAGCCTGGACTCCGGGCTGTTCATGGAGCGCGGCACCCGGCTGTTCGGCCGCGGCTACACCCAGACCCTGGAACCGCGCCTGTTCATCAACAAGGTGGCCTATGCCGAGCAGGACGACCTGCCCGACTTCGACGCCGGCGAACTGACCTTCTCGTACAACACCCTGTTCCGGGAAAACCGCTTCATCGGCTACGATCGCATCGGCGACGAGCAGAAGGTGGCCCTGGGCGTGACCAGCCGCTTCCTGCGCGACGACGACGGCCGCGAACAGCTGCGCCTGCGCATGGGCCAGGGCTACTACAGCGGCGAGCGCAAGGTGCAGCTGGACGGCGAGCCGCCGGACGACGCCGACCAGACGCCCCTGGTGGCGGACATGCGCTGGAACTTTGGGCACGATTGGTACCTCTACTCCGAAGGCCAGTGGGACACGCACGCCAACGAGCGCCAGCGTTCCTCCCTGCGCCTGGGGTACACCGACCGGGAGCGCCGCATCTTCAACCTGGGCTTCCACGACTTGCCCCAGGAGGACATCCGCCAGACGGAGATCGCCACCATCCTGCCGATCCACGACAACTGGCGGTTGATCGGTCGCTGGCTCTACGACATGGAGAACCAGCGCACCCTGGAAACCCTGGCGGGCGCCGAATGGCGCAACTGCTGCTGGAAAATTCGCCTGCTCAGCCAGCGGGAACTCGCCGACGACAACGGCGATGGCACCCTGGAAGGCGATTCCACGGTATTAATGCAGATTCAAATGACCGGGCTGGGCGGTTTCGGCGGCCGGGTGGACACCCTGCTGGAACGCAGTATTCCCGGATACAGGAGCGAGTATGATTAGGAAAACCCTGGTGGCGAGGCTGCTGGGCACCTTGTTGCTGAGCACGTTGTTGCTGTCCCTGGGCGCCCGCGCCGACATGCAGCCGCTGGACCGCATCGTGGCCGTGGTCAACGACGGCGTGATCATGCAGAGCGAGCTGGACGCCCGCGTCGACGACATTGCCGCCCAGTTCCGCGCCGACAACCGGCCGATGCCGCCGCTGAACGTCATGCAGGAGCAGGTGCTCGACCGCATGATCCTGGAGCGCGTGCAGCTGCAGATGGCCGAGCGCGCCGGCATCCGCGTGGACGACGCCGCCCTCAACCAGGCCCTGGAAGGCATCGCCCGGCAGAACAACATGACCCTGCCGCAATTCTCCGAGACCCTGCGCGGCGACGGCTACGACTGGAGCCAGTTCCGCGAGCAGATTCGCAACGAGATGGTGATCTCCCGCCTGCAACAACGCAGCGTGGCGTCGCGCATCCGCGTCACCGACCGGGAAGTGGAGCGCTTCCTGCAGTCGGAGACCGGCAAGCGCATGTTCCAGGCCGATTTCCACCTCGGCCACATCCTGGTCAAGGTGCCCGGCGGCGCCAGCCCGGAGCAGGTGCGCTCGGCCAAGCAGAAGGCCGACGATCTGGTCAACCGGCTGCGCGGCGGCGCCGATTTCGCGGAAACCGCGGTGGCCGAATCCGACGGCCCCCAGGCCCTGGAAGGCGGCGACCTGGGCTGGCGTGAAGCGGCCCAGTGGCCGAGCCTGTTCGCCGACGCCGCCATCGACATGCAAAAAGGCGCCATCAGCGAGCCGCTGCGCTCCGGGGCCGGCTTCCACATTCTCAAAATGATCGACCGGCGCGGCGGCGCCGCCAAGGTGGTCACCCAGTACCAGGTGCGCCACGTGCTGATCCGCGCCGACCCCCTCACCACCGAGGCCGAGGCCCGCCAGGAAATCAACCGCCTGCACGACCAGGTGGCCAGCGGCGAGCTGAGCTTCGCCGAAGCCGCCGAGCGCGCCTCCGACGACCCGGGCAGCGCCCGCGAAGGCGGCGAGCTGGGCTGGGTGACCCCGGGCGAGATGGTGCCGGAATTCGAGCAGATGATGACCGAAACCCCGGTGGATCAGCTCTCGCCGGTGTTCCAGACCCAGTTCGGCTGGCACTTCCTGGAAGTGGAGGACACCCGCGACACCGACATGAGCGACCGCTACCGCGACCTCCAGGCCCGTCAGGCGCTGCAGAAACGCCGCTTCGACGAGGAGCTGCAAACCTGGCTGCAGGAGCAGCGCGCGGAAGCCTACGTGGACATCCGCCTCAACGAGGACTCATGAGCCGCCCCCTGGCCCTGACCAGCGGCGCCCCCGCCGGCATCGGGCCGGATCTGGCCCTGGCCCTGGCCGCCGGCGACGCGCCGCCGGCACTGGTGATCCTGGGCGACCGGGCAGTGCTGGAAGCCCGCGCCGCCGTCCTCGGCCTGAACCTGGCCCTGCCCGACTGGGCCCCGGGCCAGCCGGCGCCCGCCGGCGCCGCCCTGTGGCACTGCCCGGCGGGGGCGGCGGTCACCGCCGGCCGGCCGGACCCGGCCACCGGCGCCGGCACCCTGACCATGCTCCAGCGCGCCGCCGACGGCTGCCTGGACGGCACCTTCGCCGCCATGATCACCGCGCCGGTGGCCAAGAACGTGATCCGCGAGGGCGCCGCCCCGGCCTTCACCGGCCACACCGAATTCCTGGCCGAGCGGGCCGGCGTGGACCGGGTGGTGATGATGCTGGTCGCCGGCGACCTGCGCGTGGCCCTGGCCACCACCCATCTGCCCCTGGCGGACGTTCCGGCGGCGATCACCGACGCCGGCCTGAGCCGGGTGCTGACCATTCTGCGCGACGATCTGCGCGCCAAATTCGCCCTGCCGCGACCGCGCATCCTGGTGCTGGGCCTCAACCCCCACGCCGGCGAAGCCGGTCACCTGGGCCGCGAGGAGCTGGACATCATCATCCCCACCCTGGAACGCCTGCGCGGCGAGGGCTTCGACCTCACCGGCCCGGTACCCGCGGACACCGCCTTCCAGCCGGCGCTGCTGGAGCAACACGACGCGGTGCTGGCCATGTACCACGACCAGGGCCTGCCGGTGCTCAAGTACGCCGGCTTCGGCGAGGCGATGAACCTGACCCTGGGGCTGCCGTTCATCCGCACCTCCGTGGACCACGGCACCGCCTTCGACCTGGCCGGCAGCGGCCGGGCCCGGCCCGGCAGCCTGCGCGCCGCCACCGCTCTGGCGGCGGAACTGGCCCGGCGCGCCGGCATGGAGGCCGCCCCATGAGCGAGCATCGCGCGCGCAAGCGCTTCGCCCAGCATTTCCTCCATGACCCGGCCATCATCGACCGGCTGGTGCGCAGCGTGGCCCCCCGGGACGGCGAGACCCTGGTGGAAATCGGCCCCGGCCAGGGTGCGCTCACCTACCCGCTGCTCGACGAGGTGGGCCACCTGCACGTGGTGGAGCTGGACCGCGACCTGATCGCCCTGCTGCGCCAGCGGGTCGCCCCGGAACGGCTCACCATCCACGAAAGCGACGCCCTGCGCTTCGATTTCGCCGCCCTGGCCGGCGACGGCCCCCTGCGCGTGGTGGGCAACCTGCCCTACAACATCTCCACGCCGCTGATCTTCCACCTGCTCGACCAGGCCGGCGCCGTGGCCGACATGACCTTCATGCTGCAGAAGGAAGTGGTGGAGCGGCTCACCGCCGCCCCCGGCGGCAAGGACTACGGCCGTCTGTCGGTGATGGTGCAGTACCATTGCCAGGCGGATTACCTGTTCTTCGTGCCGCCGGGCGCCTTCCGGCCGCCGCCCAGGGTGGATTCAGCGGTGGTGCGTCTGACGCCCCACGCCACGCCGCCCTGGCCCGCCGATGACCCGGCCTGGCTGACACGGCTGGTGGCCCAGGCGTTCAGCCAGCGCCGCAAGGCGGTCCGCAACAGTCTCAAATCCCTGATCGGCGCCGAGGTCTTCGAGGCCACCGGCATCGACGCGGGATTGCGCCCCGATCACCTGACGGTGGCGGACTACGTGGCCCTGGCCAACGCCAGCGCCCCCGCCGCCGGTCACAGCGAACAATAAAGGAGTCCCGATGACCGCCGTGGACGAAAACCAGTACCGGATCCAGGTATCCGTGGAAACCGAATACCTGGCCGACCAGAGCGACGCGGATAACCACCGCTGGGTGTTCGCCTACCACATCCGCATCCGCAACCGGGGCGACATGACCGCCCGGCTGCTCACCCGCCACTGGGTGATCACCGACGGCGAGGAGCGCACCCGGGAGGTGCACGGCGAGGGCGTGGTGGGCGAGCAGCCCAGCATCGCCCCCGGCCAGGAATACCAGTACTCCAGCGGCGCGGTGCTGGAAACCGAGGTGGGCACCATGCACGGCAGCTACCAGATGCTGGCCGAGGACGGCACCTGCTTCGACGCGGACATCCCCGCCTTCACCCTGGCGGTGCCCCGCGCCCTGCACTGAACCGAGACCGCACGCAACCGAGGAAACACGCCCATGAGCACCTACGCGATCGGCGACCTGCAGGGCTGTCTGGCCCCGTTCGACGCCCTGCTGGCGCGCATCGGCTTCAACCCGGACCGCGACCAGCTGCTGCTGGCCGGCGATCTGGTCAACCGGGGGCCGGACTCCCTGGGCGCCCTGCGCCGCGTTCACGAGCTGCGCGATAACGCCCAGGTGGTGCTCGGCAACCACGATCTGCATCTGTTGGCCGTGGCCCACGGCCACGCGCGCCTGAAGAACAAGGACACCCTGCAGCCGATCCTGGATGCCCCGGACCGGGACACCCTGCTCGCCTGGCTGCAACGCCAACCGCTGCTGGTGGAGGCACCGGCATTCGACGCCGTGATGACCCACGCCGGCCTGCCGCCCCTGTGGACCCTGGAGCAGGCCCGGGCACGGGCCGCGGAGATGGCGGCGGTGCTCGCCGACCCGGCCAGCGCGGATACATTCTTCCAGGAAATGTATGGCAACGAGCCCGCCGGCTGGCGCGACGACCTCACTGGACCGGCCCGCTGGCGGGTGATCACCAACTATTTCACCCGCATGCGCTTCGTCGACCGTCAGGGCGACCTGGACCTGACCACCAAAGGCGAAGCGGGCCAGCCGCCGGCGGGCTTCGTGCCCTGGTTCGAGCATGCCGAGCGCCTGGAACGCCAGCGCCGCGTGCTGTTCGGCCACTGGGCCGCCCTGGAAGGCCACACCGGCGTTCCCGGCGTCGAGGCCCTCGACACCGGCTGCGTGTGGGGCGGCACCCTGACCGCTCTGCGCCTGGACGACGGCACCCGTTTCCACTGCGATTGCGACGCCACCCTGGCCCCCTGAACGCCCCGAAACACCCGGCCCGGCGGCCGGGTTCCCGCCTCTCGACGCGTTGTTTACACCGTTTATCGGATAACCAAAAAACAGAATTTTTTTCAACAAAACTTCGTTTTTTGGTTTTGACTTGGCGCTCGATTTAGCGCCATGCTAGACCGAAGCTCGATCCCGTTATCACGCTGGCGTCGCGAACGCCGGCGGGGAGCACACCGATGAATTATGCGCGGACCCAGGCCCCGGCTTTTCACGCCGCCCCACGACGGCACGGGCCCGCTTTAATTCTTTCCGCCGCGTCGTTCCAGCCCCACACTCCGTCTTCACGCCCCACGTCACCCCCGGAAAAAGTTGGAACGAAACTGGCATGGCACCCGTATCGCTTTCCCGATTTCGTATCGCCAGGAGGGAGTAAGGCATGAGTATTCTCCACCACTATCAGGCCCGGTTCGACGCCACCCAGGAAGACGAAATGTCCCTGGAGGACTACCTCGCCCTGTGCAAAAGCGACCCCGGCGTCTACGCCTCGGCCGCCGAGCGCATGCTGATGGCGATCGGCGAACCGGAACTGGTGGATACTTCCAAGGATCCGCGCCTCTCCCGGATTTTTTCCAACAAAATGATCCGCCGCTACCCGGCCTTCAGCGAGTTTTACGGCCTGGAAGACGTGATCGAGAACATCGTCAGCTACTACCGCCACGCCGCCCAGGGCCTGGAGGAAAAGAAACAGATTCTCTACCTGCTCGGCCCGGTGGGCGGCGGCAAGTCGTCCCTGGCGGAAAAGCTCAAGGCACTGATGCAGAAGGTGCCGTTTTACGCCATCAAGGATTCACCGGTGAACGAATCGCCGCTGTGTCTGTTCGACCCGGAAGAAGACGGCCCCATTCTGGAAGAGGAATACGGCATCCCCCGGCGCTACGTGAACAGCATCATGTCGCCCTGGGCGGTGAAACGGCTCAGGGAATACGGCGGCGACCTGAGCCGCTTCCGGGTGATCAAGCGCTATCCGTCGATCCTTGATCAGGTGGCGGTGGCCAAGACCGAACCCGGCGACGAAAACAACCAGGACATTTCCTCCCTGGTGGGCAAGGTGGACATCCGCAAACTGGAGGATTTCGCCCAGGAAGACCCGGACGCCTACGCCTTCTCCGGCGGGCTGTGCCGCGCCAACCAGGGGCTGCTGGAATTCGTGGAAATGTTCAAGGCGCCGATCAAGGTGCTACACCCTCTGCTCACCGCCACCCAGGAGGGCAACTACAACGGCACCGAGCACATGGGCGCGATTCCCTTCGAGGGCATGGTGCTGGCGCACTCCAACGAATCGGAATGGCAGACCTTCAAGAACAACAAGAACAACGAGGCCTTCATCGATCGGGTCTATATCGTCAAGGTGCCCTACTGCCTGCGCGTCACCGAGGAGCAGCTGATCTACGACAAGCTGCTGCGCAACTCCAGCCTGCGCGACGCCCATTGCGCGCCGGACACCCTGCACATGCTGGCGCAGTTCTCGGTGCTCACCCGGCTCAAGGAGCCGGAGAACTCCAGCATCTACTCCAAGATGCGCGTCTATGACGGTGAGAACCTGAAGGACATCGATCCGCGTGCCAAGTCGATCCAGGAATACCGCGACATGGCCGGCGTCGACGAAGGCATGGACGGCCTGTCCACGCGCTTCGCCTTCAAGATTCTTTCCAAGGTGTTCAACTTCGACCATTCCGAGGTGGCCGCCAACCCGGTGCACCTGATGCACGTTCTGGAACAACGCATCGAGCAGGAACAGTTCCCCCAGGAAAAACAGGACCAGTACCGCCGTTTCATCAAGGAGTACCTGGTGCCCCACTACGTGGAATTCATTGGCAAGGAAATCCAGACCGCCTACCTGGAATCCTACTCCGAGTACGGCCAGAACATTTTCGACCGTTACGTGACCTACGCGGATTTCTGGATTCAGGATCAGGAGTTCCGGGACCCGGACACCGGCGAGATTTTCGATCGCCAGTCCCTGAACGAGGAGCTGGAAAAAATCGAGAAACCGGCGGGCATTTCCAATCCCAAGGACTTCCGCAACGAGGTGGTCAACTTCGTGCTGCGCGCGCGGGCCAACAACCACGGCCGCAACCCCAGCTGGATGAGCTACCAGAAACTGCGCGACGTGATCGAGAAGAAGATGTTCTCCAACACCGAGGAACTGCTGCCGGTGATTTCCTTCAACCCCAAGGGCAGCGAGGACGACCGCCGCAAGCACGACAACTTCGTCAAGCGCATGATGGACCGAGGCTACACCGAGAAGCAGGTGCGCCTGCTGTCCGAGTGGTATCTGCGCGTGCGTAAGGCCCAATAAATGAGCAGTTGAAAGGTACAAGTTGCAAGTTGAAACGCGGGTTGGGCAGCCGTCATCGGCGAGCGCCCGCTCCGCGACCAAATCGGAGTCGCCTTTTCAACTTGTAACTTTCAACTTGCAACTGCTTCCGGAGGAAGCCATGAGCTACATCATCGACCGGCGCCTGAATGGCAAGCACAAGAGCACGGTGAACCGGCAGCGCTTCCTGGACCGCTACCGGCGCCACATCCGCGAGGCGGTGAACGACGCCGTGGGCCGGCGCTCGATCCAGGACATGGAACAGGGCGAGCGCATCACCATCCCGCAGAAGGACCTCTCCGAGCCGATCTTCCACCACGGCAGCGGCGGCCGCCGCAACGTGGTGCACCCGGGCAACAAGGAATTCCAGCAAGGGGACCGCATCAAGAAGCCCTCCGGCGGCGAGGGCGGTGGCGGCGGCCAGAAAGCCGGCGACAGCGGCGAAGGCGAGGATGAGTTCGCCTTCCAGATCGATCCCCGGGAATTCCTGAATTTTTTGTTCGAGGACCTGGAGCTGCCCAACCTGGTCAAGCGCCAGCTGGAAGGCACCCGCAGTTTCCATCTCCGCCACGGCGGCATCGTCAGCCACGGCATTCCCACCAAGGTGAACATCGTGCGTTCCATGCGCCAGGCCTCCATGCGCCGGCGCGCCCTGTCCGCCGCCAGCCGCAAGCGGCTGCGCGCGCTCAAGGCGGAACACGAGGAACTGCTGCAACAGGACCAGTCCCCGCAACGCCGGGAACGGCTGGCGGAACTGGAGGAACAAATCGCCAGGCTGCAGCGGCGCCTGGAGCGCATCCCGTTCCTGGACGAGGTGGACCTGCGTTACAACCATCACGTCAAGGTGCCGCGCCCGGTGAGCCGGGCGGTGATGTTCTGCATCATGGACGTGTCCGGTTCCATGAATCAGGACATGAAGGATCTCGCCAAGCGCTTCTTCCTGTTGCTTTATCTTTTCCTTCAGCGCAACTACGAGCACACCGAGGTGGTGTTCATCCGTCACCACACCAGCGCCAAGGAGGTCACCGAGGAGGAATTCTTCTACTCCCGGGAAACCGGCGGCACCATCGTCTCCAGCGCCCTCAAACTGACCCTGGACATCATCAAGGAACGCTACCCGGTGGACGAGTGGAACCTGTACGGCGCCCAGGCCTCCGACGGCGACAACTGGAACGACGACTCCCCGGGCTGCGCCAGCCTGCTGGAGAATGAGCTGCTGCCACGCATGCAGCACTTCTCCTACGTGGAAGTGATGCCACGCAGCCACCAGGCGCTATGGGATCAGTACCAGGGCGTCATGGAACGCAACGGCGACTTCTTTTCCATGGCGCAGATCGACGCGCCGGGGGACATCTACCCGGTGTTCCGCCGGCTGTTCAAGAAGCGCATGGAGGCGGCATGACCGTGACCGAAAGCAAACTGCTGTCCACCGGCTCCGACTGGGATTTCGAAACCCTGGACCGCTACGACCGGGCCATCGCCGAGCTGGCCCACGGCAAGTACGGCCTGGACACCTACCCCAATCAGATCGAGGTGATTTCCTCGGAACAGATGATGGACGCCTACTCCTCCGTGGGCATGCCGGTGGGCTACAACCACTGGTCCTTCGGCAAACAGTTCGTGGAGGTGGAAGGCCGCTACCGGCGCGGGCAGATGGGGCTGGCCTACGAAATCGTGATCAACTCCAACCCCTGCATCGCCTACCTGATGGAAGAAAACACCATCACCATGCAGGCGCTGGTGATCGCCCACGCCAGCTATGGGCACAACTCCTTCTTCAAGGGCAACTACCTGTTCAAGACCTGGACCGACGCCTCGGCGATCATCGACTACCTGGTGTTCGCCCGCCACTACATCGCCGAGTGCGAGCAGCGCCACGGCGTGGCCGCCGTGGAGGAAGTGCTGGATTCCTGCCACGCCCTGATGAACTACGGCGTGGACCGCTACAAGCGCCCCACGCCGATCTCCGCCATGGAGGAAAAGCGCCGCCAGCGCGAGCGCGAGGAGGTCCTGCGCCAGCAGGTCTCGGAGCTGTGGAAGACCTTCCCGGACCTGCAGCCCGCCACCCAGCGCCGCGAACCCAATTTCCGCTATCCGGCGGAGCCCCAGGAAAATCTGCTCTACTTCCTGGAGAAGAACGCGCCCCTGCTGGAGCCCTGGCAGCGCGAGCTGATCCGCATCGTGCGCAAGATGGCCCAGTACTTCTATCCGCAGCGCCAGACCAAGGTGATGAACGAGGGCTGGGCCACCTTCTGGCATTACACCCTGCTCCATGACCTGTACGACAACGGCCAGGTGGGCGACGGTTTCATGCTGGAGTTCCTGCAGAACCACAGCCAGGTCATCCATCAGCCACCGTTCGACTCGCCCTACTATTCCGGCGTCAACCCCTATGCCCTGGGCTTCGCCATGTTCACCGACATCCGGCGCATCTGCGAACAGCCCACCGAGGAGGACCGCCACTGGTTCCCGGACATCGCCGGCAGCGACTGGCTGACGACGCTGAAATTCGCCATGGAGAGCTTCAAGGACGAAAGCTTCATCCAGCAGTTCCTGTCGCCCCGGCTGATTCGCGAGTTCAAGCTGTTCAGCCTGTTCGACGACAATGAGCGCGACTACATCGAAATCGACGCCATCCACGACGAGCGCGGCTACAAGGCGATCCGCAACAAGCTCTCCGAGCAGTACAACCTGAGCATTCAGGAGCCCAACATCCAGGTCCATGACGCCGATGTGCGCGGCGACCGCTCGCTTACCCTGCAGCACATCCGCCAGCACCACCGGCCGCTGGACGAGGCCAGCAGCCGGGAAGTGCTGCGCCACCTCTACCGGCTGTGGGGCTTCGACGTGCATCTGGAAAGCGTGGACAACGGCACCGTGGTGGAGCGCCTGTCGATCCCGGACCTTTGATACGTCCGGTGCCTTGATTGATAAATATTCTCATTAATGCTTCTATCCGGGCCGTGTTGTTTACAGCCTGGAGAAGCTTTTTATGCGCCGTTTTGGTCTGCTCGCGTCCGCTCTTTCCGCCGCCCTGGTGCTGGCCGGCTGCGGATCCCCCAAGGAAGAAGTGAACGTCTACTCCGCCCGCAAGGAAGCCCTGATCAAACCGCTGCTGGACCGCTACACCGAGCAGACCGGCGTCACCGTCAACCTGATCACCGGCAGCGCCGACGCCCTGGTGGAACGCATGAAGGCGGAAGGCGAGCACAGCCCCGCCGACCTGCTGGTGACCGTGGACGCCGGCCGCCTGTACCGGGCCCAGCAGGAAGACCTGCTCGCCCCCACCCGCAGCGACGAACTGGACCGCCAGGTGCCGCCCGCCCTGCGCGAGCCGGAGGGCCACTGGTTCGGCCTGTCCGTACGCGGCCGGGTAATCGTTTATGCCCCGGACCGGGTGGACCCGGCCAACCTGTCCACCTACGAAGCCCTGGCCGACGAGCAATGGGCGGACCGCATCTGCATCCGCTCCTCGGACAACATCTACAACCAGTCCCTGGTGGCCAGCCTGATCGCCCACGATGGCGAGGCGGCTACCCAGCAATGGGCCGAGGGCCTGGTGGCCAACATGGCCCGGGATCCGGTGGGCGGCGACCGCGACCAGATCAAGGCGGTGGCCGCCGGCGAATGCGACCTGGCGGTGGTGAACACCTACTACCTGGGCATGATGCAGGCCGCCGAGGACGCCGCCACCCGGGACATCGGCAACCGCATGGCGGTGTTCTGGCCCAACCAGGACGGCCGCGGCGCCCACGTGAACATTTCCGGCGCCGGTGTTGCCGCCAACGCGCCCAACCCGGACAAGGCGGTGGAACTGCTGGAGTTCCTGGTCAGCGACGAGTCCCAGCAATGGTACGCGGAGACCAACCACGAATACCCGGTGCGGCCGGGCGTGCCGGTGAGCGAGCGCCTGCGATCCTGGGGCGAATTCAAGCAGGACGACCTGCCCCTGGTGAAACTCGGCGAGCTGAACGCCGAGGCGGTGAAGGTCATGGACCGGGCGGGCTGGAAATAACCCCTTGCCTCCCGGCTTCCCCGGGCGCGTGCGCGTCCGCTCCTGGTTGCTGCTAAGCCTGGCGCTGGCGCTGGCCGCGCCGGTGCTGGTGGTGGCCGGCAGCTGGCTGGCCGGCGCCTCCCCCAACTGGGCCCACCTGCGCGCCACCGTCCTGCCGGACTACGCGCGGCTGTCGCTGCTGCTGGCCGCCGGCACCGGCCTGGGAACCCTGGTGATCGGCGTGGGCGCCGCCTGGGCGGTGGCGCGTCTGCGCTTTCCCGGCCACGGCGTGCTGGAATGGGCCCTGCTGCTGCCCCTGGCCTGCCCCGCCTACCTGATCGCCTACACCTGGACCGGCCTGCTGGCCAGCGAGGGCGCCCTGCAGCAGGCGCTGGCCGTGTCGTTGCCGGACATCCGCGGCCCCGCCGGCGCGGTGGCCATGTTCACCCTGGTGCTCTACCCCTATGTGTACCTGATGGCGCGGGCCGCCTTCGTCGGCCAGTCCGCGCTGGCCCAGGAAGTGGCGCGCACCCTGGGCGCCGGCCCCTGGCGGCGCTTCTTCCGGGTCGCCCTGCCCCTGGCCCGGCCCGCCATCGTCGCCGGCCTGGCCCTGGTGCTGATGGAAACCCTGGCCGACTACGGCACCGTGGCCTACTTCGGCGTGCCCACCCTGAGCACCGGCATCTACCGCACCTGGTTCGGCCTGGGCGACCGCCTGGCGGCGGCGCAGCTGGCCGGCGTGCTGCTGGTGGCCATGGTCGGGCTGCTGTGGGTGGAACGCCGCGCCCGCCAGCAACGCCGCATCGCCGGGGCGGACGGCCCGCCGGCGCCGCCTCGGGTGCTCACCCGGGCCCAGGGCCTGCCCCTGGCGGCCCTGCTGTGGCTGCCGGTGGTGTTCGGCTTCCTGCTGCCGGCGCTGCAACTGGCGGCCTGGAGCCTGCCGCGCTGGCGCGGCCTGCTGGCGCCGGACTTCCTGCGCCTGCTCGGCACCAGCCTGCTGATCGCCGCTTGCACCGCGGCGGCGGCCACCGCCCTGGGCCTGCTGCTGGTGTGGGCCCGGCGCCTGCACGCCGACCGCCCGCGCCGGCTGGCGGCGCGCCTGGCCGGCTTCGGCTACGCGGTGCCCGGCACCGTGCTGGCGGTGGGCGTGGTGATCGTGCTGGCCGGCGTGGACCGTGGGCTCAACGGCCTGCTCGCCGGCCTGGGGCTGCCCCGACCCGGGCTGCTGTTCTCCGGCACCCTGTTCGCGGTGATCTTCGCCTGCACGGTGCGCTTCCTGACCATCCCGGTGCAGGGGCTGGACGCCGGCCTGCAGGCGCTGTCGCCCAACCTGGACAGCGCCGCCCGCTCCCTGGGCCGGCGCCCGCCGGGCCTGCTCCGCCACGTGCACCTGCCGCTGCTGCGCGTGCCCCTGGCCACCAGCGCCCTGCTGGTGTTCGTGGACACCCTCAAGGAACTGCCGGCGGCGCTGGTGCTCAGACCTTTCAACACCAACACTCTGGCGGTGCGCGCTTTCGAACTGGCCTCCGACGAACGGCTGGCGGACGCCGCCCTGCCGGCGCTGGCCATTCTGCTGGCCGGGGTGGCGCCGGTATTGTTGCTGACCCGTTCCATGCGTCCCGCCGAACAGGCCGCGCCGGTGGACGCCCGCTCGCCCGTGGAGAGCCATGCTGACCCTCGATGATCTGTCCCTGCGTTTCCAGCATCAGCCGGTGCTGGAAACGGTGAGCCTGACCCTGGAGGAAGGCCGCATCGGCTGCCTGATCGGCCCGTCCGGCTGCGGCAAGACCTCGCTGCTGCGGCTGATCGCCGGCTTTCTGACGCCGTCCGCCGGGCGCGTCGCCCTGCACGGCGACACCGTGGCCGGCGCCGGCCGCTGGGTGGCGCCGGAGGCGCGCCGGGTGGGCATGGTGTTCCAGGACATCGCCCTGTTTCCGCACCTGGACGTGGCCGCCAACATCGCCTTCGGCCTGCACGGCCAGCCGGCGGCGCGGCAGCGCCAGCGGGTCGAGGAATTGCTCGCCCTGGTGGGCCTGCCCGGGCTCGGCGGCCGCTACCCCCACCAGCTTTCCGGCGGCCAGCAACAGCGCGTGGCCCTGGCCCGGGCCCTGGCGCCGCGCCCCCGGCTGTTGCTGCTGGACGAGCCGTTCTCCGCCCTGGACGCGGAACTGCGCGAACAGATCAGCCGCGATGTGCGCCACATCCTGCACCGGGAAGGCATCACCGCCCTGTTCGTCACCCATGACCAGAACGAGGCCTTCGCCCTGGCGGATCAGGTCGGGGTGATGAGCGAGGGGCGTCTGCTGCAATGGGATACGCCCTACCGGGTCTATCACCGGCCGGCGCACCGTTTCGTGGCGGATTTCATCGGCGGCGGCGTGCTGATTCCCGGCCGCGTCAGCGGACCGCGCCGGGTGGAAACGGCGCTGGGAGAACTGGGCGGGGACCTGCCGGACGGCGTCGCCGACGGCGCTCCGGTGGACGTGCTGCTGCGCCCGGATGATCTGGTGATCGACGATGCCGGCCCGCGCCGGGCGCGGGTGGTGGAGCGGGTATTCCGGGGCGCGCGCATGCTCTACACCCTGGAGCTGGACAACGGCCAGCGGCTACCCTGCCTGGCGCCCAGCCACCACGCCCACGAGGAAGGCACGGGCGTGGCGGTGCGCCTGGATCTGGAACACCTGGTGGTGTTCGCGCGGGTTTAGTCGAGCAGGTTCCCCAGCCGTTGGCGAATGGTGCTGGTGCATTCGTCGATGATGGACGCCACCAGCTCCTCGCAGGACGGGATGGCGTCGATCAGGCCCTGCACCATGCCGCTGGTCCAGATGCCGTAGTCCACGTCGCCCTCGGTGAGCGCCACCTTGCCCTTGGCACCGGCCACCATGTCGCTGATCAGCTCGAACTTCATGTCCTTGCCGGCCTCGCGCTCGATCTCGTTGACCCGCTCGGCCACCTTGTTCTTGTACACCCGGGCGGTGTTGCGCAGGGGCCGGTAAACCAGCGTGGTATCCCGTTCCGTGCCCTCGACGATGGCGCGCTTGATGTTGTCGTGGATGGGCGCTTCCTTGGTGGCCATGAAGCGCGTGCCCATGTTGATGCCGTCGGCACCCAGGGCCAGGCAGGCGGCCATCTGGGTCCCGGTGCCGATGCCGCCGGAAGCGACCATGGGAATGTCCAGCACCTTGGCGGCGGCGGGCAGCAGCACCAGGTTGGTGACATCGTCCTCGCCCGGGTGGCCGGCGCACTCGAAGCCGTCCACGGACACCGCCGCGCAGCCCAGGCTCTGGGCCTTCAGGGAGTGGCGCACGGAGGTGCACTTATGGATCACCTTGACGCCGTGCTCGTTGAACAGGGGCATGAACGGCTCCGGGCTGCGCCCGGCGGTTTCCACGATCTTCACCCCGGCCTCGACGATGGCCTGGGCGTACTCCTCGTAGGGCACCGGCTTGATGGTCGGCAACAGGGTCAGGTTGACGCCGAACGGCTGGTCGGTCATCTCCTGGCAGCGGGCGATTTCCCGGGCCAGATCCTCCGGCGTGGGCTGGGTCAGGCCGGTGATGATGCCCAGGGCGCCGGCATTGGACACCGCGGAGGCCAGCTCCGCGTAGCCCACGTTCTGCATGCCGCCCTGGATAATCGGGTAGCGGGTACCCAGCATTTCGGTAAGACGTGTTTTCATGGCGATCTCTCTCCCAAGGTGATTGGCCGACCCTACCCAGGGGCCCGGGCAAGGACAATGATCTTATCCGTCACCGACTGTGGCGGAAACGACCTGACGGCGCACCCGCCGGTCGCCAAACAGGTACAACCCCAGGGCCGCCACGATCACCGCCGCTCCGGCCAGCACCCGGGGGCCCAGCTGTTCATCGTTGAGCAACGCCCCCAGGGACAGCGCCAGCACCGGCGTGATCAGCGTAACCAGGGCCACGGTGGCCGCCGGCAACCGGGTCAGCACCAGAAAGTAGCAATAGAACCCCACCAGGGAACCGAACACCGCCAGGTAGACGATGGCGCCCAGGCCACGCACGTCGCCGCTCCAGGCCATGCCCTGGCCGGTGGCCAGCAGCGCCGCGCCGTACAACGGCAACGACAGCAGCAGCCCGCCCACGGTCTGCTGCATGGGCGCCAGGCCGGCGCCGAGCCGCTGCACCACGATGCCGGACAACGCGAACAGGCTCACCGCCGAAAGAATCCACAGCATGCCCCGGCCACGCTGGTCCACGGTGTCGGCGCCTTGCCACAGCGCGCCCAGGCTGTCGCCGAACACCAGCGCCAGCCCGGCCAGGCCCAGCAGGCAGGCGCCCCAGTGCCAGCCGTTGAAACGCTGACCGCCGGGCAGCCACTGCATCATTACCCCGGAGATCAGCGGCGCCATGCCGAACACCACCGAGATCAGCCCGGAGGGCAGATCCCGCGCCGCCATGTAGCTGCAGCCCATGGCGCCGAAAATACCCGGCAGGGCGGCGCCGTAGCTGGTCAGGGCGCGTCGGTGCAGCGGCAACCCCTGGCCGCGCGCCCACAGCCAGAGCAGACCCAGCGCCGCCGCCAGCGCCATGCGCGAACCGGCGGCGGCGAACGCCGGCAACGCCTCGCCACTCCACTTGATCCCCAGGGGCGTGGTCGCCCAAACGGCGATCACGATCAGATAAGCGGCCAGGGTGTTCATGGCGTTCCTTGAAAAAAAGGGGCGGGGTTGTTCCGGGCCGGGCACCCGGGGAGAATGCGTCGTTAAAACAATAAAGCCGCGGGCAGGAAGCACCGCGGCCGGCGGAACGGCGTCAGCCGCTCACGCCCTCGGCGGCGAACCGCGCCATCGGCCATCCGGTCGGCGGTTCGTCCGAAAACGGCTCGGCTTGCGAATAAAAACAGACATGCGACTATTCTGCGTCAAAGGGTTGGTGACAACAAATGGATATCTATCTTGTAGGCGGCGCGGTTCGCGACGAACTGCTCGGCCTTCCCGTCAAGGAACGAGACTGGGTGGTGGTGGGTGGCACCCCGCAACAACTCGCTGACCAGGGCTTCCGCCCGGTGGGCAAGGATTTTCCCGTTTTCCTGCACCCCGAAACCGGCGAGGAATACGCCCTGGCGCGCACCGAGCGCAAGAGTGGCCACGGCTACGGCGGGTTCGCTTTCCACACCGATCCCGCCATTACCCTGGAAGAGGATCTGATCCGCCGGGACCTGACCATCAACGCCATGGCGCGCACCGCCGACGGCCAGGTGATCGATCCCTACAACGGCCGCCAGGACCTCAAGGCCCGGATACTGCGTCACGTCTCCCCGGCCTTCGCCGAGGACCCGCTGCGGGTGCTGCGCGTAGCGCGCTTCGCCGCCCGCTACCGCTGCCTGGGCTTCCAGGTGGCGGAAGAAACCGTGGAGCTGATGACCCAGATCGCCCTCAGCGGCGAGCTGGAGCACCTGCCCGCCGAGCGGGTCTGGAAGGAAACCAGCCGCGCCCTGATGGAGCGTTCCCCGCAGGCTTTCTTCCAGACCCTGCACGATTGCGGCGCCCTGGCCGAACTGTTCCCGGAGCTGGCCAACCTGGATGGCGTGCCGCAATGCCCGGACCACCACCCCGCCGTGGACGTGCTCACCCATCAGTACCGCTGCCTGGCCCAGGCGGCCCGACAGAAGCTGCCGTTGACGCCCCGTTTCGCCCTGCTCTGCCATGATCTCGGCAAAGCGGAAACGCCGCCGGACGGCTGGCCGGAGCACCGGGGCCACGAGCGGCGCAGCGAGAACCTGGCCCGGGAATTCGCCGAACGGCTCAAGGTGCCGAAGGACCTGGCCGAGGCCGGCGTCACCATGGCGCGCTGGCAGCGCCGTGGCCAGCGCGCCCTGACCCTCCGGGCGCTGGAGGTCTGGGAGCTGCTGCGCAGCCTGGACGTGATTCGCCGCCCGCGGCGCCTCAAGTTCTTCATCAGCGCCTGCGAAGTCTGCGCGCGCGCCTGCGCCGCCGATCCCAAGGCACCGTTTCCCCAGGGCGAGTTCCTCCACGGCGCCGCCGAGGCGGTGCGTCAGGTGGATGTGGCCGGGCTGCGCAAAGCGGGCCTGGCCGGACCGGCCCTGGGCCACGCCCTGGACGAGAAACGCATCAAGACCATCAGAGAGTACAAACGGGAGTTCATCGAACAATGGCGCCAGTAGCCCTGGTCACCGGCGGCGCGCGCCGCATCGGCGCGCGCATCGTCCGCACCCTGCACGCCCGCGGCTGCCGGGTACTGATCCACTACCGTCACAGCGAAGCGGACGCCCATGCCCTGGCCGGGCAACTCAACGCCCTGCGCCCGGACAGCACCGCCCTGCTGCGCGCCGACCTCACCGACCCGGACGCCGTGCGCGGCCTGGCGGAGCAGGCCCGCGCCCGCTTCGGGCGCCTGGACCTGCTGGTCAACAACGCCTCCAGCTTCTACCCCACCCCCGTCGCCGACGCCGATGACGACGACTGGGACGCGCTCATGCACAGCAACCTGCGCGCCCCCTTCCTGCTCAGCCAGGGCCTCGCCGACGCCCTCGCCGACGCCGACGGCGGCGCCATCGTCAACATCGTCGACGTCTACGCCGACAAACCCCTGGCCGCCCACCCGCTTTACTGCATGGCCAAGGCCGGCCTGGCCATGATGACCAAGAGCCTGGCCCGGGAACTGGGCCCGGCGATACGCGTCAACGGCGTCTCCCCCGGCCCCATCCTGTGGCCCGAACAGGGTGCCGAGGATCAGGACGCCATCCTCGACGCCACCGCCCTGAAACGCGCCGGCGACCCGGACGACATCGCCAACACCGTGGCCTGGCTGGCCCTGGACGCCCCCTACGTCACCGGCCAGATCCTGGCCGTGGACGGCGGCCGCTCCCTCACCCTCGCCGGCGCCTGAACGGCGCCGCCGCTTCCCTTTCCGATAGGCTGATGGTACGGCGGCGGCAACGCCCCTTACGCTGATCGCCGTATTCTTCGATCCCGAAAACACGCATAAAATCAACGACGCACATCACTTTTTTGCATTTAAGAAATGCGCCGTTACGGGCAAAAAATCATTCTCGGGGGAAACATGACATCCATTTTCAAGCCCGCCAAAGCGGGACGCGGGGCCTGTTTGTACGGCCTGACCGCCCTTCTGATCCTGCCCGGTCTACGGCACCGTGACCCTCACCGCCGACGACGGCAGCGCCATCAGCGTGCTGTTCAACGGCGCCGACCACATCACCGTCACGGTCAATGGCGTCGCCCAGCCCGAACAGGACTGCGCCACCTTCCTGGCCGGCATCGGAGTCCGGACCTCGCCGAGCTGACACACGGCGCCCCGGCGGACATGCCACGGATGTTTTGCTGGGGCTTCAGGACCGGACGAACGGCACCTGCCACAGGCGCTGCTCGGGGAAGCGGTATTCGTCGAGCAGCGCCGCGTAGGGGCGCTTGAGCACCGGGTGCTCGGCGGAGGGGGCGAGGTCGGCAAGCGGGCGCAGCACGAAGGCGTGCTTGAGGATTTCGCCGCGCGGCAGTTTGACGCCGTCGATGTCGCCAGTGAGGTCGCCGTAGGTGAGAATGTCGATGTCCAGGGTACGGCTGGAGAATTTCTTTTCGCCGCGTACCCGGCCGTGGGCCCGCTCGATGGCGCGCAGCCGGTCGGCCAGCTCGCCCACCGGCAGATCCGTTTCCAGCTCCGCCACCAGGTTATAGAACGCATCGCCGCTGAAACCCACCGCTTCGCTCTCGTAGACCGGGCTCAGCCGCAACCCGCCAAATTCCGCCGCCAGCTGGTCGAGGCCGGAGCGGATATTGTGGTCGCGGTCGATGTTGGAGCCGAGGCTCAGGTACACCGTGGGCATCAGGTTCGCTCCCCGCGTTCGATGATGACGCCCACGTCGCGGGAGCCGCGCAGGGCGCCCGGTTTGCTCAGTCGCAGCTTGAGCCAGGCGACGCCGAATTCCTCCAGCACCAGTTGGGCGACCCGCTCGGCCAGGGTTTCCACCAGCTGGAAGTCGCTGTCCTCGATGTACTGAATGATGCGCTTGCCGATGGCCTTGTAATTCAAGGCGTCGTCGATGTGGTCGCTGGCGGCGGCGCGGGAGATGTCCGCGGCCATCTCCAGATCCAGGCTCACGGTCTGGCGGATGCGGCGCTCCCAGTCGTAGATGCCGATCACCGTGTCCACCTTCAGGTCGCTGATATAGACGATGTCCATGCTGGTCCTTGATAATGCCCCGGGATTTCGTAGCGGGATTATAGCCGGTGGACACCTTAGCATTACAGGAAAGCGGAGTCTGGCTGCTGCCTTTGTGCGCGGCCGCCTATCTGCTGGGTTCGATTTCCAGCGCCATTCTGGTGTGCCGGCTGTTCGGCTATCCGGACCCGCGTACCGAAGGTTCCAGCAACCCGGGCGCCACCAACGTGCTGCGCATCGGCGGCAAGCCCGCCGCCGCCCTCACCCTGCTGGGCGACGTGCTCAAGGGCACGATCCCGGTGGCAGTGGCCCACGGCCTGGGCCTGAGCGCCTTCGGCGCCGCCCTGGTGGGCTTCTGCGCCTTCCTGGGCCACCTGTTCCCGGTGTTCTTCCAGTTCCGTGGCGGCAAGGGCGTGGCCACCGCCTTCGGCCTGCTGTTTCCGCTGCACTGGCCCAGTGGCCTGGTGGCCGGCGGCGTCTGGCTGGTGGTGTTCGCGCTGACGCGAATTTCCTCGGTGGCGTCGCTGAGCGCCTTCGTGGCGGCGACCATCAGCCTGTGGTTCTGGCTGCCGGCGGCGTTCTGGCCGATGGTGGCGCTCACCGCGATCATGGTGTTCCGCCACCGTACCAACCTGGCCAAGCTACTCAGCGGCGAGGAGCTGGGGTTCCGCGGTAAGCGGTAGCGGCTGATCGCGACTGAAGTCGCTCCTACAACGGACCTTGTAGGAGCGACTTCAGTCGCGATGAAAGCCCGCGATCAGGCGCTCAGCGGCGCCAGTTCCGCCAGCGGCCAGCGCGGGCGCACCGCGATCGGCAGACCGCTGTGCTCGCCGGCGGCCAGGCGCAGGGCGCCGGCGTAGGCGATCATGGCGCCATTGTCGGTGCAGTAGGCCAGGCCCGGGTAATAGACGCGCACACCCCGTTTGGCCATGGCCGCGTCCAGCTTCTCGCGCAGCGAGCGGTTGGCGCTGACGCCGCCGGCCACCACCAGCCGCTCGGCGCCGGCCGCCTCCATGGCCCGCCGGCACTTGATCACCAAGGTATCCACCACCGCTTCCTGGAACGCCAGGGCGATGTCCGCCCGGTCCTGGTCGGACAGGGCGTCGGCGCCGCCCAGGTCATTGATGGTGTTGAGGGTAAAGGTCTTGAGCCCGGAAAAGCTCATGTCCAGGCCGGGCCGGTCGGTCATCGGTCGCGGGAAGCGGAACCGGCCCGCCTCGCCTTTTTCCGCCAGGGCGGCGATGCGCGGCCCGCCCGGATAGCCCAGGCCCATCATCTTGGCGACCTTGTCGAAGGCCTCGCCGGCGGCGTCGTCCACGGACTCACCCAGGGGCCGGTAGTCACCCAGGGCGCGGGCTTCCAGCAGCAGGGAGTGGCCGCCGCTGACCAGCAGCGCCACGAACGGGAAATCGGGGCCATCGTCTTCCAGAAGCGGCGCCAGCAAATGGCCTTCCATATGGTGCACCGGCACCGCCGGCACGCCCCAGCCGTAGGCCAGGGAACGGCCCACGCCGGCCCCCACCAGCAGGGCACCGGCCAGGCCCGGCCCGGCGGGGAAGGCGACGCCGTCCACCTGCTCCGGCCCGCAGCCGGCCTCGCTGAGCACCTGGCGAATCAGCGGCAGCACGCGGCGCACATGGTCGCGGCTGGCCAGCTCCGGCACCACGCCCCCGTAGGCGGCGTGCATGTCGATCTGGCTGAACAGCGCCTGGCCCAGCAGGCCATGCTCGGTGTCATAGAGGGCGACGCCGGTCTCGTCGCAGCTGGATTCGATGCCCAATACGCGCATGTTTGCTCCCGTTCGGCCGGCCCGGGCGCGATGCCCGGCCGGGGCGCGCATGATACCGCCTGGGCCGGTGCTTTGCATTTTCTCCGGGCTCAGGTAGAATTCGCGCCTTGCTGTCTGGGTGGTCGACCGCCACCCCAGGGACACCTGAGCCCCGACAGCCCCAATTAACCGCAATATTCAAGGTAGGTGATACTTCATGCCTCAGGTGAAAGTGAAAGAAGGCGAACCCTTCGACGTGGCCCTGCGCCGTTTCAAGCGTTCCTGCGAAAAAGCCGGTGTGCTCTCCGAAGTCCGTCGTCGCGAGAACTACGAGAAGCCCACCCAGGAGCGCAAGCGCAAGCGGGCCGCCGCTGTAAAGCGTCACCTGAAAAAGCTCCAGCGCGAGCAGCTGGCGCGTAAGCGCCTGTACTAAGGACAACGCCGGGCCCCGCCCGGCGTTTCCGGTTTCGTCATGAGCGCGCTCAAGGATCAGCTCAACGCCGCCGTCAAGGACGCCATGCGTGCGAAGGACAAAGCACGCCTGGGCACCCTTCGCATGGCCACCGCCGCGATCAAGCAGGTCGAGGTGGATGAACGCATCGAGCTGGACGACGCGCGCGTTCTGGCGCTGCTCGACAAGCAGATCAAACAGCGCAAGGACGCCGCCAGACAATACCGCGACGCCAACCGGGCCGATCTGGCCGAGGTGGAGGAAGCGGAAATCGCGGTGCTCCAGGAATTCCTGCCGTCCCCCCTCACCGAGGCGGAAATCGACGCTCTGATCGATAACGCCATCGCCCAAACCGGCGCCGCCGGCATGCAGGACATGGGCAAGGTGATGGGCGAGCTCAAGCCGCGACTGCAGGGCCGCGCCGACATCGGCGCCGTCAGCGGCAAGGTCAAGGCCCGCCTGGGCTGATCCCCAACAACTATTTCGGCGCCGCCAGCTTTCGGGCCAACCCGAATACCCGTGTACTCAGCACTCGCATGGCAATTTCGTAGGGCCAGGCGCATTTGCGCTGGAACCAGTAGCCCATGCGAATATCCAGCGACGTAAATACCATGTAGCGGTTACGCCGCACCCCCTTAAGAATCGCCGCCGCCGCTTTCTCGGATGTCACCGCATGGCGCTGGAAGCGCTGGGTCATGGCTTGCACCTCCGGGTCTTCCCGGTCCACGCCGACGATGTCGATGGTCCGAACCAGACCGGTGTCCACCCCGCCGGGGCAAACCAGACTCACTCCGATGTCGTGGTGGCGCAGATCAAAACGCAGTACCTCGCTGATGCCACGCAACCCGAATTTGGTGGCGCTGTAGGCCGCATGCCAGGGCAGGCCGAACAGCCCCGCCGCGGAGGAGACATTGACCACGTGCCCTCCTCGACCCCGTTCGATCATCGCCGGCAGAAAAGCGCGCAGCACGTGCACGGGCCCCATCAGATTGATCTCAACCAGCTTGCGCCAATGTCGTGATTCCAGGTTTTCGATGGTGCCCCAAATGGAAATGCCGGCGATGTTCATGACCACATCCACCGCGCCCTCGCGCTCCTGCACCTCCGCGGCCAGCTCGAACACCGCCTGCTCATCGGCAATGTCCAATGTCCGACGCACCACCGTCCGGCCACTGATGCTCTCGGCACGGCGCGCGGTTGCCTCCAGTGCCTCCTGGTTGAGATCGGCCAGACACAGGCGCGCCCCTTCGCCGGCCAACGCCAGGGCCGTGGCCCGGCCGATGCCGCTCGCGGCGCCGGTGATCAAGCAAAGCTTGTCGTTAAAATGCTTCATCGGAGTCTCCTACTGCATACTGATCGTATGCTGTCACGACCGCACCACCAATGAGGTAGCGGATAATGCCAATGTAAGGGACCTTTCCCGCCCCCCCCCTGAAAGCGGCGGAATTTGTGACATACTGCGAAAAAAGAGGCCGCTACCGATGCCATCCGGCGATGCGATAAAGCACTGGGTGTCGATTCGTCACCTGAAGCATTTTCTAGCCCACGGCGACGCCGTCGGACTGGACAGTGGCGCCTTGCTGAAACACCTCGGCATCTCGGCCGCGCAGTTGGATGACCCCGAGGCCACCCTTGCGGTCACCACCCTGGAACCTCTGCTCGAACAGCTCACGGCGGCCTCGCCGGATCACCCCATCGGCCTGCTGCTGGCCCGTGATATCCAGCCCGCGACCTTCGGCGTGCTGGGCCTGTTGACGCAGAGCTCGCCACGCTTCGCCGATGTGCTGGAATTGCTGGTACGCTACAACGGTCTGCTCAGCGACATCGGTCAGGTATCACTGGTGCCCGCCCCTGGCCGCATGGCGATTCGCTGGGAATGCCGTGCCGGCAGCCCCCGGTTTCGCCGTCACGCCCGGGAATATGTCCTCGCCAGCCTGGTAACCCTGGCCCGCGCCCTGCTACCCGTCCACTCCGACTTCCCGCTGATGGTGAGCTTCCCCCACCCGGCCCCATGCCGCCGGGCTGAGCGCACTAAGTATCAGGATCTGTTTCGTTGCCCGGTATACTTCGAGCGGCCCAGCGCCGGAATCGTGGTGCGCGCCGCTTTGCTCGACCAGCCCTTGAGGCACGGCGACCCGGCCATCCGCCACGCCCTGGAACGGCATGCCGATGAGTTGCTCCGGCACCGTCACCAACCCGCGCCACTGAGCGGCGAGGTGCGCCGGCTGCTTACCGCCATGCTCGGCGAACAAGATCCTTCGGCCATCGAAATCGCACACCAGTTGGGTCTCAGCGAACGCAGTCTGCACCGACGGCTGAGTGCCGAAGGAAGTAGCTTCCAGGCATTACTGGACGCGGTGCGCCTGGCGCGCGCGCGCGTCTTGCTGCACGAGAGCAACGCCCCCCTCGACGAAGTGGCGATGTACCTGGGCCTACAGTCACGCCAATCGCTGATTCGCTGGTTTCGCCGACACACCGGTCTGACGCCGGGCCGTTATCGCAAGGAGACCTCATCATGACCACTCCGGACCCGCTGCAACCCGAATCCGGCTGGGCCGCCCCGGCCTCGCCACGCCTGCCTGCACCGCCGCCGCGCGAACGCGGCCTGGTGTTTCGCTCCGTGTCACGCGTATCACGGCTGTTCGGCCGCCCCGACCTGCCCTTGGTGTTCCCGGTCATTCATCTCAACCCAAGGATCTTCTGGGGCTGGCTGTTCTTCGCCTCGCGCCTGATGCCCTGGGGCCGCCTGCCCGCCCCGGTGCGTGAGAAGATCATCTTGCGCGTGGCCTGGCGCTGTCGCAGCCGCTATGAATGGGCCCAGCACGTGGATATCGCGCTACGTGTGGGCGTCCAGGATCAGGAAATCCTGGCCATCACCCGTGCGCCCGATGACATCGATAATGACGATGATCGCCTGCTGATGCGCGCCTGCGACCAATCCTGCGCCACGAAGCTGATTGACGGCGACACCTGGCGAGCGCTTACGGAACGCTACTCGCAAGCGGATTTGATCGAGCTACTAATGCTGATCGGCCATTATGAAATGGTGGCCGGCCTGCTGATCAACTCCGGCATCGAGGCGGAACCGACGGTGGAGCGGATATTGCAGGACCTCTATCGGCGTCTGAATCTGGCCACTTGATCAAAACCACCGACAGGCGGAAGATTGCGCCCCATGGCCGGCCGCATTCCCGAACACTTCATCCAGGACTTGCTCGCGCGCACCGATCTGGTGGCGTTGATCGATTCCCGCGTGCCGCTGAAGAAGGCCGGCCGCAACTATTCCGCCTGCTGCCCCTTCCACCAGGAAAAGACGCCCTCCTTCACCGTCGCCCCGGACAAGCAGTTCTACTACTGCTTCGGCTGCGGCGCCTCCGGCAACGCCGTGGGCTTCCTGATGGAATACGACCACCTCAGCTTTCCGGAAGCGGTGGAGCAACTGGCCACCCGGGCCGGCCTGGAAGTACCCCGGGAAGGCGGCGGTGACGCCCGCAAGGAAAAAGCCCGCCGCGACCGCCTGCAGACCCTGTACGACCTGCTGGCCCGGGCGGAACGCTTCTACCGCCAGCAGCTCAAGAACGCCCCGGAGCGCCAGAAAGCGGTGAATTACCTCAAGGGCCGCGGCCTCACCGGCCAGATCGCCGCCCGCTACGGCCTGGGCTTCGCGCCGCCGGGCTACGACAACCTGAGCCAGGGCCTGAGCCTGGACAACGAGGGCATCGAACAGGCCCTCACCGCCGGCCTGCTGGTGCGCAAGGAAGACAGCGGTCGCACCTACGACAAATTCCGCGACCGCATCCAGTTTCCGATCCGCGACGGCCGCGGACGCACCATCGGCTTCGGCGGCCGGGTGCTCGGCGACGGCAAGCCCAAATACCTGAACAGCCCGGAAACCCCCGTCTTCCACAAGGGCAAGGAACTGTACGGCCTGTGGGAATGGCGCCAGAGCCGGGACAAGACCGACCGCCTCTATGTGGTGGAGGGCTACATGGATGTGATCGCCCTGGCCCAGCACGGCGTACCCAACGCAGTGGCCACCCTGGGTACCGCCACCAGCGAGGACCACTGCCACCTGCTGTTCCGGCAGGTCAACGAGGTGGTGTTCTGCTTCGACGGCGACAACGCCGGCCGGCGCGCCGCCTGGCGGGCCCTGGAATCCGCCCTGCCGGCCCTGGACGACGGCAAGCAGGCCCGCTTCCTGTTCCTGCCCGAGGGCGAGGACCCGGACACCCTGGTGCGCGCCCAGGGTCCGGAGGCCTTGTTAGCGCTCACTGACAAAGCCGACACCCTGGCCACCTACCTGTTCCGTCACCTCTCCGAGGGGCTGGACCTGAACACCGTGGACGGCCGCGCCCGCCTGGCGCGACTGGCCCTGCCGTTCCTCGACAAACCCGCCGGCCCCGTCTACCGGGCCCTGCTGGAGGAGGAACTGGCGCGGCTCACCCGCCTGGAACGGAGCGCCCTGGAAAAGCTCCGCGAAAACCTGCCCAAACCGCGCCGGGCCGCCCCGGCACCGCCCCCGACCCGCCCGGAACCGCCCCCCCGGGAGGCGGATCCCGGCCCCTGGGACGCACCGCCCCCGGACGACGATCCGGGCCCGCCGCCGGACTGGGCGGATTTCCCCGGGGAGGCGCCACCGGCCCGCGCCCCGCGCCGCCCGGCGCGTCGGCCCGCCCCCGGGGGGCTGACCCTGGTGGAGCGGCTGGTGCTGGTGCTGCTTTCCCACCCGGAAGTGCTGGTGGAGCACCCCCTGCCGGAGGGCCTGGATCAGCTGGAGCTGGATCAGCGCGACCTGCTGCTGCAGGTGGCCGCCACCGCCCGGGACCAGACCGGCTCCCCGGCCGCCCTGCTGGGCGCCGCCATGGCCCTGGACCACGGCGAATCCCTGTCGGCGCTGCTGCGCGAGGCCCTCAAACCGCCCATGGACGCGGACGTGGCGCGCCGCTACTGGGAGGACGCCCTGGGCCACCTGCGCATCATGGCGCTGGAGCAGGCCCTTGAAAAAGAGCAGCGCCGCCCCGATCCCGATGCGGCCCGCCTTGGCGAGCTGATCCAGGCGCTCTCCCAGGCCCGCTCCCGGGCCCGCCAGGGCCCCGGCTGAAGCCCTCCGGAGGCGCCGCCGGCCACGCCGGCGTGAAGACCGGGGGACTTGACCAAACTGGCTCCAGCCCCCATATCCACGTATAATATGCCGTTTCCCAACGACACCTCGTCAACCTACGGACTTTTCGCATGACGTCTCAGAAACAGCAGCAATCACAGCTGAAGCTTTTGATCGCGCTGGGCAAGGAACAGGGCTACCTGACCTACGCCGAGGTGAACGACCACCTGCCCGAGTCCATCACCGACACGGATCAGGTGGAAGACATCATCCAGATGATCAATGACATGGGCATCAGCGTGGTCGAGAAAGCCACCGATGCCGATCAGATCATGATGGACGAAAGTGCGGAAAGCACCGACGAGATGGCCGCCGAGGAAGCCGCCGCCGTCCTCGCCTCCGTGGAAAACGAACCCGGCCGCACCACCGACCCGGTGCGCATGTACATGCGCGAAATGGGTACCGTGGAACTGCTGACCCGCGAAGGCGAGATCGAGATCGCCAAGCGCATCGAGGAAGGCACCCGGGAAGTGATGCACGCCATGGCCTACTGGCCCGGCGCGGTGGAAATGGTCCTGGACGAATACCAGCGCATCACCGACGAGGAGCGCAAGCTCACCGACGTGATCGCCGGCTACCTGGACCCGGACGACGACGGCGCCGCCGCCACCAACGCCAACAAGGAGCCCCGCTTCAGCCAGAAGAAGAAGGAGGAAGCCGAGGCCGCCAAGAAGGAAAAGGACGAGGAAGAGGACGACGACGAGGACAAGGAGAACAAGGACAAGGACGACGAGGAAGAGGAAGACGAAGGCGGCCTGGATCCGGTACTGGCCGCGGAGCGCTTCAGCGAGCTGCGCAAGCGCTACGAGAAAGCCGAGCGCTCCCTGAAGCGCAACGGCCGCGACCACGCCAGCACCGCCAAGGCCCTGGAATCCCTCGCCGATCACTTCACCCTGTTCAAGCTGGTGCCGCGCATCTACGACGAGCTGCTCAACGCCGCCCGCAACCACCTGGACACGGTGCGTAAGTTCGAGCGTCAGATCATGACCCTGGCGATCCGCCGCGCCGGCATGCCGCGCCGCGACTTCATCAAGGTGTTCCCCGGCAACGAGACCAACCTGGAGTGGGTCGACAACCAGGTGAAGGGCAAGAAGTCCAAGGACTTCGCCGGCAAGCTGGGCCTGATGAAGGAAGACATCCAGCGCAACCAGCGCAAGATCCTCACCCTGGAAGAAATCGTCGGCCTGCCGGTGGCGGACATCAAGGAGATCAACCGCCGCATCTCCATCGGCGAAGCCAAGGCCCGCCGCGCCAAGAAGGAAATGGTCGAGGCCAACCTGCGCCTGGTGATCTCCATCGCCAAGAAGTACACCAACCGCGGCCTGCAGTTCCTGGACCTGATCCAGGAAGGCAACATCGGCCTGATGAAGGCCGTGGACAAGTTCGAATACCGTCGCGGTTACAAGTTCTCCACCTATGCCACCTGGTGGATCCGGCAGGCCATCACCCGCTCCATCGCGGACCAGGCCCGCACCATCCGGATTCCGGTGCACATGATAGAGACGATCAACAAGATCAACCGCGTGCAGCGCCAGATGCTCCAGGAAATGGGCCGCGAACCGACCCCGGAAGAACTGGGCGTGCGTCTGGAAATGCCGGAAGACAAGGTGCGCAAGGTACTGAAGATCGCCAAGGAACCGATCTCCATGGAGACCCCCATCGGCGACGACGAGGACTCCAGCCTGGGCGACTTCATCGAGGACGGCAACATGGATTCCCCGGTGGACTCCGCCACCTCCCTGGGCCTGGAAGAGGCCACCCGGGAAGTGCTCGCCAACCTCACCGCCCGCGAGGCGAAGGTGCTGCGCATGCGCTTCGGCATCGACATGAACACCGACCACACCCTGGAAGAAGTCGGCAAGCAGTTCGACGTGACCCGGGAGCGGATCCGACAAATAGAGGCCAAGGCGCTGCGCAAGCTCCGCCACCCCTCGCGCAGCGAACATCTCCGCAGCTTCCTGGACGCGGATATGTAAGCTGGTATATAACTACCGGCCCGGACGGCACCGCCGCCCGGGCCGTTTTTTTTGGGGCCTATAGCTCAACTGGTTAGAGCAGCGGACTCATAATCCGTTGGTTCCAGGTTCAAGTCCTGGTGGGCCCACCATTTTCGCCCCTCTCCCCCGGCGCCGTCCCCGTCATTACTTTCCTTGGTCCGGGCTTCCCTGCCCCCATGTTCACGCGCTACCGGATCCGTCCCGGTCGCTCTCCATATCGAGCCGGCTATACCAGATCCCGCTTTTCCGCTTTCGCCTTTCGGCGATCACGCAGCACGGCGGCACAGATAATCACCAGCACCCCCAAGGTCAGTGCCGGCCATACCAAAACATAGAAACCCAATAACCAGTTCATTGATTGATCCTCCGTGCGGATATCAAGATACGGAAGCGCCGGAGGGCGCCCCCGAATTCGCTTTCCCGGCATCCGGTTCATGGCCATCGTAATCACCTACCCGTTGCCGGATCAGATTGAAATCGAACGGCGCCTGACGGCTCATCAGACTCACCAGCACGCATACCAGTGTGCTGGTGCCATAAGCAGTCAACGAGGCCAGCAAAACGGTGTAGTCACGGAGAAATCCCGTGGCGAATACCACCATCGCAAGCACCGCCAGCAGTCCCGCCACAAGGCCAGCGGTCCGCCCCAGAAACCCAAACACCATCAACCCGATAATCACGCCGCCGCCGACACAGGCCAGCAACTCAAACAGCAGACCCGTGACGCCGTGGAGAGAAACCAGCTCGAATCGCGCCAGGCAGAATACCGCCATAGCGACCAGCACGGAGCTTGTGAACGCTCGATTGGTAACACGACTCCAATAGCAACTGGCAATCACGGGAAAGACGATAGCCCCCCAAAGCGCCCCCACGAACACCAACATCACGAGAATATCCAAGGAGAAGCTGGCGAAGATGATCCCCGCGGCGGTAGCCGCGATCATGGTTAGTCGGCCGACGAACAACATCCGTTCCGGACTGGCCCGGCCGCGAGCAATATTCTTTCCGTAGATATCGGCCATCATGATCGCCGAGAGCGCGGAAAGGTCCGAATCCGCCGTGGATGACAAGGACCCGATCACCAGCACGAAAAACAGAGCAATAAAGACGGGAGGCAGATAGCCGGACACCATCTGAGGAATGAGATTGTTCATATCACCATTGAGCGGCTCGACCCCCAGGGTGGCGGCCATCAAACCAATCATCCCCAGCCCAATGACAATGGCCCCATAGCCCACCGTCGCGGTGAGGAACGTAGGCTTGATGTGTTCCTCGTTCACGGCGAAAAGACGCTGGGATATGGTTTGGTTGCCAATGGCATACGCCAGTACCGCCACGAAAAAGGGAGCACCCTGTTTGAGTATCGCTTCCGAGGAGAAAAAATCCGCCTGCTCGGTGGTCAGATTGCCAAGGCCGGCGACCAATTGGTCGGGACCGCCCATGGCGAAGAAGACGGCGGGGATAATGACCACGGCGATGGCCATCAGGGCCACCAGTTGGGCGAAGTCGGTCAGCACCGACGCACGAAACCCGGACCACAGCGTATACAGCAACACCCCCACGCCGGCCATAATCACACCGGCCTGAAAGGACAACGGCGAAAGCACGGAAACCAGGGCGCCCGCGGCCGTAAAGTTGACCATTAAGCTGATGACGCTGCCCAGAAGGTTGGAGAACGCCAGAATCAACTGACTGGAGGCACCGTGCCGGGCATGAATGAGCTCCCCCAGCGTATGCGCGTTCGGTGCCAGCTTACGAAACCGGCGCCCGAAAGGATAGATGAACAGGATCATCAAGGCGCCCCAGAGGCCATAATGAATCGGACCGGAAACGCCGTAGGTATAACCGGAAGTGGCGGCCGCATAGAAGGAGGCGGCCCAGATCCAGGTGGCCGTCATACTCGCGGCGCCAATGCCGAATCCGACGCGATGATTGGAAACCATGAACGCATCCGCGTCTTCTTTTTTCTTGCGAATGCTTAGGGTGAGCAGGTAGGTACCACCGTAAAACGCCAGCATAAGAAGCACGATGGTGGCAACGGAGAACTGATGTAATGACTCGCTGTTCAAGGGCGTTTCCTTGTATTGATTGGACAGGGGCGCCCGGGGCCTGCGCGATTGGCATGGCGGGCGCGCTCATGGGCGTGGCGTGTCAATCAGTGAAAACCAGAGACTCGGCAACGACGAGCCGGGGGACGACATCGCCGATGCCAGGACGGGACACGCGAAGACCGGATCGGTCTACCCGAAGAGGAAGGGATCAGGCGGCGGGCGGCGTGGCATGCAGCGGCCCGCGCTCGAAAAGTGGAGTGTCATACTCTCCCTTTAACGATGACGTTAGCCGGTGGAAAAACGTGACTGTCGAGCGAGCCGATCAAGCGACGGGAACAAGTGCCGGACGGCGCTCGGGTGAAAACCAGGCAAATGGCCCAGGCTCTAGGGGCGGTAAGACTACTGCCTGGACCATGGCTTGTCCAATCGGCATCCGTTAACGCCCATCAAGAGGGAGAAGGTCTACTTTACCGCCCCGTTATGGAGCACTTCCTGGCCGGCAACCAAGGTCCCTAGCACCTCGATCCGTATATCAGGTAGATCGGCTAGTGAGTTCCGGGGCATCATCTTCGCGGTGAAGAGTGCCATCATCGAGATACAGATGGCCCACCGGCTGCGCGACACCGGCCCCAGTGGCTGGATGCGCACCGCAAGATGATGCAAACACGGGTCGAGTATCTGGAGGGGGCACGAAACGTCGGCAGCTAACTACAGGCGAACATCCGGCTCGAAATTTACCTCCTTCGCGCCCGCGACCAGGCGCTCATACCCCGGATGGCCCGGGTTAAGCAGGTAATTCCATTCACGGGGCACCACGACGCTCGGCACCGCGAGCACCAGGCTGCTCTGGCCGTCCAACCAACCATCCCCCAACTCCGCCGTGGACGGAGGCGCCGGTTCGTCACGCCAATCGCCAGGCAGGTCGGATTCCGGCAACCGTAGCACCTGGTCCTCCGGTAAACGCACTTCCAGCAGCGCGTAATGCTGCAGCAAACTGTAATCATCCAAATGGACCATCACCTCCAGCAGCGCCAGAGATTCAGAGCCCGCCAGATACACGCAGGACTTGCCACGACTGTTCCACCGCCCGCCAAAGCGCCGTGCGCCTTCGCCGTCGAAGACGGTATCCAGCCACTTACGCTTAACCAGCCGATACGCAGCAATCCCACTCATGCGAAGACGCCGTGCTCAAGCCGGCCGATCAGGTCCAGAACCGCCTCCACTTCGGCGGACGTGGCCAACATGTCCACGGGGCGCCGATCTCCCAGCCCCCGCACGGGGTTCGACAACCAATGCACGGCCCGCTCACGATCGCCTTCAAACAGATCAATCGCCGCCTTAAGGACCTCCGCGAAGCGATACAGGCGGTCACTCTCCTCCACCTTAAACTTCCCGGCCTTGGCCCGTCGTCGCAACGTGGCGGGCGGGATCACCAGATACCGGGCCAACTCCTGGTGTTCCAGACCGGCCACCGACACCAGTTGCTTGTAGACAACATAGGACACCCCCTCTCGCAGCGCCTCGTGCAACCGGGCGCCGCGCGCGGGAATCCCGACCGTCTTCCAGAAACCTGAGCCTGCTTCCCTGGGGGCTCGATACTCGCCCGGATCAACCGTCATGGCTTCTCTCCCCTCGATCATGTGATACTTTTCAATAGTATCAATTTGACGCCGTAAAGCAACTAGTCGGCCTTGAACAAAGCGATTCCGCCATTCGTGTCGTCGATGTAAGGCGACATGAGCGCCCATATACGAGCGTAGAAAGCAGCAGCCACCGCATCCGGTGTTCCGCCAGGTTGTCACCCTCGTAATCCAGAGTTCGATATTGGCGGTGGTGGCCCCGTTCTCGCTTGAGCATCCCGAAGGCCCCCTCACAAGGCAACTTCTCGCGCGGATCTACTAGACGTCCCGGGTCGCTTTCTTGAGCATTTCCCGCCGTATATGTCCTATTGCGCGCATCGGGTTAAGCCCCTTCGGACATACCCAGGTGCAATTACCGATACTTCTGCAGCGAAACAGACTGAAGGGGTCCTTCATTGACGATAACCGTAAATCGGTACCCTTGTCCCTGGAATCCGCTATAAAGCGATATGCCTGCAATAATGCGGCCGGCCCCAGGTAATCCTCCGGGTTCCACCACCACGACGGGCATTGGGATGTACAGCAACCACAGAGAATGCACTCATACAAGCCGTCCAATCTGGCGCGCTGCTCCGGTGTCTGAGGTCGTTCCCGCGACGTCGGCTCCTCCTGATTGATCAGCCAGGGACGAACCTTGGCATATTGTTCGAAGAACAACGTCTGATCGACCACCAGATCCCGGATAACCGGCATGCCCGGCAGGGGCCTTATCGTCAGCGCCCGCTGCCCGCGCAGCACTTCGTCCGTGGGGGTGATACAGGCCAGCCTGTTCTTTCCATTGATGTTCATGCCATCGGACCCGCATACGCCCTCCCGGCATGACCGCCTGTAAACCAGAGAGGGATCCTTCTCGTGGAGATGCTCCAGAAGATCCAGGACCATTCGGCCTCGGAACTCTTCAGCAACGTCGAACCGGTCCATTCTGGGATGGAGGTCCCGATCCGGATGATAGCGATAGATACTAACGTGAATCATTTTCTCCTCCGCGCCGGTCGTTGGCAGCCGTTAGCATTTTTATGAACAGCCAGGACCAGGAAATCGACCAGGCGCCGGCGGCGCCCCATAGCGCCGGGGTGCGCGGCACGAGATCCGTCGCCGAAACCAACCTCGACAAGGTCGCCACCGCCATCAGCACTATCGCACCCAGCATCAACGCCTCCGGTGGCCGAGCCTTGTGACGCCGCAAGTAATGCTGTCGCGCCATGACAGCCGTGCTCAGTGTTCCCAAACCCCCTATCGTGATGACATGAAGGACGGCGCGGGTACCGGTACCGAGTGCCAATGCCAAGCCCAGCGCCATGACCCCGAATGCCACCCAGCCATACCCGATTCCGGCGGCCCACACATCAACGCGCCGACATCGCCAGAGACGCCAGCGCATCAGGCGGGAGACCGCCACCGCGCCCGCGGCGAGCATGGGCGCGCCCGCCAGTGACCGTATCGGCGCCAGGAGCAACAAGCCGGCCGACACCGCGAGCAGAATCAGCAAGACCGCTTCCAGATGCGGTTGCACCCTGTGCGCCAACACCTCGCCCCGTTCTTGGTAAGCGGCCGCGGCGGCCGCGGCAATATAACGCCCGCCCATGAACAGCATTAACGAAGCAAACAGCAGGGCCCCCATTTCAGCGAACGGCAAGGTGACATTCATCCGCCACATCAGGGGCAGCAGGCAAATACCGGCAAGAATGGGCATAACGGCTCGGTTGCGCCATTTGCGTGCCTTCCTGAAACGGGGAATGACCAGGGCTCCCACGGCCAGCGCGAACAATGGTCCGATGCAGAACGCTATCAGGGTGCCGGGAAAAAAAATGGTTCATCGCGCTTTGGCGGGAAGTCTCGCTCCAGCCGGAGCGCGACTCAGGGCGCGACGCCCTTCCGGGAACGCCGCAAGTACGTCCCTGT
>MDTD01087687.1_pt1 | contig 53768 bp, 36 predicted proteins | sample 811221 | NCBI WGS metagenome assembly MDTD01 (sample SAMN05326646, study PRJNA326480) | marine metagenome | isolation source: seawater | place: Pacific Ocean: South West | collected 2011 | reverse complement strand
TCGCAGGAGAGGCTCTCGACGCGGACGGCGTCGACACCCGCCTCGACGACGGTGCCGATGTCATCGGAGGCGATGAACCGGACACGGACCTGGTCGGTGGGGGTCACAAAGTCCGCGATGCGGAAGCTCTTCTCGACCCAGCCGCCGCTGACCTCGGGGCCCGTGGGCCCGACCTCTTCGAGGAGGACCCAGCTGCTGCCGCCGTTGTTGGAGATCTGGATGACGAAGGTCTCCTCGAAGGCGTTCGCGGCGCTGCCCGCCTCGTTGTTGTCATACCAGCGGGCGTAGGAGAGGACCGCCTCGCTGTCGCCCGCGACCTGGAAGTTGGGGCTGGTGAGGGTGGTCGAGCCGCCGTCGACATCGGAGTTGTTCGCGCCGTTGTCGGTGATGTAGCAGATGCCCGAGCCGTCGAAGTCCGAATCGGGATCCGCGACGCGGTCATCGGCGCCCTGGGTGGGGGTGGTGCGCTGCCACGCGCCGTCGGTCAGGCCCGCGGAGTTGGTGACGGTCCAGCCCTGGTCGGTCTGGAAGTTGTCCTCGAAGGCGATGTCGAGCACGCCCACACCTGGATCGAAGGGCGCCGCGGGCCCGCCCTCGGGGAGGGTGATGACGCCCGACTGATCGCCCGTGATCTCGATGTAGAACTCGGGGTCCTCGGCGCAGAGCGCGCCGGGCACCTCCGCGGTGAACTGGTTGCCGCCCGCGCTCTGGAGCGTGACGCTCTGGAACGCGCCGCCGTCGGTGCGGAAGCGCAGGACGCGGTTGGAGACGATCTCGTCGTTCGGATCGATGTCGACGCTGACCTGGAACGCCTCACCAGGGGTGAGCAGCGCCGGCACCTCGTTGACGAGGTCGATGGTCGCCGGGATGAACGGCAGGCCCTCGAAGCTCGCGAACAGGTTGTACGCCTGGATGCTGTTGGTGTTGTCGCCCGTCACGCGGATGTAATAGGTGCCCGGGTCCTCGAGAACGGTCGAGAAGTTCTCGGGCTCGCCCAGCCCGCCGCTGTTCGACGACGCGAGGATCGTGAACCCGTTGGTGTCCACGATGTCCACCGCGAGGTCGTGGATGCGCAGCGAGTCGTAGGGCGTGCCCGCCGAGCACGAGCCGTTGCTGTTCTGGGGACCGTCGAGGTAGGTCTCACCGGTGGGGGTGACCTGCACGGTCAGCTCCCCGGGCTCGTCGGCGACGACGGCGTACCAGTCCGAGTCGCTGTTGTCGTCGATGCTGATCGCCGTCAGGCCCGTCAGGAAGGGCGTGCCCAGGTTCGTCGCGGACGCGGCGTTGTCGTTGGGCTCGTTCGGGTCGCCGTACTGACGCTGCGCGTGCAGGCGGTCGTCGAGCTGGGGCCCGTCATACGCGGTCGAGACGAAGGGCTCCATGAGCTTGGTCTGGTTGGCGGGGCAGACATGGCTCATGCCCTTGCCGTGCCCGTGCTCGTGGGCGAGGATGTTGCGGAGGCGGAGCGAGTTGCCCCCGGTGTTGTTGTAGAACGAGTCGTCCGAGTCGAGGACCATGTCCCCGTTGTCGGGGAAGAAGTTGTAGGCGAGGACGCCGCCGCCTCCGTCGATGCGCTTCGCGGCGATGCGGACATCGCCCCGCACGCCCGCGATGCCGCGGTTGCTGCTGCTTGAGTGGTTCACGCCGTCGTCGTTGGGCTCGTAGACATAGGTGTTGCCGCTGAGCTCCTCCCAGCGATCGAAGACCTGCTCGTAGAGCGGGAGCCAGTTGTTGATGTTCCCGTAGATGCCGTTCATCCAGGCGATCAGGTCGCTGGGCCCGCCGCCGAAGCCCGCGTCGTTGATGAAGGTCCCGTCGGGGACGATCGACCAGGTGATGATCGTGGGGTCGCCCTGCCCCAGCCCGCCCCCGGAGAGGGCGGTGCTGTCCCAGCGGTTGTTGAGCTGGAAGCGGTTGTCATCGGAGAACATCAGGGTGTCGAACGCCTCGACGACCTCGACGGGGGTGCCCGGCGCGAAGCACGCCGCGACACCGTTGCCCTCGCCGCGCGCGAGCTTGTCCATCGCGGCCTTCCACTCGGGGCGCATCTCGTCGTAGGTCTCCCGCGTCAGCAGGTGCCCCACGCGGTCGTACGCCTCGCTGATCATCCCCTCGCGGATCATGCCCGACGCGATCGCCAGGCGCTGCTCGGCGGGCAACGCCCCGAACATCATCCGCTCCAGACCCGCGACATCGCACGCCGTCGTGCAGCGGTGCGCCGCGACAGGAACCCACGGCTGCGCGGCGCCCGCGACGGACGCGAGCCCCGCGGTCGCGGTGAGAAGACCCAATACCCTTGCATTGCTCATCGAAGACTCCTTATTCAACTCCGACTCCATTCCGACTCCGACACCCGAGGAGCGGCGCGACGCGGCAGGATCACGGCGGAGACCGCCGTTCCGCGGCGAGCGAGACCACGCGCCGCGGGGGCCTGTGCCGCCCGTCGATCGGGCGTGTGTGGACACTGAACGGGGACACGAACCGCCCCCGGACGCGGGGATCGCCCCCACGCGAGACCTACGGCGAGATCGGCCCCCGCGCCAGGCGGGTCCGGCCGAACAAATCGCTTCGTGCTGCGAACGACATCCCTCTGCGATCCAAACGAGAACAGGTACCGATAACCGGGGATAGGACCGGGACCACGGACGCAGAATTGCGGCCGCCGAGCCGGCGCACCCTCTCCTCGATGCCTGTTATACGACACCGGGGGCCCGGTGGATCCACGGGTGTGCGAGTTCTCTCACCGCGCCCCGGGCGCCCCGCGGTCGGTCGCGAGGCGGGCGGATTCCGCGAGCCCCTCGAGCCCGGGGGCCGAGCGGATGTGCAGGTCGCGCTGGGGGAACGCGATCTCGATGCCCGCCTCGCGGAAGGCCTCGGTGATCCGCATGTGCGCCTCGTGGCGGACAAACAGCAGTTTCTCGACATGCGGCAGGTAGATCCGCAGTTCGAAGTTGAGGGTGCTGTCCCCGAACGAGCGGAAGTGAACGAACGGCGCCGGATCGCGCAGCACATCGGGCATCTCGTCGGCGACGCGCTGGAGGACACGCTCCGCCTCCCGGATGTCGGCGCCGTAGCTCACCCCCACGGGGATGGTCAGGCGCAGCACCGGGTCGGAGAGCGTCCAGTTGATGACATCCCCCGTGATGAACGCCTTGTTGGGGATGATGAGTTCCTTGCGGTCCCAGTCCGTGATCGTCGTGGCCCGCATCCGGATCCGCGTCACCGTGCCGTTCACCGTCCCAACGGTCACCGTGTCTCCGATCCGGATCGGGCGCTCCGCGAGGATGATCAGGCCCGACACGAAGTTCGCGAAGATCTCCTGGAGCCCGAACGCGAGCCCGAAGGTCAACGCCGCCGCGAGCCACTGGATGTTGCGCCACCCGATGTTGATCGCGCCGAACGCCGCCGCGATCCCGATGATCGCGATCACATACCGCAGCACGGTGCTCAACGCGTACCGGCTCCCCGCGTCCAGGGGCAACCGCTGGAGCACGAAGATCTCCACGAACCCCGGGAGGTTCCGGAACGCGACGAGCGTCGCGATCGCGAGCACGAAACCGAGCAGCACATCCGCGACCGAGACCCGGGGCGTGTCGTCCGCCGGCTCGGCGCCCCCCTCGCCCGACGACGCGGGCGAACCCATCGGGGGCGTGAGCATCGGGCGCACCGCCTCGGGGGCCTCGCCCTGCCCCGCGGGGCGCGCCGCCTGGCTGCCCGAGCCCCCCGAAGAACCCTGTGCAGCGCTGGACGCGGCGCTTCCCGCGGCCGCCACCGATCCGATCGATCCCTCCAGGATCGGCACCGTCTCGGTGTCCTCGCCCTCCTCGACGCGGAACTCGGGGTAGACCTGGACGCGATCCAGCACGCGGAGCGCCGGGAGCGTCTCCGCCCAGGCGCCGTAGAGCCCGATCACCGCGACGACGAGCAGCCCGGCGCGGAAGAGTTGCTGGGTCTGCTGGCTGATCGCGGGCAGGTCGAGCTTGTCCTCGTCGATCGCGGGCTGCACGCCCTCGGAGGGTTTGCCCGCCTCCTGCTTCTCGCCGACCGCCTGCTCGCGCCGGCGCTTCGCGTCCTCCACCGCGACGCGTCGGCGCGCCACGAAGAGCCACCGCCCCAGCATCCCGTGGACGATCAGCAGCGCGCCCGCGAGCGCGAGGGTGACCTCCAGCCGCTCAGCGAGCTGCCGCGCGGTGTAGAAATACCCCAGCCACGCGAGGACGATCAGCGCGAGCGGCGCCGCGGGGATCAGCGGGAGCCACAGGGCGCGGGCCCGCTCCGTCCAGCCCCCACGACGCTGCACGAGCGCCACGACGGGCCCGCCCGGGCGGACGAGCAGGATCGCGGCGAACGCGACGCCGCCCCACAGCGTTGTGAACGCGACGCGCCCCAGCGTGCTGATGCTCGCGTCCGAACCGATCGCGTCGGCGACCGCGAGCGTTCCCGCGCCGAGCGCCGCGAGCGGGACGAGCCACCGGCCCGCGCCCGACAGCGCGCGCACGAGACCGAGCGGCCAGCGGAAGTGCGCGTCCGCGAGCCCGCCCCCGCGGAACACCCCGAAGGCGAACGCGAGCGGCGCGTACGCGAGCCCGGCGGCGCGCAGCCCCTCGCCCAGTGCGCGCCCCGCGATCGGGATCCCCGCGATGTCCCTGATGAACGATCCCGAGAAAACGAGCAGCGCCGCGATCGGCAGCGCCTTGATGACGGTGAGCCCCAGCGCGCCGAGCGTGAGCGCGTAGGAATCGGTCCGGAAGCGGGAGACCTTCCCCGAGATCTGCTTGAGGCGGAGCCTTGCCCAGCGCGCCGCGAGGAACAGCAGCACGACCGCGGCGCCCCCCGCGAGCAGCGCGGGCCACCCCGACGCGGCGCCCGCGCGCGCGCGGGCGAGCGTCTCGCGCCACGCGTCGACGCTGCGGAGGGGGCGGACCGCCGAGGCGATGTCCGACAAGCGGCGCCCGTCCGCTTTCGGCACGCTCCGCACCCAGAGGATTCGCTCGCGGATGTAACCCTCGTAGGCCTCGACCGCGTCGAGCAGGGTCGCGAGCGATCGTTCGAGCGTCGCGAGTTCCGCGGCGTACTTGCCAGCGTCGTCCTGCAGGATCGTGAGCAGATCGCGCCGGGCGGAGGCGAGGTCGCGGGCCACGGCGCGCGCCGCCTCGGGGTCGGAGACCTCCTCGCTCGAATCCGCAACGCGGGACATCAGCTCGTCGACCACCAGGTCGATGTCGCGGTAGGCCTCGCGCGCATCCTCGCGTTCGAACCGGATGGACTCCGCCTGCTCGAGTTCCCGGCGCACCTGCCGCAGACGCGATCGCAGGTCTTCGGGGTTGGTGATCCCCTCGCTGAGTTCCTCGTAGTGGCGCCTGAGCAGCAGGCCCGTCGCGCGGGTGAGCCCGCTCGCGACGATCCGCTCCCGGACGGCGCGGTACTGGGTTCGGATCGTGCGCAGGGCCGCGTCCGCCGCGGTCACGCCCCCCCGCGCCTCGGTGGTCTTCTGCGGGAGACCGGTCGCCTGCGTGCGCTGCTCCGCCAGCGAACGGCTGTGGTCCGCGTAGGCCCGGAGCACGGGGTGTTGACCCTGGGTCTGTTTCGCGAGCCTCGCGGCCTCCGCGGCCTCGCGTTCCGCGTCCTGCTTGCGCTTGGCGCTCACGAGGTTCTGCCAGGCGCCGACGGCCTGCTCGGCGCGGGTCACGCGGCGCGCGGCGCGGTCCCGTCGCGCGGGCAGCAGCTCGCGCCGCGCGTCGTATTCCGCGAGTTCCGCCTGCAGGGCCGCGACCTCCGCGTCGAGCGCGGCGCGTTCCGCCCAATCGCGGATCGCGCGGGCCGCGTCCGCGGGGGGCGCCTCAGCGCCGGGAACGGGCGCGGGGGTGCCCAGCTCGCCCAGTCGCTGCCTGGCCTGCGCGATCGCGCCGGGGATCGCCTCGCGCCGCTCCTGCCGCCTGGTCGCCTCGGCGGCGAGCTCCGCGGCCTGCGCGCGCGCCAGTTCCAGCTCCGCGGTCGCCTCGGCGGCGCGCTGCTCGACGGTCGAGAGCGTCGCATCGGCGGGGACCTCGGGGCGGATCGCCTCGGGCGCGGTCGCGAGCTCGCGCTTGATCTCCGCGAGCAGGGGCTCGGCCTCCGCGGCGCGCCGCTTCGATTCCTCGGTCCGTGCGACCATCTGCGCGCGCCGCTCGAGCTGCGCGAGCGCCTGGTTCAGCAGCTCACGCGCCGTCGCGTCGTCCTCGGTCAGGGTCTCCAGCCGCGCGCGGATCGCGTCCCGCGACACCGATTCGGGGAGCGTCGCGGGCGCGGTCGATCGGGTCGTCGCGTCGGGGGGCGTGGTGCCCTGCGCCGGCGCGAGCGAGACGAGACACACCGACGCGAGGAAAGCCAAGAGTGTGGAGCGTGTGCGCATGCGATCAGAGACTACGCCGCCCGAGCGTCGCGGGATCGGTGCCCCCCTCAGGGGAGGGCGCGCAGATCGACGACGACCGGGAGATGATCGGCGCCGCTCGAGTCCGATCGCTCCAGACTCATCCGCGCGAGCGACGCGTCGGTGAGGATCTCGGTGTCGAGTACGAACGCGTCGACCACGCGGGCCGCGGCGTCCGGAAAGGCGATGTAGTCCAGGAAGATGCGGCGGTGCCCGTAGGCGGGTCCGCCGAATGAGTAGCGGTCGCGTGTCCCCAGGACGGGTGTGAAGGCGAAGGTGAGCTCGGTGCCGTCGGTGTCGAGGCCTCGGACGGGGGTTTCGAGCACGAGGGGGTGCCCGTTGTGGTTGTAGTCGCCCCCCAGCACGGGGAGCACCGGCGCGCCGTCGGCGAGCCGCTGCGCATCGGCGATCATGACGCCCATGATCTCGCGCACGGCGCGTCCCTCGTCGAACCGGCGCTGGTCCTCGGGGGTGTCCAGATCGCCCCCCGCCTTGAGGTGGACGGAGCCGACCGGGAGGACCGCGTCGGGCGTGCGCACGATCGCGCCCGCGAAGCGGACGGGGAAGTCCCACCGCGTCAGCGTCTCGGCTCGCAATTCGACGGGGCCGCGTTCGAGCACGGGGTGGTGGGTGACGATCGCGACGCCCCAGCCCTCGCAGCGGATCGCGGTCCAGTCGCGGTCCGGGTCGACATGCTCGCGGAACCACGCTTCGAGCTCGTGCTCGTAGGCGGGGCTCCAGGGCCCGCGCCCCCACTCCTGGATCAGGTAGAGATCGGGATCGATGGCGCGGTACATCCGGGAGAACGGCGTCGGGTTCTTTTCGGGGCTCGACCACAGCACATTGTGCGACAGCACGCGGATCGCGCCCCGGGGCGTGGGAGGCAGGCTCGCGTCCACCTTCTCGACGGGCCGGCCGACGGGCAACCGGATCTCGAAGGGCAGGACGATGTCCTCGGTGCGCGTGCGGGACCCATCGCGGGTGCTGCGGGCGTCGAGGAGCTCGATGCGGCCCGCGGCGCGCCCGGCGTGCATCAGGGCCGGGAGGGCGTCCCGCCGGACGCGGAGTTCGAACGCCTCGGCGGCGCTGGTGGGTTGGACGAGGGGCTCGAGACGCTCGAACGCGACGGGCGCGGGACGACCCTCCTCGAACGCGGTCGCGAAGAACCAGGGCTCGCGCCACGATTCGCGGTGACGCATGCTGATCTCGAAATCGACGCCCAGCCCGTCGCGGGGCGTGCCGGTCGCGGGGTCGGCGTCCGCGTCGATCGCGATGAGCAGGGGCTTGTCCTCTGTGAGCAGGTCGCGGAGTTCGGGGAAGGGCAGGCGGAAGTAGAGAAACTCGGCGTCCGCGGCGGCGTCGACGGAGGCGGGCCATTCCTCACAGAGGCCGTCCAGCGCGATCGCGGGCTGCATCGCGGAGGCGGGGTCGGTGACGGTGAGGGCGGCCGCGAGGGGGGCCGCCGCGAGGGCGGCGCGGAGCAGAGATCTGTTCATGGGCGACTGTACGCTCGACCGGATGGACCCCGGGCGGGCCCCGGGAGGGCGGGACGCGCTACGCTCCCTGATGCGCCCGTTCGGGCGCGTGCGGCGCAGGCCGGGAGCGGGGAGCGAGTCAGCCCGTCGATCGGGCGGTGCGTGTGCGACCGATGGCGACACTGGACGACGACAAGCTGCGGGTGCTCGAGGCGTCGGACATCGCGCAGGTGATCGGTGAATATGTGAAACTCGTCCCCAAGGGGCGCGAGTTCCCCTGCCTGTGCCCCTTCCACGACGATCGCAACCCGTCGATGTATGTGGTCCCGCACAAGCGGATGTTCCACTGCTTCGTCTGCGGCGCCGGGGGCGATGTCTTCACCTTCGTGCAGAAATACCACGGCATCGGGTTCGGCGAGGCGCTGAAGATGCTCGCGGAGCGGGCGGGCATCGAGCTGACGCGCCGGCGTCCCGAGGAGCGCGAGCGGAGCGGGCCCTCGCGGTCAGACCTGATCGACGCGAACCGGGCGGCGCAGGCCTTCTTCCGTGCGATTCTCGAGAAGCACGATTCGGGCGCGGCTGCGCGGGCGCTCGTCGACAAGCGGGGGATCAGCCCCGAGATGATCGATCGTTTCGCGATCGGGGCGTCGCCCGACCGGTGGGACGGGCTGCTGACCTTTGCACGCACGAAGCGGCTGAGCGAGCAGACGCTGCTGTCGCTGGGGCTGCTCAAGCAGAAGGAGCGGGAGCCCTACGACGCGCTGCGGAACCGCCTGATCTTCCCCATCCACGGGGAGACGGGCGACCCGATCGCGTTCGGCGGGCGCCGGGTGGATGACGAGGACGAGCCCAAGTATCTCAACAGCCCCGAGACGCCCCTGTTCAACAAGAGCAAGACGCTGTTCGGGCTGCCCCAGGCGCGGGACGCGATCCGGAGATCGGGCCGCGCCGTGATCGTCGAGGGGTACACGGATGTGGTCGCGTGCCACCAGGCGGGGCTGGCGAATGTCGTGGGCACGCTGGGGACCGCGTTCACGGAGGGGCACGCCCAGAAACTGCGGGGGCAGTGCCAGGAGGTCGTGCTCCTGTTCGACGGGGACGAGGCGGGGCAGAACGCGGCGGACCGGGCGCTCTCGGTGCTGTTCGGCTCGCGGCTCGACATCCGCGTCGCGATGCTGACGGGGCAGACCGCGGCGAAGGACCCCGACGAGTTGCTCAAATCGCGAGGCGGCGCGGAGGTGCTCGCGGGCGTGCTGGACGACGCGGAACCGGTGATCGACCGGTGGGCGCGGCGCATCCGCGAGAAGCAGGCGCAGATGGGCCCCGCGGGGCGCGCGCGGTATCTGGAAGAACAGGTCGAACGCCTCGCGGACACGGGGCTGGAGAGCCTCGCGCCGATCGAGCGCGAATCGATGCTGGGGGACATGGCGCAGGCGCTCGGCGTGCCGGGCCGGCTGGTCGCGGACGCCTATCAGCGTGCACGCACACGCGGGCGGCGGGCGGGGGACGCGGACCCCGGCGCCGTCGAGTTCAAGCCCGGCGCGATCCGGCCCATCGATCGGTTCCGCGTCCACGCGATCGCGTGCCTGCTCGAGCCCTCGGTGTTCTCGTCGGCGGACCGGGCGCGGACGGCCTCGGCGCTGCTGATCGATCTGGAGGCGTGCCCCGAGGCGCTCGCGGCGATCGTGCGCGCCGCGTCGGACGCGGTGCGGGCGGGCGAACCGCTGGAGGCGGGGACGCTGCTGGCGATGGCGCCGGGGGAACGGCTGGCGCGCGTGCTCGCGGAGGCGTTCGCGTCCACCGGGGACGCGGACGCGGAGGAACTCGACGCGTGCCTGGGGCGCCTCGAGGAGCACGGGCTGCGGCACATCCCCCGGGACGCGGGGGCGGGCGTCGAGGCGGGGGACCGCCTGGCGAGGCTTCGGAGCCTGCACAGCGATTTCGGCGGGAACCGGGCGGCGAATCCCTACCGGCGCGGCGGGGGTATTGTCCGTGCGGGAGCCGGGCAAGAGGGCGTTCGCACCGAGGAGCGAGAGGCGGGCGCGAGCCCGCCCCCCAATGATGGATCGGTCGATCAGCGACGGAGCGACGATGGTCAAGAGCGGTAAGGCGATGGATCGGAACCCGCGGATGAACGCGTTTCACCCCGCGTTGCTCGAGCTGTTCAACGCGTCGAAGACGCGCGGATGGCTGAGCTACGAGGAGCTGAACAACGCGTTGCCCGACGAGATGGTCGACCCCGACCGGGTGCACGAGCTGCTCGCGGCGATCGACGAGCTGGACATCGAGCTGGTCGATGAGCTGGAGTTCCGCGCGCGGCTGTACCGGGCTCGTAAGGAAGAACAGGCGGCGATGGGCAGCCCCTTCCGCGCGATGAGCGTCGCGGGCACCGGCGGGTCGCGCGTCGACTCGCTGGCGATCCAGGTGCGCATGAACCAGGCGCACTACGCGTCGATGAACCCCGCGGATGTCGCCAGCCAGGCGGAGCGGGATGTCGCGGAAGCGGCGCGGATGGACGACGACACGCTCCAACGCGACATCGAGGACGCGGTGAGCGGGGAGAGCAGCAAGCGGGTGGACGACCCCGTGCGGATGTACCTCACCCAGATGGGGATGATCCCGCTGCTGACGCGCGACGAGGAGATCCGCCTCGCGAAGAAGATCGAGACGACCCGGATGATCTTCCGGCGCCGCTGCCTGGAATGCGACTACATCGCGAGCGAAGCGGCGAAGATCCTGCGCGCCGTCGAAGCGGGCGACATGCCGTTCGATCGGACGATGCGGATCTCGACGGCCGAGGAGAACCATAAGGAGAAGATCGCGCAGCGGATCCCCGCGAACCTCGGGACGATCGAGGCGCTGCTGGAGCGGAACGCGGCGGACTGGGCGGAACTGGAGGAGAAGCGAACGGGGAAGGCGACGAAAGCCGCGCTCGCAAAGGTGCGCCAGCGGATCGCCGCGAGGCGTGTGCGGTTGAGCGCGTTGCTCGAGGAGCTGTGCCTGCGGACCGGGCGGATCGTTCCGCTGATGAACAAGCTGCGGTCGATCAGCCAGAAGATGACGGACCTGCAGTCGCAGATCGAGAAGGGGGAGACGACGCCCGGCAAGCTCGACCCCGAGGACCTCGCGGTGATGCGCGAGGAACTCGACGGGCTGCGGAGCCTGGTGCGCGAGGAGCCGGGCGAGCTCGCGGCGCGTTGCGCCGTGCTCAAAACGGTATTCTGGGAGTACGAGCAGGCGAAGCGCGATCTCTCGGGCGGCAACCTGCGGCTGGTCGTGTCGATCGCGAAGAAGTACCGCAACCGGGGGCTGTCTTTCCTGGATGTCATCCAGGAGGGCAACACGGGGCTGATGCGCGCGGTGGACAAGTACGAATACAAGCGGGGCTACAAGTTCAGCACCTACGCGACCTGGTGGATCCGCCAGGCGATCACGCGGGCGATCGCGGACCACGCGCGCACGATCCGCATCCCGGTCCACATGATCGAGACGATGACGAAGCTGCGCAATATCCAGAAGGACGCGCTGCAGAAGACGGGCATCGAGCCCACGATCGAGGAACTCGCGGCGGCCGCGAACATGTCGATCGCCGAGACGCGGCGCGTCATGAAGATCTCGCGCCACCCGGTGAGCCTGGATCGGCCGGTGGGCGAGGGCGAGGATTCCTACTTCGGCGACTTCATCGAGGACGAGCGGCAGCAGACCCCCAGCGACTCGGCGGCGCAGGAGATGCTCGCGAAGCGCATCGAGCAGGTGCTCAAGACGCTGACCTACCGCGAACGCGAGATCCTCAAGCTCCGCTACGGGATCGGGGACGGCTACACCTACACGCTCGAGGAAGTCGGGCGGATCTTCAAGGTCACCCGCGAGCGGGTGCGGCAGGTCGAGGCGAAAGCCCTTCGGAAGCTGCAGCACCCGGTGCGGGCCCGCAAACTCCAGGGGTTCGTGGGCGATCACGAGTACAAGGAACGCCGAACCGGCGGCGATGGCCCTTCCAAAAACTGATCAAATAAGCTAGATCCTTGTTTTTCATGGGGTTGCGCTGTGGGTCGCGTGCCCCTCCCGTTTCACAGGACATTCTTTTTTTTGCGTTGCCCGGAGTTTCCCGCAACACCCATTCGCGCGATCCGGTACATTGACAAGAGAAACCGCGTGCGGGGGACCATCGGCAGGGGCAAGGCCCGCGCCGGTGGGGTAGGATCGCGGGGCGATCGATGCGTGCGTCGACAGTGATCGACCGCGCGTAGAACGGGACGACTACCGATGAACATGAAGCAGACGACGAGCGAGTTCTCTCGTATCACTCGGATCAGCGGGGCCGCGGCCTTGATTGCTTTTTCGGGCAGCGCGTTGGCGCTGGCCGAACCGGCACCGCGTCCGGCGCCGACCGACGCGCCGGCGAAGGCGACCCGGCCCGCGACCCCTCGCGGCGAGGCGAGCCCGGGTGCGATCACGATCGAGCCCACGCTGCCGCGGGGCGAGAAGGCTGAGAGCTTTTATGCGACGGTGCCCCTGCTGCTGAAGCGGATGCACCCGAACCTGCGCACGATGACGGACGCGCAGATCCTCGACCTGGTCCGTGAGCGGGCGCGTCAGATCCACGCCGAGGAGATGGGCGTGGACCTGCCCGATCCGCCGCGTGCGGGCTCGGGCGGCGGGGCGCTGACCTTCGACGCGATCAACGACACGGACTATGTCGCGGGCGACCGCCGGCGGCTCACGCCGGGCCCGGGCGACTGGTGGAACGGAGACAATGTCCCCGCGATGGGCGAGGGGTACCGGACGGATCACACCCCCTACTACCTCGAGGACCGCGAGCTCAACCTCCGGCGTCTGCAGCTCCGCTCGATGCTGGGCGGTTTCGCGGATTACAGCAACCTCGCGATCGCGGACACCGTCGCGGACATCAACCAGGGCGGCATCTGGCCCACGCTCGAGCTGCCCTCGAACACGCAGGACTTCGACGGCGACGGCGAGCTGTTCGACCCGCTCCCCGCGCGACCGGTCGTGGTGTATTACCAGTTCCTCGAGGAGAACATGACCGACCTCGAGTGGGACGGGGGCGAGGACAACTTCAACTTGGTGGGCCTGCGGACCAGCGACACCAACGACGACGACATCATCGACTTCGCCGACGAGGCGGACGATACCGACGGCATCTCGGACTCGTGGCCCGCGAACCCGCTGTTCGTCAACCCCAGCGTGATTCCCCCGCCGGATGTGACCGACCAGGAGGCGGACCTGTCGCTGTTCCTGTCGCTCGCGGGCCTGGGCACGCTGAAGTGGGGCGACGACCGCCCGATCTTTACGCACCCCGACGCGGAGGCGGCGTGGCGCCTCGCGCAGCGTGAGTATTTCGCGGGCAACATCGACCGATTCCAGGATTCGTTCGACAGCGGGCAGGTGCTCACAGAAGAGGAACGGCAGATCGTGCTCTCCGCGATGCGGGCGATCGAAGATGTGACCAACATCACCTTCATTGAACGGCCCGATCTTCCGGGCTCGCTGCCCCCGGGCTTCACGCTCATCCCGCCGCCCAACAACGGGTACCCCGTCAACGCGGTGGGCTACGCGCTCGACACCTCGGGTGTCGCGGTCGATCCGGGCGGCATCCTGGGCCTCCCCGGCGCGAGCGAGTTCCCCTGGCAGCCCGAGGATGATTACCCCTGGATCCTGATCGCGAAGGGCGGGCAGCCCGACGCGGGCGAGGACGGGCCCACGGGTTCCACGGTTGTCGGGAGGGCGCGGAACCTGCCCTTCCCCGCGGCGGTCGACTTCGGGCTCACCGACCTCGACGGCGACGGGTTCCCCGACACCCCCGACACCAACGGGGACGGGTTCCCCGATCAGATCATCCTCAGCGCCGACAACATCGGGAACGCGTTCAACGCGGACCCGACGATGGTCCGCAGCGTCATGGACTCGAACGGCGACACGATCGTCAACGCCGCGGACGCGACGCTCACCGCGGGCGGCGCGATCGACTTCCCGCCCTTTGGCAACTTCCTGTTCGATCTCAACTTCGACGGGACGATTGACCAGATCCTCGACACGAACGGCGACGGCGACCCCGCGGTGCTCGACTTCGGCGATCTGCAGATCGACCTCGACGGGGATGGCGCGGGCGATTCGGTGTACCCGAGCGGCACGGCCCCCTCCCCCATCCCGTTCCCGACCGATTCGGTTCCCTGCGAACTGCTGGGGCTGACGCAGGCCGTGTTCGACAATCAGGACATCGGCGCGACGGTGTACCAGCTGATGCGTCACCTGGGCTTCCTGAACGAGCACCAGCGTCCCGACCGCGATGATTTCGTGCGGGTCAACTACGGCAACATCGATTCGGACGCGCTTCCCGGGTTCGCGCTGGTCCTGAGCGGCACGGACAAGTTCGCGAACTTCATCGAGAACTTCGACACCACGACCTCGACCGTCCCGCCCGCGCCCCCGTTCACGCCCCGCCTCCCGGGTCTGTGGACGATCGCCGGCGCGCCGACGAGCGGCGGATGGGGCTTCGCGGCCCCGACCGCGGGCGACGCGCCCGCGCCGACCGAGGACTACGCGGTTGACGAGGACGACATGTCCGCGGAGGCCCTGGTGACCGGGGCGGCCCCGGGCCAGCGTTTGGTCGGTGAGACGATCTTCATCTCCCCGAACATCTACGGCCCTGAGGACGCGACGGTGAACTTCGCGTACTACATCAACAGCGATACCCCCGGCGCCCTGCAGGCGGGCGACGGGCTCATCGTCGAGACCTCCCCCGACGGTGGGGCGACCTGGAACACGCTGATCGGCCTGGGCGTGCCCAGCGACCAGTGGCGCGTCGCAACGGTCACGGTCGGTGAAGTCCGCAACGACGGCGCGACGAGCCTCCCCGATTTCCAGGTCCGCTTCCGCGCCCGCAACACTGACGCGGGCCGGGTCGTGGAGATGGGTCTGGACCGCATCCGCGTCCAGAACCCCTACGACTTCCTGTCGGTGATGCACTTCGGGACCTTCGCCTCGTCGATCTTCCCGGGCGAGGCTGGCTTCGAGTCCATCGAGGTTCGCGAGCCCAACACGGCGGAATTCCAGGACCTCATCGGCCTCGCGCAGGGGCTCAGCCTGGGCGACCGGATCGCGCTGTCCAACCTGTACGGCGACCCCGTCGTGCCGGACGGCGGTGACGCGGCGCCGGACCCGTGCCGGGCGGATGTCGACGGGAACGGCGTGATCGACGCGGTCGATGTCACGCTCTTCCTCGAGCTGTACAACGCGGGCGATCTGCAGGCGGACTTCGCGGCGCCGTTCGGGGTCATCGATATCTTCGACCTCGTCCAGTTCTTCGTGGATGTCCAGAACTCGTTCCGCTGCCAGAACGACCCGGACAACAGCTTCGGGAGCAACAACTTCAGCGACCTGACCTCGCCGGGTTGATGCCCGCGTGACGACGATGACGCGGGCCCCGATGGGCGGGGCCCGTGCCTGAACAGAACCGCACACCGATCCGATCACCGATCAGACGACAGGACCGAGCATGAACAGCCTCGATCAGATCACGAAGACCGCCCTGCTGGCCGCCCTCGCGGGCGCCGCCTCGGCGGGCCTGGGCCAGAACGCGCTCGTCTTCGACGCGCAGGGCGACGGGGTCACGGCGCAGTCGAGCACCGGGCACCTCACCCGCCTGGGGATGAACCGCTGGCTCGACGAAGAGACCATCGCGACCAACCTCGACATCTACGAGAACCGCGAGGCGATCGCGGCGCTCGCGGAGTGGATCGGGCCCGGGCCCGGCAACATCGCCCCCATCATGGCTGGCGACGCGAGCTGGCTCGACCGGATGCGTGAAGAGGCGTCGACGCAATTCGCCCAGAACGGCGGGCTCGACCTGCCCCCCGTGGTGCTGCTCGCGAACGATGCACGCCGCGTCACCAACCCGATCCATGACCAGGGCGGGCCCGACACCTTCGGGGACGCCCCGAGCAACGAGGTGCACCGCGTCAACAGGCTCTGGCCGACCGCGAGCGTGGACGGGCGGTTCGTCGCCCGCATCCCCTATTCGTTCGACGAGGACATGATCGCGGCGTGGGTCGCGCGGGGCGATCCCGATCCCGATCCCGAGGATCAGAACGCGGTCGCGGGCGTCGCCAGCGCCCTCGCGACCATGCTCATCATCGAGCAGGTCGCGCCGGTGCAGTTCGTGGGCTTCAACCCCCAGGTCGATCCCGAGAACGGCTTCCTGCTGTTCACCAACCAGGGCGACGCGGATTTCGACCTCACCACGGGCGTCGCCTCGAACCAGGTGTCCCGGATCGGACGCGCGAACACCGCCAACGAGGACGAAGAGCCCACCAACATCATCCACGAGACCTGGAGCAATTTCCCCTCGATCGTCCGGTCGCTCGGATTCGTGCTCGGGCTCGACTGGGAGCAGCGTCACCCGGACCGCGATGTGTTCCTCGATGTCCAGCCGCAGAACATCCCGCCGTTCGATTTCCCGCTGCCCGGTCCCTCGACCGACGGCAACGACGGTCCCGGCGTGACCGCGGTGGCGAGCCCCGATCCCGACCTCGCGGGCGCCCCCGCGGCGGGCCCGCTGCTCTTCGATGACCTGACGGTGCTGACGATCGAGGTCGAGACGCCCGGGTGCAGCTTCGACCTCGACTCGATCATGCTGCTCCGCCCCTTCGCGCTGGGCGGCGCCGCGACTTACTTCATCCGCGATCCGTACCGCTACACCGACCTCGACGGAGACAATGTCGTTGATACCACCCCGTTCGGGCCCGACGACCGCATGGTCAACCAGCCCCCGGCGGTCTTCTTCAGCACCTGCGACCTCGCCGCGATTGACGAGATGTATTCCGTCGAGTTCCGCTGGTACTACGGGCTCAACCCCAACTGCCCCCACGATGTGAACAACGACGGGATCCAGGGCGGCGACGACCTCCAGGCGTTCGTCGATCTCTGGGAAGCCCGCGACCCCTCCGCGGACCTCGTCCCGCCTTTCGGGTTCATCGACCTACTCGACCTGCAGGCCTTCAGCTTGGGCGATGACGAGAACAACATCGATGTCTTCACGCCCGGCTTCTGCAACATCTTCGGCCCCCCCGGCCCCGGCTTCCGCCCCGACGGCGGCAATGTCTTCCCGCCCGGCTGATCCGCGAACACCACGAAGTCCCGTCCACCACGCCCGCCCGCTCGGCGGGCGTTTTCTTTGCGCGCACCAAACCCTCCCCGGGGATCGGCCCCCGCGAAGGCGAACAGCCGATGCGACTCAGAGCTCGGGCGCGAACCCGCTCCGCAGCGTGTTCTCGCAGCAGGCGCGGGGGTCGGTGAAGTGCATGAGGTAGTCCTTGCCGCCCGCCTTGGTGCCGATGCCGCTCATGCCCGCGCCGCCGAAGGGCTGGCGGGCGACGACCGCCCCGGTGCACTTCTGGTTGATGTAGAGGTTCCCGACGCGGAAATCCTGCTTCGCGATCTCGATGTGCGCGGGCTTGCGGGTGAACACGCCCCCGGTGAGCTTGTAGGGGCTGCTGTTCGCGATCTCGAGCGCTTCCTCGAACGAGCGGGCGTGGAAGACCCCCAGAACGGGCCCGAAGATCTCCTCGCTGCCGATCACATGGTTCATGGTCACGCCGCTGAAGATGTGGGGCGCGACATAGTGCCGCCCGGTCTTCTCCTCGAGCCCCTCGGGGATCTCCATCTCGAGCTCGAGCGTCGCTTCGCGCTTGCCCTGTTCGATGTACTGCTCGATCGCGTGCTTCGCGGCCGCGTCGATGACGGGGCCCACATCCGTCCCGGGGTGGGTCGGATCCCCGATGATGAGCGAGCGGGTGGACTCGATGAGCCGCTCCATGAAGAGCTTGGTCGCGTCGCCCGATGGGCCCTCGGGATCGACGACGATGCACCGGCTGCAGGCGCTGCACTTCTGCCCCTGGAACCCGAACGCGGAATACCGCACGCCCAGCACCGCCTCGTCGAGGTCGGCGGACGAGTCGATGATGACCGCGTTCTTGCCGCCCATCTCGCAGACGACCTTCTTGACATTCGCCTGACCGGGTCGGGTCTGCCCCGAGGCGGCGATGATGTCGAGCCCGACCGCCTTCGAGCCCGTGAAGGCGACCATGCAGACGCGCGGATCGCGGACGAGCTGGGCGCCGACGGTCTCGCCTCGCGCGTGGCAATAGTGCAGCACTTCTCGAGGCACCCCGGCGCTCCAGAGGATGTCGCAGACCGCCTTCGCGATGCCGGGCGTCTGCTCCGCGGGCTTGGCGATCACCGCGTTCCCGCAGACGAGCGCCGCGGTGACCATGCCGGTGAAGATCGCCCCCGGGAAGTTCCACGGGCTGATGACGACCGCGACGCCCTTGGGCTGGTACCACTGCTCATCGAGTTCCCCGATGAAGCGCCCGAGCCGCTCGCGGACGAACATCGGCGCCGCGCAGCGGGCGTAGTACTCGCAGAAGTCGATCGCCTCGCAAATGTCCGCGTCCGCTTCCGCCCAGGTCTTGCCCGCCTCCTTGACCATCACGCCCGCGAGCTCGTCGCGACGCTGGCGCATCAGGCCCGCGGCGCGGACGATGATGTTGCAACGCTCCACGGCGTCGGTATCGCGCCAGGACGGGAACGCCTCGCGGGCGGTCCCCACCATCTGCTCGGCGGTCTCCACCCCCACCATCGAGCCCGCGTCGGGCACGCTGCACCCGCGGACCGCCTCGCCGAACGCGCGGTGCTGGGCCCGGTCCGCGAAGTTGCGGGGGGGCTCGTTCACGAACGCCTTGCCGTCGCCCACCCCCGGGAAGGCGGGGCTGAGCTTGTGACGCTCCGCCGCGATCTCGTAGAGATCGGGTTTCGGGCCCGTCTTGCCCGCGTCCCCCGTCCCGTTCGCGGTCCCGCTCTCGGTCGCGGCCTTGGGCGCGGGGGGCGCGAGCAGCACGCCCGTGTCCTTCTCGTCGAGCACGCTCGCCTTGAGCCACGACTCGTTGCTCGTGTTCTCCAGCAGGCGGCGCACGAGGTAGGCCATCCCCGGGATCATCTCGCCCACCGGCACATACTCGCGGATGCGCAGGCCCATCTCCGCCGCGGCGTGCTTGAGCTGGTCGGCCATCCCGTGCAGCATCTGCAGCTCGATCGCCTCGCGGGGGATGTCGCGTTTCTCCGCGGCCGCGAGGGCCGCGGCGATGGAGCGGGCGTTGTGCGACCCGAGCGCGAGCTTGACCCCGCCCTCGCCCGGCTTGCGCGGGGTGGAGTCCAGGAAGATCTCCGCCATCCGCTCGAAGCAGCGATCGGTCATCCACTTTTCGGGCCAGACCGGGCAGGGCCAGCCCATCTGCTCGGCGTGGATCGTCTCGTAGTCCCAGTACGCGCCCTTGACCAGGCGGACGGTGAGCACGCGTCCGGTGCGCTTGGTCCATTCGACGACGCGCTTCGCGTCCTCCTCCCCGCTCTTGAGATAGGCCTGCATCGCGAGGCCCGCCTCGAAGTCGACCTCTTCGCACGCCCGGAACCACAGGTCGAAGGTCAGGTCCTTGAAGTCCGCCTGCTCGGTGTCCATGTTGATCAGGACGCCCCGCTCCTTCGCGGCCTCGAGGATCGGGATCAACCGCCCCAGCGCGTCGTCGATCGCGCCCGCGGGGTCGATCGGGTCGTACTTCGCGCTCAGCGAGGAGATCTTGATCGAGACATTGGTGCGCGGGACGACCCCGAGGTGGTCGCGCTCGAGGACGGGGTTCTCGGGCCACCCCGCGACACGCTCGGGGAGGTTGTGCACGAGGTCGAGGTACTTGTCCTTGTACGAGTCCGCCTCCGCGTCGGAGACGCACGCCTCGCCCAGCAGGTCCACGCTGAACGCGATGCCCTGGTCCCAGAGCTTCTTGAGCCCGGGCAGGGCGCTCTCCGCATCGGTGCCCGCGATGAACTTCTGCCCCATGCCCTCGATCTGTCCCGCGATGGTCTTGGTCGTCAGGCCCTTGGCCATCCCGCCCATCTTCAGGCCCACATCCATCCCGGCGGGCAGCTTCACGCCCGGCTGGGTGAGGTAGTCCATCAGGTGCTCGTGCACCATCTCGGGGGTCGTGAGCACGGGGAAGGTATCCACGAACCGGAAGAGCTGGACCTTGAAGTTCTCGTCCTTCATCGTCCAGTCCATCATCTTGTCGCTGTAGAACTTCGCGCTCAGCAGGCCGGCCTTGTGCGCACGCGCGTGCTCAAGGATCTCTTCGCCGATCGCGCGGATGCGCGGCTCGAGTTCCCCGGAGACCGCGACCGGCACGGGGGCCTGCGAGCGAGACGATGCCTTCGAACGGGACGAGAAGAGTTTCATGGGATGCTCTCAGACAGCGGTGTGAAGACGCCCTCGCGGGCTCGGGATCGAACGCGGCCGGGGTGCGCCGTCGTCGGCCTCCTCCGGTGTGGCATCATAGATGGGGGACCCCCCCTCCAAGCAAATCCCGCCCCGCTCGGCTAGTGTCCCCCCGGATGGGCGGAACCGTCGTCACCATCGGGAATTTCGATGGCGTGCACCGGGGGCACGCGGCGCTCATCGAGCGCGCCCGCGCGATCGCCGACCAGGACGGAACAGGGCGAGTCGTCGCGCTCGCCTTCGACCCCCACCCCAGATCGGTCCTCAGACCCGGGAGCGAGCCCGCGCGGCTCACCATCTTCGAGCAGCGTGCGGCCCTGCTGCGGGGCACGGGCGCCGACGAGGTCCGGCGTCTCGACCCCGGGACCGACCTGCTGAGCATGAGCCCCGAGACCTTCCTGGGGCATGTCCGCGCGTCGTTCTCGCCCGTGGCGCTGGTCGAGGGGGCGGATTTCCATTTCGGGAAGGGACGCTCGGGGCACATCGCGGAACTGAAGACGCTCGGCGCCCGCCTCGGGTTCGCGGTCGAGATCGTCGAGCCCGTCGAGGTGGTGCTGGGCGACGACTCGATCGTCACCGCGTCGAGCAGCATCACCCGATGGCTGCTGGCGCACGGGCGTGTCCGCGACGCACGGACGGTGCTGGGCCGCCCATACGAACTCACCGGGGAGGTGGGCCCGGGCGATCGTCGGGGACGCACCCTCGGGTTCCCCACCGCGAATGTGCGCCCGACGCAGGTCGCGCCCGACGGGGGCGTCTACGCCTGCGTCGCCGTCCTCCCGGACGGATCGGAGCACCCCGCGGCGGTGCATGTGGGCCCGCGACCGACCTTCGACACCGAGCCCCGCGTCGAGGCGCACATCCTGGGATTGCCGACGAGCTACGGCAGCGGAGGCGGCGGCGAGCCGGACTGGTCGCCTATCGCGGGCCTCCCCGAGAACGGATGGCGGATCGGGCTCCGGTTCGTGAGCAGGCTGCGCGACCCCATCGCGTTCGCCTCGCTCGATCGGCTGCGGGACCAGTTGGCACGCGATTGTGCGCTCGCGATGGAACGGTTGATGTGCGCGGCTCCGGCCGAGGAGATCGGGAGATGACGGAAACAGCATCGGTCTGGGAGTCGAGCGCGACCGCGGCGGAGATCGCGGCGTGGCTCAAGCCCAAGCGTTCAGTGGTGGTCGTGACGCACGGGAAGCCCGACGGTGACGCATTAGGCTCGTCGCTCGCGCTCGTGCGCGCGCTCAACATCGCGGCGGGCGGGTCCGCGGCGGGGTTCAGCGGGGTCGCGAGCCGGGCCGAGGCGTGGTACGCGGGCCCCATGCCGGGCTGGTGGAAGGCGGTGGCGTTGGACTCCAAGTGCCGTCACTTCGATGAGCACCACGCCCCCCCTTCCTCGGTCGAGCCCGACGCGGTGGTGATCGTGGACACCGGGTCGTGGAGCCAGCTGCACGACTACCGGCCCTGGATCGACCACCAGCACGAGCGGACCGCGCTGGTCGATCACCATCTCAGCGGGAACGCGGAGGTCAGCCCGAGGCGACTGATCGAGACGACCGCGGCGGCGGCGTGCGAGATCATGGCGGGCCTGTGCGGCCGCCTGCTGGGGGTGGGCTCGCCCGCGGATCTGCCCCGGGAGGTCGCGGAGCCCCTTTACCTGGGGCTCGCGACGGACACGGGCTGGTTCCGGCACTCGAATGTGACGCCCGCGGTGATGCGGCTCGCGGCGGACCTGCTGGAAGCGGGCGTCGATCACGAGCGGCTGATCGAGACGGTGGAGTTCCGCGACCGCCCGGGTCGCCTGCGCCTGCTCAGCCGGGCGCTGGGGTCGCTCGAGCTGCTCGACGACGACCGGATCGCGGTGATGGCGCTGGGGGAGAAGGACTTCGAGAAGGCGGGCGCGCACCCGGGCGACAGCGGCGGGTTCCTCGACATCGTCAAGACCGTCGAGACGGTGCGCGTGGGCGTGCTGCTGACGGAGCTCAAGACGCCCGACGGGGTGGTGACCAAGATCAGCATGCGCAGCAAGGGCGGCGCGGGCTTCGTGGATGTGAATGTCGTGGCGCAGAGCCTCGGGGGCGGGGGGCACGCGCAGGCCGCGGGCGCGCGCATGGTCGGCGTGCGACTCGCCGACGCGAAAGCAACAGTGGTGAATGCGCTGCAGGCGGCGCTGGACGGAGCGGACGCGTGAGCGGGGATGACTGGGAACTCGGCGCATCGGGCCCCCGGCGCGGCAAGCCGCGAGGGGGCAAGGCGGGCGGGCCGGGCGGGAAGCCTCCGCGGGGCCCGAAACCCGGGGGCGGGCGACCGTCCGACGGACCGGGTGATCGGGCGGGTCCGCGGGGCGGGCCTCGCGTGCGACCGGGCAAGCGTCCGCCCCTGCGGGTGATGACGACGACGCTGTGGGAGTATCCGAGCCAGCACTACGACAGCCAGGGCAAGACGACGAAGGGGAAGCCCGTCGGGATGTCGTCGTCGACCATGCAGGGGGACAAGGACTACATCGGCGCGACACCCTCGTGGGTGATCTGGCAGCTGCTCCAGCGCTACACGCGTGAGGGCGATGTCGTCATGGACCCGATGGTGGGCAGCGGGACGACGATCGATGTGTGCCTAGACCTGGGGCGCGAGCCCATCGGGTTCGACCTCGCGCCGTCGCGCGACGACATCCGGAAGGGCGACGCGCGGGAGATCGACCTGGACAGCGAGTCGGTCGACTTTGTCTTTCTCGACCCGCCCTACTCGACCCACATCGACTACAGCGACGACCCCCGCTGCATCGGGAAGCTCGACGCGGGGGAGGGCGGGACGGGCCGGGACAAGCGCCGCGCCGACGAGCCCCCCGAGATGATCGGCCAGGCGTACTACGAGGCGATGGAGGAGGTCATCGCGGAGTGCCACCGGGTGATGCGGAACCGGCGCTACCTGGGGCTGTATGTCAGCGACTCGTTCAAGAAACAGAAGGGCGTGAAGGGCGGGCTGTTCATGCCGATCGGCTTCGAGCTCTTCTCGATCATGCGGGACTACTTCAAGCCCGTGGACATCATCGCGGTGGTGCGCCACAACGCGAAGCTGCGCCGGGGCAACTGGCACAAGGCGGCGGAGGAGCAGAACTTCTTCCTGCGCGGGTTCAACTACCTGTTCATCATGAAGAAGGAAGAATGACCGGCGCGCTTCTTTCCAGAATGATCGAAAATCCCGGAGTCCTGACGCAACCCCCCGGGGTGTGAGCCGGTACCACTCGATCGACGATCGTGGGGTGTGCTCGCAAAGGGGAAGGTGATGCGTTGCATGCAGGGGTCGAGGCTCGGCTTGGCGCTGGCGGCCGTCCTGGCGAGTTGGGGCGCTTTCTGCCCGGCTCGCACCGATGGTGCGTTCACAGGCGAGCGATGCGCGGCGCGGGCAACGGTGGGGTCGTTTGAAGTCTCTACATCGGCGCGGGACCTCGCGCTCTCCGACGGCGCGGTCGCGGTGCTCTCGTTCGATCTCGATGTCTACGACATCCGGACCGAAGCGTCGCCCTCGTTCGTCCGCACCGTTGACTTGCCAGGCGGATATTCCAGGCTCGAGCGTGACGATGCGCAGCTCTGGGCACTCGGTCAGGGGGTTTGCCTCATCGAGAACTCGGACCCCCTCAACCCGATCGTGCTCGGGGCATATGCCCCGTCGACCGCGGTTTCGTCTGCCGACGCAGCGGGCACGCTCGCGGTGATCGCCTCCGATCCGGATCCGGACCTGGGGATCCCGCCGATCATCCGTCTGGTCGATTTCACGGATCCGGCATCGCCCCTCGTGATCGCCGAACGCGCGTTCGACGAGCGCGTCAGAACGGTCTCGCTCGTGGACGGTGTGGTGTACGCGGTGATGCGCCTCGGCTCCATGCTCGTGCTCGGGACCGACGGCGCGCAGCCGCTCTCAACGCAAGGCGTCTACTTCGGCTTCGGCGTCTGGCGACGCGACGGCTGGTTCTCGCACGAGGGCGATCGGCTGCTCGCGTTCGACGGCGATCTCCATCTGCTGGATATCTCCGATCCGTTTGATCCCGTTCCCGTCGCGGAGCGCGATATTCTCGGCGGCCTCGCGAACGATGCCCTCATTCGAGGCGACGAGATCCTCGCGGTCTCGATCGATCAGGGCTTCGAGATCCTGCAGACGGCCGCGCCGGGCTTCGAACGGCGCGGGCGGTATCTGCGGGGCACATCGGTCGACAGAGTCGACGAGCACGACGGGCTCGTAGCGATTCTCGGTCGGCGCGAGTGTGTGCTGCTCCGCGTGACCGAGCCGATCGTGCCGGTGTTTGCCCGACACACGGCTCTGGCCAATCCCCTCGCGTTCGATCTCGAGGGCTCCTTCGCGTATCTCGCGATGGAGCCGCCCGGGTTCGAGATTGTCGATATCGCTGATCCCGCGAATCCCGAACGCGTCGGGGCACTGAGCGGATCACTCTGGGGATTCGATGTCGAAGCGATCGCGGATCGGGCCTATCTGGCGACGATTTTCGGGGTGCGGGTCATCGATATCTCGGACCGCCGGGAACCGCGAGTGATCGGGAGCCTGCCCGACACCGTCGCGGGCAGCGAACCGCTCGCCGCCGGAGATGGGACGCTCGCCGTGCAGACAGGCCTGCAGACGATCCGTCTCTACGAGACCGATCCGCGGGGCGACGCGACCCGTCTCGGAGAGATCGTGTTCGACTCCGACATCTCGTCATCGTTGATCGATCGCGGCCGGCTGTTCGTGACGACGGATGGTGGTCTGGAGATCTTCGCGGTGGACACGCCCTCGGACCCGGTGCTGCTCGGAACGACCGGTCTTTTCGTGAATGGCGGCGCGATCGCCGTTGATGGAGACCGCGTCTACACCGTGGGACAGATCAGCGGCGACAGCGGATACCTCTTCGAGTTGGATATCTCGGATCCGGCGAACGCTGTCGAGATCGCTCGCCGCTACTTCTCGAGGCGACCGCTTTCGGTCTCGGCGTATCGCGATCGTGTTTGGATCGCGAACAACGACTCCGAGATTGTCGCCTTGGAGCCTGGCTCCCTTGAGCGTGACATCGGGGCGCAGTCGACATTTCGGGGCGAGTCGATCGCAATTCAGAACGGCTTCTTGTACAACATTGAGCTGGAAATCTACGGCATCGGTGACTGCCCGCCCTGCCCGGTTGATTTCGCCCCGCCGGACGGTGTGCTCGACTCGGCGGACCTCCTCGCGTTCGTCGATCTGTTCCTTGCTGGGCGCAGTGGCTCGGATCTCGATCGGGACGGGCTGCTCGATCTGAGTGATCTCGTGTTCTTCGTCGAAGCCTCGATCGCGGGTTGTTCCTGACGCACGACGCGGGGCGGTCAGTCCAGCCGATACCGGACGATCCGCCCCGCGGTGTAGCGTTCCGACTCCGCCTCATCGGTGGTCGCGATCGCGCGGAACCCCGCGCGCTCCAGGACGCGGATCGAGGCGCTGTTCTCGGCGCGGACCTGCGCGAAGAGGGGGCGGTCGGCGACCTCCTCCAGCAGCAGCGCGAGCGCCCGCGTCGCGATGCCCCGCCCCCACTGCTCCCTCGCGATCCAGTAGCCCACGGTCTTCTCGCCCCCGACCTCGAAGCAGGTGACCCGCCCGGCGAGTTCGCCGTCCGCGAGGATCGCACGCTCGGTGATCGACTCGTCCGCGAGGATGCGCCCCCAATGCTCGAGGAACGCGGCTCGCGTTCGCGGCTTGACACCCGCCAGCGCGGCGCTCCGCGGGTCGCTGTCGTGCGCAAAGAACGCGTCGAGATCCGACTCCCTGACGGATCGGAGTTCCACTCGCGAGGCTCGGGCGTTTTTGGCGTCCATCGCAGACAGGCTCGGTGCGCGGGAACGCGTCAGGTGCAGCCCGCGAGGAACGCGCCGACGAACGCCTGGACATCCGCGAGATCGAACACGCCAGAGGGCGGCGCGAGGTCCGCGATCGGGTCTCCGTTCGTGAACCCCCCGATGAACGCCTGGACATCCGCGAGGTCGAGCACGCCGATCGGTTCGGCGAGATCCGCGTCGTTGCACCCGCCGTCGGGCACCACCGCGATGGTCATGCCCTCGTAGATGTACTCGGCGCCGATCCCGCCGAACAGGCTGAGGGTCCAGCCGAAGACGCTGACACCCGTGAAGTCATACGACCCGGCCGCGTCGAGCAGATCGAGCGAGGACACCTGGGTTTCGGGATAGGTCACAAGAAAGTCGAGGTCGTGCGTCGGGGCGAGCCCCGGGATGTCGACCTGGACGGGGAGCGGGACATCGATGTTCCGGGAGATCAGGAACCCGTCCACCGCGGGGTCGTTGTCGCGGATCACGAAGTAGGCGGGGCCGAACGGCTGGGGATCCTCCAAGACAACCGCGGCGCCGCCCACGCTCATCTCGAAGGTCGCGGGATCGATGGTGTACCCCCGGGTCGGGAAGTTCGGGCTGTCCGCGAACTCCGCCGAATCGAGCACGAACCGCATGACGACCGGATCCCCCGGGGAGACGCCGCTGTGGTCACCGCCGATGACGCTGAATCCGACCTCCCCGGTGACGGTGACCTCGACCAGGTCCGCGACGGCGCAGGGGGCGAGCAGGCCCCCGGCGAGGAGAGAGAGCAACGCGGTCTTCATGGGCATCCTTTCAGCTCGGGCATGGATCCCCTGAATCTAGCGGACCGCGCCCGACCGCCGAACGGAAATCTCCAAGCGGGCCGGGGTGTTTCCACGGATCGCGGCGGTTCGGGCCCGATCGGTCGCTTGCTACTATCCCGCTGTTCCGCAAAGCAGACCGAGGAATTTCCCCCATGCCCAGCATCACCAGGGCCGCGGATGTGCGGCGATCGTTCATCGAGTTCTTCGAGGGCAAGGCGCACACCTTCACGCCCTCGTCGCCCGCGGTGCCGCACGACGACCCGACGCTGATGTTCGCGAACGCGGGGATGAACCAGTTCAAACCCGTGTTCCTCGGGAATGTGCCCGAGAACAGCCCGCTCGCGGGTCTGAAGCGGGCGGTGAACAGCCAGAAGTGCATCCGCGCCGGGGGCAAGCACAACGACCTCGAGGATGTGGGCAAGGACACCTACCACCACACCTTCTTCGAGATGCTGGGCAACTGGTCGTTCGGGGACTATTTCAAGAAAGAGTCGATCGACTGGGCATGGGAACTGCTCACCGAGGTCTGGGGGCTCGACAAGACCCGCCTCTACGCGACCTACTTCGGGGGCGACGAGGCCCTGGGCGTCGGGCCCGACACCGAGGCACGCGACTACTGGCTCGAGCACCTGCCCGCGGACCGCGTGATCCCCAGCGGGGTCAAGGACAACTTCTGGGAGATGGGCGACACCGGGCCCTGCGGGCCCTGCTCGGAGCTCCACTACGACCGCGTCGGCGGACGCAACGCCGCGAAGCGCGTCAACGCGGACGGCGAGGATGTCATCGAGATCTGGAACCTCGTGTTCATCCAGTACGACCGACAGGCGGACGGCTCGCTCAAGCCCCTCCCCGACAAGCACATCGACACCGGGATGGGCCTCGAACGCATCGCGGGCATCCTCAAGGGCGTCGATTCGAACTACGACACCGACCTGTTCACGCCCATCTTCGGCGCGATCGAACGCATCACCGGCGCCCGCGGCTACCGGGGCAAGTTCGGGAGCGAGGACCCCGACGGGATCGACACCGCCTACCGCGTGATCGCGGACCATGTCCGCACGCTCACCTTCGCGCTCACCGACGGCGCCGTGCCGGGCAACGAGGGGCGGGGGTATGTGCTGCGCCGGATTCTCCGGCGCGCCGTCCGCTTCGGGCGCCAGACGCTGGGCGCCAAGCCCGGCTTTTTCAGCAAGCTCGTGCCCGTGGTCGTGGAGCACATGAGCGAGGCCTTCCCGGAGTTGAAGCGCGACCCGCAGCGGATCATCGACCTCATCTACGAGGAAGAGGAGAGCTTCGGGAAGACGCTCGACCGGGGGATCACGCTGTTCGGAGAAGCCGCGGACGCCGCGGGGAGCGGCGGGCGCATCTCGGGCGAGGACGCGTTCAAGCTCTATGACACCTATGGCTTCCCGGTAGACCTCACCATGCAGATGGCCGAGGAACGCGGGCTGAGCGTCGATGAGAAGGGCTTCGAGGCCGCGATGGAGGCGCAGAAGGCCCGCTCGCGCGCCGGCGCGAAGGCGGGCGCCTCGGGTGGCCTGGTGCTGGACGCGGAGGCGATCGCGGGCCTGCGGCACATGCAGGTCAAGGAGACGAAAGACGCCGACAAGTTCCACGGGCGCGAGATCCGCGCCACCGTCCGCGCGATCTGGGACGGCAAGAACTTCGACGAGTGGGCGGACACCACGATCGCGGGCACGCGCCGGGTGGGCGTGATCCTCGACAAGACCAACTTCTACGCGGAGATGGGCGGGCAGGTCGCCGACACGGGGCGCATCAGCGTCACCCGGGAGACCCGCTCGGGGACCAAGAACAACGGGACGGGCGGCGAGTTCGTCGTCGAGGACACCCAGTCGTTCGGCGGGTTCGTCCTGCACATCGGGCGCGTAAAGAAAGGGGAGATCCGGGTCGGCGATGATGTGGTCTGCAAACTGGACGGCGCGCGCCGGAAAGCGATCGCGGCGAACCACACCGCGACCCACCTGCTCAACCTGGGCCTCCGACGCGTGCTGGGGGGCGTGGTCGATCAGAAGGGCTCGCTCGTCGACGACGGCAAGCTCCGCTTCGACTTCACCCAGAGCGGCGCCGTCAAGCCCGAGCAACTGGGCGAGGTCGAGTCGATCGTGACCGACGCGATCAACGCGGACCTTCCGGTGCACGCGGACCTCGCGGACCTGGAGACGGCGCGTTCGATCAACGGGCTGCGGGCCGTCTTCGGGGAGGCCTACCCCGACCCGGTCCGCGTGGTGTCGATCGGCGCGCCGGTCGCGGACCTCGTCGCGAACCCGGACAACGAGAAATGGGCGGGCCTGAGCGTCGAGTTCTGCGGCGGCACCCACCTGACCAGCACCGGGGAGGCGGGCGCCTTCGCGCTCGTGCACGAGGAGGCGGTCGCGAAGGGGATCCGACGCGTCGTCGCGCTGACGGGCCCCGCCGCCCGCGCCGCGCACGAAGCCGCGCAATCGCTCGCGGCGCGCATCGACGCCGCCTCGTCGCTCTCGGGCGAGGCACTCAAGCGTGAGCAGCACGACCTCGCGGCGCAGATCGACGAGTTGACCCTCCCCGCGGCGCGGAAGGCGGCGCTGCGTGCCGACCTCGCGGGCCTCGCCGAGAAGATCAAGGACGCGGAGAAGGCACGCGCCCAGCAGCGAGCCGCGGAGGCCGCGAAGGCCGCGGGCGTGCTCGCGAGTTCCGCGGAGGCGGACTCGACGCCCTACTTCGTCTCGACCATCGAAGTGGGCTCGGACCGCGGCGCGCTGCAGGCGGCGATGAAGACGATCACCGACCGCGTGCCCCGCAAGTCGGTCATGCTCATGAGCCCCGACGAGGTCGCGGGCAAGGTCGCGGTGATGGCGGTCGTCCCCAAAGACCAGCAGTCCAAGCTGAAAGCGGGCGACTGGGTCCGTGAAACGGTGGGCGTGATGGGCGGCAAGGGGGGCGGCAAGCCCGACAGCGCCCAGGGCGCCGGCGCCGACCTCGACAAGGTTAAGGACGCGATCAAGGCGGCGCGGACCGCCGCGGGCACCAAGCTGCTCTGACCACGCCCGGAACCCCGTCGAGCCCGAGCGCAAGGCGAAAACGCCCGAGCGATCCGGGATCGGCTCAGAACCGGTTGGTGATCACGACCTCGCTGAGCGGCAGCTGCCCGGGCTTCGGCCAGGGCTGCTTCGTGCCCTTCCCGATCGCGATCAGCGGGCCCATCACATGGTCGTCGGGCAGGTTGATCAGCTCCGCGACCTTCTCGATGTCGAACCCGATCATCGGGCACGAGTCGTAGCCCATGTCCTTCGCGGCGAGCATGATCGTCTGCATCGCCATGCCGATGGAACGCTGCGCCTCGTCGCGCTGCAGCCACTCCCGCCCCTCGTGGAAGGGGCCCATCCACCCCACGAGCAGGTCCGCGACCTCCTGGGGCGCGTCCCGCCAGTACCGCTCGGGGGACTTCTGCCACGCGTTCATGTCCGCGGTCATCGCGATGAGCACGCTCGCGTCGGTCATCTGCGCCTGGTCGTTGCCGTTCGCGCGGATCTGCGCGCGCAGGTCGGGGTCCTTGACGACCACGAACCGCCAGTGCTGGATGTTGAAGCTCGTGGGCGACTGGATCGCCGCCTCGAGGATCTTCGTCAGATCCGCCTCGGGCATCTCGTGCTCGGGGTCGTACTGCTTCACGGCACGGCGGGCGTAGATCGCGTCGAAAGTGTCCATCCGGCAAACCTCCTGGTTCAATCGGTCTCGCAAGCGGGAGCGCCGGGCGCGACCCGGCGAGCGGGGACGAACCCGCGCCGCGACTCCGATATTCGCGGCTAGGCTTCGCTGGATGCCAACCCCCCAGGACAACCTCCGCGCGTGGTCCGTCGGGCTCGACATGGTCTACTCGGCGGGCGGGATGCTGCTGCTCGGCGCCGCGATCGACTGGATGGCAGGCACGCGCCCCTGGTGGATGCTGGGCCTGGGGCTCCTCGGTCTCGTCGTGGGCATGTACCGCTTCATCCGCGACGCGATGCGCATGAACACCTCCACCAGCACGCCCCGAAAACAAAACAAAGACCGGACTTCCAGCGGGCCCGGGGCTCCCTCCTCGTCTGACTGAACGAGAAAGAAACCGGCGAGACGAGAGAAACAGGGCCCCGAACGGTCGCCGCGCGGGTGAGTGACCGCTATTCTTTGCCCCCGGATTTTCGCGCCCGGGCCCCGCGCCGGGTCCTCGCGACCGGTGCACGGATCGACGCTGTTTGACCCACGAGACAGGCCCCCGCGGGCCGATTCAGACGACCCGAACGGACGATGACCACCCGCCCCGCCCACAGCCCTGAGCCGACCGACGCGACGCGCCCGTCGCCCGCGGGCCGTCTTGCGCCCGTCATCGGGCTCTGGGGCGGGGGAACGGCGCTGGTCGCGCTCGCGGTCGCCTGGAACAGGGGTCTCGCGGGCGACGCGACGCTCGCGGTGATCACGGTCGCCGCGTCCGCGATGGTGGGCCTGGGCCTGCTCGCGGGGCTGGCGCCCCGCCCCGCGGCGAAGTGGGCGTTCCCCGTCCTGGGGGCCCAGATGGTGCGCACGATGCTCGCCCCCGCGGCGGGCCTCGCGGTTTATCTCCTGTCGGGCGCCGACGCCCTGGCGTTCTGGTTGACCCTGCTCGCGGTCGCCGCGGCGATGCTCGCCGGCGAGACGATCGCGGTCGCGAAGATGTTCGCCCCGGCCACCCCGGGGCGGGAGGCGGTGGCCTGATGATGCTGTCCGGTGCCCTCAACGGCCTGATGAGCGTGACCCTCGGCGCGGGCAACCCCGTCGAGCATGTCATCAACCACAAGACCGTCGCGTCCGACAGCGGCTGGTGGCTCTGGTCGTCCAACCAGACCAACCTCGTCCTCTCGGGCATCATCGTCCTGGTCGTGGGCGCCCTCGCGGCCCGCGAGATCAAGACCGGTGACGAGAGCGAGGGGCACGACCGCTTCCTGACCAAGAACCCTCTCGCGGGCATGATCGAGGTCATCAGCCTCTTCCTCCGCGAGGAGATCTGCCGCCCCCTGCTGCACGAGCGGACCGACCGGTTCATGCCCTTCCTCTGGACGCTGTTCTACTTCATCCTCGTCAACAACCTGCTGGGCCTCGTCCCCCTGCTCGACCTGTGGCACCTGGTGATGGGCGAGGTCACCCACACCGCCCCGATCGGCGGGACCGCGACGCAGAACCTCTTCGTCACCGCGGCCCTCGCGACCGTCGCCTTCTTCGTGATCAACATCGCGGGCATCCGCGAGCTGGGCGCCTGGGAGTACTGCAAGCACCTCACCGGGGGCGCGCCCTGGTATGTCGCGATCCTGATGGTCCCGATCGAGATCCTCTCGACCTTCATCAAGCCCATCGCGCTGGCGCTTCGTTTGTTCGCGAACATGACCGCGGGGCACATCCTCGTCGCGACGCTGTTCATGTTCGTCGGGATGGGGCTGAAGGCGGGCGTGCTGATCGGGTCGGGCGTCACGCTCGTCTCCTCGGTCGCCGCGATCGCGATCTACTTCCTCGAGCTGTTCGTCGCCTTCCTGCAGGCGTTCGTGTTCATGTTCCTCACCGCGGTGTTCATCGGGCAGCTCGCCCATCACGGCGAGCACCACGACGACCACGCCCACGACCATGAGCACGACCCGATGCTGGAGGCCGCCGACCAGGGCGAGGTCATCCCGACCTGACCCAGAACCAACCCGTTTGGACCCGGGCGGAGCGAGAGCCCCTCCCGTCTGATTCGCAATCCCGCATGAAGGCCGCGACCGTCGCGGCGGACTCAGAAAAGGAAGCGTGAGCACCATGAGCATCAAGAACACCGTCCTCGCCCTCGGCGCCCTGGCCCTCTTCCCCGCCCTCGCGATGGCCCAGGACGGCGGCGACCCGACCCTCTTCAAGGGCATCGCCGCGATCGGCGCGGGCCTCGCGGTCGTCGGCGGCGGCATCGGCATCGGCCTGATCGGCAAGGGCGCCGTCGAGTCGATCGCCCGTCAGCCCGAAGCGGGCGGCGCCATCGGTCAGAACATGATCATCGCGGCGGCCCTCATCGAGGGTGCGACCCTCTTCGCGGTCGTCGTCGGCCTGCTGACCCTGTTCGTCTGATCTCCGAGCACACCGCCCGCCCCGGGCTTCGCCGGCACGCGCCGGGCCCGGGCGGGCTGCTCCGTGCGCGTTGCGCCCCGCGTGAGGCGTCGCGCGCCGGAAGGGAGCTGAGCATGTCCCGTCCCTTTGCTGTTCTCCTCGCCGCCCTCGCGATGGTGCTGTCGCTCGCGGCATCGCCCGCCTTCGCGGCGCCCGATGCCGGGCACGCCGACCCCGCGGCCCATGTGGGCAACCAGGCCGCGGGACACGCCGATGCGCACGCCGGTGACCACGGCGACCACGGCCCCGCGACCCCGATCCCGCCTGTGAAGGAGGGTGTCGCGCCCGCGATCACCGCGCTGGTGGTCTTCGCGATCGTGATGTTCATCCTCGCGACCAAGGTCTGGCCCGTCATCACCGGGGGGCTCGACGAGCGGAACGCGAAGATCCGCGAGGAGATCGCCGCCGCGGAAGCTGCGCAGAAGCAGGCCCGCGCCGCGCTCGAGAAATACGAGAAGTCGCTCGCCGAGGCGCGTCAGGAGGCCCAGCGGATGCTGGACGAGACGCGCACGCAGCAGGCGGCGCTCGCGAGCGAACTGAAGGCGAAGGCCGACCGTGAGCTCACCGAGATGCGCGAGAAGGCGAAGCGGGAGATCGAGAACGCCAAGAAGGCCGCGATCAGCGAGCTTTATTCCGAGAGCGTCGCCCTCGCGACCCAGATGGCGGGCAAGATCCTCCAGCGCGAGGTCACCGTGGACGATCAGAAGCGGATGCTCGAGGAATCGCTCGGCGAGCTGACGAACTCGAACTGATGGCCTTGCGAGTCACGGGCCTCCGCCCGTGAGAAGTGGCGCGGCCTCCGCCCGCGACCTGAAAGGGTTACCCCATGCCGCTGACCGAAGCCAACCCGGACGCGATCGCGAAGGTCTACGCGAAGAGCCTCTTCGAGCTCTGCGAGGCCCAGGGCGGGCGCGACAAGGCCGAGGAGACGCTGGGTGAGCTCGAGGACATCCTCGAACTCGCCCGCGCCGACGCGAAGTTCAACGAGTTCCTCGCGACGCGGGTGATCCCCAGCGAGAGCCGGGACGCCTCGATCGTCAAGATCCTCGAGGGTCGCGCCAGCGACCTGACCACGCGGTTCATCCGCCTGCTCAACCGCAAGGACCGCCTGGGGCACCTGCCCCCGATCGTCTCGGCCTTCGAGAGCATGGTGCAGGAGGCGTTCGGTCGGGTCGAGGTGGACCTGTTCACCGCCGAGTCGATCGACGACGCGACGCGGGACGCCTTCCGCGACACGCTCGCCTCCAAGCTGGGCAAGGAGATCATCCTCCATGCCTACACCGAGCCCGCGATGCTCGGGGGCGTCAAGCTCCGGATCGGGGACCGCCTCGTCGATGACTCGCTGGTCACGCAGCTCAGCCGGATGCGGGACCGCCTGAACACCGACGGGAACAGCCGCCTCCGCTCCAATGCCGAGCGTGTGATCGAGGGCGACTGAGCACCCGAGTGCAACCGGTTTCCGACGAGCCGCGTGCCGCACACGCGGCTTTTTTCTTGCCCGCGCCGATCGGGACATCGCCCGCGGGCCGGCTCCGGATGATCACGCCTGTGCGCACGAAAAACGCGTGCCTCGCGGCACGCGTCGCGATCAGATCCGGGATTGTCGGGGGAAGTCAGTCGCCCCGGCGAGCGGCGAGGCCCAGGCCCCCCACCCCCAGCAACGCGAGCGAGCCGGGCGTCGGGACGAGGTCCATCCCCCCCACGGGCTCGGGCGCCGACACGGGCTCGATCAGATCGCCCAGCAGCGGCGCGGGCCGACCCGAAGGCGAGTGCACGACGGGCGCCCGCATCGTGCGGAGCGGGGCCGTCACGCCGGGCATGGCGCGGCGGAGCGCCAACTCGTCCCGCTCGGCGAGATCGAGCGGATCGGCCTCAAGACCGTTCAGCACGACAGGCGTGGCGTGCGCGAGCGCGAGCACCCGGAACGACTCGGGGAACTCATCCCCGTCCAGACCGCTGACGATGTCGAACGGTGCGGCCCATGCGGTTCCGGCGAATGACGCCGACGCGGCGGCAACGAGCGTGATCAATCTGTTCATGTGCGGCAACCCCCTCGAACTCCGGGCGAATCATGCCCGACAGCCGAGCGGATGCCACCAAAACCACTGTTTTTTGGGACGAAAACCGGGTTAGCGTGGGCGACCCGACCCCAACGCACCCCTTATCCGAGCAGGGCCGCGAGCGCGCGACCGACATAGATCGGGCTCGTGGGCGCTACAGAAAACTCCGCGGCGTTCCCCGGCATGCCCGGCACATCCGCCGGCGTGAGGTCCCGGCGCGCGTCGAGGTCCTTGAGCTGCACGCGGTCCGACGCGGAGGGGGTGTCGTGGACCACCACAGCGAAGCGGGCGTGCTGCCGCTCGGCGTCGGCGAGCAGTTTTTTCAGGTTCCGCGTCGATTTGTCGCTCGAACGGGCGTGCATCGGGCGCACGCCTCCCGCCTGGGGATCATCCGCCCGGGCCTCGTAGCGGTCCGCGTGCCAGGGCCTGCGATCGTCGCCCTTGTCGAGCCAGGACTGGGACTCGACCCCGCGCCGGAGATCGGCGACGAGCCGGCGCACGAATCCGTCCGCTTCCTCGCCCCCCGGGATGACGAACGCCTCGGGTCGGACCGACGCGGGGCGCGCGCTCACCGCGTCCATCAACTCGGGCCCCTCGGGCATCAGGCCCGATTCCTCGAGCAGCAGGCTCAGCACGACATCCCCCATCGCGAACCCGACCGCGGAGGTGGGCGGGCCGCCGACAAGCTCGATGAGCCCGTCGTAGCGTCCGCCTCCCGCGACGGCCCGCTCGCCGCTCGCCGAGAGTTCGAACACGAGCCCCGTGTAATACGCGAGGCCCCGGACGATGGACGAATCCCACGCGAGCCAGGGCGAGTCGCCCGCGATCGGCACGACGGCCTGATCACGCTGGGCGACGAGCGCATCGAACGCGTCTGCGGAGAACCCCAGCGCGTCCGCCTCGTCCGCGAAGACCTCCGGCGCGATCTTATGCCGCTTGTCGAGCAACGCGAACGCGCCGGGCATCGACGCGGCGGAGACCCCCACCGCGGCGAGTTGCTGCTCGATGAACCGGCGATCGCAGAACTGCACACGCATCTGCTCGGGGGTGAACCCGAACTGGACGCACGAGCCCACCAGCGCGAGCATCGCCTCGCTGTCGGCGGTCTGGTCGCCCCCCGATTCGGAGTTGCCGATCACATCGCAGTTCCATTGCAGGAACTCGCGAAGACGCCCACGCTGGGGACGCTCGGCGCGGAAGAACGGGCCCGCCATGAACCAGCGGGTGGGTTTGGGCAGTTGCCGCGCGTGGGCGGCGTACATGCGCGCCAGCGTGGGCGTGAACTCGGGACGCATCGCGAACGGTGCCCGCCCCGTCTGCTGCACCCGCGCGACCTCGTCGGGGCTCTTCCCGCTGAAAGCCTGGAAGAGTTCGCCCAGGATGCCCTCCCCGCTCTTCACGGCGTATAGCGCCGACTCCTCGAAGGTCGGGCCCTCGATCTCCTCGAAGCCGTGCCGGACGGAGGTGTCGCGCCAGGTCTGGATGATGTACCGCCTGCGGAGCATGTCCTCGGGGTAGACATCGCGGGTGCCCTTGGGGGCCTTGAACGACGCGGGCTTACGGGGGGACGCGCTGGGCATGTGGGGAGCGTAGGAATCGACGCGCCGACGCGGCGGAATTCCCTCGACCGCGAGACCAGCCCGGGGGTACGCTGGGCGGCATGGGACGACCGGTCGACACCCTCCGCCTCGCGGGCCTCAGCGTGCAGGCGTTCGCGGCGGTGCTCTGCTTCGGGCTCCTCGCTGGCGCGGGCGCGTTCGTGTGGACGATCGAAAAAGCGCCGATCGCGGAGCGTCGGAGCGACCGGGGGCGGGGCTCGCGCGATGCGGACCCCGCGTTCGGGTCCAAGGCGAGACAGATGTACGCGCTCGGCGGGGACTACGAGCTCGCGGTCGCCGCGAAAGCGAGGCGAGACAATCTCCCGGGCGATCCGGAGGGCTGGATGTTCGGCGCGTTCGCGCACGAGCGGCTGGGGGCCCAGCCGGGCCTGATCGCGCTGAAGCACCGCGCCGAGGCGGGCCGCCTGTGGGAGGGCCTGCTCGAATGGTCGCGGGACCCCATGCGTCGCTGGCGCGGGTCGGAATATTACGAGGGCTGGGCGCTGCTCGGGCTGGGTCATCCCGTGCAGGCTCGCGAGCGGTTCGGGGAGCACCTGCGCACGGCGCGCCCGTCCCCCGTGGGGATCCTGCACTACAACAACGCGTGCTACCTCGCGGTCGCGGGCGACGCGGAGCGGGCGCAGAACGAGTGGCGCCGCGCGGCGCTGACGGAGATGCTCGATCTGGACTGGTCGCACCAGGACCCCGATCTCGAGCTGATCTCGGGCTCGTTCGAGTTCGAGGTCTGGTACCAGTGGCAACGCCTGCGGCGCGAGGTCCGTCGCGGCTGGCGCTACCGCGATCGGGAAGACAACCCCACTCCGAGCGAGAGCGGGGAGCACCCGCCCGTCTTCTTCCGGGCGCAATAGACGGGGCGCGACGCGAACATTCACGCGTCGGCGCATGGTCGGACGCGCCCGGCGCGGTAGACTCGCGCCATGGAAGACCTGCTCAACCGCCTCGCCTCGTGGGGGCCCTTCACCGCGCTGGTGGTGGGCGACTTCATGCTCGATCAGCTGCTGTACGGCGACGCGGAACGCCTCAGCGCCGATGCGCCGGTGCCGGTGCTCGATGTGCGCCGGCACGAGAACCGCGCCGGGGGCGCGGCGAATGTCTGCCTCGACCTCGTCGCGATGGGCGGCACGGTCCACGCGATCGGGGTGACGGGCGACGACCAGGAGGGCAACACGCTGCGGGGCGAACTCGAGCGGCGCAAGGTCGACGCGAGCGGGCTGGTGATCGACCCGACGCGACCGACCACCGTGAAGCGCAGCCTCGTGGGCCTGGCGCAGGCGCGCCACCCCCAGAAGATGTTCCGCGTGGACTTCGAGAGCCGGGATGCGCTGGGCAGCGAGGCGGTCGCGGCGGTGATCGACCGCGTGCGCGAGCGGATCGGGTCGGTCGATGTCGTGTGCATCGAGGACTACAAGAAGGGCGTCTGCACCGAGGCGGTCTGCCAGGCGGTGATCGCGATCGCGAACGAGGCGGGCGTGCCGGTGCTCGTGGACCCCGCGCTGATCGACGATTACACGAAGTACCGCGGCGCCACCGCGATCACGCCCAACCGGACGGAAGCGGAACTCGCGACGGGCCTGCGGACCCACCAGGCCGCGGACCCCGAGCACAACGCGGAGCTCGCGCACGCGCTGCTCAGCTCGCTCGATCTCGACGCGGTGGTGCTGACGCTCGACCGGCACGGCGCGCTGCTGCTGGAGCGCGGGGCGGACCCGGTCGCGATCCCGACGATCGCGCGCGATGTGTACGATGTCACCGGCGCCGGGGACATGATGCTCGCGGGCCTCGCGGCGGCGGTCGCGCACGGCATCGACTGGGCGGGCGCGACGCGGTTCGCGAACGCCGCGGCGGGGCTCGAGGTCGAGGTCTTCGGGGTCGTGCCCATCCCGTTCGAGCGGATCTACGCGGAGCTTCTCCAGCATCACACCGGGGGCGCGGGGAGCCTGCGGACCCTCGACCAGGTGCTCATCGAACTCGCGGCGGTGCGCGCGAGCGGGAACACCGTCGTCTTCACCAACGGGTGCTTCGATGTGATCCACGCGGGGCATGTGCAGATGCTGCGGGAGGCCGCGAGCCGGGGCGACTACCTCGTCGTCGGGATCAACAGCGACGATTCCGTGCGTCGCCTGAAGGGGGAGGGGCGACCCGTGAACTCCGTCGCGGACCGCGCCGCGGTGCTCGGCGCGCTCCGGTCGGTGGACGCGGTCGTCAGTTTCGGGGAGGACACCCCCCACCGCCTTCTGGAACGGATCCGTCCGGATGTCCTGGTCAAGGGCGGGGATTATTCGGTCGATGAGGTCGTGGGCCGCGAGATCGTGGAGGACTACGGCGGGGAAGTCGTCGTGGTGAGCCATGTCCGCGGGAAGAGCACGACCGAGTTCCTCGAGCGAGTCCGCCAGCCGTGAGCGATCCTGACAGCACCCCGACCGATCCGGTCCACCTCGCGATCATCCACAAGCGGTTCCTGCGGATGATCCTCGACGGGACCAAGACCGCCGAAGCGCGACTGACCAAGACCCGGCGCGCGCCCTACACGGGCCTCGACGCGGGGGACCGGATCTACCTGAAGCCCCCAGGGGGCGAGGTGTGTGCGCACGCGATCGCCGAGCGGGTGCACCGCTTCGAGATCACCTGCGACGCGGACCTGCGACGAATCCGAGGGCGGTTCTGGGCGATGCTGGGCGGCTCGGCCGCGGACGATTACTGGACCGCGAAAGCGGACGCCCGCTACGCGACGGTCATCGAACTCGAAGGGGTCACCCCGATCGAGCGGGCCCCGTCGTGGTATCGGCCCGCACGGGACCGGTCGGCGTGGCGGCTGCTCCGCGCGGCCTGATCGGGCCCGCCCTGTTCGGGCTGCTCGACGGGAGCGGCGCGTAGACTGCGCCCGTGACCGATCCGACCCCACATCCTGCGGCGACCGCGCCCCGGCTGATCCGCAAGCTCCCCCCGCTTCTGGTCAACCAGATCGCGGCGGGCGAGGTGATCGAGCGACCCGCGTCGATCGTCAAAGAACTTGTGGAGAACTCGATCGACGCCGGGGCGACACGGATCCGTGTCGAACTCGAGGAAGGCGGCATCGAACTCGTGCGGGTGACCGACGACGGGCGCGGGATCGGGCGGACGCAGTTGCCGCTGGCGCTCGAGCCGCACGCGACGAGCAAGATCTCGGAGCCCGAGGACCTCGACCGGATCGGGACGCTGGGGTTCCGGGGCGAGGCGCTCGCGTCGATCGCATCGGTCGCGCGCCTGTCGATCCGCTCGCGGACCGCGGACGAGGAATCCGCGTGGTCGATCGAGGGCGCCGACGGGGTGATCGGGGAGGTCAAACCCGCGGCGGGCCCGCACGGAACGGTCATCGGCGCGCGCACGCTGTTCTACAACACCCCGGCGCGGCGGAAGTTCCTGCGGACCCCCCAGACCGAGAAGACCCGCTGCGTGGAGTGGCTGCGTGACCTCGCGCTGGCGCACCCGTCGATCGCGTTCGAGGTGGTCTGCGACGGGAAGGTGACGATCGACCTGCCGCCTGACCAGTCGCCCCGTGCGCGCATCCTCGCGGTGCTGGGACGCGAGCACGAGGGGCAGATGCTCGAGGTGAGCGTCGATCGGTTCGACGACAGCCGCGGGGTGCTGATCTGGGGTCTGGTGGGTCTGCCCTCGATCGCGCGGCCGACGGCGAAGGCGCAGCATGTGTTCCTCAACGGTCGGCTGATCCGCGACCGGACGGTGCAGCACGCGATCAAGGAGGCGTACCGGGGGCTGATCGAGCCCGGTCGGCACCCGACCGCGGTGCTGGTGATCGAGATGAGCCCGGACGCGGTGGATGTGAATGTGCACCCCGCGAAGCTGGAGGTGCGATTCCGCGATCAGTCGATGGTGCACAGCGCGATCCTGCGCGGGGTGCGGGACGCGCTCCGCGCGGCGGACCTGACGCCGCAGGCGCCCGCGAGCCGGCTCGAGTTCGGGCCCGGCGATGTCGAGCTGCGCGCGCGCGACTTCGCGGAGCAGGTCCGCGCGATGCGCGACGAGGCGGCGGCGCGGGTGAGCGAGGGGCGCGCGCACGGGGCGGTGCCCTCGGTCGAGGCGATCCGCGAGGCGATGCAACACTCGGCGCCGGGCGAGCTGGAGGGCTCGTTCTCGATCCCGGCGGGCGGCGCGGGCGGCTTCTTTGCGGGGGGCGGGGCGCCCTCGACCCCGGCGCACCCGGGCTCGGGGGTCGGGGCGTGGTCGAGCCCCAGGCCCGCGGAGCGCGTGCTGCAGGTGCACCGGAGCTATCTGGTGACGGAGGACGAGCGCGGGATCGTGATCATCGACCAGCACGCGTTGCACGAGCGGGTGATGTTCGAGACGCTGCTCGAGCGGCTGGAGCGGGGCGGGGGGAAACTCGAGAGCCAGGGGATGCTCACCCCGACGGTGGTCGATGCGGAACCGAGGCAGGTGGATGCGCTCGACGAATTGAAGCCCCTGTTCGATCGGCTCGGGATCGAGGCGGAGGCGATGGGCCCGCGGTCGGTCGGCGTGCGCGCGTTCCCGACCCTCCTGCTCGAACGGGGGGTCGACCCCGGCGCGTTCATGGCGGACCTCCTCCAGCGGCACGAGCGCGAGGGCTTCGCCCCGGGCGACGAGGCGGCGCTGCACGAGGTGCTCGACATGATGGCGTGCAAGGCCGCGGTGAAGGCGGGCGACCGCCTGAGCGACAGCGAACTCGACGAGCTGATGAGCCTGCGCGAGCGCGTGGAGCGTTCGGCGAGCTGCCCTCATGGGCGGCCGACAACGGTACGGCTATCAATCGAGCAGCTCGAGAAGCTGTTCCATCGGCGGTAAGGCGGGCGTGACGCGTCCCCCGCGGCGCTAGGATGCCCCGGTGTTCACCACAGATGGATCCATTCTTGAGGGAACGGGACGCGGTGCGGGGGGCGCCGGCGCTCCGGCCTTGGTGCTGTCGGTCGTGATCCCGATGTACAACGAATCGGCACGGATCGGCGACACGCTGCGCGATGTCGTGAAGACACTCGACGCGTGGGGCGTCGCGTCGGAGGTGATCACGGTCGATGATGGGTCGACCGACGGGTGCGGCGAGTTGGTCCGCTCGATCGCGGATGAACTCGCGGACGGGGGATCGGGAGCCGCTCGCGGTGTGCGCGTCCTGACGCAGGCGCGGAACCGTGGGAAGGGCGCAGCGGTCCGGCGCGGGCTGCGCGAGTCCCGCGGCGCCTGGGTGCTGATGATGGACGCGGACAACTCGGCGCGTCTGGGGGAATTGAGCAAGCTGGCGGCTGCGGCGAGCCGCTCCCGCGTCGGGCTGGCAGTGGGGTCGCGGAACCACCCCGACAGCGTCGTGAAGGCGGACCCGAAGCGGAAGCTGAGCGGGGCTGTGTTCCGGCTGGTGCTCGGCGCGCTGGGGCTGAGCTTCGTTCGCGATACGCAGTGCGGGTTCAAGCTCTACCGGCGCGACACGGCGGACCTGTGCGCCCGGCGCGCGGTGGAGGACGGGTTCGCGTTCGATCTCGAGCACATCGGGCTCGCGGAGCGTAGCGGGCTGGGCGTCGTCGAGGTCGGGATCGCGTGGGTGCATCGCGACGGGGGGTCCATCTCCGTGGTGCGTGACGGGCTGAAGATGATCGGGCAGGCGCGACGCATCCGCACGCGTCTGCACGGGATCGAGGCACGGTCCGCGATCGGCACGGACGCGCCCGCGTCGGTGCTCGAACTCAAGCCCCTGACCGGTGCGCGCGAGACGGAACACGAGCAAGCGATTGAGAGCGGCGCGGCGTGAGCGGCGGGCTGGACGGGCGGCCGAGCGCGCAGGAGAAGGTCCATCTCGGGCGCGCGCTGTGGGTTGTCAACGCGTGCGTGGTCGGGGTGTTCACTTTCCTGACGGGTTCGCGGTTCTGGCGCGGCGATGGGTTCGGTGATTTTCATGTGTTCCACGATGCGTTCCGCGCCGTGCGCGCAGGCGAGGATCTCTACGCGAGCGGGGTGGGCGGGTATATCTATCCCCCGCTGTTTGCGGTCGTGTTCGCGCCGCTGGGCTGGCTGAGCATGGAGCACGCGGGCACGGTCTACACCGCCCTCAACGGCCTGACGGCGTTCGCCTGTCTCTGGCTCGCGGGGGACGAGGTGATCAGGCGGTTCGCGGCGCCGCGGGACCGGGCGGCGCTCCCGGCGGTGATGGCGCTGACCCTGGCCGTCTTCAGTGACAAGCTGCGCATCGAGCTGCAGGGGGGGCAGACGGACCTGTGGATTCTGCTGTGCGTGCTGCTGGCGCTGCGCTGGCTCGGGACGCGCCCCCTGCTCGCGGGGTTCATGCTGGGGCTCGCGGGGAACCTGAAATACCAGACGCTGATCGTGCTGCCCTACCTGCTGATTCGCGGACGCTGGCGCGCGCTGGGGTCGTGCCTCATGTCGATGGCGGGGCTCGCGCTCTCGACGGGGCTTGTGTTCGGCTGGTCGCGGAACCTGGACTACCTGGGGCGCGCGTTCGGCGGCATGGCGCGGATGGTCGGGCTCGGCGCCGACGGCGCGGCGGCGAATGTGCAGGGCATCGCGTGGATCCGGAGCATCAGCCTCACGAGCGTGGCCGCGCGCGTGCAGGCGTGGGCGGGTTGGCCCGCGTGGACGCTCGTCGCGATCACGGGCGTCGCGGCGGGCGCGGTGCTGCTGGGCGTGCTGGCGCTCTATCGGCGTCACGGGCAGCGGGCGCTGGTCGGTCGCTCGGGGCGCGCCGACGACGCGACGGCGCGGGGACGGTCGCTGGTCATGCTCGAATGGACGGGTCTTCTCGTCGCGGCGTGCGTGTTCGGGCCGCAGACGAATCCCCGGCACATGCTGCTGATGCTGCCGATCGCGGCGGTCGCGGCGGTCGCGGCGGTGGTCGTGCTGCTGCCCAGGCCCGCGGGCGTGCGCGCAGCGGGGATCCGGATCGGGCGCTGGCCCGCGCTCGCGGGGTGCATCGGGTTGTCGCTCGCGTTCGTGCTCCCGCCGGGCTCGCGGGAGACCGAGCACCTCGTCGAGGCGTGGCGCTGGATCGGGGGCGTGTCGTTCGCGACGCTGGTGCTGCTGTTCGTCGTGGTGTCCGCGTCGCTGCGTTGGGCGCGCGGGCTGGGCGAGCCCCACGACGAACCCGGGTGATCGACGGTGGTCAGGCGTCGTCGAGCGCATCGACGGCGGCGAAGGCCTTGCCCTCGAGCATCGCGAGGCTGGCGCCGCCCCCTGTGGAGACATGGCTGAGCTTGTCGGCGACGCCGAACTGCTCGGCGGCGGCGGCGGAATCGCCCCCTCCCACGATGGTGATGGTGCCCTTCTCGGTCGCGTCGGCGAGCGCGTCGGCGATCATCTTCGTGCCGACGCGGAAGGGGCGCCACTCGAAGACGCCCATGGGCCCGTTCCAGACGACGGTCTTCGCTTCGGCGATGACGCGGGCGTAGTGGCCCTGGGTCTTGGGCCCGATGTCGAGGCCCATGTAGCCGTCCTTGATGTGGTCGTCGAAGACCTCGATGTCGCCCACATCCTCGGCGAACTGGGTCGAGCAGATGTGGTCGGTGGGGAGGTGGAGCTCGACATGGTGGTTGGCGGCGTGGTCGATCATCTGCTTGGCGGCGCCGACCTGATCGGCCTCGACGCGGCTGGACCCGACCCGGTGCCCCAGGGCCTTGATGAAGGTGTAGGCCATCGCGCCGCCGATGAGGATGTGGTCGGCGGTCTTCATCAGGTTCTCGATCGCGGGGAGCTTGTCGCTGACCTTGGCGCCGCCCAGGATGACGACGAAGGGGCGCGCGGGCTCGGCGAGCTTCTCGTCGAGGTACTTGATCTCCTTCTCGACGAGGAACCCGACCGCCTTGGGGGCGTCGCCCATCGCCTTGGGGACCGCGAGCATGCTCGCGTCCTCGCGGTGGCAAGTGCCGAACGCGTCGTTGATGTAGGCGTCGCCCAGGGCGGCGATCTTGGCGGCGAAGTCCGGGTCGCCCTTCTTCTCGGCCTTGTGGAAGCGGAGGTTCTCGAGGACGAGGACATCGCCGTCGCCCATCGCGTTGACGGCGGACGCGGTCGTGTCGTCGGTGCAGTCATCGGAGGGGCAGGCGACTGGCTTGTTGAGCAGCTCGCCCAGGCGCTGGGCGACGGGCTTGAGGCTCAGGGCCTCTTCGTAGCCCGTTCCCTCGGGTCGTCCGAGGTGGCTCATGCAGATGGCGCGCCCGCCGCGCTCGATGACATTCTTGATCGTGGGCAGCGCGGCGCGGATGCGCCGGTCATCGGTGATGGCGCCGTCCTTGAGGGGGACATTGAAATCGACGCGGATGAGGACCCGCTTGCCCGAAACTTCGACGCTTGCCACGCTCTTCTTCGCCATCGTCCGTCCCCTGTGATCATCGCCCCTGGATTGCCGGGCGTGGAGTTCGTGTGCTCAGATTGGACGGGTGATGGTAGAGCGGGGCGGGGCGGGCGTCCGGCGGGGCGCGGGCGCGGGCGCAGAAAACAGCCCCCTGTGCGGGGGCTGCGCGAAAAGCGGGGATGAAGAGCGCCGGGTCAGACGCCAGCGGGTTGGGTCGAGGTCGCCCACTCGATGAGGATATCGGCGACCTCGGGGCGGGTGAACTCGCCCGGGGGGCGCTCGCCCTTGCTGAGCATCTCGCGGACCTTGGTGCCGCTCAGGAAGATCTGGTCTCCGTCGATCTTGGGGAAGGTCTTGCCGCTGACCATGCCCTGGGCCTTCCTCGAGAAGGCGGCGTGCTCGAACTTGAGCGGCTCGATGCCCAGGTCTTCCTCGTCGAGCGTGTCGAAGATGTTCTGGGCGTCGTAGGTGCCGTAGTACGACCCGACGCCGGCGTGGTCGCGACCGACGATGAAGTGGGTGACGCCGTAGTTCTTGCGGACGAGGGCGTGGAGGATCGCCTCGCGGGGTCCCGCGTAGCGCATCGCGGCGGGCATGACGGTGAGCATGGTGCGCTCATCAACGAAGTAGTCCTTGATGAGGGTTTCGTAGCACTGCATGCGCACATCGGCGGGGATATCGCCGGGCTTGGTCTCGCCCACGAGCGGGTGGATGAGCAGGCCGTCGGTGATCTCCTGGGCGCACTTGCAGAGATACTCGTGGGCGCGGTGGATCGGGTTGCGGGTCTGGAAGGCGCTGACGGTCTTCCAGCCGCGCTTCTCGAATTCGGCGCGGGTCTGCGCGGGGGTGAGGCGCTTGTCGAGGAAGGCCTCGGGGCCCTCGGGATCGACGCAGACGGTGACGACCTCGATGGGGCCCGCGAGGCAGACGGGGCCCTCGTTCTTCACCGCCTCGGCGCCGGGGTGGTTCCCGTCGTCATCGGCGGGATCGTTGAAGAAGATCGTCGCTTCCTTGGCGGTGTCGTGGGCGTAGACCTCCTCGACGGTCATGACCGCCTGGAGGACGCCGTTGGGCGCATAGAGGGCGACGCGGTCGCCCTGCTTCGCCTTGCCCTCGTCGGTCGCGAGGGTGATGGGGATGGGCCAGATGTGCCCGTTGGCGAGCTTCATGTCGCTGATGACCGAGTCGAAATCCGCCTTGCCCATGAACCCGGTGAGGGGGCTGAAGGCGCCGATGCCGATCATCTCGACATCGCAGGACTGCTTGGCGGTGAGATCGACACGGGTCAGCCCCTCGGCTTCCTTCGCGAGCTCGGCGGCTCGCTCGGGGGTCGCGACGCGGTTGACAAGCGTGCCGCCGTGGGGCGGGATGAGGCCGGACATGTTCGGATTCCTTTCGTGTTTCCGGAGGGTTCCGGCGTGCGGCGCCGTTCCTGGAACAGGCAAGCATAGGCGTCGGGGAGTCGATCGCCGGGGGGGAGGGGGCGTGTTGGATCGATATCTCCTGTCCGGACCGGGGGTTTCCGCGGGTTTTGCTTGCGAGGGCGGTAGGATCGGGCGACACTGTGAAGAGCCGGGCTCCCCCGAGGACCGGCGATTTTTATCGGAATTGAGACTCGGAGGGGATCAGGAGGCTGTGCAGATGAAGATGTTGATTGCGTGTGGCGCCCTCGCGGCGGGTGTGACCCTTGCCGCGGGCGGGTCGGTGTCGCTGACCACCGAGACGGTTGTGAGCGGTCTGGCGCGTCCGGTGTTCGTGACGCACGCGCCGGGCGATTTCGATCGGATCTTCATCGTCGAGCAGCGGAGCGGCTCGACGGGGCGTATCCGGGTGTTCGACCTGACGACAAACACGCTGCAGACGACGCCCTTCCTGACGCGGACGGTCTCGACCTCCAGCGAGCAGGGCCTGCTCGGTCTCGCGTTCCACCCAGACTACGCGACGAACGGGAAGTTCTACATCAACTACACGGTGTCGGGCGACACCTTCGTCGATGAGTTCACCGTCAGCGCGGGCGACCCCAATGTCGCGGACGCGACGACCCGGCGTCCGATCATGCGGTTCGATCAGCCTTTCAGCAACCACAACGGGGGCTGGATCGCCTTCGGGCCCGACGGGTATCTCTACATCTCGACCGGTGACGGCGGCTCGGGCGGCGACCCGGGCAACCGCGCGCAGGACATCACCAACCAGCCCTTGGGCAAGATGCTCCGCGTCGATGTGAACGGCGACGACTTCCCGGGCGACCCCGGGACGAACTACGCGATCCCGGCGGACAACCCCTTCGTGGGCGCGACGGGCGACGACGAGATCTGGGCCTACGGGCTGCGGAACGCGTGGCGCTGCGCCTTCGATCGCGCGACGGGCGACCTGTACCTCGCGGATGTCGGGCAGAACGCGGTCGAGGAGATCAGCTTCCAGCCCGGCAGCAGCACGGGCGGCGAGAACTACGGCTGGCGCTGCTACGAGGGGAATAACGCGTTCAACCTCACGGGGTGCGGGCCCGCGTCGGAGTATGTCTTCCCGATCCGGACCTACACGCACAGCGGGGGCAACTGCTCGATCACGGGCGGTGAGGTCTACCGCGGCTGCGCGATCCCCGAGCTCGACGGGACTTACTTCTACGCGGACTACTGCTCGGGTCAGGCGTTCAGCTTCGTCTACGACGGCGCGAACCTCACCGAGCTGACCAACCGGACCTCCGAGATCGGGGGCGGTTTCGGGATCGCGTCGTTCGGGCTCGACGCGTACGGCGAGATGTATATCTGCCGCCTCAGCGGGAGCATCGAGAAGATCGTCCCGACGCGCGGGCTGATCGAGGACTGCGACGAGAACGGGATCGAGGACGCGTGCCAGGTCGCGGCGGGCAATCCCCCGGCGTGCGGGTGCACGGCGGCGGACCTCGCCGAGCCGTTCGGGGTGCTCGACCTGAGCGATGTGCAGGCGTTCGTCAGCGGGTTCGTGGCGCAGGACCCGATCGCGGACCTCGCGGCGCCGTTCGGGGTGTTCGATCTCTCGGACCTTCAGGCGTTCGTGACCTCGTTCACCGGGGGCTGCCCCTGATGCGGATCGGGCCCGGCCCGATCGAGAACTGATTCGTGCGCCGGCCCGGGGAGACCCGGGTCGGCTCGTTTTCGAGGCCAAGCCCGGATCCGCCGCGTGTGTGCGCCGAGGAGGACGAGATGCGTTGCCGAACTGCTGCCGCCGCCTGCTGCCTGTTCGCGGGGCTCGCCCACGCCGGGGACGCGGTCCCGCACGGGGTGGGCGTGCTCCCGCTCCGCGCGGCGTTGCACGAGGATGTGCGCGTGCTGTGGATGGGGGATTCGTACAGCATCCCGTCGCTGGACCGACCCTCGGCGGGCTCGCTGCTCTCGTGGCGCATCGACCGGTGGACCGCGTTCCAGACGGGTGACGGGCCCAGCTGGTTCTGCGCGGGGTTCGAGGAACTCGCGCCGGGGATCGCGACGATCAGCGGCGCGAACGCGTATCGCCTGCACCCTGTCGAGGCCGACACCGATCCGCGGTTCGGGCTCCCGCTGTGGAGGCTGCGAGAGTTCGTCCCCGGCGCGGGCTCGACCGACCCCGTGGACCTGATGCGCTACCGCATGCGCCCTTATCTCGTCGCGGCGGGGTTCGCGGGGCGGTTCGTTTTCGCGGGAGATACCGCGTCGGTGCGCCCCCTGCTGCTCGATGCGCCGGGGACCTCCGCGTCGGTCGCATCGATCACGATCGCGGGCGGCCCCTCGGGCGATTACGCGTTCGACCCGCGTTCGGAGACCCGGCCGCGCCGCCTGGACGGGCAGGACCCGGACGCCGACGCGCCGGTCGCACCCTCGGACGGACAGATCTATGCGCCGGCGCAGGACTATCCCGTGGTCGGCACCAGCGCGACGGAACTCGAGTGGACGCTCTCGATCACGCCCGACGGCGCGGCGCCCGCGAACATCGTGCACCCCGCGGGCTTCGTGACCTATCGCACGGACAGCGGGGCCCGCGAGCCCGGGCTCTACTTCAGCGCCCTCGCGGACGGCTCGTGGAGTTACTCGGGGTTCGGTTCGGATGTGCCCAGCGGGACGCCCGGGTATTCGTCGAAGGTGTTCAGCCGCGCGCAGCTCGCGCACTGGCTCGACGCGACGACGCTGGACCCCGAGCAGCCTCTGCTGGTGTTCTATCTGCTGGCGGTGGAGGACATCCCGCCCGAGGAGGCGCGGGTCGCGATGGAGTCGATGATCGATCAGACCGCTGGCGCCGCGGCGGACGCGGGGCTGGGCCCGGTCCACCAGTGCCTGGTGATCCCGTGGCTGCACCGCGTCGACGGGCAGGAGAACCCGACCCGGTTCCCCGAGCAACGCAACCAAGCCTTCGCGATCGCGGCTTCGCGCCCCGATGTGTCCGCGGTTTCGATCTACGACGCGACCGATCACCAGCTCTTCGACGGGGGCGCCGCGTCGCGTGCCTGGCTCGCGGCGAACGGGTATGACGACTTCCGCTACGGCGCGTACAGCGCCGACCTGAGCGTGGACGGGGGCGGGGCGAACGGGGGGCTGCTCGATGTCTTCCGCTCGCACCCCGGGAGCCGAGACGGGGCGGCGTTCTTCGCGCACATCGTCGAGAAGACGATCGTGGACGCGTGCCCCGCGGATTACGCGTCGCCTTGGGGGACGCTCGATCTCGCGGACATCAATGGGTTCGTCGCGCGCTTCGTCGGGGGCGAGCCCTCCGCGGACCTCGCGTTGCCGACGGGGCTGCTCGACCTGCAGGACCTCTCCGCGTTCGTTAAGTCGTTCGTCGCGGGGTGCGCCGCGGACTGATGCCGATCAATCGGGGAGGGGGACGGGGCGCGCGTCGATCGCCCTCGACCCGTTGCGCTTCCGGTGCGCGTCGCGGACGGTGCGGACGATCGAATCGGTGACGAAAATCGCGATGCCGGTCCAGATGATCGCGAAGGCGAGGGCGCGGGCGGCGTCGAAGGGCTCCCCGAAATCCAGCACCGCGATGAGGAACTGGATCGTCGGCGCCGAGTATTGCATGAACCCGATCGTGCTGAGGCGCAACCGGCGGGCGGCGGCGGCGAACCAGAGCAGCGGGAGCGTGGTGACCAGCCCCCCGGCGCAGAGCAGCAGGTCCATGCGGAGCGAGCCCGGGTCCGCGCCTCCGTCCGGCGGCCGAGACGCGAAGACGAGATCGCCCGTTGCGCCGAGCACGGCGAGGTATGCGACGGCGATCGGGAACAGCAGCGTTGTCTCGAAGAAGAGCCCGACGACGGGCCCGGCGCGGGACTGCTTGCGGACGAGGCCGTACAGGCCGAACGAGCCCGCGAGGGTGAGCGAGATCCAGGGCAGGGTGCCGACCTGCCAGGTGTAGACGCAGACCCCCGCGACGGCGCACGCGACGGCGACCCACTGGAGCGGGCGGAGGCGCTCGCCCAGGAAGACGAGCCCGAGCAGGATGCTGACGAGCGGGTTGATGAAGTAGCCCAGGCTCGCCTCGACGAGGCGTCCGGACGCGACGGCGTAGATGAAGACGAGCCAGTTGACCGCGATGAGGACCGTCGACACGGACAGGGCGCGCCAGGTGCCGCGGTGCCGCAGCAGGTCGCGCGCGGTCCCCCACTGCCCCCCGAGGTGGACGAGCACCGCGAGGATGCCGACCGACCAGATGACGCGGTGAGCGAGCACCTCGAGCGGGTTCACCTCGGCGACGGCCTTGAAGTAGTACGCGACGAAGCCCCACGACCCGTACGCGAGGGCGCCGAAGCCCAGCCCCGCGAGCACGACGCGGGCGTGATCCGCGTCTGGGGCGCCCAGTTCCGCGGTCTTTGTCGGGCTGTGCGGCGATCCGCTCACGCGCGGAGCGTAGACTTGCCAGCCCCGCGGCAGCACGCGGGGCGGCGCCCGCGCGAGCGGATCGCCCGGTTCCCCCCATCCTGAACGAATGAGAGCGACGCGATGACCGAAGTGAAGGCGACGAATGTCCACTGGCACGAGGGCAACATCACCCGCGAGGAGCGCTGGGGCGCCCTGGGCAGCAAGGGCATGACGCTCTGGTTCACCGGGCTCTCGGGCTCGGGCAAGAGCACGATCGCGGTCGCCCTCGAGCAGGCGCTCGTCAACGCCGGCATCCCGGCCTACCGCCTCGACGGGGACAACATCCGCATGGGGCTCAACAAGAATCTGGGCTTCAGCGCCGAGGATCGCGAGGAGAACATCCGGCGGATCAGCGAGGTGAGCAAGCTGTTCGCCGACGCGGGGGTGGTCACGCTCTCGTCGTTCATCAGCCCCTACAAGAAGGACCGCGACTTCTGCCGCGAGATCCACAAGGCGGACGGCATCGACTTCTGCGAGGTCTTCGTCGACACGCCGCTGGATGTCTGCGAGGAGCGCGACCCCAAGGGGCTCTACAAGAAGGCCCGCGCGGGCGAGATCAAGGGGTTCACGGGTATCGACGACCCGTACGAGGCGCCCGAGTCGCCGGAACTCGTGCTCGACACGAGCAAGCTGAGCGTCGAGGACTCGGTGATGAAGTGCCTGGAGTGGATCACGGGGAAGGGTGTGGAGCTGAAGAACTGACAAAATCACGCACGAATGAGAACTTTTCAGGCGATATCCGTAGTATGACAAGTATGGGAGAGCAAACAGCGACACGGGTGGCACAAAGAGGACCCTCCAAAACCCGATCATTTTTCGAGGGTGTTGGATCTGCTATCGCTGTCTATCAAGCTTCCTCAAACCAGCATCGCTGGAGCCTGAGGCTAAAAACTCCGCTCAAGCGGCATCCGTTTGGTAAACTGGCTAAACCATCCACGATTGGCTATCGTTTGGATCAACTCTCACTCCTTGGGGATTTCACCAAGGCGATGAAGCAGTTGCAAGAGAGTCTGCCGCCGAATGAACAGCGAACATTCTCCGAAATCCAACGATCGCAGCGAACAGAGTCCGGATCGGTCAGTGATCCCAGCGGACAGCTCCACCTCTTTGGAGAAAGCAACAGCAAATCCTCAGACGAATGATCCGGTCAGCATTGAACAGACTGATCTAGAGAGTTCTTCGGGGGTCTTACTTGCTGCTCAGCGCTTTGCAGGTCCCCTCCCCTCGCCACAGCACTTGGCGCAATATGGGGAGATCCGTTCCGACCTCCCAGAGCGAATTGTCGCCATGGCAGAGCGGGAACAGAGCTTCCGCCATGAAATGGGGCGCGAAGCATCGGCATATCAGAAGTCTCAGGGAGAACTAGATCGCGACTCGATCAAGTGGGACGATCTCTTTCGGCGTCGAGGACAAGTTCTTGCTGCGATAATCGCTTTCATCGCTATAGGCTGTGGCACCTATCTAATTAGAAACGGCCACCCGCTCTCGGGCTCAGGACTCGCTGGCGGCACACTGGTTGCGATTGTCACCGCTTTTCTAACTGATCGCTTTACACAACCCACCACCGAAGAGTTGACACAGATTGAGACAGGGGATTCCACGGAATCACAGGAAGCCTCTGCTACCTAGAACTCACACTGCTTCGGCGCCCGCGGGAACGGGATCACGTCGCGGATGTTGCCCATCCCGGTGCAGAACTGGATGAGGCGTTCGAAGCCCAGCCCGAACCCGGCGTGGGGGGTCGTGCCGTACTTCCGCAGGTCGCGGTACCACCAGTAGTCGTCCTTGTCGAGGCCCATCTCGTCGATGCGTTGGTCGAGAACCTCCAACCGTTCTTCGCGTTGGGCGCCGCCGATGATCTCGCCGATGCCGGGGGCGAGGACATCCATCGCCGCCACGGTCTCCTCGGGGGCGCCGTCGGTCCCGGCGTCGTTGAGCCGCATGTAGAACGCCTTGATCTTCTTGGGATAGTTCACGATCACGAGCGGCTGCTTGAAGTGCTCCTCGGTGAGGTACCGCTCGTGCTCGGACTGCATGTCGAGCCCCCATTCGACGGGGAACTCGAACTTCTTGTTCGCCTTCTTGAGGATGTCGATCGCCTCGGTGTAGGGCAGCGTGCGGAAGTCGGAATCGATGATGCCCTTGAGCTTGTCGATCAATCCGTTCTCGATGCGTTGATCGAAGAACGCCATGTCGTCACCCCGCCTCGTGAGCAGATCGTCGAAGAGGAACTTGAGCATGTCCTCGGCGAGCTTCGCGTTGTCGGTGAGGTTTGCGAAGGCGATCTCGGGCTCGATCATCCAGAACTCGGCGAGATGCCGGCTCGTGTTGCTGTTCTCGGCGCGGAAGGTCGGGCCGAATGTGTAGACGCGCGAGAGCGCCTGGCAATAGGTCTCGACATTGAGCTGCCCAGAGACGGTGAGGTTACTTTCTTTGCCGAAGAAATCCTGTGAGTAGTCGGGCTCGCCCTCGGCGGTGACGGGGTAGTTGAGCGCGTCGAGCGTGGAGATGCGGAACATCTCTCCCGCGCCCTCGCAGTCGCTTCCGGTGATGATCGGCGTGTGGACATAGTAAAAGTCGCGGTCGTCGAAGAAGCGGTGGACGCCCATCGCGAGGGTGTGGCGGACGCGGGCGACGGCGCCGAAGGTGTTGGTGCGGACCCTCAGGTGCGCCTGCTCGCGGAGGTACTCCATCGTGTGCCGCTTCATGGGCACGGGATAGGTGTCGGGGTCCTCGACCCATCCGACCACCCGCACGGCTGACGCCTGGATCTCGACCGATTGCCCCTTGCCCTTGCTCTCGGCGAGCACGCCGTCGGCTTCGATCGCGCACCCGGTGGTCAGCTTCGCGATCTCGGATTCGTAGTTGGGCAGGTCGTTCTTGGCGACGATCTGGATCGC
>MDTD01016112.1_pt1 | contig 53844 bp, 54 predicted proteins | sample 811221 | NCBI WGS metagenome assembly MDTD01 (sample SAMN05326646, study PRJNA326480) | marine metagenome | isolation source: seawater | place: Pacific Ocean: South West | collected 2011 | reverse complement strand
GGTGTGGAAGCGCAGTAATGCGTGCAGCTGACCAGTACTAATAGCTCAATTGGCTTGATTTATGCACTGAAAAAAATTTTTAATTTTAATTAGGCAATTTTAGTTAGTAAACCTTTTTTAACTAATAACATTGCAGCCTTATTGATATGCTTAATATTAATTTTAGATAATTCAGAAATTTCTAAATCAGTAGTCTTTCCATCTGAATAAGACATTAACCAGAAAATGCTTAACGTTTTTGAATCAATTTTATTTACAGAATTAAATTTTGAAATTGTGGGATAGACTTTATATTTTGATAAAAAAGGTTCACAATTTTTTATTTTAGATAAATAAATATTGGATTTATTAATATAGTCTATTGCTTTATCCAATATCTTAATATTTTCAAAAATTTTATTAAAATCAAATATTTTTTTATTGTCTAATGAAGTATGATATTGACGATAGTTATCAAAGTCAGTTCTCAAAAAAGCTCCAAAAGGAATATTTATGCCTAAGCTTTCATATCTGCATTCGTCACTTCCGATAGGACTAAAATCTAAAAGTTTATATTTTTTCTTTTTTAAAGAATGCATTATTGCAACGTCAATGATTGAGCTTCCTTTTTTGCTCATTTTATAATGAGGATAATTTTTTATTCCACAACATGATAAATTGTATCCACCAATTACATTTTTTTTAATTTTATCTTTAAACCTACTCAAGTATGAAATTGTTCCAATACTTTCTGGGGCAATTAAAAATCTTATTGAAAATTTCATTTTTTTTTTTTTTAAATGATTAAAAAGAAAAGCCAAAGTTAAAGGCCCTGATAGTTCATTATTTGCCATAGAGGGATGACACAAATATGAAGAAATCAAAATTTCTTTTTTCGATTTGCCTTTTAAAATTTTTTCACCAACAGTTAACTTACCCTTTTTCAATGAACTATCTATTTCGACATTATAAAATTTATCTTTTAACCTTTTGAATTGATTATAGCTTAGAGCGAATCCCCATCGCTCTTTATAATATGATGTAACATATGGAATTGCGTTAGGAATTTTTTTAATGAAATATAAATTTTTTTTCAAATCATTTAAGCTAATTTTTTTTGAAACTTTTTTTGAGTAACCCATTAAGTGTAAATTATTTTTTTCAAAATCAATTATTTTTTTTTTATTCAAATCAGCAATGTAAGCTTTTTTAACATTCCATTCTTTCGGTACAATCCAATCAAAAACTTTTGTTCCGCTCAAAAAGTTGATTTTTTTTAAGGGGATAATTTCACTGATAATATCTAGAGATTTTTGATAGTCTTTGCCTGTCAAACTTCTATTTAATGGGAACAATCTGTCAAAGTAGTTTTCAATTCTTTTTTTCATAAGAGTAATGATATATTAAAATTCAGCTTTTTAATAAATATGTTTTTTTATAAATAGTGAATAAAATAATAAACGATAAATTTATATCCAATCTTCTCCGTATTCGATGCTATCATTATATAAATAATTTAAAAAATATAAATTTAAATAGTATCAAAAAATTAAAAAGACCATTCTTCTTAACTTTAAAAACAAAATATCCACTTAAGAAAAAATACATCAAAGAAATTCCAGCAAAATTTATATGTAAACAGATTTTACTAAGGAAAAGATTAAAAGAAAAAAACTTTAATCTTAAAAATTGCTATATAGAAAAAAATCAATTTAAAAAAAATGTATTAAAAATAAGTTTAGAAAAGACATCAAACTCTCATTTCTCACAAGATAAAGATTTACCCGTAGATTTTAGAAAAAGATTGAGATTTAATTGGGTGAAAAATTTTTATAAGGGTCAAAGAGGAGATTTTCTTATTGTTTATAAAAAGAAAATAGTAAGTGGTTTTTTATTGTTGTTAAAAAAAAAAGAAAATTTGATAATTGATCTTATAGTAACAAAAAAAAGTCAGGCTAAAAAGGGAGTTGGAAGATCCTTAGTAAAATTCGTTTGCTCAAACTTTTTTCATAAAAAGACTAAATTTCTTTTAGCCGGGACTCAATCTAATAATAAGGCTGCTTTAAAATTTTATAAAAAAATTGGATTTAAAAAGACAAATATTAATTATTTTATTTATCATATATTTTTAAAATAATTTAAACCAATTTACAAAAACAATAGATTGTAAATTTACCAGATGGTTCCTTAATACTTTTAATTATGATTAATGACAAACCAACACTTTTTAAAAAATTTTTCAGTGATAGAGTTGTAAACACATGATGGTGCTCAATAGCGAATTCTTCACTACCTTTACCGTTAATTTTGGCTTTAGTATCGGGAACCTCAATATAAAAATATGAGTCTTTGTTTAAATACTTTTTATATTTCAATAAAAACATTCTTGGGTCACTTACATGTTCAAGAACTTTATTTATGGAAATTAAATCAAATTTTTTGATTTTATTTTTTTTATCAAAAAGATTGATTTTTACATAATTCTTTAAATGATTTTTAAGATTAGTATCTGTTTCAAATCCATATGTTTTAAAACCTTTTAATTTCATCTCATGAGCAAATACCCCTAGACCCGCACCGACATCTAATAAAGATAATTTTTTTTTTTTACTTTTTGATTTAATAAATTTTTCTACTCTGATTGCTCTTTTTTTGTTATCTGATGCTGATTTTTTTAAATTGATAATAAAATTAAATTTTTTTTTAACAGCTTCTAAGCTACCATAAGTTGCTTCGATGTATTTTCCTGAATAAATTTTAGATATATCTAATTTATGTTTAGAATATAAGTGACCGCAAAAAATGCATTCATAATATTCACGAAAATATAAGTTTTTTTTAATTCCAAAATTTGTCTCAATTTTTGGTTTTTTTTTATAGACAAATTTTCTTTTTAAGAAGTTATTGGAGTTGGAGGGAAATTTAGTCGGAGGCAGTACATCAAAACATTTACATTGATTTAACATTTATTTTTTTGCTTTAAATTCATTCAGCCAAATAAGAACTTTTAAATTTTCTTTTTTAGCATATTTAAAGAATTTTTTTTTAAATTTATTATGAACTAGTACCACAAATAAATTACCTGTAACTTTATTAATAACCAATGCTGTTTTTAAGTTAAAACCTAATAATCTTTTATTTAGGGATGGTGTTGCGTAATATCCCCAATCTTTTTTAACCACGTCATACTCGCTATCATCTGACTTGAAAGTAATTAATTCATTATTTTTTAATATTAAATCAGCTTTGTGTGTTAATTTTATTTTACTTTTTAGTGTAAAAGATCTATTTTTTCTTCTAATTTTCATTCCAAAACTAAAAAATAAATTTTTTCAAACGAAAAACTTTATTTTTTTTTTCCCAAATTCTTTTATTTCTAAATTTTTCACATATTCTAAAAAATTCCTTTTTGCTGAAGCCGTAATATTTACAAAATTTATCAATTGCTTTTAGTGGTGGTTTGTAATTTTCTTTTTTTAATAAATCCACAGCTCTTAATCTTGACATACGATTATTTCTAATTTCAATTGATAAATTATCAAATTTCCTTGTAAAACCAAACTTATACCATTTAAGCCAATGATGAATAGGCATTATGCAGTCATCATCTATATCTGCAAAATTATAGTAGCCAACCTTTGGTTTTGAAGATTCACTGAAACCAAATTTTTTAATTTCCCTATATATAGATAGTGGATCCCATTTAAAAAAATGACCTAAAAAAACTGAAAATATTGTATTTTTTTTACTATGATTAAAAATATTATACGAGTTTGAAAAAATATTTTTCTCTTTTTTTAAAATTTTAATTAAATCTATATCGTTTGTAACACCATATTTTTTTTTCCATTTATCATCTAATATATAATTGGATGATATATTTTTATCATCTCCATATTCGTAAGAGGAATTTTCACCCCATAGTACAAGTGGAATGTTAAAATTACTTGCCACCGTTAAAGGCAAATTAAAAATTGCTGAATGCATTGTTATTGCTGTACTTCCTTTTAATCTAAAAGTCTTTTTAGTAATTTTTTTTTCTAATTTCGGATTAATAGTCCAATCTATGTGATCTACACCTAAATTTACCAGATTGTTCAAATTTTGCTGACCTATTTTTGTTCTAAAAGGTGTCTTCCATGTAAAAGCTAAAATTTTAAGTCCAAATTTTTTTGCTTTTAAAACTTGCCACGTGCTATCTTTACCACCAGAAACCGGGATTAAACAATCATAACCTTTAGATAACTTTTTAATTTTCTTGACTAATTCTTTAAATTTTTTTTCCCTAAGATCCCAATTAATAATTCTTTTTTTTTCATTATTAACACAGGCACTGCATATCCCATTCGAATTAAATTTTAAATTTGGCCGCGTATTTGGTAAAACACATTTTTTACACCATTCTATCATTATTTATTTAGATCCAGGAAAATTTTCACGCTTATGAATGAAAAAATAAATTTACTAAAATAGTTTTCATTGTTTCCTTTTTGAATTTCATTAATAATATTTTTTTTATTCAAAATTTTATATATATCAGATTTTTTATTTACGAAATTCAAAAATTTATTAGATTTTAGATTAATTAATGAGTTAATAGAAGCGTTAAAGCCTTTTTTTTGTTTATCCATTATTATTTCTTTTGGCACATAAGGAGAACCGATTTTTCTTAGTAAATACTTAGTATAGCCATTATGCATTAAATATTTAGCGGGTGTCTTGTAACTTAATTCAAAAAGAGATCTAGAAAGATATGGAGATCTATTTTCTACAGAATATTGCATGAAATTTAAATCCTCCGAGTGAGTGGTCGCAGGTACATTTTCTGCAAAAGTCTCGTTAAGCATTCTATTTTTTAATAAAGAATTTATATACTTAATCTCAGTAAAATTATTTTTTTTTGGCTTTTTAAAAAATTTTTTTAATTCTTTGTTATGATCATATATATATGATCTTTCATTTTTATTTTTATAAAAAAGGTAGGGGTCTCTAAAATATTTATTTCTAATTATTGGAAAAACATTTCTTTTCCACGAATTCATATGAATTTTAAATAGTTTTTTATTTTTCCTTACTTCATACAAATACATTAGTTGATGATCGTAATATCCTGTGAATATCTCATCAGCGCCAGTACCAGTAATTGCAACTTTAAATCTTTTTTTTGAGATTGCTTCAGCTAAAAAATTTTGTAAGTAATTTGTTATCGTAAAAATCGGACTATCATGATAGGAAATTTGATTTTTTAATCTCTTAAAATTTAAACTATTTTTAATTTTAATAAAATTAGATTTTATTTTCAATTTTTTTAAAATTTTTTTAATAGATTTACTTTCATCATATCTTTCATCTTTATTGTCTATAATTGAAAAAGTCTCAAAATTTCTGTTTAGTTTTAGTTTAGATACTCCTGCTATTGTAGCTGAATCAATACCACCACTTAGACATAAAGCCATTGGAACGTCTGCTCTCAATCTTATTTTAAGAGACTCTTCATATTTTTTTTTATAAATTTTTATTAGTTTTTTGATATTTAAATTTAAAAGCTTTTTATTATTAAAATCCCAATATGTTTTTTTAATTGTTTTACTTAAATTGTATTTTAAATAGCTGCCTTGATTGAGATAATAAATATTCTTAAAAAAACTACTATTATCTTTGAAAATAGATTTATATCCAAACTGTAAATAGTTTTGAATCTTTGAGTAATTCACTTCAAATTTCAAATTTGTTAATAATTTGATATATTTAATTTCCGAACCAAAATATATTCCTTTTTTATCTTGAAAAATATATAGAGGCTTTTCACCAAATCTATCTCTCGATAAGATTATTTCATTTTTTTTTTTATCAAATATAGCCAAACTCCACATTCCTTCAAAAAAATCGAAACATTTTTCTCCATATAATTCATAATAAGCAACAATAACCTCGGTATCAGATTGAGTTTTAAATTTAAATTTATGTGAAATTTTTTTTTTTAATTCAACGTAGTTATAAATTTCACCATTGAAAATGAGCACTAAATCTTTCGATGAGAATGGTTGGTTTGATCTATTGTTCAAATCAATAATAGACAGTCTTGAGTGCAATAGATAAAGATTATTTTTGTTTTCATTTTTATAAATATTTTGACTATCTGGCCCTCTATTTTTCATTAACCTCAAACAAGATTTTAGTTTTGTTTGATTAATCTTATCAGAACCGAAATATCCTGCTATACCGCACATAGGTTATATATAGTCAAATTTTTTTTTATTAGTTTTAATCTTACTTAAAACTTTAGATTTAGATTTAACTCTTGGTCGTAAAAAAATTAAATTTTTCGGGTTAATTTTTTCTCCTTTTTTTATATCTTTATATGTAGCTGGAGATCTTCTAATTGAATTAAAATCTAATTTTTCCTGTCTAGTAAGCTTTTTAATTTCACCACCAATACAAATTTTTGCTAATTGTAAATTTTTAACTAATTTTTTTAAATCATTAGGATCTGCACTTAACAAATTATCTCTTAATCTTTTGTCTTTTTTGTTCAGTGTAAAATGTTTTTCTATTACTTTTGCGCCAAGTAAAAAAGCATATAAACATGCATCAATTCCAATAGTGTGATCAGAGTAACCCTTTATAAATTCATCTGGAATTTTTTTTATGGAATTCAGATTTAAATTTGATTTTTTACAAGGATATTCTGAAATACAATACATTACAGCTATATTTTGTTTACGAAATTCTTTATTCCAGTTTTTTCTAATCAAATTGTAAATTAGCCTTAAATTTGCTTGCCCAACTAAACCAGTGGAAATAAAAGTTGGTTTTTTATATTTTGAAATTAGTTCATAATAAATTGATAAATCATTATCACAAGAAGCTATTTTAAATAAATTTTGTAATTTTGAAAAAAAATTTATCTCGTGATGATCAAATATAGATGCAAAAAGCTCTATTTTTTTTTTCTTTGCGAACTTGTAAAGTTTAACTATTTCATTTCTGGAAAATGTAATTTTTTTTAATAAATTTAATTTATCTTTATTTGAAAAATGTATAAATTTCTCAGGATTAATGTATTGTAGTTTAACGGCATCTGCACCACTTTTTGAAGCGGCAGAAATCATTTTTTTGGCTAAGTTAATATCTCCGTAATGATTATTCCCTATTTCAGCGATTAAGAAAAAACCTCTTTTATTAATTTTTTTTCTTAAATTCATTTTTGTAATTTAACTTATACCATTCAATTAATTTTTTTACTCCGGTTTCTAAATTGTATTTAGGGTAAAATTTTAATACTTTTCCAATTTTTTGATTTGATAAAGTTCCACGATAAGGCATAAGTTTATCTCTTTTAATAGATCTAACTTTAACATTTTTTATGTAAGTTTTAATAATATTAACAAGCTCATTTATTGTCCTTGAGTTTCCAAAAGTAATATTAAAAAGCATATTCTTTGATTTTTTAATTTTTATCATTTTGACCATACAGTCTGTTAAGTCTTCAATATAAGTGAAATCTAATCTCTCTTTACCATCATCATTTATTAACAACTCATTTCCTTTAAGCGCATTTTCAATAAAAATTTGAACAACTCTTCTACTTACACATCTTTCACCATAAAGTGCAGATGGTCTAATTATATTGTAAGGAATATTAAAAACTTGATTATAACCAATAACCATCTTTTCTGCCGCAAATTTTAATCCTCCATAAATTCCTAATGGTTCACATCTGTCAATTTCATCAACAGTTTTTTTTGTAAAATTTCCATAAACCATACTTGATGAAATAAATATAAATCTCTCAAGTTTTTTAAGTGACCTAGAAGCATCGAGAGAATTTTCAAGAGTTCTTAGACTGTGGTCAAAAGTAGAAAAGGGATCTTTATTTGAAACATTAGCATGAGCAACTGCAGCTAAGTGGTATATAAAGTTTGGATTTATTTTAGAAATAGTTATGGAAAGTTTTTTATAATTTCTACAATCATCTTTGATAATTTTTACTTTATTTTTTTTTAAAAGTTTTAATCTTTCATTTAAAATTTTTTTATATAAATATCTATTTTTTTTGTCTATAGATTTTATTGATTTGATATTATTTATTTTTAAAAAATCAATAATAGTTACCTTATAATTTTTAGATAATTTGAGAGCTAAATTGTGACCGATAAATCCAGCTCCTCCAATAAGAAGAATTTTTTTTTTCATAGGTATTTCTATATAAATTTAATATTTACGTATAATTTTTTTAAACTCGTATATTACTTTTTCAATATTTTTACTACTCAAATGCGGACCTACTGGAAGATTTATTGAATATTCCGATAAAATATTAGCAAATTTAAAATTTTTTTTATTTAAATTTAATTTTTTTTTTATAAAAAAGGAAATCAGGAACAATTTTTGGGTAATGAACACTACAACCAATTTTTTTCTTTTTTAAATCTAATAAAATTTTATTTCTAATCTTTGAACTTGAATTTTTTATGATTAGAGAAAAACAATAATAACTACTTTCTAAATTTGGGACTGTGAAATTTTCTACTATTTTTATTTTATTTATATTCTTTAATTCAGAGTATAATTTACTATAATTTTTTTTTCTTAATTCTAGAAAATTTTTAAGTCTTTTAATTTGAACTAATCCAATGGCACTATTTATATCACTTAATCTAAAGTTAAGACCAAAATTCACAACATCGTAAATTCCAGGAACTTTTCTTTCGAAAAAATTTTTATTTACCCCAAATCCCCTCAATAATTTAGCTTTTTTATAATCAGATTTTTTTTTGCAAAAGATCATCCCCCCATCCCCTGTAGTTATATGCTTTGCTGGGTAAAAAGAAAAACAAGCATAGTCCGAATAATAACCAACATGTTTACCATAATAATTTGCCCCCAATGACAAAGCACAGTCCTCTATAATTTTAATCTTATATTTTTTTTTCAAATACAATATTTTTTTTATATCAACAGGTTTTCCAAGGTAATGAACCAGCGTAATAATTTTAGTTTTAACATTGATACTTTTTTCAATTTTATTCAAATCTATATTTCCTGTTTTATCATCCGAGTCTATAAATACAGGTTTTGCCCCAAGTGCTACTCCTGCATGTACTGTAGAAACGTGTGTTTGAGCGGGTACGATGAATTCATCACCTTTTTTTAAACCTGCTAACATATAAGACATAAATAGAGCAGATGTACAAGAAGATGTTGTTAGACAATTATTTAATTTTGTAAATTTTTGAAACTCTTTTTCAAATTCAGCACCGATAGGGCCGTGAGTTAAGATGCCAGAATTTAAAACCTTTAAAACTTTCTTTTTTTCAATTGTACTTAATTGTGGTTTTCCAAAAGGTATCATTTTAGTAATATTTTACTTTAATTGATTTACTTTGATTTATTGATTTATCAATTGTAAAGCAAATCGCTAAGCTTTCAAATACTTCATTTATAAAAAATTTTCTATTTTTAAAATTTAATATTGAATGAATAAATTTATTTAGATATTCACCTTTACTATTATATTTATAATTATAATTAAATTTAATGAATTTATTTTTATCCCTTTGAGTATATATTCTAGAAGATCCTGGTATTTGTTCAAAAGATTTATTTTTACCATAAATTACGAGCTTATGAAAATGAGGATAAACACATCCAAAATTACTTGTAATTTTAATTATAGAACCATCGCTCATCTTCATTATTGAAATTATGAAATCATCTTTGGAAAATCTTGAGTTTTTTGACACAATTTTATTTGCATAACTTTTAATTTCTTTTACTTTTATTTTATTGTTTGTTAAAAAAAGTACTAGATCAATCACATGTATTGCGCCGCCTAAAGTTATTGAATACTGTCTATCGTTAGACCTCCAACCCTTAATAATCTTTTTAAGTCTTCCATAATTATAATCAGCTTCAATGTAATAAATTTTACCAAAATAGTTGGTTTTAATTTTTTGTCTAAGTTTGATAAATCTTGGTGATTTTCTTAATATATAGTTACTTCCAAAAAAAACCTTTTTTGATTTCAAAATTTTTGAAATTCTATAAGCCTCTCTATGATTAGTAAGAGCGGGTTTTTCAACAAAAATATGCTTGTTTTTTTTTAAACATTTTAAAATTTGTTTGTAATGGTATTTATCGTAACTGGCCAAACAAACTAAATTTATTGACTTGTCATTAAAAATATCATTTTCGGACTTGCAATACTCTACAGAGTATTTTTTGGAAATTTGTATTAGTTTATTCGAATTTTTATCGTAGATTTTTATTTTAGAGACTTGTTTATTCGTTTTAAGACTCTTTAAGTGCTGTTCACCTACACCTAGACCAATTATACCTACATTAATTATTTTCATTTATATATTTTTTAATTTTTAAAAAATCGTTTAGTGTATCTACCGAATATTTCTTCATCGTAAATTTTTTCTTTGTAGAAATATTAAAAATCTTAAATTTTTTTTTTCTCGCATAAAAATAAGATGTAATGTGTTCTTTGTTGTAGTTTTTTTTTATTTTTTTATAGTTTTCTAAAAAAGTTTTTGATTTGATCATTTCAACACTTAATCCTTTAGGAAAAGTTCTTACCATACAATTCGTGACAATATCGTAAGTTTTTAATTTTTTGTATTTTTTAATAATTATATCAATAATAGATGGGTCAGTAAGTGGGCTATCGGCGTTTATTCTAATAAAAGCATGACATCTGTATTTTTTAATAGCTTTCAAATATCTTTCGTAAACATTATCTAATGGACCTCTAAAATATTTAAATTTTTTTTTTTTACAAAAATTTACAATTTTATCATCCTTTTTTTTTGTAGAGGTTAGTACTACGATTTTGATATTAAATTCGCTTTTGGCAACCCTTTTCACAATATGTTCTAAAATTGGTTTATCTTTAATTTTAAACAACACTTTTCCTGGTAATCTTTTAGAATTTATTCGTGCTTGAATAAACAAACAAATACTCATTATATCTGGAAAATTTTTTTTTGATTCTTCTTTTTAAATCTACCCCTGGCATCAAATATTATTTTTGAATATTTAAGAATTTTATCATATTCAAAATTATCATGATCAGTAACAATAATTGTAGCATCGTATTTAGAGATAGATTTATGATTTATTTTTTTATAAAACACACTTCCTTCAAAAATATTTTGAATTTCTTTCTTATCAAAATATTTATCGTACAAATGAATTTGTGCGCCTTTTTCTTTTAATAAGTCAAATATTTTTATTGACGGTGACTCTCTTAAGTCATTAACATTTTTTTTATATGATAAACCTACAAGTAATATTTTAGTTTTGTTCAAATTCTTATTTACTTTATTCAAATTGTCTGAAATATTTTCTACAATCCATTTAGGCATGTTATTGTTTATTTCACCTGCCAGCTCTATGAATCTTGTACTCAGCCCCAAAGATTTTACTTTCCAAGATAAATAAAATGGATCGATTGGCACACAATGTCCACCTAGGCCTGGGCCCGGATAAAATGCGTTAAAGCCAAATGGTTTTGTCTTTGCAGCATCAATTACATCAAAAATATTTATATTAAGTTTGTTAGAAATAATTTTCATTTCGTTTACTAAACCAATGTTTACTGATCTATATATATTTTCGTATAGTTTAGTTAACTCAGCAGACTCAATATCTCTCATTTTTACGACTCTAAAATATTTGGAATAAAAGTTATTAGTCAAATTTAGACACTTATTAGTTTTTCCACTTATGATCTTTGGTATACTTGTATATTTTGCTTTACCACCAGGGTTAACTCTCTCTGGAGAATATCCTACAAAAATTTCTTTACCAATTTTAAATTTGTCTTTAATTTTATTAATAATTTCTTCTTGAGTAGTTCCTGGGTACGATGTGCTTTCTAAAACAATTAATTGGCCTTTTCTCAAATAGTTTTTGATTTTTGATACAACACTTTGAATTGCGCTCAGATCAGGAACTCTTCCTTTTTGCAAAGGGGTTGGAAGACACAAAACTATGATATCGCATTTCGAAATATTTTTGAAATCTGATGTGAGATTTTTTTTTTGTTTAAAATTTTTGATATCGCTATCTTTAATATAACTTATGTAAGAATTATTTTTTTTTAGTAGATTAATCTTTTTATCGTTTTTATCAAAACCATAAACGATATTTTTTTTTGAAATTAAAAGGATTAGGTCAACTCCAACGTAGCCTAAACCAATAATACCAACCTTTGCTTTTTGATTAATAATTTTTTTATTAAGAGTATTGTAGTTCATTAAAATTTAAAAATTGTGTATATCAAATTATAACCTAACTCAAATACAATCAGATGCTTACATTAAATTTTTCAAAAATCTTTTTGTATTTTTTGATAATTTTCTCTCTTAAAACTCCTTTAACAATTTTTTCTTGTTGATTTTTGGGCAAATTATTCTCAAAAAAGAAAAGGTGTGGTCTTTGATCTTTCTGTAAATTTTTATCACAAAAATGATAAAAATATTCAGTATCGATTTTTTTATTTACCACTAAAACAGCTGCAATGACTTCACCATAAAATTTATTTTCAATTCCAATAACTGCACATTCTTTAATTATGGGTAGCGATTTTAATTTATTCTCGATTAATTTAGGATATACAGAAATTCCATTTGATCTGATAATTTCTTTTTCTCTTCCCACAAAATATAATTTGTTATTTTTTAAATAGCCAAGATCACCAGTTTCAAAAAATTTTTTTTTGAAATTGTCATAAACACGTGGACTATTAAAGGTAATTTTACCAATCTTTGATATGTGATTCTTATCTATAATCTTTATCTTTGTATCTCTTAAAATATTTCCCACAGAGCTTATTTCTGAATTATTTTTGATCAGCAAAGCACTCACGACACCAACCTCTGCAGTTCCATAAATTTCATAAACTTTAAAATTGAATTTTTTAATTAACCTTTTTTTTATATTAATGTGCAATGTATCAGAGGTTGAAATTAAGGCTTTTACACTTTTAAGGTTCTTTTGAGAAATGTCACTATAAGCTAATCGTGCAATGTGATTACTTAAACAATATAATCTTGTTATTGAATTTTTTAAAACATCTCTTTTTAAATTAAAAATTGAAAATCCATTATTAAGAATACATTTTGCACCTAAAATAATAGTAGTATGCATAATTCGTTGGGAAATAGTAAATCTTAAAGAAGTATTTATATAAAACACATCACTTTTATTAAATTTAAAATATTTAATCGAGTGGTATGCTCGATTATATTTATTTATATTTGATAATTTAAAGATTTTAGGAATTCCTGTTGTACCTGATGTAAATGTTGAAATGTAATTAAACTTTTTATTAGAAAAATTCTTTCTCTTCAAAATTTTGTTTTTAGTCTGACCTTTAACAACTAATTTTCTTTTAAATTTTTCTAAATTACTTTTAGTTAAAATTAGATCACTTTTTTTTCTAAATTTTAAAAAATTAAAATTATTTGTATTTTCAACTAAAGGCATTATTTCAATTTGATTGATTAAGCATGATATAAATATTGCGATATGATCAAAATTGTTTTGAAGTATAGTTATTATACGTTTAATTTTTTTTTTTCTTTAAAAGATCTGCGTATTTAAAAGAAAGTGTTGCTAAATCTTTATACGAAATTTCTTCATCACCTTTAATGAAAGCAATTTTCTCAGGATGTTTTTCTACATTTTTTAAAAATATCCTTAGAATCATTATATAAATTAATATATTATAAAAAATTGAATGAAAAACATTATTATCCAAAAAAAAATTTTAAAAATAGTTGAGAAATCAAAAAAAATACCTGAAAAAAAATTTGAAAAAAAATTAGATTATTGGTTTATTGATGAGGGCATAGTTGATTCAATCAATCTCATAAGATTTATTTTAGAGATTGAGAGTAAATTCAAGATTAAATTAACTTCAAAGGACACACAATCAGATAATTTTAGAACTATTAATGGAATAACCAAAATTATTAATAAAAAAAATGCAAAAATTAAATCATAATAAAAGTTATTGTTATTATAAAAAGGACATAATCAACTGTTTAAAAAAACTTGGACTAAGAAAGGGAAGCTCAGCATATCTCACCACTAGCTTAGGTATGTTTGGGATTTTAATTGACAAAAAAAAAGGTGAAGATTTGAATAAAATTTTTTTCGATATTATAAAAAGAATTATTGGTCCAAAAGGTAATATTATTGTTCCAACTTATTCATATACCTTCAGCGGTTTTGAGAAAAACACTTATGATTTAAAGAAAACAAAATCAAAAATCGGTCCATTCCCAAATTTTTTTTTGAAACAAAAAGGTGTGATAAGATCAATTGATCCAATGATGTCGATGGCTGGAATAGGACCAAAAGTAAAAAAATTATTTTATAATATACCCCATTCATCCTTTGGTAAGGATTGCGTATACGAAAGACTTCTTAAAATTAAAGATTTTCTAAATATTAGTTTAGGTTTAGGACCGAACTGGACACCTTTCAATCATTACGCGGACGAACTACAAAATGTAGAATATAGATATAAAAAATTATTTTTTGGTAAAATTAAAACTTTAAATACAAAAAAAGATCTTTTTTGGGTTTTTACTGTCAGACCAAGTTCACCTAGTGCAACGGCGAATTCTCACAAAGTGGGAAATTTAGCTGAAAAAAAAAAAATTTGGAATTCAATAAAACTTGGGCGAGCTAGGATTTATTTATCAAATTATAAAAAGTATTTTTTATTTACAAGAAAACTTCAAAAAAAAAATCCATGGGTACTTGCACAAGGACCAAAGCATAATATTTTAAAATCCGAAAAAAAAAAATTCCATTCAAAAAATCTTGTTACACGATCTCTTGAACGAAAAAAAAATACTAAAGAAGTAATTAAATATTTCAGCAAATTTCAAATTCAAGAATTCAATGATAATTGTAAAAATTTCCATCAATTTATTAAAAAAAAATATAAATCAAATATATTAAAATTTTCTACTGGTTTCGAGGCTTATGATTGGATAATTCCTGAGAGAAAAGAGTTAATAAACAAAAAATTAATATTTGGTATGGATGAGTCTTTAGTAAGCGAATCTAGTAATTTTAAAAATGACAAGAATGGATGGAATTTGGTAGTTTGCCATATTAATTATCCAAATTCAGTCAAATCGTCTTTGTTAGCGATGGATATATTAAATCATATTAACGAATTTAAAAAAACAAAATTAAAAGTTATTTTCATTTCAAGTATTTTTGGTTTAGCAAGTTATTATAAAATTCAAAATAATAGATTGCCAAAAGTAGTAATACATTTAAACGATGAATTTTGTCGTAAAAATAAAAATTTTTATGACTTAAATTATAAAGATGTAATTTACGATAAATTTTTTAAGCTTAATTATTTTAAAAAGAAAAAAATAGAAAAAAATATATATACAGAGGGATTTAATCCAATTGCAAAAAAGAGAGTAAAAGATTTGGTAATTAAAAAAATCTTTTTAAGTTTTAATAAAAATATTAACAAAAAAATATATGAGAATGATAAACAAAGTTTATTTAAAATCTTAAGATTATTAAAATAAATTTATAGAACCAATTTATTAATTATATTTTTACTAGTATTTTGTATTTTCTTAATATTCATATAAATTTCATTATATGTGTTAGCAGAGGAAATAATTATACCGTAATCTTTATTTTTGATAAAATCAGGATTATTTATTTTTTTTCCATTCATGACATCTCCTATTTTATTAGGTGAGGAGTCTACAAGATAAAAATTATTATTACTTCTCAAGTATCTTGATTTATTAATCATTTTTTTTGCTATTTCTCCACACCCGAAAATTATCAAAGGTTTGTCATAATGGTCATTTTCAAAAAGAATGTCTAAATTTTTACTTATACAAAAGTTTTTTATACTTTCATAAGTTTTTTCATCTAACGCTGTTAGACGAAACATTATATGATCGTCTAAAAATATTTTTTTAACACCACATGAAAGAAGAGATCCATAAAGATACACGATAGATTCTAAAATATTGAAAGGTATTTTATCTTTTTTAAAATTAAGACTAATTTGGAAACAACAATTAATTAAAGAGTATTCTTTGCAATTTTTTATGAAAGCGTCTAACTCACTAAGTTTATAATTCTCATCTGTAAATATATATTTGACTGTGACTCTCTCAGGTTTGTTTTGAGCATATTTTTTCAAATTTTCAAATACATTATAAAACTTATCTCTTCCTCTTATCTTCTTAAATTGTTCTTCAAACCCAGCATCAATACTTGTGGTGATTGAAATTTTTTCATTATCAATATATTTTTGAACTGTAGAATTATATCTTACTGAATTAGTAAATACTTTATGGTATTTATCGCCATCAAGATATTCTGTAATGATCTCCATAATATCTTTAAATGATTTGTCTAGAGTAGGCTCACCACCCCCCCATGCTACACCATTAAGACTCTCAAGATTGCCCTTTTTTTGCATTTTTTGAAAAAAATCTACAACAGAGTACTGTGTTTTTACTCCGCCATAATATACTGGACTACAGTATGTACACCTTAAATTACAAATTGAATGTTGTTCGATAGATAAAAATTTTATTTGATCATTAGCAATTGGTTTTTTTTCTTTGAAATAAACGTGAGGACATCCAAGACAAGAGTCAATTTTATCATTTTGTAAATCATCAAGCATCTCTCCTCTTTTTTGTTTAAGATCAATATTTTCTATATTTTCTTCTTTACCAATATCAACTAGCTTTGCATCACCTCTTATTTTGCCTTTATAAAAGAATCTTTGGCAACAAGACCTGATTTCGTTAGGAGCAATATAAAGATTATCTTCGATATGTTTGCAAGATTTAAACTTCATTTAGAATATTTTTAATATACCGATCTTTTATAGTTTTTGGTGTGAAATTTCTAGTTATTTTTTTTTTTAGAATATTAATTAAGTTTTTATGTAATTTTTTTCTTTTTAATTCATTTGAGGCCTTAATTGCATCAAAAAATTCTGATCTTAGTCTATATTGAATATCTATTTTTGAATAATCCAATTTTATTAAATAGTTCTCTATATCAATCCAGGCAGCAATCTTATTTAATACGGAATTTTCATTAATTGTATTTGTTATAGATTTTTTATTATTGTATTTGTATCCAATTATTTTTTTATAAATAATTCCTTTTTTTTTATACGTTGCAAAAAATTTAAATAGAAATAATAAATCCTCGTAAACTCCTTTTTTAAAAAAAATATCTTTTTTAATTAAAAAATCTTTATCAAATATATAATATAAGACTTCTCTATTTAGATTTTTTTTTAAAAGATATTTTATTTTATTTCTTGACTTAAGAAAGCTTTCATTTTTTTTTAAAATATTTGTTTTAGTTTTTTTATCAATTAAAGTATAATCGAAACTTATTAATTTTTCTTTATGACGTATACAAGCCTTATAAAGATTATCTAATTCAGAAAAATTTAAATTGTCATCAATATCTAAAAAGATAATTTTTTTACCTTTTGATTTTTTTATACCTAAATTTCTTGCAATACCTGGTCCAAAATTTTTACTTAAAGTATAAAACTTTATTTTTTCTTTTTTACTATTCTTTATGTAAGAAGAAATTTTTTTACTAGGCTTACCATCAAAAATGAATATAATTTCATAATTAGAGTATCTGATAATTTTCTTTTTTTTTAAAAATTGTTTCTTAAAAAAACTAAATGGTATTTTGTTACTTATTGGGGTTATAAAACTTATAATCATTTATTTAATGATCGCTTAAAAATATTACCATCATATGTAAAAATTATTTGAATAATTAGTATAAGTTATTTTATTTATATATGTATTTATTAAATATTGATATTAGATGTATTTAATGTAAACAATAATCTTTAAACAAGTATGTCAGAAACTATATTAACTATTATATTGTCTAGTTTATTAGGTGCAGCTGTAAGATTTTCATTGACATATGCAGATCAAAGATGGGCAGCAACTTACCATTTTACGCTCACTTGTATGCTATTACCACCTATTACATTTGTTGTTACAAAATTAATTTCTGGAAATATTGCTTTGTCACTTGGAATGGTAGGAGCTTTGTCTATAGTAAGATTTAGGAATCCAGTAAAAAGTTCACTAGAATTAACTATTTATTTTTTATTAATTACAATCGGGATTGCATGTTCAGTATTTTATAAATGGGGGATTTTTTTAACTGGATTTTGTATTTTTTGTATTATTTCTCTAAATATTATTAGAAATCGTTTTAACAAAAGTCAGATTATTTCAAATTTATCTTTTGACGAAGGTGAAAGAAACTTTCTTGTTGATATTTCTATAAAAGGTAAATCAGATAAATATTTAAAGAGCTCAAATATGATTTATCATAATTATGAGGCAGCTACAGACCAAAGCAATTTAAGTTTTGCTTTCAAAAATAAAGATGACGCATCAAATTTATTAGATGAAATTAAAGAAAATGGAGATTTGATTTCATATGAATTTAAAAGTTAATAATAAATTTTTTTTAATTATTTTTCTATTTTCAACTATCTTGAAAATTGACTTAGCCCTTTCGAACGAAATTTTATCCTCTAAAGAAAATAAATGTTTTAATAATTATAATTATTCATCTGAAAACATTATGAGTATTAAAAAAATGAATATTGAAGTTCATAAATCAAGGAAATGGTTTGAAAATATTTTAAATATTTATAAAGAATTTTCTTCAAGTGATATCATTAACCCTAAATTTAAAAAGAAATTTCTTTCAACTTTAAATGTAAGTTTTGAAAATAATAAAATTTGTGACTTTCAGGCAGAAGTTAGAGTAACCGGGCTATCAAAATTTCATTTTTCAAAAGAAAACTTTATGTCAAGTGTAGATATTAAATTATTAGATGGACACATTCACAATATAACAAGATTTAAATTATTATTACCTAAATCAAGACTATCTGATAATGAGATTTTTGTTACAACATTGCTTAAAGAATTAGATTTTTTAGTTCCTAAAACTTTTTATGTAAACACCTTATTGAATGGAAAAAAACAAAAATTTATCTTTCAAGAAAAAATGAGTAAGGAATTCTTGGAAAGACATAAATTGAGAGAAGGCCCAATTTATGTTTATTCAAACAAAACAAAAGATTACCCGATGTTAAAAATAGAAAATGCTTCATGGATTAAATCACAAAAAGAAAAATTTTATTCATCCTCAGAGGGATTATCTAAGTTACATGACTTATATAAAATTAAAAAAAACAATCTTATAGACATTAATTTTAACCAATTAAAAAATAATGAAGAATTTTTATTATATAATTCTTTAATGATAGCATTAAATGCCACACATGGATTGGGTATATTTAATAGAGCTCTATACTATGATCCAATTAGCAAATTATTTAGGCCTATATATAATGATGGAAAACCATCAATTTTAGATGATAAAGATCTCAAGGATAATTATTTTTCTAAGAGATTAAGTGAAGTTAATTTGATTAAAAACTCAACTCAAAAAATTAAAAAAAGAATTGAAGACATGGATATTAATAAATTTAGAGATAAATTGACAAGAAATGGTATTAACCTCAATCGCAAAGAAATTAAATCAAAGCTAAATTTAATAATTGAAAGACTTGATTATATAAAACTACAAAAAGAAAAATTAAATATAACACCAAAAGATACAAGAAAAAAACCTCAAAAACAAAAACATGTATTTTTTAAATCGGTCAATTCCGTAGAGATTTGTGAAAAATATGATCAAAATTGCTTTATAGAAAATAATGTTAAAAATTTATTTAAAACTAAAAGCGAGATATCACATGATAATTATATCTATTCTAGACTGCTTAAAAATGACTTCAAAAATGAAACTTATCATTTTTATGGAAATAAAAATATTACTACTGAAAACTATAGAAATTTAAAATTATACAAAGAAATAGAAAGTTTTAACTTATTCGTAAATGATCAAGTAAAAGTTCAAAATATAGATTTCGACAAAAAAATTATTTCTATTTTACAAACTGGTGCTAACGGTAGAGCTATTTTTAAAGGAAAAAAAATATCCAATTGGAAAATCGATTTTGAAGGCTTATCTTCAGGTAATCAAATTATTTTTAATAATCTTACGGGATGTATAACTTTTATTGATATTGAAGTTTCTAACATTGAAATAAAAACAAAGAATGGAATTTGTGAAGATACAGTAAATTTTATTAGATCTAGTGGTGTGATAAAAAACTATTCTTCAAACAATTCATTTTCTGATAGTCTAGATTTAGATTTTTCAGAGATAAGAATAAATAACGCATTAATAGAAAATGCGAGAAACGATTGTATTGATTTTTCAGGTGGTAAATATTTTATAAGTAAGGGTCTTTTTAAATTCTGTGGTGACAAAGGAATTTCAGTTGGCGAACGCTCTTCTGTAGAAATATCATATAGTTTAATTGAAGACTCAAATATAGGCATTGCCAGTAAGGATGGCTCGTCTATTCAGCTAAATGAAGTTAATATACAAAAAGTTGAAACTTGCCTAGCGTCATATAAAAAAAAACAAGAATTTTCTGGTGGACTAATTAATGTTGAAAATTTTAATTGTGGGGAATTTAACATAAACTTTAAGAAAGACAGTTTTTCACAAATTATTATTAATAATAATGAGGTTTAATTAAGAAAATTAATTTTTTTTATATGAGTTTTAGGATCGAGCAGAAATTAAAAATTGATTATAAAAATTTGACTTCCTTTAGGACCTGGTTAACAAAAAATAATTTTGTAGAAATATATCCTAAAAGAATCGTTTCTTCTATTTATTATGACAATAGAAATTTACAAATGTATAATGAATCTATTGAAGGAATTACTCCAAGAAAAAAAATTAGGATACGACATTATCCATTGGACAAGAAAAAAATTTTCTTTTTTGAGGAAAAACTAAGTTCAGTAGAGGGTAGATATAAAACAAAAAAATATATCAAATTAATTAATAGTAAACACCCAAGTTCTATTAAAGATAAAGATTATGGCTTATGTGATAAAATTATAAAAATTGAATATAATAGAGAATATTTTGGATCTGATCAATTTCGTATAACTCTTGATACTGATATTCAATATCAAAGTTTCATAATGAAAAAAAAAAATAAAGGTAAAATTAATAAAATCGCTGTTGAAATTAAAACTGATTACAATTATCCAATAGATAAATTGCTAAATGATTTACCATTCGAGTATATAAGATTTTCGAAATATTGTGAGGCTATTGATTGTATTTGTTAATTTCTTAAATTTAAATATTGATATTAAACCAATTCTATGTAATTTCCTTTTTCTTGTTAGGATATGTCAACTTTAAATAATAAACTTATAAATAAAATTTATAATCATTTTCAAAATAGCTCAGATGTAATTAGAGAGTTAAAAACCTTTGAAAAAGAAATTATTTTATTTGCCAATAAAATCTCAAAAACAAGAAACAAAAACAAAGTTTTAGTTGCTGGCAATGGTGGTTCATGTGCAGATGCAGATCATTTTACTGGGGAGTTACAATGTACATTTAAGGATAGAGATAGAAAACCAATATCAGCAATATCTTTAAATAATTCATTTCCAGCTATAACTGCCTGGTGTAATGATTTTTCATTTGATACATATTTTTTAAGACAAGTCCAAGCACATGGCAGAAAAGGGGATATTTTAATCTTACTCTCTACTGGTGGTGGAGATGTAAAATCTGGCGCATCTATAAACATGATTAGTGCTGCAAAACTTGCGTTGAAAAAAAAAATGTATGTAATATCCTTAGTTGGAAAAACAGGTGGTTCATTAAAAAAATTATCTAATCTTTGTATTCACGTTAAGAGTGATAACACTGCTTATATTCAAGAGGCTCATATGTCTATATTACATTGTGTAGCTGAATTACTTGATGATTTATTAAAATAAAAAATGAAATTAAAAAACTTAATCAAATTTAGAAAAGATCCCTATGTCATTGCTGAGATTGGAATAAATCATAATGGTATTTTTAAACTCGCAAAAAAATTAATTTTGGAGTCTAAAAAAGCAGGTGCTGATGCGGTCAAATTTCAAAAAAGAGATGCAGTTGATCTTGTCAATGATTTAAGTAAATTAGGTAAATCAACTGGGTATTTGAGCAAGCATGAAAATGATATTCATCATAAATCAAAAAAATTTGGGTCTTGGGTTTATCCAGATTTAAGACTTGAGTTAACAGATGACCAATATAAAAAACTTAAAAATTATTGTAAGAAGCTTAAAATTGACTTTATTGTTACACCCTGGGATGAGAGTAGTTTAAGATCATTACTCAAGATTGGCGTTAATTATTTTAAAATTGCAAGCATCGACGCAAATAATTACCATTTCTGTGAATTTGTAGCCAAACAAAAAAAACCTACAATTATTAGTACGGGAATGTGCACTTATAATGAGATCCTTAAAACTCAAAAAATATTTAAAAGGTATAAAACACCTCATATTTTTTTACATTGCACTTCAGCTTATCCAAGTGATGAAAAAGATAAAAATTTAAAATGTATTCCTAAATTAAGAGGGGTTTTAAAAGAAGAAGTGGGTTTTTCAGGTCATGGCACAGGAATAATAGGAGCGGCTGGTGCAACTATACTTGGCGCAAAAGTAATAGAAAAACATGTCACATTAAATAAAAAGATGCTAGGACCAGACCACGCAGCATCATTAGAATTTAAAACTTTTAAATATATGGTTGAAACAATAAGAAAACTGAAATTAAGCTTAGGAAGTGAAGATAAAAAATTTTTAAAATCAGAAACTACACTACACAATGTTTTGATTAGAAAATTTGTCTCTAGAAAGTTAATTAAAAAGAATCAAAAGTTTAATTTCGAAAATATAAAAACTGCTCTTGTATATTCAAAAAGAGGAATATTACCAAAAGATTATTATAAAATTTTAGGAAAAAAAGCTTCAAAAGAAATAAAAAAAGGCCAAATTTTAAATTTTGGACTTATAAAATAATTTTGTGATTATATCGAAAACACCCTATAGAATACCATTATCAGGCGGTGGAACAGATATCGATTTTTATTATAAAAAAAAAGGCGCTGACTTCTCTTCGGTCGCAATAAATCAGTACGTTTACGTTTTGATTGTTAAGAGAAATATTGAAAATAATTACTTGATTCAGACTACAGAGACACAATTTACGAACAAAGTTGATGAAATAAAAAACAAGTTAATTAAAGAAACATTAAAATTTTATAAAATTAAAGATAAATTGCAAATAAGCACATTTTCAACTGTCCCAACTCAAACTGGATTAGGAACTTCTAGCTCGATGGTTATAGGTTTAATTAATTGTTTAATAAATTTAAAAGGTCTTAAAAAAAGTAATTTGCAGATCATTAAAGATGCTTATCAAATAGAAAGAAAAATATGTAAAATAAGCGGTGGCTGGCAAGATCAAATTGCAAGTCAAATTGGTGGATATATTAGGGTTAAGATTTCAAAAAAAGAAAAAATTAAAATTTCTCAAGAAAAGATAACTAAAAAAATTGAGAAACTAATCAAAAATAATTTTTTATTAGTTTATTCAAATGTCAAAAGAAAATCTACAATTATTATTGACTCTCAAAAAAAAAATATCTCTAAATATGAATACTATGACGAAATCAAAGGTTTAAATATTCCAATTAAAGAGAATTTTTGTTCAGGAAATTTCAAACAACTTGGAAAATTTTTTAAAAAACATTGGCTTATAAAGAAAAATCTATCAAATAAAATAACTAACAAAAAAATTGATAAATTATATTCAATTTTAAATAACAATTTAAATATTCATGGATGTAAATTAATAGGAGCAGGGGGTGGAGGTTTTTTTTTAGTTGTAACTAATAAAAAGAAAGATTTATTAAAAAAATTAAAATTTTTAAAAATTAGCCATATAGATTTTTTAATTGAGAAAAATGGTTCAATTATAATTAAAAACTAGTTTTTAATAATTTTTAAAAAATATTCATGAATTTTTCTATTAGTTGAAACCAAAACATTTCCAGTTTTAAAATTATCCCCCCCCTTCCAGTCAGTAATAATAGCCCCTGAATTTTGAATTATTCCTAGTAATGGCATAATATCAACCAACTTTAATCCCGACTCTATTAAGACGTCAAATTTACCATTTGCAATACTGCAAAAATTGTAAGCATCCACTCCAGTAACTTTGAAAAATCCTTTATATTTTTTTAAAAAATCATTCACTTTTTTATTTTTTAACGAATGTAATGTATTTATTGTTAACTTAATGTTTCTTAATTTAACTTTAGAATTACACTTTATTATTGTTTTTTTATTTTCCATATATTTAAAAGTTTTTCCTTTGAAAGCGAAATATCTTTCTTTCAAAATTGGAAAATAAGCATAACTAAAAATATTTTTATCATCTTTAAACAGTGAAATTAAAATTGACCAAGTTGGTAAGCCCATTATCAAACTTTTAGTGCCATCTATTGGATCAATAAACCATATATATTCTGATTTTGATAATTCGTTATCATATTCTTCACCTATTATAGAAGTGTTTGGAAATTTTTTTTTAATTTCATTTCTTATAATTTTCTCTGTTTTTAGATCTAGCTTAGTTACAGGGTCAATTTGAAAATTTTTTTTACTGTTGAATTTTAGTTGGTTATTTTTGTTAGAATAATTTTTTAATATTTTTTTTTCAATATTAAGTAAAAATTTGAAATAATTTCTATTTTCCACTTTTTTTATTGTAAAATTTTAATTGTTCCTCGTTCCACTTTCCTAGAGGTTTTTCGTTCAAAAAGAAATAGTGTTGGTCGATTTTTTTCAAATGAATATGTTTCCAATTTCTTTGGAAATTGGATTTAAGAAATCTAGCATTTGCCGTTCTTCCATCGGTTACAATTAAGGTTCCTGGAGTTAAAAAATGCTCAAATTTTAAAACATCACATACCATCGGCATCATTGAGAAATGATTAACGGTAAAATTTTCAATTTTATTTTTAATTGTCCACTGACTCGGTCCATCAATATATATAAAATCAGGATTCAAAAGAGGGTGATTTTTATATTCTGTACAATACCTATTATTAAACTTTATCATTCTAGCTTCAGAATAAAAAAATTTTACTTTTTTGGATTTCTTGGAATATTTAATAATTCTTTTTTTTGAAATATTTAAAAATTTTTTTGAATTATCCACGCAAATTAATTCGTATGGATTCCCGCATCTAGTAAAAGTTTTTTTTTTAAATTTACTTTCATTTCTTAATAAAGCTAAATGCATTATCAACGTACTCCATCCACAACCATATTCTAAAACTGTTGTTCTATTATTGAGAACAATTAATTGAAACAAAAAGTATAAGTCCCTAAGTTCTGGTAAGTGTGGTTTTTTATTTACTCTATTGTCTTTTAGAACATATTTTTTTTTTGAGAGATTTACTATCCAGTTTAAACCTTGTTTATTAAAAAATTTTTCGTAATTAGTAGGTTTTGGAATTTTAAATTTAAACATTATTTAATACAAAGATATCCTTTAAAGCACAGTGATTGCATTATTGTTTGAATATCTTTAAATCCTGACCTTTTAATTAAACCTAAATTTCCTTGATCACTAAATGGTTCTAAAATGCCCCTCAGCGATTTTGATTTATTTATAATATCTTTAGAATTTAAATTATTATCCTCTTTAAAATCTAGATATAAAGAATTCAATATATTATCAAATCTAGCATCATTACCTCTGATTTTTTCAAACATTATAAATGCACCACCCCAGTTTAAAGACTTAAAAATCTTATTCAACATGTCCTGCCTAATAGAAGGATTAATAAATTGAAATGTATAATATGATATAATTAGATCACTTTTTATTAACTTTACCCCTCTTAGATCTTTATTCAAAAGCTTAATTTTCTTAGTTTTTATTTTGGATTTTGCGTAATTATACATACTTTTTTCTTTTTCTATTCCATATAATTTTATTTTTTTTTTGTTAGTGTGAGCGCTTATTTTTTTTAGCAAATTTGCTGTTGAGCATCCAATATCATAGCAAACTGATCCATCTCTTAAAAAATAATCAGATAACCTGATAATTATTTGATGTCCTTCTAAATAAAGAGGTACTGATTTAGCAATATGTTTTTCAAATTTGTTTGGAATATTACCTCCAAAACTCCATGCTCCTGTTTTTAATTTCATAAAATATTATAATTTATATTTTGATTTTTTTGCATCAAGGAAAAATTGTTTGACAGTTAACAAAGAATATTTTTCCCTTGTAAGTTTGAAATTTTCGATTTTTTTTATCATTGGTATACCCATTGTAATTATATCTGTTTTTGCCTCGATTGCGCTTATTATATCGTATGGCATCCTACAACTAGCCCAAAGACTTTTACAATTACTGTATTTTTTTATATAGTTATTTATAACTTTCATTTCTTTAAGGGCATCAAAACCGCAATCGTATATTCGCCCAGCAAAAATTGATAGAATACAATTAGAATTTTTAACTACAGGTAAAATATTTTGAACTTGTTTCAATGTAAAAATTGCAGTTATATTGAGTTTAATTTTTTTTTTAGCTAATTTTTTAATAAGATTTTTTGTTGTATTGCCGTTCGTATAAGATATAGGAATTTTAACATACACGTTTTTTGATAAACTACTCAAGATCAATGCTTGTCTGTACATAGTTTCCTCATCGTCTCCAAAAACTTCAAATGAGATTGGCTTGTTTGAACATTTCTTAATAATTTGTTTGCAAAAATACAAGTAATCCTTTACGCCTAATTTCCTAAACAAGCTGGGGTTAAAAGTATAACCATCTAAATTAAAAATAATCTTTTTATTGATTTCTTTTAATTCAGGGCCGTCCGCATAAATCTTTATTTTTCTATTTAAGTTTGTAATTTTTAACATAATTAAATCTTTAAGTTTTTTTTTAGATACCTTTATGAAGTAGACCACCATCTATATAAAGATCTTGGCCTGTTACATATGAAGATGCCTCTGAAATAAAAAATATTACAGCCCCACATAATTCATTAGTTTTTCCATATCTTTTTAGAGGAATTCTACCCAATCTCTGTTCTCTTTTTTTTTTTATATTATAAAACTTTTTTGTCATATTTGTTAAAAAATATCCAGGGCCAATGTTGTTTACCCTTATCTTTAATTTTGCTAGGTCATTTGCAAGCGCTTTACTAAGCATTTTTAATCCACCCTTCGAACTATTGTAGCCCGGGTTATTTGAAAAACCTAATTCAGCGTTAAGACTTGTAATATTTACAATTGAACCTGTAGATTTTGTGAAAATATCTTTAAGGATATTTATTAAATTATAAGGACCTATTAAATTATTTTTTATATTTAGCTCAAAATCAACTGGATTTGAAACTCCAGCTAAATTAACAATTGAGTCAATATTTTTAAATTTTTTTTTAATTGATTGTTTCAATAATTTTAATTGGTATTTATTTTGTAAATCAACATTATAAAAAAAAAATTTTTTATTATTTATTTTAGTTTTTTTTATATCTAAGCCTATTACAACAGCACCGTTTCTTAATAAACATTTGCAAACTGTATTACCTAAGCCACCAGATGAACCGCTAACAACACAAACTTTCTTATTAATACTGAATAAACTGTTAATTTTTAGATTTTGCATGCTTTAAAACGTTTGAGTTTTTTAATTTTTTTAGATACTAAATGCAACCTAAATCTTAAATATATGAATAAACAAGTATTAATTTTCGGCGCCTCAGGTGGCTTAGGGAATGAGTTATTAGAAATATTTGTATCTAATAATAATAGGGTGATTGCAACAGCATCAAGTAAAAGAAGCATTTTAAAATCAAAAAAAAAATTTAAAGCAACTAAAATAGACTGGAATTTATGTGATTTTAGAAAAGAAGCTCAAATAATAAAAGTAATTGATAAATATTTTAATAAAAAAAATAATCCTGACATAATAATTATTTGTAGTGCCGTATCTCGTTATGATGGATTAAAAAAAATAAATTTGAAAAATTTGATAGAAGATTTTAAGGTTAATTTGTTTTCTAATATCTTGATTAATAAACAAGTTCAAAAAAGAAAAATAAAGAATAAAAAAGTTTTAATAATCAATATTGGCTCATCATCAAGCTATAATGGATTTGAAAATACAATTTCATATTGCGCATCTAAGCATGCTCTTCTGGGTGCTGTTAAGTCTATTAATGCTGAGTGTAATAAGGATAAAATATTCAATAGTTTAGTGAGTATGGGTAGCATGAAAACAAACATGGGAAAAAAAGTAAAAAATCAGAATTTTAAATTTTTTATACAGCCAAAAAAAATTGCAAAATATATTTATGAAATAGCTATGAACGATGTTGAGGCATACGTCGAAGACATATTTTTCAAAAGATCAAAATTTTAGCTTATTTAGAAAATTAACATCCTCTTTATAATCAATTTCAAATGATCTATATCTTGGCATTACATAAGTTTCTATTTTTCCAAATAATCTGTTTTTAGCTCTAAGAAATTTTTTAGTATTAAAAATAAAATATGCACCATTTTCTACAATTAAGTCTTTAAATTTTTTTGTTCCTGTTCTTTTTTTGTGGTTATAGGTAAATGAAATTAATTTTTTTCTATTTTTTTTCCAAATATAATACTTTGCTTTATAAGATGAAAATAAACTATCTGCTTTTGTCTTTGAATATTTTTCTATACCTTTATCCAAATCATCAGATTTCATAAGTGGCGATGTAGGTTGAATAAAAACAATGTTTTCTGGGAAATATTTGTATTTTTCAATAATATAATAAATCGCATGCCTTAAAGTATCTTCTGAAGTGGAATTTGCTCGCGCCAAACTTAAAGGACGTTTAATTGAAAAAATTTTATTTTTTAAAGCCAATTTAATCATCTTATTGCAATCGCTTGTTATAAACCCGTGTCGTATTTTTTTAGATTTTTTTATAGCTGTCAAACTATATTGAAGAAGTGGTTTTTTATTAATAATTTTTAAATTTTTATTTTTGACTCTTTCTGAATTCTTTCTTGCAGTAATCACGCCTACATATTTAATTTTTTTCATATTTTGCTATCTTATTTCTTTTGCCAACTTAATTGAGGATTTTCCATCATTATTTCCGAGATAATCTTTCAATAATTTTTTTAATTGTAAAGTATAACCTTTTTTAATTTTTGTATCTTTAAAACTTAAATTGATACATTTCTCTAAATCTTGATAGTTTTTAATTTTAGAAAGTTGATTTTGATAATCTAGAGTATATTTGTTTAATTTCGATGATTTGGGTAAACCAATTTTATTCTCGTATAATTTGGCACCTGATGCCAAGGCCTCAAAAGTTGTTGTAGAATAGGAACACAAAACAATATCTGCTTTTTGTATTAAATAATCACTATTACCAAAATTAATATACTTAATATTATTTTGTTTATTTTTTTCAATTAAATTTTTAATTCGTTTATTATTAGAACCTATCTTGTCCTTAAATATTATTTCTATTTTACTACCATATTTTTTTGCAATTTTAATTAAAAGTTCTGTTGTTTTTAAATTGTAATTATCCCAACTCAACAATTTTTTGTTCTCATGAGTAATATTATTATTGTTAATATAAATTCTTTTAGATGATGGTAAAATAGATAATTTAGGCATTATAAAGAAGATTATTGTCTTTTTATTTTTGTTTATTTGTCTTTTTTTTTTAAATTGAAACTGCTTATCAGCTCTTGAGCAACCAACTGTTATAAGTTTATTTGAATCAACTATTTTTAATTTTTTAATAATATTTTTGAATGTTTGATTATAAAATAATATTTTTTCTCCGTAAAAACTAATATTTATTTTTTTATAAATTTTATAAAGTATTTTTAAATAACTTGCGCTGCTGATACCCTCCTTATGACAACAAATATATTTTATTTTAAGATATTTAGAAGCTTTTTGAACTTCAAATTCTGGTCTAAAAAAAATATTGAATCCTATGATAGTATTTAAGTCCCAAAATCTCTTTAGATAAAAAAAAGAATTTTTAAGAAAAAAATAATATTTAACTGATTTTTTATCATATGTTTTATCTAGACGATCAAACTGTTCTCCATCTAAATCATCAATAAAAAATCTGTAGGTAAATTTTATTATGTCTCGATTAATTTCATAAATATTTTTATGAATTAATCCAGTTTCAATAGCGGATTTAATATCATGAATTCCCCCAGACTTACGAAATACAAGTATTTTCTTTTTACTTTCTTTTGATCCATGGATTTTCTTTGAATATAGAATTATTAAAATTGCATAAAAAAAATGTAATTTTAAAATTAAAATAATTCTGAGTATAAAGAAAAAAAACTTTTTTTTAATTGTCATTTGTGATAAATATCTTATTTATCTATATACTATATCTTGTTCATAATATGAAAAATTTAATTTTCAAATCATTTGATAATTTAAATTGGTTTTTAGGAGTAAAACTATTTAAAAATGCAAATTTTTTTTCAATAAATTTATTCAATCACTTTTATAAAAAAAATATTTGTAATCATAAACTTTTAGAAGAAAATTTAATCAACGATTATCATCATAAAGGCTATGCGAAACTTAACAGGATTGATGAAAAATTGATTAGTGATATAAATACCGAATTGAAAAGCCAAAATTTAAAAAAAAAACAAACTAATCAAATAAATTTTAAGATTACTCCAAAAATTTTTGAAATTGTAAAAAAAATTATTAATAAAGATTTAGGTGAGTCCCTAAGACATCTTGAGAACTATTATAATCAAAAATTAATTTTGGCACATTTGACTATATCAAGAAATTATGAAACCCCGAAAAATTATAATGATGAAAATTATTATGTTTCTAAAAAAGTAGAACCCTATAGTAATTTTTATCATACTGATGGCTATGTATTTAATATGTTTAAAATATTTATTAATTTACAGGATGTTAGTGAAAATGAGGGGCCACTACATTTAGTAAAAAAAGATAAAGCCGATAAATTTATAAAACTCAAAAAATTTTACAGTAGAGAAAAATACTTAAGATCTGAAGAATCTGATAAGAAAGTTGAAGATTGTGTTTTTAAAAATACTGGAAAATTAGGTGATACCCTTATATGCAATACCGCTGAGTTAATTCACAAAGCTGGTGATGTAAGTTTAAATGAAAAAAGAGATATACTTTTTATGAGTTTTGTTGCATCGCCTGATGTTCAAAAATCCAAAGATTTTTTTTATTATAATGAACAAGTATTCGAGGACAAAATTGTAAAAAGATTAAGTAAAATACCTGGAATTAGAAATTTAATATTATTTTATCAAAGATGTAAAAAATTTTCATTAAACTCATAAAAAAAAATGATCATTTTTTTACCTATTGAGAATAAAACAAGAGAATTTTTTCCTAAATTATTTTTAGCTTACTGTATTTTAAAAAATTCAAATCATGAGATAATAATAGGTGGACAAAGATTTATCAATTATAGGATTAAAAATTTTGAGAATTGTTTATGGTTCGACAAACATACATTCTTTGAGAGATTAAAAAAAAAGGGTATTCATTTAAAAAATAAAATTGTTGTTTTAGATGAAGAAGGTCCTATTTCTATACATGATAAGTATACCAAGTATTTGTATCAAAAAGACTTCACAAATCTGTTGGATTATATAATGTTATGGGGCAGTAAAGATAGGTCTTTTATACATAAATCAGATCAAAAAAAAACCTTAATAACAGGTCATCCAAAATATGATTTAGTTAAAAAAAGTGAAGAAATTTTTAAAAAAGAAATTCTTTATATAAAGAAAAAATATAAAAAATTTATTTTTATTCCAGGTCATTATTCTTTAACAGATAATACTAAAGCCATAGAAAGATTTAATAAAGCTCTTCTTAAAAAGTATAAAAATAAAGATAAAATTACTAATAAAAAAATGTTTGATAATGAATTAGAAGCTAAGAATTATGTTGAATTCTTAAAATTAATAATACAATTAGCAAAACAAAATCCAAAATTAACTTTTATTTTTAGAAGGCATCCGTTGGAGGACCAAAGCCTTTTAAATGAATTATTTAAACATAAGCCTCAAAATTTAAAGTTAGTCTATAAATTTGTAATCACACCTTGGATTAGTTCATGTGACTATTTCTTACACGCAGGATGCACATCCGTATTCGAGGCTGTTACAGCAAGAAAAAAAATTATTTTTTTTAATTTAAAAAAAATATCAAAATTAAATAGATTTAAATCTTTAAAATTATCTAATTGGAATTTCGATGATCAAGAAAAAATGATTAGCTTTTTTAAAAATATAAAAAAAAATGATAAAAATTATATTATTAACAAGAATGTCAATTTGATAATTAAAAATATCTATGAAAGTAAAAGCTTTCAATCAGAATTTTTATCTTTAATTGAAAAAATCAAATTTAAAAAGGTTTCAAAAATATATTATAAGTCTAAAGAACAAGATAAAACAAAGATTATATTTTCCTCATTAAAAATGAGACTTAGGGAAGTGTTATCTTATTTAAAAAATAATATAATTTTAAAAAGTTTTTTAGTTAATTTTATTCCTGAAAAACATTTATATGGAAAAAAAATGGGTTTTTTGAAATTTAAATCAATTGAGAAAAAGGAAATAAAAGCTTTTTTTGTTAAAATAAGCAAAAATAACGGTAAAAGTGACAATTTTAAAATTTCAAAAATATCCGATTCAGTTTTCCATTTGCAGAAGTAAGTAATTTTGAAATAATTAAATTTTACTTAGATCTAATATCCTCAGTATGGACAATATCATCACAAATTTTTAGATTATTTAAGTCATGGCTTATCATAATAATCGTACAAAGTTTCTTTAATTTATGAATAAATTCTATAATTTCTTTTTCTGTTTTTTTGTCTAAAGCGTTGGTTGACTCATCAAAGATTAAAACTTTTCTATCTGCATACAACATTCTAGCTATTCCAATTCTTTGTTTCTGTCCTGCTGATATTTTTTGTCCTTTTTCACCAACAATAGTTTGGTCTTTTTCCGGAAGATTATCGATAAAGCTTTTTAATTCAACCGATTCTAATACTTTATTTATTTTTTCATTGTTAATATTGGACTCTTCTATTCCAAAAGCTATATTTCTTCTAATTGAATCGTCAATTAGATATATTTCTTGTTGAACAATTCCAATATTTTTTTGCCAACTTTTGACATTTTTATGAATATCAAAATCATCAACTTTTATTTGTCCACTATTTGGTATTAAAAAGCCAGATAACAAATTAATTAAAGTAGTCTTTCCCTGACCACTACTTCCAACGATACCCAATATTGAATTTCTTTTGATTTTTAAGTTTAGGTTTTTAAATAATTCATTTTTTTTTTCATAAGAAAATGAAATATTTTCAAAAACGATCTCCTTTTCAAACGGTAAGACAACATTTGTTTTTGAGGTTTCCAAATTTTTATTATCATTAAGAATTTTAAGTATTAAGTTTAAACTTTTTTCTCCAAGATCAAGTCTTTGAAGAGAATTTAGGAGTCTGTTTGCAGAAGGTATTACTCTGTAAGCTGAACCAATAAACAATCCAATTATAGGAATTGATTTTTGAAATTCATTTGTTTCTTTTCCTAAGAAAAAAAACATTAAAAAAACCAATACTATTAATGATATAATTTCAAATACTTGCCTAGTAATTGAAACCTGCACAGTGGATTTTCTTGTAGATTCTAAGTAATTTTTAAGAATTTTTTTGTATTCATTTATAAAAAAATATTCTCTGTTTAATATCTTTATTTCTTTAACTAAATTAAAAGTTTGAATTAAAGTTTTGTTTAATAAACCTGAGCTTTCTAATCTGATTTTTCCTAAATTTAAAAAAAGGGGTTTAGTTATTTTTTTATAAATAAGTATAATTACAATTATGGAAATAATTAAAAAAAGAGTAATCTTAAATTCTACAAAAAGCAACATCAATACAATTCCACAGAATACAAATATTTCAGAAAAGATTCTTAAATAGGGCTCAATAAAGCTTACCCTTACAGTATTTGCTTCACCAAGGATATTTCTAATTATAAAAGCACTATTGTAGTTTAAATAGAATAACCAATTTTGATTTATATATATTTGAAATAACTTATTCGAGAGATTACTGTAAATTTCAAATGAAAATTTATTACTAAAATATATAAAAAATATGTTAAAAAAAATTTTGATTAAGTAAATACTAAAAAAAATCAATAAAAACAAAAGTGTTAGATCATTTTTGGATTTATTTGCAAACAAATCTAAATATATTTTACTTAGAAAGTTAGGAGAATCATTAGAAGCAATCGAGGTTAAAAGAGGTACTATAGATCCTAGACTAAGTATTTCCAAAAATACCAATATTACAGTTAAGACAACTAATATTTTTGCTTTAAAAAAAAGACTGTTTGGTAAAAATTTGAATATATTGAGTAATTTATTCAATTTATGAATTTTTTATTGGCTAATTTGTTTATATAACTTATGAGAAATTTATATATCAAATAATGACACAAATTAAACATTTTTTTCATAGACAAGGAGATTAAAAATTAAATTTATGTTTTATTTTAATATAAACTTTTTAAGCTTAATAATTATTTAAATGAAATTAAATCTTAAAAAAAAGTTAAAATGCGGAATAATTGGAGCAGGAATTAATTCTGAAATAGGCAAAATTCATTTATCATCATTATTAATTGATAATCTTTGGGAAATTAGTGCTGCATCATTTAGTACTAGCAAAAAGATAAATATATTGACGTTAAATCATTTTAGACTTGTAAACACAAAGATTTATCAAGACTATAAGAAAATGATTTTTGATTTTAAAAATAAATTAGATGTTATTATTTTAGTTACACCTACCTTTGATCATTTTAATATTCTTAAATATCTATTGAAATTTAATATACCAATAATATCTGAGAAACCACTTGTGTCTTCAATTAATGAAGCTAAAAAATTAACAAACAAAAGTAAGAAAAATTTAATACTAACTGTTTTTAATTATTCTTGTTATCCTGCAATTAAAAATTTAAAGATAGAGCTCAATAATAAAAAGATTGGTAGTATAAAAAAAATAATAGTAAATTATCACTTAGACGCTTTTACAAATCCAAGAGCCAAACCTAAAAAATGGAGACTGAAAGATAAAAATACACCAACTATATTACTTGACTTGGGATGTCATATTTTTCAATTAATATATTTCTTAACAAATATGAAACCAACATCACTTGTTTCCTCTTTTAATAGTATAGGTTTATATAAAAATCTTATTGATGACTGTAATTGTATTTTTAAAATTGGAAATAAAATTGATGGTTTAATTTCAATTTGTAAATCAGACATTGGAAATAAAGATGGATTATCTATTAAAATAATTGGAGACAAAGGTTCTTTTATTTGGGCAAATAATAATCCTGATCATTATCAATTTAATAATTTAAATAATAATCAAATAATTGACAGATCAAAGTTTAAAAAAAGTATTCAAAAAAAATATTCAAGATTCAAACCTGGACATCCAGAAGGTTTTCTAGAAGCTTTTTCAAATATGTATAGAGATTTTTATGAGATAATACTATCTGGAGGAAAATTAGATAATTTAAAATATTACGATTTTAATTTATCTTATGATTGTCAATTTTTTTTAAATACTATGAATCTTTCAAACATTGAAAAAAAATGGAAAAAATTAAATTATAAAAAATACAAATTAAAAAATTGAATTTGAAAAATCTATGTAAAATAGAATTTAAATAATGAAACTATTGATCGCTGATGCAGATAGCAAAATTTCTTTAGGAATAGTAAGGTCACTTGGCTTAAAAAATCATGAAATAGAAATGTTTCATCATTATAAACGTCCACTTTGTTATTACTCAAAATTTTGCAAAAAAATTAATATATTACCAAATTACAAAAGTAAAAGTTTTAATACAAAATTTTTACAACTTTTAAAAAAAAATAAATATGACCTAGTAATACCAGTCCAATATAACTCTTTTTATTTTTTATCAAAAATAAAAAAAAAAATATTAAGATTTTCAAATTTTGTATGTGAAAATCATAACAAAATAAATTTTGTATCATCAAAAAAAAAAGTGAATTATCTATCCAAACAAATTAAAGATAAAAATTTAAGTGTTATCAAAACACTAAAATATAATTCTATATATAAATTAGGTTTAAAAAATATTAGTGATAATTTTCCACTTGTAATAAAACCAGCACATGAGCAGGGTGGTAATTCTAAAAATATCTTTTATGTAAAAAATTTTTTTGAGATCAAGGAAGTTTTTAATAAAGTGGGCAATACTAAAAAAAATATTTTAAAATATATTATTCAAAAAAAAATAGATGGTGTTGGAAGAGGTTTTTTTGCATTATCTCAAAATGGAAAATGCTTGAATACCTTTCAACATCAAAGAATAAGAGAAATGCCCATTTCAGGAGGAATGAGTGTTGCTGCAAAAAGTATATTTGATAAAAATTTACAAAGAATTGGTGAAAAAATAGTAAAGAAAATAAAATGGACTGGATTAATTATGCTTGAATTTAAGTTTCATGAAAATAAATATCACCTTATAGAAATAAATCCAAAATTTTGGGGATCTCTTGATCTAGCAATAGCTTCTAATGTTGATTTTCCAAACAAGCTTGTGTCTTATGCTAATGGTATTAATTCAAAAAAAAAAGATTTCTACAAATTAAATATAAAATTTCATTGGCCATTAAATGGAGATTTACAAAATTCAATAAAAAATCCAAAAATTCTTTTTGAAGTAATTCTAGATTTATTAAATCCCTTTGTTAAATCAAATATTTGGATTATAAAAGATCCAATAGTCACTATGTATATGATGTATAAATTTATAAAAGAATTAATCAAAATATAATTTTAAAATTTGTAATGGAAATAAAAAGTCATTTTAAAGGAATAATTCATTGTCACAGCAATCATTCTTATGACTCAATAGTTTCGGTAAAAGACATTTATGATTTTGCAAAAAATAATGAGTTAGATTTTGTAATTCTAACTGATCACAATACAATCGATGGATCTTTAGAATTGAGAGATTATGTAAAAAAGAAAAATGATACTAAATTAATAGTGCCTGTTGCAGCAGAATACAAGACTGAACTCGGTGATGTTGTAGTTATTTTTAATAAGAATGAGATTGATTATAAGAAATCTTTTAATGAATTTTATAAATCCGTAAAATTACAAGATGCCATCACCTTGTTACCACACCCATATCAAAGTCATAAAGAATTAGATAGATTATTTGATGTTTGTGATTTAATTGAGATATATAACCCACGTTTAAGTGATGCGAAAAATATCGAGGCTGAAAAAAAAGTTTTTTTACAAAAAAAAAAATATTATTTTGGATCTGATGCTCATTTAAAAGAGGATTATGGAAACGTGATTATCGCAATTGAAAATAAAGGAAACCTAAGAACTAGTATTTTAAATGGCAAGATTTCCTTATTAAAAAAATCAAAGACAAAAAAAATAAATATTATCAAATCTCAAATGATCAAAGGTTTCAAACAAAAAAAAATTATTTTAATTTTAAAACAAACATTGAAAATTATTAAATTAATTATAAAAAATGAATTATTTAATAAGGTTTGATAATTAATAAAAAAATTGAATATAAAAAATTTATTTCTCAGAATTTTTAATACTTCCTTAGGTATTATCAAAAATCAGGATACAAAATATCCAGATTACATTAAAAAATTCGAAACAAGAGTTTCTAATTACTTTAATTCTAAATATTGCTTAACTTTTTCTAGCGGGACTCTAGCTGCCAGAACACTTTTGGTAGCATGTGGTGTTAAAAAAGGTTCTAAAATATTAATGTCAAAATTATCATTTCCATCAGTTGTAACCTCTGCTCTTCAAATTGGAGCAAATATAGAATTTTTGGATTTTGATAACAATTTACAAATAAAAAATATTTCAAAGCTTAAAAAGCCCGAAGTGGATTATTTGCTGGTGACCCATGTTTATGGGTTTCCTCAAAATATGGATAATATATCAAAATTTTTAGAAAATAACAAAAATATAAAGCTTATCGAAGATTGTAGTCATGCCCAGGGAGCAAAATTCAAAAATAATTATGTGGGTACTTTTGGAGTTGGATCATTTATGAGCATGCAAGGATCAAAAGCATTGAGTGCTGGAGAGGGTGGTTTGATGTTAACAAATGATGTGAACATTTTTGAAAAATCAATTGTCTTGTCACATATAAATCGTAAACATAATTTCTCTAATAAAATTCTCGAAAATTTTTCAAAAGTTGGTCTATTAGGAAAAGGAAGGGCTCATCCACTTGGGATAATTTCAGCCAATCTAAGTTTGAATAATTTATATAAAAATAATAAAGATACGAGAAAAAAATTTGAAATTATTTATAATATATTGAAAAATATCAAGAATATTGCAGTTCCTGAAATTTTAAATTCTAATGAATTAGGGGGCTTTCATTATGGGTTTCCTTTTTTTTGTGAAGATATGAATATGTTATCTAAATTTAAATCTAGGTCAAAAATTATAAAATATGATTGGCCCTGTCTTGATGAGTATGATGAATTTTCAGTCGGAGAAAAATTTAATAATTTAATTTCTGATATAAATTTTACTAAGCCATTAAATAATTATACAGATGAAAGATCGAAACTTTATTTTATCGAGTTAAATTGGATAAAAAAAAATTCTACCAAAAAGATTTCTGAATTGCTTAAAAATGTTAATTAATTTTAAAGATAAACATTCTTTATTTTTACTGTCAAAAGCTAAAAAGAAATATGACATTCAAATTATTGGCGCTGGAATAATTGGTATTTCGATTTCTAATTTTCTTTTAAAGTATAAATCAAATCTAAAAATCCTACTTATAGAAAGAGGAAAATTTATAAATAAGACTCAAGCCAAAAAACAAAATAATTCTGTTAATTTTAAAGGTCTTGCCATAAAAGGTGATTCAAGGGTTTTTGGTGTGGGGGGAAGTTCAATCACATGGGGCAATATTATATCTAATATTACGAATGACGAACTTTCAAATAAATGGCCTATAAATGCTGAGTTAATAGATCGGTATTGTAAGAGTGCAGCCAATATTTTGGATTTAGATTATTCACCTAAAGATAAAAATTTAAAAAATAATGAGAGATATTTTAGTTATCCTTCAAAACCTATTAACTTTAAAAATTATTTAGATACATCAAAGATAGATTTATTATACAACTGTAATGTTGAAAAATTTTGTGAGGAAAATGAATATTGTATTTCAATATTAAAAAATGAAAAAAAAGAAATTAAAATTAAATCTTCTCAGATTATTTTATCTTTAGGAACTTTAGAAATAATAAAATTACTTCACAATTCAATTAAAAGTAAATACTTGCCCAAAGTTAATAAAAAAATTTTGGGTAAATTTTTTATGAATCATCCAAAACTAAATATTGGTGAGATAAAATTTTTAAAAAAAGATGTTAATATAAAAAAGTTTCTTTTAAAGAAAAATGGTCAAAATTTTAGTTACATAGGAATCTCTCTTCCAAAAAAAATTAAGAAGAAATTTAATTTATTAAATTCTTATGTAAGTTTAAAGCCAAAAATTTATGCAAAATTAGAAAATAAAATAAATGCATCAAAAAATAATTTTTGTAAGTTAAAAAATAGAGCAGTTCTTAAAATGGTAAAATTTATTGACCATTTTAATTTTGTTTTGAATAAAAGACAATTTTTGATGAAAGTATTTTTAGAAATGGAACCAAGAAAACAAAATCAAGTTAAAATAGATAAAAATGGTAGAATCGAAGTTTTAAATTTAATTAGTAACAAAGAAATAAAAACTATAAAAATTTTAAGAGATTACATTTTGAAAAAATATAGCTCAGATTATTTTAATGAAGAAAAAAAAGATATTACAAAAAAATTTATTTACAAACACGCTCAAGATGCATCTCATCATATGGGCGGCACGATTTACGATCATAAAATGAAAAATTCTTTTGTTGATAAAAATCTTAGGGTGCTTGGAAGTAAAAATGTTTATATCTGCAGTTCATCATTTTTTCCAACCTCTGGTAGCGTAAATCCAACTATAATAATTCTAGCATTTGCTTTACGACTGTCTAAACATATCCTAAATACAAAAAATTTTAAGGCATAAGATGAAAATATTAATTACAGGTGCAGCAGGTTTTATAGGATTTAGTTTGTCAAAATATTTACTAGATTCAAATAAAAATCTTACAATTTATGGTGTCGATATATTAAATTCTTATTATTCGAAAAAATTAAAAAAAAAAAGATTAAGTATTTTAAAGAAATATAAAAAATTTAGATTCATAAAATTAGATATATCTAATAAATCATCTTTTGAAAGAAACTTTAAAAACAAAAAAATTGATTTAACGATTAATCTAGCTGCTCAAGCTGGGGTTAGATATTCTTTATCTAACCCAGAGGAGTATGTTAACTCAAATCAGCTAGGTTTTTTCAATGTTTTAAATTTTTGTAGAAAAAGTAAAATAAAATTGATTTATGCCTCGTCTAGTTCAGTTTATGGAGAATACAAAAAATTTCCAACAAAAGAATGGCAAAGTCTAAATCCTAAAAATATTTATTCAGCTACAAAATTAGGTAATGAAATATTTGCAGAAATATTCTCAAAATTTTATGATCTTGAAATAATTGGACTAAGATTTTTTACAGTTTACGGTGAGTGGGGTAGACCAGATATGTTTATATTAAAATATTTACATACTGCAGATAAAAATAAAAAATTTAATTTTTATAATAATGGGAACTACCACAGAGATTTTACATATATTGAAGATGCGATTAAACTTATTGAACCAATCATTTTTCTAAAAAAAAAATATTTTAAGACGCATCAAATTTTTAATGTGTGTTCAAATAAACCAGTAAAAATGAGTAAAGTTTGCAATAAATTAAAAAAACTCTTAAAACATAAAAAACTATTCAACGAAAAAAAAAATAATTTAGACGTTTACAAAACGCATGGGTCAAATTACAAAATTTCTAAATTTTCCAAAAAAATAATTTTTACAAACTTTGATAAAGCTTTGTTGAGAACATTTGAATGGTTTAAACGTTATAAAGATTTATTATGAGTCAAAAAAAAAATTTAATATATATTACAGAAACATCATTACCAACTAAATCTGCTAATATAATTAATTCACTTAAATTTTGTGATGCATTATCAAAATTTTATAATGTAGAAATGTATATTCCAAATATTTCTTTAAAATCTAATACCGTAAAAAAAATTTATAGTTTAAGAAATGAAATTGAATTTAATAATATAATAAAATGTAATATTCATAATTTTATATATAGATTCATTTTTTGTTTTATAGTTATGATAAAATTAAATTTCAAAAAAAATAAGATTATATTAGGACGAAGTATATTAACCTCATTATTTTTAACATTATTTAATATTAAAAATACACTTGAGTTACATCACGAGCCCAAATCTTTTTCAAAACTTTTATTCAAAATAATTTTGTTTTTGCCGCAAAGAAAAAAACTAAATTTAATTTTAATCAATAGATCTTTAATTAAAATTTTGAAAATTGAAAATTTAAAACATATAGTTTTAGATGACGGTGCAGATATTTTTAATTATAAATTAAAAAAAAGTTTTGATCAAAAAAGAAATTCATGTGTTTATATAGGTAGTTTTTATGAAGGAAAGGGAATTGAAATAATTTATGAGTTGTCAAAATTAATGCCAAAAGTAGAATTTCATTTGTATGGAGACATCAAAACTTTAAAAAATAAAGTAAAATATTTAAAGAATAATAATATTAAATTTTTTAAATATGTTGATTATAATCAGATACCTAACTTATTAAGAAATTATAAAATAGCACTAATGCCTTATCAAAATATTATTAATGCGAGATCAAATAATTTGGAGATTTCAAAATATATTTCACCACTAAAAATGTTTGATTATCTTGCATCTGGAAATATAATTATTGCATCAAGACTTAGTGTTTATAATCATATATTAAAAAATAACCTAAATTCATACTTAGTCTCAAATAAAAATCTAAATGATTGGAAAATTATGATTAAAAAAGTTTTAAATAAATCTTATAATTTTAGTTCTATGAAAATAAATGCAATTAACACAGCTAAAAAGTATTCTTGGGATTGTAGAGCGGAAAAATATTATAATTTTGTTAAAAATTAATTCTTTCTTTTTCTATTACTAAAGGCATGTTTCTTTGATGCAACAATATAATACCTATATATTCACCTACCAAGCCTAGCAGAGTTATTTGAATTGAACTTACTATAAATATACCTATCACAATAGGTGCAATACCAAGTGTAAAAGAGTTCCAAAAGAATAACTTATAAAATAAATATATTAACCCAATAACTAAACTAACCAAACTTGCTGAGAAACCTAAGAGTGTCATAAATCTTAATGGCTTTCTTGAATGTTTTATTATTCCAAGCATTCCAATATCGTACAAAGTAAGTATATTATTTTTTGTTTTTCCTGCTTTTCTCAAAGGTTGATTAAATTTAATTGTTTTAATATCTTCTCCTAATTCAGTAATTAATCCTCTAAAATAAGGATATGGATCATTAATCTTTTTTAATTTTTCTATAACAGTTTTATCGAAAATTCCTGAACCTGTAGTGTTTTTAGTTAATTCAAATTCTGAAATTTTATTAAGCAAATTGTAAAATAGAGTTCTTAAATTGTATTTTATCTTATTTTCCTCAGATGATATTTTTTCACCTAAGACTATTTTATTTCCATTCCTCCACTCATCAATATATTTAGGTATTAAATCTACTGGATCTTGAAAATCAGCTGCCATTAATATTGTTGCGTCAGAATTACATTGTAACAATGCATAAAATGGAGATCTAATATGACCATAATTTTTTGCATTGATAATGACTTTAAGATTTTTATCTTTTAGAGCTAATTCTTTAATCTTGTTTATAGTTCCGTCAGAGGAGTTATTATCTATAATTATATGTTCATACTCACAATTAATTTCTTTAAATTTTTTTCTTATCTCATCGTATATTTTGTCGATATTATCGAATTCATTATAAGTAGGTGTAACAACAGAAATTTTCATTTTAATTTATTAAGAATTTTATAGCACGAAAAAAATTAATTGTATTTTTTAATTTTAATTTTTTTTGGGCTAGATTTACTGACGGTATGTAATAATCTATTCGTTTTATTTTATTTTTTTTAATAAGAATATATTTTCCATATTTATTATTTAAGAAATTGATTAAATTGTGAATTTTAATTCGTTCTCCAGATCCTAAATTGTATATTGGTGCTCTTGAGGAAGAGTTTTCTAAAATTTTAAGTAACCATTTGCACATATCATCTGCATGCATATAACTTCTAAAAACATTGATATTATTTACCAAAATTGTTTCTTTATTATTAATAGCGTTAATTAACTGAGATATCAAAAAGTTATTTTTTAAAATATGTTTGCCATAAAAAGTAAAACCTCTGACTATTGAAATCTTATAACCTTTTAGGGATAACTTTATAAATTTCTTTTCTAAAAATATTTTTTCTTTTGCATAATTTTTTTTATATCCAGTAAATTTTCCAATTGATTTATCAGATAATTTATCGCTTTCTTTAAATTTTTTTATCTTATTTCTTGGACCATAAACCGCACCTGAACTGAAAAATAATATTTTTACTTTCTTTGAATGTTTATTTAATAATTTTTCAAAGTGTAAAAATAATTTTGCACTTTGATTTTTATTCTTATTATTAATGCAATAGATCAAATAATCAAACTTAGGTAATTTTTTAACCTGTAAAAAATTTTTGCCCTCGGATCTCGAATAACTTATAATACTTGAGATTTTAGTATTTTTATCTCTAACATATTCTTTTAAACTAGATCCAACAAATCCCGATCCGCCAACTATTATAAGTTTTTTTAATCTAAGTACTTTCTGGACCATACTTTTTCATTAGATATTTTTTAGATCCAACTTTTGAAATTACTTTGTCTGAAACAAATTTGTTTATAAGTTTAATTTTTTTTCTTGAATTATTTAAGCATTCATTAACCCATGATCCAAAACCACCATCTTCTAAGTGATCCTCGATAGTCACGATTTCATTGAAATTTGATAAAACTTTAGAAGTTATTTTTTTTGTTTTTTTCCCCCATATTGGTAAAGAGTAAATTGAGTAGTTATTTTTATTAATCTTTTTAGCTATTTCCTGAACATTTCCAGTCGTCAAAATTATTTTTTTTTTATTACCGTTATACAATTTATATATATTTCCAGGCTTTACTTTCAAATTATTCTTAATTTTCTGATTTGTTTCATCTTTATCAATTCTCAAATAATATGGTTGAGGATTATCTGTTATAAATCTTAATGAAGAAGATAATTCGCTATTGCTGCCTGGAGATACTATCAACATGTTTGGGAATGATCTCATCAGAGCATAATCTTGCAGAGCATGATGGGTATATCCTAAATTTCCATAACTCAAACCTGATCCAACTGAGACGATTGTTACAGATAAATTATGATAATCAACATCATTTCTAATTTGTTCTGCACATCTAAATGTTGAAAAATTCGCTATAGAATAGGCAAAGACTTGGAATTTTTCAGAAGCTATTCCAGCTGACATTCCCATCATATTTTGTTCTGAAACACCTGCATTGAATATGTTATTTGGAAATTTTTTCTTGAAAGGTTCTATAACATTAAAACCTAAATCATTAACAATTATATATATATTTTTTTTTTTATTTAATTTTGTTATTTCTTTTATTAATAGTTTACGCATATTTTATCTCAATTTCTTTAATCGCTTTATTTAGCTCATTATCGTCAGGATTTTTATAATGCCATAAATTATTATTTTCCATAAAGCTAATACCTTTTCCTTTAATAGTGTCAGCTATAATGACCTTGGGTTTGTTTTTACATTTTATTAAAAGATATTTTTTCAGTTGGTTTATGTTATGCCCATTACAACGATAAACTTTTGCGCCAAAAGACCTCAATTTATCCTTTAAAGGCTCAAGTTTTATTATATTTTTAACTAAACCTAAGCTCTGAATTTTATTATTATCAATAATTATATTTAAATTATCTAACTTATGGTGGCTTGCAAAAAGTAAACTTTCCCAAGTTGATCCTTCATTAAGTTCACCATCACTAAGTAAAACAAAAACTTTATTTTTTTTTTTAATTTTTTTAAATAGTAAAGATTTTCCTACACTTACCGGCAACCCATGTCCTAAAGAGCCAGTAGAAAATTCAACACCTTTAACTTTATGGCTAACATGAGCCATAAGTGTTGTATCATTTTTACCAAATGATTGTAAATCGTTTTTGTTTAATGTTTTTTTTTCGTACAAACAACTATACAATGCCAATGCTGCGTGACCTTTACTTAAAATAAATTTATCTCCTTTTTTTAAAATCTTAAAATACAAAGTGTACAAAATTTCAACAATCGAAAGACAACTTCCTATATGAGAGGACTTGGCTTTATGAGTTAACCGGAGAATATTTTCCCTAATATTTTTTAAATAATTTATATCTCTTTTTATCACGAGTGAGTTTTTATAAATTTGGAAATTTTGTAATGAATATAATCTATTTTTTTTCTATCTAGTCCTTGGTGACAACCAATTAATAAACCATTTTTCATTATATAATCTGAATTTTTAAAAGAATTAAGTTTATTTTTTGAAGATTGTAGTTTTTTAAATGCAGGGTGTCTTAAAATATTACCACTAAAGATTGGTCTTGTTTGAATATTATATTTCTCTAGATAAATTTGTAGTTTTTTTCTATCAAAAACTTTATTTTTCCTAATAATTATCGGATAAGCTAAAAAATTAGTTTTTATATCTTTATTTACTTTTGGAACTATAAAAAATTCTTTATGTCTGTTAAAAAAATTGAGATGAAGATTAAAATTATGATTTCTTATTTTGTTAAATTTTTTAAATTTCTGTAATTGAACAAGACCAAAAGATGCACCTATTTCAGAGGGTTCAAAATTATAACCAACTTCCGAAAAAACAAATTTTTTATCGTATCCAATACCACCTAATTTAATGTTTAATCTTTTATTAATATTCTCTGAATCTTTTATGAGAGTAGACATTCTTCCCCAACTTCTCAAAACCTTTGCTTTTTCGTAAATTTTTTTGTCATTTGTCATGAACATTCCACCATTTCCTGCACAACTGATTATATGAGACCCGTAGAAACTGGTTATTGATATGTCACTATAAATTCCAGTTGGTTTTGTATTTATCCTTGCGCCAAGTGTATCAGCAGAGTCTTCAATTATCTTTAAATTGTATTTATTAGCTATTTGTTTAATCTTTTTCCAATCAGGAATATTTCCAATTAAATTTGGTACCATAATTGCTTTAGTTTTTTTTGTTATTTTTTTTTTGAGCTCATTAATACTAATTTGTAATGTATTGATATCTATATCAGCCAAAATTGGCTTGGCTCCCGACAATATTATTGCGGAAACAGCAGTACCAAAATTTAAACATGGGGTTATTACTTCATTACCTTTTTTAAAATTTAAAACATTTGCAGCGAGAGTAAGTGCTGAAGATCCAGAGTTTACCATAAGCCCATATTTTTTTGAAAATAGTTTAGCAATTTTATTTTCAAAATTAGTTACAGACTTGCCCATTTGTGTTGTTTTTTTCAATTGGCTTAAAACAGCTTTAATTTCCTCTTTGCCGTAAACATTTTTTCCGTATGAAATTTTCATTTTTTACTAAAATATTTATTTATTTGATCTTCACTGATTTTTTTGGCGTTTTTATTTTTTTTAAACTCATCATTCCACCCCATAACACTATCTATACTTTTCTGCAAATTCCAATTAGGTTGCCATTTTAAATTTTTCTTTGCTTTATTGTTATTTAATTTCAAGATATTTGTTTCAAAATAATTTCTATCTTTTTTGAACTTAACTTTAATTTTGTATTTTTTTTTAATGATTCTTAAAATATCGATTACTTTTACAAAGCTTCTTTTATTAGGTCCAAAATTCCAATTCTGATCTTTATGCAATCGCTTTTTTTTGTATTGTAATTCTGCTAATTTTAAATATCCTAAAGTTGGTTCTATAACGTGTTGCCATGGTCTGACATTATTAGGATTTCGAATTATAATCTTTCTTTTAGAATTTATAGAGTTTACGATATCTGGTAATAGTCTATTTTTTGAATAATCTCCACCACCAATAACATTCCCAGATCTTGCTGTTGAAATTTTATTCCTAATATTTTTTTTTTTATAAAAAGATTCTATAAAAGAAATTACCAAATGTTCAGCACAAACTTTTGAAACACTGTACGGATCTTTACCCCCTAATTCATCAAGCTCTTTATATTTTTTATTAGAATATTTAATTTTGTAAACTTTATCAGTTGTAATGATTACAACTGATTTTAGAGAAGGTATATCTCTTATCACGTTTAATACGTTAGCAGTACCAATAATATTAGTCTGAAAAGTCTCTATGGGGTCATTAAAAGATTTGAATACTAAAGGTTGGGCTGCCAAATGAAACAAAATATTGGGTTTTGTTATTAAAAGTTTTTTTTTTAAATTATTGTAATTATTAATATTACCATAAAAATTTGCCTTTAAAAAATTTTTACACTTTGCTTGATTAAACAAAGATTTTTTATTTGGCATTAGTGAATATCCGTAGATTTTTGCCCCCAACATATTTAATAATATTGACATCCAGCTTCCCTTAAAACCAGTATGGCCTGTAATAAATACTCTCTTATTTTTCCAAAATTTTTTTAATTTTTCTTTATTATCCATGGCTTTTTATTTAGTTTAATCATCTTATCAAAATCATTTTTATCTTTCATAGTATCTAAGCTTTTCCAAAATCCCTTATGTTTAAATGCAAATAATTTTTTTTTTTTCAAAAAATAATTTAGAGGCTCTTTTTCCCAATATATATTATTATTTTTAATTTTTTTTATTGCTGATTTATTTATTACAAAAAATCCTCCATTTACAAACACATTGATGCTTTTATTATCATTATCAAATTTATCAATTTTATTCTTTTTTAATTTGATAATTCCATATCTATGCTTTGGTCTCACTGCAGTTAAAGTAACTAATGATTTATTTTTATAATGGAACTTTATTAATTTTTTTATATTTACATTTGATAATCCATCTCCATATGTCATCATAAAATCTTCATCCAAATTAATAGCTTTATAGGCAATTTTTATTCTTCCACCTGTTCCTGTATTTGTGCCCGTGTAAGTTAAATAACCTATAAATTTAAATTGATTATTTTTAAATTGAAATTTTAAGTATTTTTTTTTTTTATCTAAGATTTTGACATATTTCTTTTTCTCTTTAAGAAAGTAATTGATAATTGTTTCTGATTTATGACCTAAACAAAATACAAATTCATTAAATCCTTGAAGAATAAAATTTTCAATTATGTACATTAATATGGGTTTTGAGCCAATCTTTATCATTGGCTTGGCTTTTAATTTACCCTCATAGTCTAAACGAGTTCCGAAGCCCCCACATAATACCAATGTTTTCATATTCTGTTTTTACATTTTTTTGGGATTAATATTATTTTATGTTTATTTTCATATGAATAAGGCAAATTAATGTAGGTATAATTTTTAGGGACTTTATATGATAAATCAGCAACGATTATTGTACTACTATTATTTATTTTTTCTTTAAGATCAGACTCTAAATTTGGATTTATAAGTTCCAATGTAAGCATATCCAAAGTGTTTTGGGTATTTATTCCGGGTTTAATTTGAAAGGTTTCAAAAACATCTGAAATCAATAAATAATAATAATTGTTATTGGTGTAATTTACTGCAAAGTTTACATTTTTACATTTTTGATTTATTTCATTTATTTTTTGATCAAAATAATGGATATGCACCCAAGTATCCTTATTAAACTTTAAATTTTTAAAAAATTTAATTTTATCATTAGTGTAAGACTCAAAAGAAATCGGTGTGATAAAAAGTTTATTATTTTCACTCTTTTTAAAATTTATACCCAAACATAGTAAAACTATTATACTTAATGAAACAATTTTCGTTGTTTCTATGTCTTTTATTTTTTTTAAGAAATATATCAAAATAAAGATTCCAATAATAACTCCTGTCGCTAATCTAAAACTATTTAGTGAATGGATCGCCGATGAAAAGGAGCTGATTGATATTAATGATATGTAAATCAAGTATTCCTCCTCTTTTTTTAAAAAGTTTTTTTTTATTACAAACATACATATGAAAGTAATATTTATAATTAATAAAGCTAAAAAAAATATCCAATACGGTTCAAAAATAAATTTTTTAACCCCTATTAGAAATATATTTTTCAAGAAATTCAAAACAATTAAAACATAATTTTCACCAATGTAAAAATTACTTATAGAATGGTATTTGATCCAATCATTAAATATTTCGTTAAAAATAATATAAGTAAAAAATATAGAAATAGGAAAAGAAAACCCTGTTAATAAAAATAAAATATTTTTTATTTTTTTATTTTTAATATTGATAAAAGAATAACCAATTAAAAAAAATATAAATACTATTAAAAATTTTTCGTAAGAAAGAACAGCAAAACTAAAAAATAAACCTGCAAAAAAACTATCTTTACTGTTATCTTTTCCTAAAAAAAATAGTGACAGTATAAGAAAAAAAAATGTTAAATAATTATGCCAAGGATGATTTACAAAAGGGTGAATAAGAACTAGACAAACTACAGCGAAGAGAGCCATTTGATCTTGGAATTTATTTTTTAAAATTAAAAAAAAATAATATATTGAAATTGAATAAATCAATGATGTAAAAAAAAATATTGAAATTACACTTTGATTTCCAATTTTCATAAAAATTGAATGTATTATTGTAGTTAATATCCCATATTGAATAAATATTTCTTCATAAGGCATTTTATTGTTCAAAAAATCAAAAGCATTTGACGCCATAAGGCCCCAATGATGTGAGTCATAAATATAAGTTGATTGCCAGACTGAAATTAAAAAAGAGAATATACAAATGAAAATTACAATTATCTTATAATTGTCTATAATTGAAATCTTCATTATTTTGAATTTTCAATATTTAGCTTATCTATTACAGGTTTCCACTTTACTAAAATTTTATTTAATTCTTTTGAATAAAAAACAACCTCATCTTCAGATAATTCTTTTGATGAATATCTGTTTAATTCATATTTAAATCTTTGATTTATAAAATTATAAAATCTATCAGATTTTGATATTTCCATAATTTTATTTTCTAAAGAGGATAAAGTAAATTTTACAGTAAATATAACAGCCACAACAATTGTTAATGTTACTAAAAAAAATTTCCTATAAAAGTCCATAAGTTTATTTTGCTTATTTTTAATATAATTACTATATATAGTTTCAATTAAATATTATGGTCCCAAAAGTTAAGGAAAGATTAGAAAATATAGATTTACTTAGAGGAGTGGCAATTATATTCGTTGTTCTGTTTCACTACACCAATCATTACTCACCAGATTATTTACTAAGAACAGATAATTGGTTTTTACCCATTGCAAAATATGGCTGGTCAGGAGTAGACATTTTTTTTATTGTAAGTGGTTATTGCATTGCATTGACAATAATTAAAACTTCTAATTTTGTTGAATTTTCAGTAAAAAGGTTTGCAAGAATTTATCCAGCCTATTTTTTTTGTGGAATAAGTACTTTAATTTTTTTTTCATTCTTTGATTTACCTGGACGAGAAGTGTCTTGGTTTACAGGATTTATGAATTTAATTTTCGCAAATTTTATACCCGGCTTAAACTTTAAGTATATAGATGGGATTTATTGGGCATTAATAGTTGAGCTTAAGTTTTATATTTTTTTTGGCATTATTTATTTCATTTTTAAAAATTTGAATAAAGCAATTATTGTTTGGGGTATTTTCTCAATTATTTTGAATTTATTACTGATATTTACTGAGAAAGTTGTATTCTTTTCCTCCATTTCACCTCATGCTAATTTATTTCTAATAGGTTTGATGGTTTTCAACTTGAAGGGTAAAAACTTTATTTCTTATTTTTTAATAAGTTTAATTGCTTTAACAAACATTTTTATTAATGAAAGATATTCTGATTATGAGATTTATTTTTTATTTTTAATACTTATAACAATACTGATTTTAAAAATTAATATTAATTTAAAGTTTAATTTATTATCTAGAATTGGCCTAATATCTTTTTCTTGGTATTTATTACACAATGCTATTGGAATTATAATTATAAGAGAATTTAATAAAATGGGGTTTGAAAATTATTCTATCATAATTGCAATTCTTACTACCCTGGTTTTTGCAATTATTTCCTTTAAATTTATAGAAGTACCCTTAAAGAAGATTATTATTAATAACTATAAATTCCATTCAAAAAAATTTAGTTGAGAATTAAAAGGCCTGTTTTTGAACTTTTAGTAACATTTTTTTAACTTTTTTTAATGGAATTGTTTTATAATTGAAAACTGTTATTACCCCAAATCTTCCAACTAGATTAACCTTAAAAATTTTTTCAAGTATTTTATAACTTTTCCGATATTTATAATCATCAATTATTATGATAATCTTTTTTTTAAATTTCTTTATCGCTATGAATTTAATGATGTTTAAGCAAACATAGACTCTAAATCTACCATCTATTAAGAATAAATCAGGAGCGCTTTTAATTTTAGGAAAATTTATTTTTAAATAATTTACATAAGATTCTATTCTTTTTTTTATTAAAAAGAATGGGAGAATGGGGTAAGAAAAATATTTTGTTGGCCCAATATTAGTATATTTAATTTTTCTATTATTATTATATTTTCTCAAATAGTTATAAAAGCTTTTATCTGCTTCTAAGGATATAAATTTTTTCTTGTTTTTAATTGCAAGAAGTGTGCTACTTCCTGAGCCATATTCAAAATAAAAATTACAATTTTTTAATTTTCTTTTGAAGAATTTATTGGATTTTTCAGAGCCAAAATCAATTTCATGGGATAATTTGTAATTTGGGACTATTATGGAAAAATATCTTAAAAGATAAATTATTAAGTTATAAATTTTTTTCATTTAATTATTAAAGTAAAAGACATTTTAATTTATAATTAAATTGAATTTTAGTATATGAAAAAAATAAATATATTGATTGGAAATGAAGCTAGGAAACTTGGAAGATATTATGGTTATTGGAATCTTTTTGAATTTTTTAAACCTGAATTATTGAAAAATGAAATTGAAGTAAGTTTCTATAACAAATTAAATAAAAAATATTTAGAGGGTGATTATCTTTTTTTAAACTCCAGGCTAATTCCAACCAAAGGTCAATTAGTTAATTTGGATTATCTTAAAGAAATCAAAAAAAATAATGAAAATTTATATTGGTTTGATATGCGTGATAGCGCTGGCACTACCCAGTTTGAAGTACTTCCTTACGTAAAAAAATATATTAAGAAACAATTATATACTGATCGATCTCTTTATTTTAAAAATTTATATGGTGGGAGATATTATACTGATTTCTATCACAAGAAATTTAATGTCGAAGACAAACAAGTTTATAATCAGACAAAACTTGAAAATAAATTTAAAGAAAAAATTATTTTAGGTTGGAATATAGGTGTTGCCCAGATTTTTGATTATTCAAGATATTCTCTTATCGATTATTGGAAAGAATATCTGAATTTTAGATTTCTAAATAAAAAAAATTTTGAATTAGCCCTTAATTTCAACAAAAATAATAGTAATAAAGTTGATCTTATCTGTCTTATGAATAAAGATTTTAAACGAGAAACAATTAGTTTCCAGAGGAAAAAAATTTATCAATTTATTGAAAATTCTAATTATGAAAATAGTATATACAATAAAAGATTGAACAAAAAAGAATATTTAAAAAATTTAAAAAATTCGAAAATTTCTTTAGGATCTTACGGTTGGGGTGAAATATGTTATCGAGAATTTGAGGCGGTAAGATGTGGTGCAAGTTTCGTAACCGCTGATATGTCAAATATTGATACCTGGCCAAACATATATTTAAAAAACGAAACATATCTTCCTTATAGTTTGGACTTCTCTGATTTATTTGATGTAATTAGTGAACTTTTGAAAAATCATGAATTAAGAACAAAGTTTATAAAGAATTCTCAAGAGATTCTAAGAAATACTCATACTTCTATTGGAAAAGAGTACTTTATTAATAAATTAGCTGAAATTTTAAGTTAAATTAAATTTTTCTAAATAATTTTTCAAAATTATTTGAATTTTTTTTCATAGAAAACTTTTTAATTATTTTTTTAGATTGATTTGTTTTGTTTCTTAAATCTCTCGGATTTTTTAAAAATTGTATAATCTTATTACTAAGTTCATAATAATCTCCAACATTAAAGAAATATCCATATTTTCCATTTTCTATAATCTCCATTGGACCAGATTTACAATTTGAAGTTATAACTGGACATTTGTTTTGTAGCGCTTCGACTAATACATTTCCAAAACCTTCATAAATTGAACTTAAAATAAATAAATCAGCTTTTTTATAAAATTCTTTTGGATTATTTATATTTAAAAAAAAGATAACATCTTTTTTTAAACCATTTTCCT
>MDTD01142344.1_pt1 | contig 53923 bp, 41 predicted proteins | sample 811221 | NCBI WGS metagenome assembly MDTD01 (sample SAMN05326646, study PRJNA326480) | marine metagenome | isolation source: seawater | place: Pacific Ocean: South West | collected 2011 | reverse complement strand
TCCATTAAGCAGGAAAATTGAATGCAGCTCAAAAAAGAGGTTTTCATAGGTTTTCCGGTTTTTTATTACAATTTTTTCCGGGATGGTGGCAGGCAGTGGGGGCGGTGGAATATCCCGGTTTTCAGTCGGATATGGATGAGGGTAAAATGAGTCGGCTTGCTCAGTCAGATCGAAATGAATGTTTAGCATGTGCGGAGAGGATGAAGGCGTTAATGTAAAGCTGAACGGCTGGCCGGGGCGAACAATAAACAGGCTGCCGGGTTCAATTTCGTAAGTGTTGCCGCAAAGTTGATATTTACCGGAGCCGGAATAAAAATAGTGGAACGCGTGGTCTCCTGTGTTTGGCTGGGAAATTGTTCGTGAGCCACGGGCGCCGACCTCAGGATAGTCATGGATCAACCTGATGTAAGGCGACCAATCGATAATCTCGCGTTTTGCTGTGGTTGTTTTGTAGTGCGGCATAATGATTTATCTGTTTTTCTATTATAATACACCGGAAAAATGTTTTTACAAAAGGTTGGCGCAATAACTTGATTGTATTCAAGAAGTTTCCAGTATACATTAACGTTCCTTGCTAAAAGGATATCATGGGCGATAGTAAATTTATTTAACATAGGAGTACTAAGATGCGTAAAATTGCGATGATTATTGCGGCAGTTGTTGTAGTCGGAACCATTTGTGCCGCGGGAGACGATATGGCAGCTCGTAAGCAGGAGGCTGAAAAGCTGTTGATTATAATGGGGACTCCGGAAGGCATGATCCAATCTTCAAGTGCGGCGGGCCGTATGCTGGCGGCGCGCATGCTGCAAATGGGGAGTTCAGCCGAGCAAATGAAAAAAAGTCAAATGATTCAGAAAGAGATTATGGATCTAGTTAAAAAAGAGATGGCCTGGGATAAAATTAAAGGACCATTGGTTGACGCTTATGCTGAAACATTCAGTCTTGCAGAATTAAAGGGAGTTATCAAATTCTATAATTCTCCAATCGGAAAAAAGTTTATTCAGAAACAATCTGCGCTGCAAAAGCGTATGTACTATGCTCAAATGAACTTAATGAATAGTTTGCGGACAAAGATTCAGGCTATTGTAATGAAGTATAAAAAATAAACCGTACAGGAAACAACATAAAATTATTCAAAGGTTGAGGATAATCCCTCAGCCTTTTTTTGTCCCGCTTTTTTTAAAAATATACAGCTCTCCCAGGCGTAGCGAAGCGGAGTATGGAGCGGTATATCGCCGTCTGTCGTACGGACAAAAAAACGGCGGCATCCAAATGGACACCGCCGTGATTTTTTTAGCTATACCGCTGTTATTTTCGGGATTGCCGGTCTGACGACCGGCGCTCCCGGGATTTCCGCTTCCGTAGCGAAGCGGAGTATGAAGCGGTATATCGCCGTCCGTCGTACGGACTTAGGCTTGCTTGATAGCGGCCTGAGCTGCGGCCAGTCTGGCGATCGGCACGCGGAACGGGCTGCAGGAAACGTAGTTCAAACCGACTTTGCAGCAGAACTCAACGCTTGAGGGTTCGCCGCCGTGTTCGCCGCAGATACCAAGTTTGATACCCGGACGGGTGGCTTTACCTTTTTCAACCGCGATGCGAACCAGTTCGCCAACGCCTTCCTGATCAAGAACCTGGAAGGGGTCGTACTCGTATACCCCGGCATTGACGTATTCGCCGAGGAATTTGCCGGCATCGTCACGGGAGAAACCGCAACCCATCTGGGTCAGGTCATTGGTTCCGAATGAGAAGAATTCAGCTTCTTCGGCAATCTGATCGGCGGTAACCGCGGCACGCGGAACTTCGATCATGGTACCAATCATAACTTCAAGCTTGGCGCCTTTTTCAGCTTCAACCGCGGCGATAGCGGATTTAACGATTTCCTTCTGGTTGGCCAGTTCTTTGACATTACCGACCAGAGGGATCATGATTTCAGGTTTGGCACCCGGAACCGCAACAGCTGCTTCGCAGATGGCGCGAGCCTGCATTTCGGTAACTTCCGGATAGGTCATGCCGAGACGGCAGCCGCGATGTCCAAGCATCGGGTTGAATTCGTGCAGGTCTTCGACCAACTGCTTGACTGCTGCGGCGTCAACCCCCATCTGTTCGGCCATTTCAGCCTGTCCTTTGTCATCGTGGGGCAGGAATTCATGCAACGGCGGATCGAGCAGACGGACGGTGCAGGGACGGCCTTCAAGGGCTTCAAAGATACCGATGAAGTCGTTGCGCTGCAGCGGCAGCAGTTCAGCCAGAGCCTGTTCATACTGTTTGACAGCTTTGGCCGCATCATCGCAGCAGCAGTCACAGGAACAGCATGCAGATTTAAGCTCTTCAAGAGTTTTTGCATTATGCTGATCTTTGAGTTTTTTGACGGTTTCAGCCACCAGGATGAGGCGGCGGAAGGAAACAATACGATCGCCTTCGAAGAACATGTGTTCAGTACGGCAGAGACCGATACCTTCAGCGCCGAATTTAACGGCAACAGCAGTATCAGCCGGAGTATCCGCATTGGTGCGAACGCCGATTTTGCGATATTTATCAGCCAGTTCCATGATGTGACCGAACGGACCGGTCAGTTCCGGCTCGACAGTTTCGACTTTGCCGACATAGACAGCGCCGGTGGAACCGTTCAGGCTGACCCAGTCGCCTTCTTTGACGACAGTTGAGCCAACGGTGAACTGTTTGGCTTTGTAGTTGATTTTGATTTCGCCGCAACCGGCAACACAGCAGGTACCCATTCCACGGGCAACAACCGCCGCGTGAGAGGTCATACCGCCACGAGCGGTCAGGATACCGGCAGCAACGTGCATTCCGCCGATGTCTTCCGGGCTGGTCTCGATACGGCACAGGATAACCTGTTTGCCCTGGGCAACCCATTCTTCTGCTTCGTCAGCGGTGAAGACAACCTGTCCAGTGGCAGCACCGGGAGAAGCCGGGAGACCGACACAGACTTTATTAGCGGCATCTTCGCTGGTTTTAACGAATACCGGGTGCAGGAGCTGGTCAAGCATGGCGGGATCGACACGCATTACAGCTTCTTTTTCGTCGATCAGACCCTCTTCAACCAGGTCCATCGCGATTTTTACCGCGGCGGCGGCAGTACGTTTGCCGTTACGGGTCTGGAGCATATAGAGACGACCGTCTTCGATAGTGAACTCGAGGTCCTGCATATCTTTGTAGTGGTCTTCAAGAGTTTTGCGAATGCCGTCAAGCTGGCCGAAACATTCCGGCATGGCTTCTTCCAGTGAGGGGAATTTAGCGGCACGGTCTTCTTCGCTGACGCCCTGCGATTTGGCCCATTCGCGTGAACCGGCCAGAGTGATTTCCTGCGGGGTACGGATACCGGCTACCACGTCTTCTCCCTGAGCGTTGATCAGGAATTCGCCGTAGAAATATTCATTTGCGCCAGTGGAGGGGTCACGGGTAAAGGCAACACCGGTAGCGGAGTTTTCGCCACTGTTACCGAATACCATGGCCTGAACGTTAACAGCAGTACCAAGCAGGCCGCGGATATCGTTGATCTGGCGGTAGCGGACGGCGCGCGGGTTGTCCCATGAGTCGAAAACGGCTTGAACGCCACGGAAGAGCTGCTGCATCGGATCAGTCGGGAAGTCTTCGCCGGTGGCGGCTTTAACTACTTCGCGATACTTGGCGATAACTTCTTTGAGGTCTTCAGTGGTCAACTGGGTATCCAGTTCAACGCCTTTGTCAGCTTTTACTGAATCCAGGGCTTCTTCGAAGTCATGATGCTCAACGCCGAGAACAACATCGCCGAACATCTGCATAAAACGACGATATGAGTCGAGTACGAAACGTTCGTTGCCGGTCAGTTCGATCATTGCCTGACAGGTTTCATCGTTAAGACCGAGGTTGAGGACGGTGTCCATCATACCTGGCATGGAAACAGCGGCGCCGGAGCGGACAGATACCAGCAGCGGGTTCGGGCCTTTGCCGAAAGTTTTACCGGTGGCGTCTTCGAGTTTTTTCAGAGCTTCCTGAATCTGGCATTCAACCTGGGCAAAGAAAGCTTCTTTACCGATTTTGCCGTATTCAGCACAAGCTTCAGTAGACAGGGTGAATCCGGGAGGCACCGGCAGGCCGAGTTCGGCCATTTCAGCAAGGTTTGCGCCTTTGCCGCCGAGGAGCTGCTTCATTGAAGCTTTGCCTTCAGACTGGCCGCCGCCGAAGAAATAAACATACTTTACATCAGAACAGCAACAAGACATGTTCTCTTTCCTTTCTTGTTTTTAAACTTCGCATAAATAAGAATGCGATTTGGGAATATATTATTCTTTTTTTGGGCTGAAACTTTTAAAGGCTTCAACTATTTTAACTTTATCCGGGTTTTTATGGTATCCGAGCATCATAAAGGTACCGTTTACCATAACCGGATACTTGATTGCCATTATATAGATATAACCGTTTTTGGTTATATTGTCGAGCTTTTCGAGCTGGACTTTCTTATCAATATCGTACTTGTAGATACCGATTTCCTTGCCGGATATCTTCAGGGACATACCGCGATCGGCCCGGCATACCCGGGATATAACCGGTTGGGCGCTTTCGATTTTAATTCCATTGGCGGAAAAGTGTCTTTCGAGGTCGTAGAGGGTTAAGTAGTTATTGGCGTATTTGTCTTCAAACATCTGGCAGGATGCAGTGAGCCCGCAGACTGCCGCGAAGCACACTGCCATAAAAAGGACATCCCGTAGCTTTTTCAACATGCTTTTTACACTCTTGATTTTATTATATAATGAAAAAACGCACAGGGAAATAATGTATCCCCGTTTCTTATAATATCAAGCTTTATGCGGCTAATTTATTGAGGGGGAAAAATAAATATTCCGAAAAACTTTTTTATTTGCTTGAATCGCCATAATCCTAATATATTTTTATTTCTGTACATTGGTGTTTGATATGTATTGGAAAGATATTAAAATGTCCGGTAATGTTGAATTTGAAAGCAGGGTCAGGCTTGAGATTGACCTGGATGAATTACGGTGGAATTTCAAGAAGATTGCAGCCTCGGTGGACCCGTGCGGAGTGATCGCCGTTCTCAAGGCGAACGCTTATGGCCTTGGCGCGACTCCGGTTGGTCGTGCATTAAAAGATTCCGGAGCCGCCGGATTTGGCGCGGCTGAACTGAATGAAGCATTGGAGCTGGCTCAATTCGGCCTGCCGGTCCAATTGTTGGGAAATATCCTTCCGGGCGAAATTCCCGCCGCGGTAGCTGCCGGTATAATTCTTCCGATAAATGATTTTGAGACCGCTAAAGCCATCAACCAGGAGGCAGTCAGACAAAACCGGACTGTTCAGTGTGATTTTCTGGTAGATACAGGAATGGGTAGACTGGGCATCCAGCGACATGAAGCAGGAGAAGTAATTCATAACAGCGTAAAGCTTTCAAACCTTGACTGTCAGGGAATCTATTCGCATTTTCCGGTGGCTTACCAGCCGGGGGGCGGTTATACAAAAAAACAGATTCAGGACTTCGTAGAATTACTGCAGGAGCTGGAGTCTGATGGAATAGTCTTCTCCCGGGTACATATTGCCAATAGTGATGCTATTAATAATTTCAAAGAGACCTGTGAGTCTCCTTTCAATCTGGTCAGGACCGGGATCAACCTTTATGGTCTTTTTGATGAAATGGGGGGACGTCGTCTTGACCTTAAAAGCGTTATTTCGCTTAAAACCCGACTGGCTTCTGTCAGGACGCTGCCTGCCGGAGCTTGCATCGGTTACGGCTTAACTTGTAAACTGGTCAAATCGACCAGAGTCGGGACGATTGCAGCCGGATATGCCGACGGGTTGCCGTTGATGCTTTCAAACCGTGGCTATGTTGTGGTACGTGGGGTGTTGTGTCCGATAATTGGACGAATTTCCATGGACTATACAACTATTTCCCTCGAAAATGTTCCGGGTGCTGTTTGCGGCGATGAAGTAATCTGCCTTGGCGGAACTCCTCCTGCGGCAGTTTCCGTTGATAACTGGGCTTCTACCAAGGGAACCAATCCTTACGACATTCTCTGCTCATTCGGTTCCCGGACCAAGAGAATTTATTTGAATGATAAATAGAAAGTCTATTTATACAGTCTTCGGGGAATTTAATAAATTAACGTAAAGGGAAAGCTATGAAGTGGTTTGTATTGTTATGTTTGGCAGGAGTGGGAATTCTGGTGGGTGGTTGCAATTCGGTCTCGGAGGAGCTTCCGTTGTCCAGGCCGCAATCGGTGATCAACTATGATCGTGGCGATGTGACGGTCAAGCCGCCGGTCTTTGGCGAATGCACCAAGAAATGGTATTTCTTCGGGCTTGTTCAGAAACTTGACGAGCATTATATTATTCTCGGCATTGGCGGATTCGAAATTCAAAAATCCAATGGGATAAGCATTTTCGATGAAGTCATCCAGCGGGCTCATTACAAGGCCCTGCAAAAAGCCCCCAACAGCGATTATCTGATTTACCCAAGGTACACGGTCTCGGAAGGTGGTTTTTTCCCATTCTACTTTAGAAGGACCGCTGCCGTTTCAGGTAAGCCGGTAATTATCAAACCGGACGCAGCGTTGAAACATTAAGCTTTATACTATAAAAAAAGCAGACTCAATTTTGAGTCTGCTTTATTACTTATTTTGCAGCTGTTACGGAGTAGGTGCTACAGTCGCTTCCGGCATCATGAATGAACCAATGATAAGCAGAGCCAAACCTGCAAGTTGAATGAAAAAAGGCTTTTTAACTGCCTGAAAATGCATACAGAGAAAGATCAGCGAAACAAATGAGATGAGCAAACACCCCAGTCCCCACCAGATGCTTTCTTTGAATGCTTCAATCAGAAACCAGATTCCGCCAACAAGGGATATTGCAATCCCGATAAAAAAGATGATTCCTCCTAGAATAGCCATAATCCCCTACTCATTTATTGTTATTCTTCAGACGATTACTGTTTAACCGTCCAGGCTTTGAAGTTTCTATATTCAGCGACGGTCCACTTCATCTGGCGCAAACCGATATAACCATCGGTCCAGGCTTTACCGTAGCGGGCTGTGCCGGGGTCGATCCATGAGATAACCGATTTCCCGTCGATAAACATATTAATCTTGTTTTTCACTTTTACCAGCATAGCCTTGTGGACTTTTTCAGATTCAGGCGGGATGCCGCAAGCTCCCTGGGATACCAGAAAGAATTTATTGTTCTTGCGCATATTGGTCTGCGGGCGTCCGGGATTGAACGGGGTATTGGTAAAGTATGAGATGTGATAACTTGTGATGTCGCCATAAATGTACTGTTTGAATATGCCGGTACGCTTTTTCAGGGCGGGGTCAAAAATATCCTTGCCGTCAGCCGCTTTAGCGGCAAAAAAGACGATGCAAAGGCCATGTTTATCAAGGATTCTGATATCCCATTGAGCTATAAAACTGTCAGGTAGTTCCTCCGGGCACCACCAGACGATATGGCCTTTTTCCTCTTTTGACCAGACTTTAGTCCATCCGTTTGCGAAAGACATGGCGACAGGTCCTTCTTTCTTCCATTCCTTAAACGGCTGCATCTGCCCTGCATTACTGTAGATAACATTACCACGCATGGCTGCAATCTGCTCTTGTGAGAATAACGCTTTGTCGCTGCCGAATGGATTGGCGCCGGTTTTAGTTTCGGTTCGAGCTACTTTCTCAGGTGAAGAATAAGTCTCTTCACACTTAATTCCTGAAATAGTGAAAGGGCCTTTGAAGATAGTTAAATCATTGGCTGTCTTCACATTCCACGGAGTGAATTTTGAACCGGGAATTCTGACCGGCCAACCATTGAAATAACAATCAAAAAGGCCGTCTTCAGTGTTCCAGGTATAGAGCAGGTGATAATCTTTACCGGCTTCAAGTTCAGGGAGCATGAGCCCCATTCCAGGAATATCGTCACGGCCCTTCGGCCATTTGACGTGCCATTTCCAGAATATTCCGGTCAAAGAACCATTAGTGCGAATCCTGGCGGAGGCCAGAGGGCCCAGTTTAAATAAAGGGAAATTCCGGTTTTTAGCATTATAGCCGTTAACCATGTCCTCATTTATTTTAAGGGTACACTTGATGGTTCCGGTTTCACCAACCGGCTCAGGCAGCTTTATTGTTTCAGCGACAGCCGGGGCTTTCGCTCCGGCGTATATTGCAGAGACTGCAGTTAAACAAACGAGAAAAACTGTTTTCTTAAACATTTTTTATTCTTTAGGGGTTGCTTCTTTTTTCATTTTGTCAGCTGCTTCCTGGGCTTTCTCAGCGTCCTGCTGTTCTTTGATAGCCTGTTCATTTATTTTTTTATATGCAGCCATTTTTTCCGTTAATATTTTATCCAATTCAGCCATCATGTCGACATCTTTATCCTGCTGCTTTGAAAGGAAGTTTTTCAACGCGCGCAGGTGGTACATTTCCAAGGCTTTCGGATCAAGATCAAAAGCTCTTTTATAGAAGACAACGGACTGCTCGATATTATTGTTTGGAGCATCGCCTCTATCGAGAATTACTCTTACAACTTCAACCTTAGCGCGCTTCTTTATATCTCCGTTGCTGGATCTGTAGAGCTGCATGAACATGTCTTCAGCCTGTTCAAGCCTGCCTTCATTGTAAGCTTCCATCGCTTTGTTGAATTTACTGACACGCTGGTGTTTCTGCCAGGCAAACCAGGCTACAAGCAGCAGAATAACCAACAACAGGAAACGCAATGTCGTGCGGTTTTTACCCTTGGCTGCAAGTTCTTCCGGTTTGTCTTCAGTTTTTTCCTCTTTTACAGGAGATTCTTCAGCCGGAGCGGTTTCCTGATTATCTGCATCTTCGGCAACTTCCGCTTCTTCCACTTTTGCTTCTTCGTTTTCGGCTGCTTTTTTGGCTTCTTCCGACATCTTTGTTCTCCTTGGTTTGTATCAATGAAAAGGAATTAATACATTATGAAAAAGGCGGGCAATGCCCGCCTTTGAATCATGATTCTTCAACAACTTCCGCTTCGATTATTTCATCGACATCTTTAATGTCCTTGCCGATTCGCTTATGCCATACGGCAACGATCGGGCTGGCAACAAAGATTGATGAATAAGTACCGACGATAACGCCGATAAGCATAACGAACACGAAGTCGTTAACCGCGATGCCTCCGAAGAAATAGAGTACAATAAGCACGATCAAGGTCGTTAATGAAGTAAGTATCGTACGGCTCAGGGTCTGGTTGATACTCGCATTGATGATTTGACGATAAGTTTTGCCCTGGATGAGGCCAAGGTTTTCACGGATACGGTCGAATACAACAATGGTATCGTTCAATGAATAACCTATAATAGTCAGCAAGGCCGCGATAACCGGCAGTGATATTTCCGCACCGCACAGCAGCAGGATGCCGGAGGCGATAATGACGTCGTGCATCAATGCGACAATTGAAGCCATCGCATAGGCAAATTCGAAACGGAATGAAATATAGATAACAATACCCAGAAGTGCCAGGAGCATTGCGATCATTGCCGACTTACTGAATTCCCAGCCGATAAGACCTCCCAGAGAGGTTTCCATGCTGACTTTATACTCACCTTTAGGATATTTTGCATTGAGCAGTTTTACAAATTCAGGTCCCACTGCTTTGTTGGAGCCTTCTTTGTTCTTGACGCTTTCACGCAAAAGAATTTCCATTTTTTTGGTGTCGGCCTGAGCCATAGCGCTGGATTTGTAGGTCACTCTTGCATTATAACCCGCTTTTTCCAACTCTTTCGTTATGTCGGCCTGGGATACTCGATCCTTATAGTCAAGAATAACAACGGTACCACCGGTGAAGTCAACGCCAAGAATATCTTTAGGTCCGCGGGTGATTGCAGTACCGATACTTACAAGTATCAATATAATAGAGACTGTAGCGGCAATTTTGCGCTTGCCGAGGAAGTCGGTTTTCGGGTGATCCAGAAAATGCAGCATGTGCATCTTGGTCGCCGGGAGATACCGGTGCATGATATCGAAGATCAGACGGGTCAGGAACAGTGCGGTGAACATACTGGTGAGAATACCGATACTGAGGGTGACCGCGAAACCTTTGATCGCGCCGGAACCGAAACGATACAGAATGATCGCAGTAAAGAAAGTAGTCAAGTTGGCGTCAAGGATGGTGACAAAGGCTTTACTATAGCCGATGTCGATTGCGTTAAGCAGGGACTTGCCTTTTTCTATTTCCTCACGGATACGTTCGAAAATAAGTACATTCGCGTCAACCGCCATACCGATTGTCAGGATGATACCGGCGATACCCGGCAGAGTCAAAGTGGCGTTGAATGCCGCCAGCGCGCCCAGTACGAGAACAATGTTGACCAGCAGGGCAACAACGGCAACAACCCCGGCTCGGAGATAGTAGATCATCATAAACAGCATAACTACGCCAAGCGCAATAAGCCCGGCGTAAATACCGTTGGTCACATTGTCGCGACCGAGGGTCGGGTCGGTATCGAAGATGGCCTCGACTTTTATTTCCACCGGCAGGCTGCCGCTGGAAAGCGCGTCGGATATATTTTTAGCTTCTTCATTGGAAAAGTCTCCGCTAATTTCAGCGCGACCGCTGCCGATAGCTTCCCGAATAACCGGAGCGCAATAAAGCTTTTTGTCAAGAACGATACCCATGGCTCGGCCGACATATTCACTGGTGATCTCACCAAAACGCTGCGCGCCGGTCGGGTTGAAAGTCAGGCTGATCTTGAGTTCACCCATGTCTGTGCGGTACGGGTAGGCTTTGGTGATGTTTTTGCCGTCCATGAGCGGCATTATATTGACGAAGTATGTTTTAACTAATGGTTCTTTGCCATTGCGTATTTCAACAACTTCCATTTTCTCGTAACCAACCGGAGGTGAAAAGCCTTTGGGGTTCGCGTTGTATGCGGAAACCAGAGCCTGATTATCTTTGTGAACCAGGCGGAAACGGAGCTTTGCGCTCATCTTAATCAGTTCTTCAAGCTTTTTCTTCTCGTCCTGAGATACGATCGGAGCTTTCAGGGAGACCATGTTCTCGCCGATCGGGGATATTTCAGATTCGAAAATATTCTGGGTTTCCAGGCGTTTACGGAGACTTTCAATCGTCAGGTCACGCCATTGCTGGAAGAGGTCGGAGTTGTAGGTAACCGGCTTTCCGCTTTCATCGGTTTTGACTTTACCGTCTTTGTCTTTTTCGATCAGGAGCTTAATGATGAATTCAACGCCACCGTTCAGGTCAATCCCCGGACGGATGGAACTGGCGGCATTTTTTCTGATCTTGCTGATAACGTCGCGATTGTCTTTAATCTCGCGTGGATCTTTCAGGTAATTTTTCAGATCGACGCCATCCTTATTGGCGGCTTCCAGCAGAGCCAGAGAAGGGTAAAGGCTTTGATCTTTCGCCTGTAGTGCAGCAGCGTCGTCAACAACTTTTTTGACTACCGGGTCCGATGGCTGCTTGACCAACTCCAGGAAGGTCTGGTAAAAATCACGCGGGGCTAAAGGCGGAATGGAGATAGCAAAGACCCCAATTACCACCAGTGCAATAAATATTCTTAAGATTACCGGACGTTTGTTCATATTCGATACGGCTCCGTTTTAATTATTTGTCTTTGCTGTCGGCAGCTTCTTCTGTTTCCGCTGTTTCAGCCTGGATGACCTGGCCGATGCCGCCTTTGGTTATTTCAACAGTCACTTTATCGGCAATATCAATAAAGAGAGATTTATCTTTAACTTCGCGAACGGTGGCAACAATACCACCGCTGGTAACGATTTTATCGCCTTTTTTGACGGCTTCAAGCATCTGCTGGCGCTGCGCGCGCTGTTTTTTCTGTCCGCGCATCATGAAAAAGATCAGGAAGCCGAAGATCACGATGTACACAATCATAATCATTCCACCGCCGCCGCCTGATTCGCTTTGGGGTGCAGCACCTGAACCGGCTTCCGCCATCATCAATAGAGAGTTCAACATTTTGTAAGTCCTTTTTATTTAAGTTTATCTTAATATTAATTATTTCAGCATGAAAGAACTAATTTACACGTCTTTTTACAAATATCAAGCCCGAAAGCATGAAGTCAGGGCTAAAAAGATCGGCAATAAATTCAGCTTAAACAGCAGCTTATTATTATTGCGGTTTTATATAATTGACGAGCCGCAGGGATTGCCTTGTTGCGTGTTGCCGTTCTGAAAAGGGGAAAATAGAGTTATCATTGATTGATTTGCTGTAATTTACTGCTATATTAAACGTCCATATAAATTTATGTAATGAATATAATTAAACGGGATTTATTTCAATGAGTGAACAGAAGAAGATAGATAAAAAGACTCTTGATGCTGAAATTACCAATGCTTTGACTGATGAGTTTGACCGTTTCGAGCATTTTGCAGTGACCAACTGGAAACTGATCGCATGGATCAGCGTTCTGATCGTCGTTGGTGTTGCAGTGGTCTGCAGTGTTATTGCCTGGCGCGAGTCCGCTGATATCGAGGCCGCGTCCGCACTCAGTAATGCCGATTCCGTCGAAGCTATCAATAAGGCATTGAAATAGTATCCCGATCATAAAGCAGATATCAGCGCTCGTCTGAGACTGGCTGGTATTTATTTCGGCAAAAAAGACTATAAAAATGTCCTCGTTGAGTATGATAAGCTTCTGGTTATGGATATTCCGGACCAGCTGAACTGGCGTTTGAAATTGAACCGTGGTTATGTTTACGAACTGCAGAAGGATTATCCGCAAGCGATTCAAGCTTTTTCCGCTGTAGGCGCTGACAGTTTTGTTGATCAGGCATATCGCTGTGAGGCAAATTACGCCGCCGGAAGAATCTCCGCTCAGACCGAAAAATGGAATGATGCGGCAAAATATCTTGGTCTGTGCAAAAATACTTTAAATCCTCAGGGTGTGTCATTCGCGATCGAGTTCTACAAAGGACAAGCAGATTTTCTCTACGGAAAACTGGTAGCGGAAGGCAAAATTAAAAAAGTTGCTCTGGCGGTCAAGAAAGTTGTAGCGCCGGTTACCGCTTCAGCCAAACCTGCAGCACAATAACCGGAAACGCCTGTTGCTATGCCGGGACTGACTAAAAAACAGACCGCGTTGATCCGGTCACTTTACACCCGGCATGGTAGAAAGAAAAATAATCTTTGTGTTTGCGAAGGTGAACGTTGTTGTTCCGAGGTGTTTTTTAATCAACCTGAATCCGTTGTTCTTGCTGTCCGGTCGGATCTTTTTACCGGTGATTATCCGGGGATCGACTTTATTACAATATCCGATTCCGAGTTTAAATCGATCTCTTCTACAGTTGCTTCACAGGGTGTTTTAGCTCTGGTTAAACGTCCTGAGTCTCTATCAGACGACTCCGTTCCTGCTGATCCGTTCATTCTGGTTCTTGACCGTTTGGCTGATCCGGGTAATTTTGGGACTATTCTGCGTACTGCCGAAGCGATCGGTCTGAAAGAGGTCTGGTATACGGCCGGATCCGCTGATCCGTTCAGCGATAAAGTTATACGTGCCGCGATGTCTGCCCAGTTCAAAGTTCAACTCCGCCAGATTCCGGATCTTGAGGATTTGGAGGGCAAGCTTGAGCAATTTGGATACAGCAAGATTTATCGGACTGATCCGCATCAAGGAGTGGATTGCTTTAAGGAGCCTGGGCTTTTCGAAAAAACCGCTTTGATTATTGGGAACGAGGCAAACGGAGCCGCCAGTCTGGCCGGGGCCGTCGATGTAACAATCCCGATGCCGGGTTCGGCGGAAAGCTTAAACGCGGCTCAGGCGGCAACCGTTTTTCTTTTTGAGTTCGTGCGCCGTTCAAATCTCTAAACGGATCAGAACAGGCTTTTTACTCCGTCTATGATACCTTTGCCGGTTTCTTTGGTTGTATCCAGAACCTTTTTACCTGCATCGCCTGCAATATTGGCTGAACTGGCAACTGTTTCAGAGACTGATTTGTATAACCCTTCCCACATATACGCGCCGAATTCGGCCCAGGTCATCGACTTTTCCGGACTAAGAGAGAAATCGACCATTGGAACAGTTACTGCAGGAACCAAGTCTGATTTTGCCGCAACGGTAATCGAGCCGTCTGTATAATTAATTACAGTTACCTTGACTTTCTTTTCAGGCTTGCCTTCTTCAGCAACCGGTTCTTTTTCTTCCGGTTTGGCTGGTTCCGCCTTGGTTTTTTCGGACGCGGTCATTTTTTCAAGATGATTTTTGATGTCAAAAAGGTTGTTTCCAGTCAAGCCCTGTTCATAAGAAATAGCAACGCCGGAAAGTGAAACTTCTTTGATGACGATTTCATTTGATAGAATTGTTGAGGTGTCCAGATCAACAAAGAGTCTCTTGACGACAACCGCGTGTTTTGTTTTGTAGCCCTCGGGGTTCGCTACGCTGAAACCGCCAATCTCAACTTGTCCTTGAAGTATAGATAAAGAGAATTTCTCAAGTTTTACTTCGGTTCCGGTAAGATGACTGCCGACTGTTGAGACTGCCTTGCTCACGATCTTGTCATAAGTGAATGTAAGAACTACAATGCCGATTATCAGCAGGAGAAACAATACACCTACAATTTTCAGGCATAACTTAAAGATTGAGCGTTTCTTCTTCTTGGGTTTTTCGGCTTTTACTTCTTCCTGTATATCAGTTTTAGTTTCTTCTGTCATGGCATACCCCCTTTGTTTGAGTAAAAAGTGTCCTTACTTATAATAATATTCCTGCCTGAAGATTATTCAAGGCCTGTTCACGCTGGAATGCGATAAAAACAGATAAAAAAAAGACTATTGATTGCTTCAATGAATTTGCTTTTTCGTGAAATCAATCTATATTCATTTCTATTATTCGAATTAAATCGAAAACCAACGGGAAATAATCCTAAGCAAAACAAGTAAAGGGAAATGCTATGAGCGATTGCAAATCAGAAATCTACGCAGACGGAATTGGCCAAATTCATTTTGCCGGCGGTATGGTCCGTTATGACTTCGTTACTCTCCAGCCTGCCGTTGACGGCAAGGGCGAACCCACTCCTGAGTACAAAGAACGCATCATTATGCCTCCTCAGGGATTTCTCAACATGTTCAATTCTATGCAGAACCTGATTGACAAGCTGGTTGACGCTGGTATCCTGACCAAAAACGATAATGCTGCGAAAAAATAAGCAACATATATTCGATTTTATTTACGACCGGGTTTCCCGGTCGTTTTTTTTTGCCTGTGATCTTCCGTATACAGAAAAACATATTTTTCCTCCGGCTTGAAAAACAAGCGGTTTCCGCTATATTCTCCTGATATACGCATTATTTATCCATAGCGACTAAATAAACTTACAGCTGGTTTACAAAAAGGAGAGTAGCAATGGCGATTAAGATCGGAATAGTTGGCGCCGGAGGCATGGCGGATTATCACATTCAAGGATTCAGGGCCGGAGGCGCGGAAGTTGTCGCGGTTGCGGATATGAGTGCTGAAAAAGGAAAGGCTTTTGCCGCAGAGCAGGGCATTCCTGCTGTTTACACAACACTTGCTGAGATGCTGTCCGGCAGTGAACTTGACGCTGTATCTATTATTACTCCGAATAAATTCCATAAACCCCTGGCTATTGAAGCGTTGAATGCTGGAGTCAATGTATTTTGTGAGAAGCCCCCGGCTCTGAGCGCGGCTGAAACTGAAGAAATGCGCCAGGCTGCAACTTCCGCCGGTAAAACTTTGATGTTCAATTTTAATAATCGCGCCAGACCTGAAGCTTATGCTATGATGAAGTATATAAGTAATGGGGATGTCGGAAAGATAAATTCCTGCCAGGCGGTTTGGATGCGTCGCACCGGGATTCCGGGTTTCGGCGGATGGTTCACGACCAAAGAACTTTCAGGCGGCGGGCCGGTTATTGACCTTCTCCATATGATAGACCTTGGGCTTTATTTTATGGGTTATCCGGAGCCGGAATATGTTTTGGCTCAGACCTTTGATGACTTCATTACCGATAAAGCATTTAAGGGGCCCTGGGGCATCCCGGACGTTGCCGACGGAGTGACCGACGTTGAGGCGGCCTGTCACGGATTTGTTAAATTTAAAGATGGTCAAGTGATGACCTTGCGCAATTCATGGGCCGAAATGACCAAGCGAGAAGAGGTCTCTGTGACATTCCAGGGGCAGAAAGCCGGCGGGATGGTACAGCGTCTATTCGGTATTGACGGTATGGACGATACCAGTATTGATGCTTGCGAACTCTATGTTCAGGAAAACGGAAACTCCGTTAATAAAGATATTATTGTCGAGCGGGATGAATCAATGGGGCGTATTCGTTCTGCCCAGAACTTTGTCCTGTCCTTGAAGGGCGAAGAAGCCCCATTGAATAATATCGATGAAGCGGTTAAACTGATGAAGATCATTGATGCGGTTTATGCTTCTGCGGAACAGGGCATTCCGATTAAGATCGAAGCTTAATCGATTATAAAAAAACGGACCGCGTCAGAGAGACCGGTCCGTTTTTAATTTATAATGGGTTTCCCCGATTATTCAAAGCTGTTGGTCATTGCCGGAGATGGTTCCGGTTTGGCGGGTATCCAGGTCGCGTCCCATGGGCTTTCCGGGTATTTTTCTGAGAAAACACTGCTCTTGGTCAAGCCGAGAGTTACAATATCGAGACAGCCGGTTAAGGCACGGCAGACAACCAGGCCGGAGCCTTCGAACATTCCGGTGAACCAGCCATACCATGGCGCTTCCACTGAGTTGTAGATCATGCAGCGCGGAACTTCAGAGCCGCAGGAAACAAGATTATTCATGCCGCGGGCAAAGCAGAAAAATGGATTGTAGTAGCCGAGGTAAGAGTTGTCGGGAGTTATTAATTCCTCATTTTTTACTTCTGTAACGGTACGTTCCTTTGCTGCCTTAGGAGCAACCGCCGGTTTTGCTTTTTTTGCAGCAGCGTCGGCAGGCATTGTGGATAGGCAAAAAATGGCGCTGAAAATAATCGCAAAGTTTCTGATTCTCATATCCTGTTCCTTTTTTTCAGTGAGTTGAAATATTTCAATAAAATAGTGCCGACAAAAGAAAAATCAAGAAAAAAAACAGGTCTTTAGCCAATTTCCATTTTGCTTGTTTTATCTTTTAGCTTCTGTGGATTACGAATGGAGGAATGTTTTCAGGATCCAACTCTACTCGTTTGAAATGGCGTTGGCTCATATTCCAAGTATCCAACAGGCCGTCCTCTATAACAAACTTCTCCCATCGCCGGAAATCCAAATTCAGGTCATTTAATATGCCATCAAGCTTATCTCTTAGCTTCCTGGATAGCTTCGGGTCGGTGTTAGCCAGATTATTGAGCTGCTCCGGGTCATTGTGGTTGTCATAAATGATGTAGTCTGAAAAATCTGAATGAATGGCGTAAACGTAGTCTTTATCGTAGAAGCCTATCCACTCCCTGCCGCCTCGGGATTCCGCCTGATGGCAGGGAATAAGTTCATAAATCAGAGTGTAGTCAGGGCCTTTGGCCTTTTCATCAATAAACAGACGATGAAGGTCCTGCCCATCTGTTTTTGTTCCGAACTCAAGCCCCATCAACCCCATTAAAGAGACCGGCAAATCAGTTAAACTTATAAGTTCATCCGATTCCACCGATACTGTTTTTCCGGCCCAGCGAACCATTAATGGAACCTTTATTGATTCGTTGTATGGGAGTTGCTTTTTATTCATGGTCTGTGATCCCAGCATATCACCGTGATCTGAGGTGTAAACAATGATCGTATTTTCGAGCTGACCTGACTCTTCCAGAGAATTGAGCAGACGCTTGAATTGATCGTCAAGCAGGGTAATAAAAGCATAGTATCCCTGCAGCCATTGGCGCAGTTCGTCTTCTTCTATCCATTTATCCAGAGTCAGTATTGAACGGCCGTCCTCAGGTACATTCGGAGGTAATTCCAGCTTTTCGGGGTCATAGAGGTCAAGGTACTTCTGCGGGACTGCGTCGAAAGGCGCATGAGGGGGGCCCCAGGATAATGTCAGGGCCCATGGTTTATCATTCTCTTTACCGCGTTTTATAAAATCGATTGCCAGGTCAGTTTGGCCTTCGCTTTCGAATTTATCAAATTCATGACGGATATTATCCTCATCGAAGTAGTAGCCTTGATCATAAGTATGGTTGCAGTTGGCTACTTTCCATTCCGTAAAGCCGAGGCGTTCGTTTTCCGGGATGAATTTGTCCCGGGGGATTCCGCCCAGATGCCATTTCCCGATGTAACCGGTATGGTAGCCGTTTTCATTCATCACATCAGCTATGCTCCGGGTAGTGGTGTCAATTGGCAGGTCATTAGTGATCGCTCGATGCTTCCAGGAATAAAGGCCGGTTAATATGGAGCCTCGAATCGGAACACATACCGGACAGTTTGATATACAGGACGTGAAGTTTGCGGCACTGTCGGCAAAAGCATCAAAGTTGGGGCTGATTATCTCATTTGTATAACGCCCAAGACTGCGCAACCGGTGCTGATCAGAAAAAATAAAAAGTAAGTTCGGTTTATCCATATCTTATTACCTCTAACCTGTTAAAAAAAACACCCCGGTTTTGAGCCGGGGGTGTTATAAGTCGAATGTTGTGGGAAACTACTCTTTTAAGAGTTCTGCAATGGCGAACTCCAGCTCCTCAGCCGTAAACGGCTTCGGCAGGATTTTCTGTGCACCCATCAGGCTGGCTGCCTTCAACAGATCATAAAGGTTGATAAGACCGCCGCCGGAGATGGCGATAATCTTAGCATCAGGATCGTGCATTCTGACTTCGCGGATGGTTGCGAGTCCTTCTTTTTCCGGCATAATGATGTCGGTAATAAAAACGTCGAATTCGCCTTCTTTGTATGTATCAACAGCGACTTGACCGTCATTAACCATGGTGACTTCATATTTGTCCGGACCAAGCATGTCGCAAATCAGGTCGCACATCAACTCTTCGTCGTCGGCAACTAGAACCCGAATTTTTTCTGCTTCACTCATAAGTTAGCCCCTATATTTTTAGAAATGCATTATTTACATATATTCATGCCAAGTAATTAACCATGTATTATACTATTTTTCAAATCGAAATACAAAAAAATTTCAAACAACTATATTGCGGGAGTGCAATTTACAGATTTTCTATGATTTTTCAGACAGTTGTGTTACCAGACAGGTATCACAGAGACTATTTATTATGCTTTAAAGTTAAGGTACTTGAATTTTTCTCTTTTATATGAAATATTACACTTATTATTATAATCATATAAAACAAGGATTTTTTAATGCTGCAATACATTATTCGCAGAATTATTTACTCGGTACTAATCATATTCGGCGTAATGATTCTTACTTTTCTGCTTTTTAATGCAGCAGCAGGGGATCCGGCCGCGGCACTGCTCGGGAAAAATCCTTCTCCACGGGAAATTGAGGACCTCAGGCAGGAGCTGGGGCGGGACAAGCCTCTTTTCTTCGGCAGATACCGCCGGACTGAAACTTTCAGGTCAGTTGATTTTCAGGATCAGCGCATACCCAGAGGGATTTCCGTTAAAGGTCAACATTTCTTCCATGAAACGGCTATTTCCATCAATCGCGGCAGGTTGCTGTTTAAACGGAACTTTGACATAAAAGAGCCGGTTGTTTGTGAGGTGACTTTTAACGGTTCGTTTAAATATCAGGGGCGTTTTCATCGTTCCAGGGATGGTTATTACGATACTATATCATTTGATGTGCCGCCGGACGTTGAAACTCTGGTTTTCAGTGCGCCTCAGGGCGGAGCTTATATTAAAAAGGTTGATTTTTTCAGGGAGCAGGACTCCTTGTTCGATTCACAATTTGTCGTGGCCCTGAATGAATTGATATCATTTTCTTCCACTTTCCCCTACGTAAGTTTTTTTAATTTCGGGAAAACATTACTTACCAGGGAACCTGTAAAACGTATTCTCTGGCGCGGACTGATTCCCTCTCTCAGCCTGATGCTGCCGATCTTTATTGGCGAAGTAGTCTTGGGAATAATTCTGGCTCTATTCGCCGCCGCCTGGAAAAACAGTACTGTTGACCGCATGATCGTGCTCATTGCGGTAATCGGCATGAGTATCAGTTATCTGGTTTTTATTATTGCCGGACAATGGTTTATAGGATACTATTGGAATCTCTTTCCGGTATGGGGATGGGGCGGAGTTCAGTTTTTGATTTTGCCTGTATGTATCGGCATCCTGAGTTCGCTGGGTGCAAACGTGAGGTTTTACCGCACTGTTTTCGTGAATGAACTGCGCAGTGAATATTTGCGGACCGCTGTCGCTAAAGGATGCTCCCCTTTCAAGATTTATGCAAAGCACCTCCTGCGGAATTCCGCAGTTGCTGTCCTGACCCGGGCCGGCGCCAGTTTGCCGTTCTTATTTACCGGTAGTTTGCTGCTGGAAACTTTTTTCGGGATTCCGGGGCTGGGTTATACTGGTGTGGAAGCGCTGAATAATTCCGATTTACAATTGCTCAAGGCCCTGGTTATTTTCAGTGCGCTGCTTTTTGTTACCGTAAACTTGCTAGTGGATATTGCGTATGTCTGGGCTGACCCGCGTATCAGGCTGGTCAAGGACAGTAAATAAGTTTTTCTGATCACTATTTTAAGGAGTGAAGTTGGAAAATGAAGTTTAAATTAATATTAATGACAATCTTTTTAATTCAGGGTTTGACTATGGCTAAAGAAATAGGTGTTTACATTGGGACGTATACCCGGAAAAGCCCGGCTGACGGAATTTATTATGCGAAACTGGATTTGGATTCAGGAAAACTTAAGGATTTAAAACTCGCGGCCCGAACCCCTAACCCGAGTTTTCTGGTTATTCATCCTAACGGTAAATATCTCTATGCAGTCGGCGAGATGAAAGATGGTTTCATCCGTTCGTTTTCGATTGATCCGAAAACCGGTAAACTTAAGAAGATCAACCAGCAGTCATCCGGCGGCAAAGGCCCCTGCCATCTTTCCATGGACAAAGAGGGGAAATATCTTTTCGCGGCAAATTACAGCAGCGGCAGCGCCGCGGTTTTTCCAGTTAACCAGGACGGGTCTCTAAAACCGGCATCGAGTATTGTACAGCATAATGGCTGCAGCGTCACAAAGCGTCAGAAAGGGCCTCACGCGCATAGCATCAATTTAAGCAATGATGGCCGTTTTATATATGTCGCCGATTTAGGTATGGATAAAATTATGACCTATAAATTCGATTCCAATACAGGCTGTCTGTCTTCAGCAACCCCTTCGTACACCACAACGAAACCGGGAGCGGGTCCAAGGCATTTGGCTTTTCTGAATGACAAGGTTTTTGTTATAAATGAACTTGACAGTACTATATCAACATTTAAACGCAATCCTGGGAATGGGGCTCTTATTCCGGTTGCGTCTGTTTCGACCCTGCCGGAAGGTTTTGAAGGGAAAAGCACTTGTGCTGAAATCGCGGTGGGGCCTCGCGGAAAATATCTCTATGGCTCGAATCGCGGGCATGATTCAATAGTCGTTTTCCGCATTAATCCCGACGGCACATTGAAATGCAGCGGTTATCTGGACAAGGGGATTGATGTTCCGCGGCATTTCAATATTGATCCTTCCGGCAATTTTTGTGTGGTCGGGAATCAGAAATCAGGTTCAGTCAAAGTTTTTAAGATAAATGTAAAGACCGGAATCCCCGGTCCTGAGATTTCATCTGTTGAAGTTGGAAAACCGATCTGTATTAAGCTTTATGATGTTGATTGACGGTTTATTTGAACTCAATATGGCGTTTGACGGATAAATGACGGATACAGGTTCCAAGATGCTGAACCCTTCTGAATAATAGAGTATGGAGTTGATTATGTCTGGCTGGGAAACATACAACCATCGATGTTCACGTTACATTCGCGGAGAGATGTATAATCTTGAAAAACAGTATTTTGTCGGAGTACAGGGGCATAGTGAGCACCACACTAAAAAGCATAATGCCTACCTTGAGCGCTTTACCATGACCCTGGTGCTTGACGGATGCGGTTATTATCGGGACGCGACCGGTTGCGAGACAGAGATATTTCCGGGCTTGATTTTGCTGCGCCCTTTTGGTATATATTTTTCGGTTCAACGTGATCAGGTGGATTATCGCTACCGCGAGTTTGTCATAAACCTGCCTGAAGCTTTTTTCTATGGACTGGTTGAAGCCGGAGTTCTGTCTACTAAAACTGTCGCGGCTTCTCTGGTGCTTAGCGACTCGCTGCTTGAGCGGGCGGATCTTCTGGTTAAAGCTCTTGAGGATGTTGCGGAATATAATTTTGCTCCATATTTGTCTGAGGTCACCCGTTTTATTGATCATATCAATCAGCTTATAAAAGGAAGCGGGGATGATCAGGGCAAGAGGTTACTGCTCAAAGCCTGCAAAATGCTTGAGAGTAACCCTGAGCAAATCCTGAGTATGGATGATGTCGCTTCCGATCTGGGCATTAGTGCCAGAAGTTTACGCAATATTTTTCACGCCGGCATGGGGATGAGTCCAAAGGATTACCGGTTGCGGTATAAATTTGAATATGCCGGTCAGCTTTTGATTTATACCTCAGCCTCTATCAAGGAGATAGCATTTAAAACCGGTTATGCAAATGCTCAAGGCTTTTGTCGGCAGTTCCGTCGGATTATGAGTTGTTCCCCCGGCCAGTATCGTAAGAAATACGAGAATACGGCAAAAGCTTAATATTTCCGAAAATGATTATAAACTTTCCAATTAGGGTTATTCTTGCCAAACCCCTGTCGTTGCCCGTCCTTGGCATGCCGTGTAAAATATTAATCAGAAACCTTAAATAAATATGATTAATATGTCACGAAAGGAGCTGAATATGAAGAAAAAGTTCACCCTCATTGAATTGCTGGTTGTGATCGCGATTATTGCAATTCTCGCTTCAATGCTGTTGCCGGCGTTGAATCAGGCGCGCATGAAGGCCAAGACGATTGCCTGTACTAACAACTTGAAACAGATCGGGCTGTCAAGTATTATGTATGCCGGAGAAAATCAGGGCGCTATTCCGATTGGCTGGCATAGAGTGAATGGCCAGAACAGCGGTTGGTACCAGTATATATACACATACAGTGGAACTACGGACTTTTTCAAATGTCCTGCAGCCATGGCTGGAGACACAAGGGTAATCGCATATAGAGAGCCGGGGTCCGGTGATACTTCATATAAAGCCCCATTGGATTATACCTCGATATGTGAATCTCTGGTTGGTAAACGCCCTGGCGCGTACGTCAACGTTACTTCAGGTTCGGATCAAGCCAGATTTATGATTCCCAGAAAATTAAAAAAGCCCACGACCAGGCTGATGACAACCTGTTTTCCTTTTCAGGACAGGATTTGTATTCCCGGGCATACCTCATCATCGCATCGTGATGTGATCGAAGCTGTCGTGCAGGCTCCAAGCCGTTTCCCCAGGCATGGCAACTGGCTGCCATATGTTGCTGTTGACGGTCATACCGATAAAGTCAGGCTCACTAGTTCTGAATTGACATCCAACGATTCACAGCTGCTGTGGATAACCTATTAAATTCAGTGCATCCCGCGGGATGACACAAGGCTCACAGTGTGAGCCCGAGAGCTTAGGAACCGAAGGGGAGCAGCGAGCGAAAGTCTCCCGGCGTTTGAGGGTGGACACGTTGGAAACGTGGAAAGTTAGAGCATCTGCAGGATCACGAGTCAGTCATATTAGCTTGAGCTAGGTTTTTAGAAAAACCGAACAAGCCTTTTCTGAAACAGAACTAGTTTTGTGCATAAAAACAGAGAAAAACGAACAGAATTAGCATCCAATGGGATGATAGAGTACTAAATTAAAGAATTTTTAAATACAGGTTTTACTATTATGCGAAATATTACAGCGGGGATTCTTATTGCTTTTTCATGCGCCGTTATGGCGGGAAATAAAGGGAAAGTTGCCACTTGTGAGGCGGAAAAATCGATAAATGCGGCAGACTCAGCCGCTATCATTTCCGGGAAAGACTACTCAGGCGGCAAAGCAGTTTCCTTGAAGAAGGGGAAGAAGTTGAAACCTGTAGAGATGCGCAACCCTCATAAACCTGCCTTAATTTTCAAATATCAACTGCCTAAAGGCGGCGATTATCAACTGGTCATCAAAGGTTATTCTCCAAATGAAGGCACTGACTCTTTTTATTACTCGCTCAATGGAGGCAGACTTTTTTTTGCCGCCACCAGGCCGGGCAGGAAGTTTGTCAAAAAGTATCGTCAAAGACTTTCCGGCGGCAAAAACTCTCTTGAAATATATTCCCGTGAAAATGGCTGCATTATTGACTGCTTGAATGTATATGTGGCTCCGCATAGGCGTTCCAAAGGAAAACTCAAAATGCCGGATTGGCCGGCTCCTCCAATCACTCCTCCGGCAACCAGACCCCGGGTTCTGCTTAATCCTGATTTTATAAAAGTATTACAGCTAAGAATTGCAGCCAGGCCTGAATACAAAACCGCTCTGGAGCGGATAGAAGAAGCCGCAAAGAAGAAAAATGCCGGAAAACTGGGAAGTAAAAAGATGTTTGCTTCTGCCGCAGCAAAAGAGATTCGCTGTCAGGCTTTCTTATACGCGGTCAAGGGGGCTAAGGCTGAAGGCGAACTGGCGGTGAAAAATCTGTTGACCATGCTGAAAACCGTGAAGTTTGAAAAACGTCAGGATGTTTGCCGCAGTTACGGTGAACTCATGTATACTGCCGCTTGTGTCTATGACTGGTGCTACCCTTTGTTATCGGGCGCTGACAGAAAAACAGTGGTGGCGGGGATAATGAAGTGGGCTCCTAAAATGGAGATAGGCTGGCCTCCGGTCAGGCAGAGTGATATCACCAGTCACGCCGGGGAAGCGCAATTGCTGCGTGACTTGCTTAGTGCCGGGATAGCGGTTTATGACTCAGACCCGAAGATATATGACTATTCAGCCCGCAGATTTTTTGCCGGCATGGTTCCGGCCCGGGAGTTTTTCTTCAAATCCCATCGGCATCATCAAGGGGATTCTTATGGAACATACCGCTTTAGTTGGGCGGTTTGGGCCGCGGTTATTTTTGAGCGGATGAGTGGGAAACTTGTTTTTTCAGAAAATATGGGCAAGGTTCCTTATTTCTTTATTTACGCCAGACTTCCAGACGGACAGACATTGCGTGACGGAGACACCACCAAGACCGGAAACATGTGGGTTGCCCCCCTGAGGCACATGGCGATTGCCGGACTTTACAAAGATCCTTATGTTAAGCAGGTGTCGATCTTTGAAGGCGCGAATGATTTCGCCAGAACCGCACCGTTGAAATTTATGCTCTTCAACAACCCGGATGTAAAGCCGCGTCTGCACTCCGAGTTGCCTCTGACTAAATATTTCCCGGAGCCTCTCGGCTCAATTATCGCCAGAACCGGCTGGCAAACCGGGCCGGACAGTTCTGCTGCGATCGTCGAGATGAAAGGTGCCGGATATCAGTTTACCAACCATCAGCATCTGGATGCCGGGGCTTTCCAGATATACTACAAAGGTTATCTGGCAACCGACGCCGGAGCTTACAGTGGTCTTAAATACGGAACTCCATTTGATTGGAGTTATAATAAACGGACCATCGCCCATAACGCCATGCTGGCTTATGATCCTGTAGAGACCTTTGCCAGGGGAGATAATGACGGCGGTCAACGGCAACCTAATAATCTAAGAGAGCCTAAGACATTGGAGGCCCTGTTGAAAAAAGGTTATCGTAACGGGAGCATTCTGACTCATGACTTTGGTCCGGATAAGATTAGGCCGTTCTACAGCTATCTGGATGTGGATTTGAAACTCGCTTACAAAAAAGATAAACTTACTGGGTATACCAGAACTTTTTGTTTCCTGAATTTCGGGAATCCTGACAGGGCTGGTGCCTTGATCGTTCTGGATCGTATGTCATGTGCAAAACCGGAAACCAGAAAGATATGGCTTTTACAGTCTCTTTTCAAACCAGAAGTCAATGCTGATACCATAACCGTTACGAGAACTGACGGTTCCAATTCCGGTAAACTGGTGGATAATATTCTGCTGCCGGAAAAGAATAATATTAAATTCGAAGTAATTGGCGGCCCGGGCAAAGAGAACTATGTTTTCGGCCGTAATTACCCGATTCCGCGGCACAGCGATTTGAGCAATGGCTGGCGCACCCAGATTAGTCCGGTTAAAGCAGCAAAAACAGATACCTTCCTGAATGTGCTGCAGATTATGGATGCAAAACTCAAACCATTGAAGGTTGAAAAGATTTCAACTGCCGACCTGCTTGGAGTTATCATCAATGACCGGATTGTTACATTCCCGGCTATAAGTACACTCTCAAAAAGTTTTGAGCTGAAATTGCCAAATAGCGGGAAAATGGCCCAAGTCCTGTTAACCGGCCTGAAATCCGGAAAATGGAATATTGGCAATCGTTTTACGGTGAATGTAAAGGCTGAAGCCGGAACCGCTTTCTTTGTTGTGAAAGCGGACGGTTCAACCTTGAGAATTAAACTTGATCCAAAGTCAAAATTACCGGTGAAAGCTTTTGATATTGCGCCTCCGGCAGAAAAGGAGCTTGGCCCCCGCTTGATCGTCAATCACAAGCGCTATCCAATAAGCTCGATGTTCAAACAGAAAAAATGCGTTTGGGTGCCGGCGATGACTGCTTTCAAGGCCGCTGGTGCTGAGGTCCAGTTTAATAAAGGCGTCCTCAATGTTAAATATAAAGGGCGCAAGTTGAGAATTAAACAGGACACTCACCGCTTGTTTATTAATGGCGTCAAACATTATCTCAGAATGCCGGCCCCGCTCGTGAAGGGCGAACTTTATTTGCCGGTTTCCAATATCGCCTCTTTCCTGATGCTGAAGCCGGTTGTATTCTTCGAAGCAAAGTGTATTCTGCTGCAAAACTTTCCTCCTGAACGCAGCACCTACCCATGGTATGAAAAGATCAAGACTAACTGCCCTAACAGTGCACATCCGGTTGAGAACGCCTGCGATGGTGATTTGTTGACTTATTGGGCGGGGCGGGGTAAAAACTGTTTTGTTTCTTTTGATCTTGGCAGGATTATGGATATAGGGGGCATACGGATTGCATGGTACAAGGGAACCGACCGGAAAGCCATTTTTTCAGTCGAGGTTTCTGATGATGGGAAAAAGTGGAGTCCTGTATACAAGGGAATGGCTTCAGGCAAGACCGATAAATTTGAATCATACAAGTTCAAACCCTGCAAGGCGCGTTACGTAAAAATCGTCGGACAGGGTAATACTACCAACGACTTCAACTCAATTCTTGAAGCGGCGGTAATCCTCCGAAAATAACATTCAGAAAACTGCATGGTTGCCATTTATGATTATAATATAGCCGTAAATGGTAATGTTTCTCCTTGCATGATGGTTGCGGACAGATTATAATGATAATAGAAAGTTATTAATGATGTTCAATAAATCATCAAACAAGGAGTTAGTTATGTCAAAGAGGATTTTCACACTGATTGAATTGCTCGTAGTGATCGCGATCATTGCAATTCTGGCCAGCATGATGTTGCCGGCTCTGCAAAACGCCCGGGAGTCAGCCCGAAAGATTGCCTGTTTGAGTAACATAAAGCAGCTTGGGACAGTTTTTCAGCTCTATCAGGAGGATAACCAAGGCTTTTATATCCCTCATATGAGCCTGAATTACGATGGTTCCGATACTGCCTGGTGGCCCGGACTGCTGATGACGAATGGTTATGCCAAAGGTGCGAAATTCCTGTTCTGCCCGAAAAACGCCACAAATGACATGCATGGCAACCTGACTCATAAGGCCGGTTTGAATCTTGATAAGCCGACCTGGAGCGACTGGCGCTATATTGACTTCGGGTATAACCGCAATCATATCGGTTCAAGCAAAAGGTACGGGGTAAATTCCGGTTCGGTTGGTTGCTTGATGTATGGTTCTCCCGCCAAAAATACTATGATCAAGAAACCTTCAAAAACAATTGTTGCTGCTGATACTATGCACGGCGTAAACACCAAACGCGGCTGGTTCCAGATGAACGATGTATTGCCAGGTTCAGGTGCCGTCAATTCAATTGGTCCGGTCGCAACCCGTCACCTGGGATATGCTAATGTATTATGGGCGGATTCTCACGCCTCCAGTGAAAAAGGTACCGGTAACATGTCGCCTGGCGATGAACTGGCTAATATGCCTAATCCTTACCTGGTTCAGCCGTTCAATAAGATCTCTTCGAACAGCATTTACGATTTTTGGGATCGTTATTGATAATTACTTGGGCCGTTTCGTTTATTCCAGTTTGAACTGATAAGTGGAACGGTCGATTTGTATCCGGATAACCGAAACTCTCATGTTTTTAAGGGAAAAGTAGCCAATGAAGAAGATTTTTCTGATGCTTTCGATGTTTACTGCAGCCAATGTTTTTGCGGCATCAGGCTTTGCCGCGACTTACGAGAAGAATATAGCCACCCCGTCCCGGCAAATCCCCGCTGAAGGGGTAATTTTCTTTGACGGTTTTGAATCAGGCGGTTTCAGGTTTGTGGTCGGAGAATACTCCGGACCTAAAAAAGATCCGCTCTGGGCTCAGGCTCAATTCCAGGGAGATTATGCGGCCAAATTTGTCGACAGTCCGGTTCGTTCAGGGAAAAAAGCAATGCGTTTTGAATGGCGCAAAGCAAATCTTTCCAAAAGCAATACCAGCAAAAAAGCAATGATTCATTACGGAAAGGATCCGAAGGTCGAAGGTTCAGAAAGGTGGTACGGATTCAGTTTCTTCCTGCCGAAAAAAGATTTTCCGCTGGAGCCCAAATACAATGTGGTGCTTTTCCAGATGCATGCCACGCCGGATAAGCGGCTCAAGGAACGCTACCGCATCCCAATGTATGCCTTGACTTTGCGGAAAGGTTATCTCGCAAGTCACTTGAGCTATGATCTGGATAAATTATCACCCCACAATAAGAATATTAAGGCCAACGAAACCCTGATCAAAATATGTCCGTTGCCCAGTCTTTGGGACAAATGGACTGACTTTGTTGTTCATGCCAAATTGAGTTTAAAGAAGAAAGGTCTCCTTCAGGTCTGGATGAATGGTAAACTGGTCATTGACTTGAAAAACATTAACTTCGGCTATAATGATGATATCGGTTCTTATCCTTCCTGGGGCATCTACTCTTACAACGGCAAAGATAAACGGGTCATGTTTGTAGATGAGGTGTGTATTGGTAACGAGAAGGCAAATTACTACAGTGTCGCTCCGGGAAAGTCTGATAAAACCCAAAAAAAAATGCAGGTTGGTATAAAGAAATAAAATCCGGAAAATCCGGGGAATACTTTTAAAAGGACTGTTTATTATGAAAAAGGTTGTCTTTTTAGTTGGGGTCGCTGTGGGAGCAGGATTACAGGCCGCTCCGGTAAAAATTGGCCCGGAAAGTGTTTTGCCGGTCAATTCCGAGATAGAATATTCGCAATTCTTGAACTTTCGACCAGGGAACGGTAAGGTCTGTAAGGTAAATCCGCCCCGTTTTGCCTGGGGTTATTCTCCAAGTGTGGTATCCAACCTTGCTGAGCATGGTAGATATTTTCCGACAAAGTTTACCTTTCAGCTGTCAACGGACGGTAAATTCAGTCGGCCGGAAATAGAGCGCAAAAGTCTCCAACTGAATTTTCTGGCTTCATTGCCGAAACTGGATAGTTCAAAAAAATGGTATTGGCGCATAGGCTATGATATTAAAGGTCAAAAAAAGCGTATCTGGAGTGCTGTAAGAAGTTTTTCCATTGCTCCTGATGCGATTGAGTGGGATCGTTCCAATTTTAAGGACCTTGTTGAAATATGTCAAAAAAAAGGGCATCCGCGAATGCCTTTTACCGCTGCCGAATGGAAACAGGCCGCAGCTTTGAAAGACTCCAGTCCGGCTTTGAAAAAACTTTATCTGGAATTCAAGACAAAAGCAGATAAGATAATCTCCGAGCCATGGTGGAATAATTTTCCGGCCAGCGATAAACTGGTGATCAAAGGTGATAATAAATCCCGTAAAGTATCCTGTGCGTACTATGGTAAACTGGTTGATGATACTTTGAAGGTCGCTTTCATGTACAAGCTTACCGGAGACAAAAAGTATGCCGGATGCCGTAAAAATATGCTGACGGCTGCTTCATGGCCGCCGCGTGGTTTTTCATCCCCGGAGGGATTAAACTGTGGTCGCAATGTAAAGGACGGCACTGGAGTCGCAGCTTGCCTGGCCCGGTATTTTGACTGGTTTTATCATGATTTGACGCCATCGGAACGGACAACTTTGTTGAAGTCTATTCAATTCCGGGTAAATCATGTGTTGAATCGTTTTTCTGTGAAGATACAAAATTCTTCACCCGGAACTATGACTATTTCAGGCTGCTTGCAGAGCCATCCAAACCAGGCTTTTTTCTGGACTATCCCGGCAGCTTTTGCTACAGCTGAGCATCTGCCGGAATCAGTATCCATGGCTAACACCGCATTGGAATATATTGCCGCGGTAGGTTGTTCTGTCGCACCGGAAGACGGATCATGGAATATGGGCTTTCTATACGATCACGCCAAGGCCGTAACCTTTATCCAGGCATCGGCATTTGTTGACATGATGCTGCCGGAAATGCAATTGCGGAAAAGTCCGTTTTTTGCCAATACGGGAGAAATGCTGACCCGGATCGTTCCGTTGGGACTGAAGTATACCTGCACCGGGAACTGGGGCAGGGTGTGTGATTTTTTGACTGCACGTTACAATTACAAACTGATGCCGATCTTTGCTTATATGGGACAACGCGGCAGCTTCCTGAAAAATCAGGAAGAGTCGCTGAAACTGCCGACAAACAAACGCAATAAGCGCGAATATGCCAGGTTTTCACTGCAGTATGCCATTCGCTCAAAATGGGAGATGAATTCATCCCGTCCGAAAATAGAGCTCGAAAAGCAATATGTAAAAGCTTTTAAGACCGGTGGCTGGGTAATGGCCGGAAACCGTGCTCCGTCAGATTATTCCAACTGGTCCGATTCTGTGGGGATCGTCTGGTTTGCCAGGCCTATGGGGCCGATGGGACACTGCTTTAATAATGACGGCGGTTTTGATCTGTATGCCTATGGTCAGAGTATCGCCACGGGCGGCGGCAAGACGACCAATCATGACGCGTACGCAAAAAGCACGATCAGCAGTAACTGCGTGGCAATTGATGGGAAGGGACAGGAACGAAACCTGTTACAGCCCACCGCTCCATGGAATGCACGTCTTATAGCCTGGAAAGAAACTCCTGATGCGGTTTACTTTGCCGGTGATTTGACCAATGCCTATACTCAGAATCCTGAGCTTGATTACGTTAAAAAAGCAGTCCGGCACGCGGCCTTCGTCAGGAAGAAGTATTTTGTCTTTTATGATACGCTCGAGTCCGGAAAAAACGGAGGTTCACTCTTCTCCTGGCTTTATCATATTTTACAGGATGTCCCGGTTAAAAAGCTTCCGGACGGTTTTTCCTACAAGGTCGGCAATACCAATGTCAGGGTCTATTTGCGGGGTGGGGATACCAAGTCTTCCAACCTCAGGAAGGCCGATGGCTTCCGCAACCCGATAACCGGCTACGATTATCTCAAGGCGAACATCAAGGGGGCTCAGAAGCGTCATTTGCTGCAACACAAGACCGCGGCTGAGTTGCGCGACTATATTGCAGTTGGAACGACCGCCAACAATATCTGGGTTACGACCGCGAATAAAGTTAATAAACAGAGTTTTCTGGCGTTGATTATTCCATGGAAGGATGGCATGCAGCCTCCGGTCGTGACTAAACTTGGCGACAGGTCATGCAAAGTAAATTTCGCCGGTAAAACCGATATCATCTCCTTTGCACCAAATACTCCTGATGCTACGTTAAGTATAGATGCTGATGCTATTGTCGCTGAATCCCAAAAACTGGAAACGGATTTTCTTAATTCCCCGGTCAGCGTCTGGAACTGGAACCGTAAAAACGGTATAGTAAAAACCGTCCGCCCGAGGCGCGGCCGAAAACAGCGCAAAAAGCGTTAAATAAGGTTTTTTCCGTTTTTGATTATAAAAATAGTATAACTGGTTATATTTTTGCTTGATCAGTCATTGTCAAATGTCCCTGATGCTTATAATATAAGTAATGACTGACATAAATTAATATAATTAAAGGAAAAAATATATGAATGGAATTGGTATTATAGATTATGTGGTGATCGGTGTTTATCTAGTCTCAATGGCTCTGGTCGGGGTTGTTTTTAAGCGTTTCAATCAGAATGCCGACGACTTTGTCCGCAGCGGCTGCCGTGCGACCTGGTGGCTGGTTGGAGCCAGCAGTTTTATGTCCGCGTTCAGCGCCTGGACCTTTACCGGTGCGGCTGGAGCCGCCTTTGAGGCAGGCTGGTCATTTACCATCATCTTTGCGACAAACGCTATAGGATTTTTAGTTCAGGCATTGTTCCTTGCGCCCTGGTTCAGGCAGTTGCGCGCTGTCTCGATTCCGGAGGTCGTGCGTCGCCGGTTTAACGCGCAAACGCAACAGTTTGTCGCTTATCTGGGATCATTTGTTGGTGTTTTCGGAGCGGCTATTACACTTTATGGCCTGGCAGTATTCACTGCCGCGGTATTCGGTATGAATATTAAGATTGTTATTATTGCTCTCGGAGTAGTTGTTCTTTTCTATTCCTGTACTTCCGGAAACTGGGCGGTTATGGCTACCGACTTTATCCAGGCGATTATTCTTTTCCCATTAACGTTGTTGATTGCGATTCTGGCGCTTATCGAAATTGGCGGTGTAAGCGGATTGCTGCATGAAATCGAGGCCCAGGGGCTGACTGAGCAGTATAAACTTTTTAATACCGGTGAATTTAATGAGCGGGTAATCGATTTTTCGTTGATGTGGGGTGTTGGTTTGATGATCTTTAAATGCTGCGGTTATATGGGACTTAGCGCAGCCAGGCGATATTTTGCCGTTAAGGATGGCAAGGAAGCTAAGAAAGCGGCCTGGCTGGCTTTTTTCCTGATGCTGATAGGGACCTTTATCTGGATCATTCCGCCTATGGTGGCCAGGCTTAGGTTTGCCGATGCCGTTATGAGTGTTGGCGGTTCAAAACCTGCGGAGACGGCATACGCGATCATCAGCATGAAGCTGCTTCCGCAGGGAATGCTGGGATTAATGGTAGTTGCCATGTTTGCCGCGACCATGAGCTCTATGGATACCGGCTTGAACACAAATGCCGCCGTATTCATTAATGACATTTATCCGGCCCTATGCAGGTTATTCAAGAAAAAAGCGGTAGAAGGACGCAGGCTGTTGTTTTTGGCTCAGGCCTGGACTCTGGTTCTCGGGGCGGTTATCATCGCTATTGCTATTAACTTCTCACAGCTCAAAGGAGTCGGGGTTTTCAGGTTGATGCAGGAGATTGGGGCGATCTTCGGTTCTGTTGTCGGCGTGCCGATGCTGCTTGGACTGTTTATTCGAAAGACTCCTCCCTGGTCGGCAATGGTGGCTATTCTTATTGCCGCGATACCTTCGGCTATCGGATATATGAGCGGAAGTGAGTTTTTTAAAGGTATTCCACTGTTGGAACATCCATGGAAGATCTACGCCAGAATATTCCTGAACGCCGGAGTCGGCGGTGGGGTATTCGTTTTGACTTCACTATTTTACAAATATTCTCCCAAGGAATATATGGAGCATTTAAAGGCATTTTTTACCTGTATGCGTACCCCGGTAGACTTTGAAAAAGAGGTAGGCGGCGCAGTGGACTTGAGCCAGTTACTGATTGTTGGCGCTTTTACAACGGTTACCGGAGCATTGATCTGTCTGCTGGTCTTTCTCCCGAACGGCTGGGGATTTAACGGTCGCGGTGGAATTCTATTTGTCGGCGGCATGATTGCCGCGGTCGGAGCTTTACTTTATGTTGTTGGTCGCCGCAGTGTTAAAGAGATGCGCAGATTACAACGACAAGTTTCTGAACAGGAGGTTTCAGATGATAATGAATAAGCAGGATCGTCCTGTCATAACCTTGGCCGCTGATCCGTCGCATTTTGCCTTTTCCGAGCTGATGAGCGCGGAGGCTGAAGCTTCACTTGAAAAGTATGGTTGGACTTTACGAATACCACCTGCAGACAGCGGAAAAGAAGGTATAGCCGGATTCATGAAGAATTCTGACGCAATAATCACAACCTGGGGCGCGCCAAAAATTGACCAGGCGATTCTGGATGCCAATCCGGATTTGAAAATAGTCGGCCATGCGGCCGGTTCAGTTGCCGATTTTGTTTCCCAGGAACTTTATGATGCGGGGATCAAGGTGACAACCGCCAACGATTTGATGGCTTTAGCCGTGGCGGAGTGGTGTCTGGCTATGACCATGAACGGCTTGCGCCGCTTCCCGGAATACTCTTCGATTAATGGGAAAACTGAATTACGTTGGGATAAGAACGGCTTGCCCCGGTCGGTTAGAGGCGCTAAAATTGGTATTTGGGGTTATGGCGCGATTGCCTCACGTTTTGTCAAAATTCTGAAGCCGCTCGAACCGGGAAACATCCTTGTCAGCAGCAGCTATCTTACAGAAGAACGTGCCGCGATTGACGGGGTAACCAAGGTTAGCTTTAATGAAATGTTTGCCGAATCAGATGTTGTGCTTTTGTTGACCTCCCTCAAACAAAGTACTATCGGCAGAGTCGGAGCTGAGCAGCTTTCCCTTATGCGGGACAATTCGGTCCTGATTAATTGCGGACGGGGAAAACTGACAGATGAACAGGCGCTGTACGATGAATTACGCAAAGGCCGTATCTCCGCGATGCTTGATGTCTACCATAAAGAGCCGCTGCCTGAAGATTCACCTTTACGATCCATGTCGAATGTCTTTTTGACCCCGCACAATGCCGGTCGTCCGAGCCGTGGCGGTTATGTCAGTTTGATTCTCGATGAGTTTGACCGCTTTTTCAACGGCCAACCGCTGCTTCATGAAGTGAGTCGGGAACGCGCTCTGACCATGACCTCTAAGCTCTGATCAACCGTCCTGCATCGGATACTGAAAGGGAGGGCGTTCCAGCCTGAATGAACAAGGGTCTTCGTCGCTATAAAAAACTTTCATCAAAAACAGCCCGCATCCCGGAGCTGTTTGAGCAGCGACATCGCGGTTTTTAGCTTCAAGTATCGTCTTCATTTCTGAGGGATGGATTTTGTTGAAACCAATTCTCTCAAGTGTCCCGATAATACTGCGGATCATCTTGTATAAAAATCCGTTGCCGATAAAAGTAATACAAAGGTACTGGCCGAACTCCTGAATATCCACCCTGTAAATTGTCCTTACATTGCTTTGAACTTTTGTTCCGGCGCAGGCAAATGAGCTAAAGTCGTGAGTGCCCTCAATGTATTTGACGGCTTCGGCAATTTTTTCAATATTGATACTATTCTGGATTTTCCAGCTGTGGTTAGCGGCAAACGGGCTTGCGTCGCCGCGGTTGAAAACGTAGGTGTAGGCTTTTCCTTTTGCATCGTACCTGGCGTGGAAATCTTCCGGAACTTCTTTTATTTTCCTGATCTTAATAGAATTTGGCAAACGGGCATTAAGTACCAGCTTCACTTTATCCAGTGGTATTGCCGGTTTTTCCGGAGCATCAAAGCAGGCCGCGAATCCCAGAGCGTGCACCCCGGTGTCAGTACGGCTGCTGCCGGTCAGTCTGATATGCTTGTTGTCGTATAAGTTGAAGAGAGTTTTTTCGATTGTCTCCTGAACCGTTATATTGTCGGGTTGCAGCTGCCAGCCAAAGAACTCAGTGCCGTCATAGCTTATTTCCAGGAAAATTCTTTTCTTTTTTAATGGGTCGGACATTATTACATATCACTTTCTTATATCGAATCCGGGCAAATCTCTTTATATCTGCATCTCTCGCAGCGAGTCGCGTTTACTGGGAAATCATTGATGTCAACCCGGTTTCCCGGTTTTATGCGGGACCTCATTTCCACTGCGGAGCTTTCTAACATATTCATTGTTTCAGATAAATTAATCTGCTCGTTCGATATTTCAAGCTCCGTTATATTTGATTCTGCGATTCGGAAATAAAACGTCCTTACCCGGTCCGGGGTTCCCCAGTTTTTTGCTGCCGCCGCCATCTTGTACAAACTGGCGCGTAATGCCCCGGATTCCTGATTATATTCTGTGTCGGGTTCAATCACATTTATATGTATCTCCCCATCTTTGTAAAATGTCAAAGCCTGGCCCAGCCATACTGGAAAATTGTTGAAATTGAAGTCAATCGGCCCCGGATTGTATTTTAAAGCGATTCTACTGGTATCGAGCGGCAGGTCGTTCAGCCTTGATTCTTTTATCGCTGCAAAGCTGGAACGCAGCAGCTCGCGGACCGAATCCAAGGCCCGGTCCTGTTTCATTCCATCATAATAAACCTCGAAAAGGTTTAGTGTTTTTGCGTCATTCAGCCAACTTTTATCCAACAGTTGCAGACGGCCGATTTGGAACATTTTGGCCAGAGATCTTTCAACTTTCCTGTAAAAGCTTTTTTCATCCTTTGCCGCGTTATCATTAGCAAGCAGGACTTCCAGCAACGAACAATTTATGAGTTCAAAAGTCCATGATCGTAGAAATTTCAGATTCTTCAAACGGCGAATATGCCGGAGTTCTGAAGCACTCTCCGGACTTATTCCGTGGTTGGCAGCATAGTAGTGGAAAAAATAAGCGCGCCGGCACGAATTAAATATTCGTTCGCGGCGCGCTGACCATGAGAAAGTTCCGGCATTTAAATCAGATAGCGGTCCGTATTGCATTTGCCACTGTCCTCATTTTCCGGTGCTTGATTTATCTTCCTCTTTTTTACCTTCTTTTTTCTTCTGTTGAAGCTGGTCGATTCTGGCTTTCAGTTGTTTCGACAGGGTCGGCGGCAGATTCTTCATGTAACTCTCAACCACTGATTTCTTAATTTCAGAATAAGGCGCCAATCCGGTTCTGGCTTTCGTATCCGCATTGTAACGCATGTAGGATGTCCAGATATACCGGGCCATCTTTTCCTGAGCCAGAGCCGCGTCAATATCGTTATAGAGCAGGTAGTTGATGCTGCGCAAAATAAGACCGCTGATTACATCTGTTGCCTTTTTACTGGTGGAATCACGTACATCCTCAGCCCATTCCTTCATGACAAACGGTTCAAGCTTAAGTCTGTATTTGCCGGGTTCCTCTTTGCGAAGGTCTTTATATATTTCATCAGCCTTTTTGTAACGGCCATAGTTGAACAGGGTGACAATCGCGTCTTTCATGAAATTCAGTTTCGCTGAACGGAAACTGTTCTGCTTGTCATTTTTCTCATACGCTTCCTGGAAAGTGCGCAGAACAGAGTCAACGACGTCCAGGTTGGGGACCGTCACGATGCTGGCATATTTTTCATCGTCTATAGACAACAGACGACCACTCATAAACGCATCTTTCAGGCTTTGGGTGATCATACGTTCGCAACTGATATCACGATGCGATGAGGTTGCTTCAAGGCCTTTGGTGGCCCAGTAAATGGCCTGAGCTTCCGGCAGTCGCCAGTCCAGAGTTCCATATTCCTCGTTGATCTTGACGATCAACCGCGGGTCCAGCTTGTATTTTTTTCGCAGCCATTCGGCCTGGAAATAATCTCTCAAATGATCAAGTAAGGTTGGATCATTTAAATCCTGGACAAATTTTTCCGGCAGCTTGCCGCTATCGGTATAAGTATTAAAAAAATCTTCGTAAGTATTGAATCCGGCCTCTTTCAGCGTTTTCCAGAATTTTGAATCCTTAGGATATTTTTTCAAGAAAGCGTCATAGTCTTTCGGCGCTGCGGCCAATTTGCCCCAGTCAGGATTGGAGCCGACAATTTCAGTTATCCCGATTGCCAGTTTATTTTTGTAAAAAAGGTTGGCGTCGTCGAGAACATTACCGATTTTATGCTGAAAAATCCAGCCCAGTTCTTTGTAGAGCATCGGGTCCGACGGGTTATATTCCAGCGCTTCATCACGGATCAGCTCTATCCCGCGATTGATCCAGCGCCAGCGGTCGGCAAAATCGGAACAAGTCACTGAAATGTTATATGCCATATTCCAGGCCAGATATGCCGTTGCTCCTGAAAATCTCGGTTGCAGCTTGGTTATCCAGGATGCAAGCTGGACCATCTCGAAATAGTTCCCCTGATCCTGAAGCGAGGCGGCACGTAGCCACAGTAAGTCGGCCAATAAACCGCGGAAACTGCCGAGAGCCATAGTTGTGAAAGCAACGATCGGCGGGGCGTTTTTGATCTGGCCGGTGTAGCGCAGTTCATGTTTCTTGATTAGCCCGTCAAGTTTCCCCTGCACTCCGGAGATTGCGGTCAACAGGACGATCGATATTACTACCGCGGTAGTGTATATTACCAGTCTTTTAAATTTACTCATTTTCTGATCACCAATCCCAGTTCTCGACGCCAATATAAATACATACCCAGCAGGAACAGCGGAACTCCACGCAGGATGAAATATTTGAAGAACAATAACCCGATGAAACTCCATTCAATGAGTTCTCCCCGGGACACAAAATACGTTACCTCGAAATTCTGCATCGGAATAACCGTCCAGAGCAGCAGCTTACTGACATAATAGCCAAGTATCGTCGCCACGTCTTTACCCATGCCGGAATCGACCATAAAGGAGGCGACACTGCCGAATATCAGATATGACATGACCAGGAATACCGCGGTCGGCATCGACAGTTGTGAGGCGGCGGCACAACCGAGCCCCGTCAACAATGCGATCCAGATGAATATTACAAGAACAGCTCTGAGGTAGTTCTCGGTGAACCCAGTGACTTTTATCAGCAGTTTCGGGCCGTCCGAGGGTTGGAAGTGCAGGCTCTTCTGTAGATCGTCGAAATTGCCGAAAATCAATTGTGCACGTCCATATGGGCTTATGACGCGGGGATCGAGCTTTTTCTCGTGAAAGACCCCAGTCATAATCTGTTCAGGATATTGGGCAAGAGCTATTTTATAGAATTTAAACTGTTTGTCCTGTTTATCTTTTTCCACTTTTTTCGCTGTATCACTATCATTTTTATCGCTTTTGTCTTCGATTGCGACAATAACCGACCATAAGCCACGAGTCAATCGCTGATCTTCCGTGGAAATTTTATTGACATATACGCGATAACGTAGAAATACCGGTTTTTTGGAGTTTATTGGTAAATTATCGTACATCCAGGCCTTTTCATAGCCGAATTTGACCTCGGTGGAACGACCGATCAGTTCAGACTTGATCGCTTTTAATGACGCATTTACCGCAGAGGGAGACGAATCAATGCTTTTGCCTTCCTTTTGGGCGGCTTTTATGCGTAATTTCAATTCCTCCTGGGCAACTTCGTCCCAGTTGATCTTGGCTGGATAATAAACCCGGCGTCCAACCATGACTTCATTTTCGATGCGCTGCTTTTCAGCGTCAGTAAAGCCCTGTCTGTAGAATTGGGCGACAATAATGAAATAAACGGTCATGGATGCAACCAGCAGCAATATGAGATGAATAAACAGTACCCCGGTGAACTTGCCCAGCCAAATGACCAGGCGTGATATCGGTTTACTGACAACCATGTGCAGCTGATAGTTTTCTGTGTCTCTGGACATGGCGAAGCAACTTAGCCATATCGAGGAGAGTGAGATGATAAACGCGACAGTTGACAGACTGTACTTCAAAGATATCTGGATGAATCCCCATGCGGTACCGTCACCGGCAATGGTGTTCGGCAGCATGAAAACGCAGATGATCAATAAAGCCAGCAGCAACTGGAAAATATGAGACCTGATCGCGCTCTTGCAGGTTAGTTTTACTATTGATAAAAACGGTTTCATTGCAATCCCGGAGTAGTTGTTATTTTTCCAGACGATCCGACAAAAGCTCATTCAGCTTTTCATCGGCGGCCGATAAGTCTTCAACCGGTTTTTCCTCCGGTTTCTCGATTTCAACCGGTTTTTCCGGGGGGGTATCGGAAAGCACCGCCGCAACAGCTTTGTTTTCCTGTTCGGCCTTTTCTTCTGCGGTCTCTTCCTTTTTTTCGGCTTCAACCGGTTTTTCCGGGGTCAACTGGTCCAGAATCTTCGAAACGGCTTTATCCTCGTCAGACAGATAATCGGCGATCTTGCCGCCGCTGCTGACTACACCGGCAGTCTCGACACTGTCGGCTCTGGCTTTTTCAATTACTTCGAGGAAGAAATCTTCAAGCGACATACGTGGTTTGTCAATATTGAACTCTTCTCCCTGAAGGTTTTCACGGAGAATTTTGACAACCTTTTCAATGACTTCGGGGCCAAGCAGCGGAGTGGTGATGCGGCTTGCTTCATTGATCGTCAACAGTTCATTCAATGAGCCGGTAGCTCTGACCTTGCCGCCATAAAGAATTATGACGCGGTCGCAAATATCTTCAACATCACTAAGTAAATGGCTGGTGACCAGTACGGTCTTGCCACGCTTTTTCATGTTCAAAATGAGGTCTTTAACTTCGCGGCAGCCCAGCGGGTCAAGCCCGGAAGTCGGTTCGTCAAGAATCAGCAGGGCCGGATCATTGATCATCGCCTGGGCCAGGCCGATACGGCGCTGCATGCCTTTGGAGAATTCGCCTACGCGGCGGCGCTTTACATGGCTCAGGCCGACCATTTCCAGCAACTGTTCGGAGCGGCGGCGGCAGTCCTGTTTATGAATGCCGAAAAGCGAACCGAAAAACTCCAGTGTTTCAATCGCGTTCAAATATTTATAGAGATAGGATTCCTCCGGCAGATAGCCGATCAACTTTTTCGTATCGACGTCACGCGGGGAGTTTCCGAACACCTGCAGCGCTCCGGCGGTCGGATAAAGTAATCCGAGAATCATCTTTACAGTTGTGGACTTTCCTGAACCGTTCGGGCCAAGCAGACCAACAACTTCTCCTTCGTTTACCTCGAAATCAATATCATTGACCGCTTTCGCCTTGGGCCGGTTCCAGAAGTCACGGAACTCTTTGCTCAAGCCGACGGCTTTGATTACCGGCTCTCTATATTGTTCAGCCATTCTTCACTCCATCTCGAATATGTTATTATTATTACTTGAAACTATTTATTCATGCTGACTTTGACGTTGTTCCTCCAAGGTCAGTTCTTCGCCGGTTCGGACCAGGCGGGCACTGTTGAAAATAATCAGGATAGTACTGAATGCATGTAATATGGCAGCGGGGATCGGAGTCATCATGCCGAAGACTGAAAGAATCATTCCGCCGAGAACGAAAAGCATGCCGATAAACAGATTCTGGTTGATGATGATGCGTGATTTGCGAGACAGGAAGACCAGCATCGGTATGCGGCGCAGGTCATTGGTCATCAGGGCGATGGATGCGCTGTTAACCGCGATGTCACTACCAATCGCTCCCATGGCGATACCAAGATCACCGGCTGCCAGAGCAGGCGCGTCATTTACCCCATCACCGACTACCGCAACCAGAGAATTGTGTTTGATGTTCTCAACATATTCAACTTTAGTTTCAGGCAGGCATTCGCTGCGGAATTCTTCGAGTTTGAGCTGGGAGGCAACGCCCTCAGCCACACTGCCGCGGTCACCGGTGACCATCGCACAATGCTTGATGCCCAGTATTTTCAGGTCGGAAATAATTTCCGGGGCTTCTTTGCGCAATTTGTCTTTGAAGCCGACCCAACCTAAAACTTTATCGTCTTTAGCCGCGTAAACAATACTCATGCCCTGGGCTTCCTTGTGTTCGGGATGAACGACATTTATCCCAAGAGTCTGCAGCCATTCCGGGCGGCCGACTTTCACGTTCACGCCTTCTATGACGGCTTCAACACCTTTACCATGGGTCTCGCTGAAATTATCGGCTTCAGGCAGTTTCAATCCGGCTTCTTCAGCCAGTTTCTGCAAAGCGATAGCGGTGGGGTGATTACTGTGTGCCTCGGCGGCGGCGGCAAATTTAAGCAGTTCGGCCGGAGCCACGCCTTCAACCGGTTTAAGGGTGACGACTGATAGAACGCCGTCAGTCAGGGTACCGGTTTTATCGAAGACAAATGAACGGATTTTCGACGCCAGTTCAAGGTGCGATACATTTTTTATGAAGATACCGAGACGGGCCGCGGCGGCTACAGCTGCGACAACTGCGGTCGGGGTGGCCAGCACGATAGCACAGGGACACGCAATAACCATCAGGGTGATTACACGGCTTATACTCTCAGTGAACCACCAGGTTACAGCGGCCAGCATCAGGATTGTCGGGGTATAGTAACCGGCATAGCGGTCAATGATTCGTACGATCGGGGTTTTGCTGCCCTCTGCTTGAAGGAGCATATCCTTTACTTTTCCCAGAGTGGTGTCCTCGCCGACTTTTGTGACTTCGACTTCAATACCCCCGGTCAGGTTCTGGGTTCCGGCGTATACGTCGTCGCCGATGGACTTGTCGACCGGCAGGGATTCACCGGTGATTGAGGCCTGATTGACGGTACTGTCGCCTTTGATGATGCGGCCGTCAACCGGAAAGTTTTCACCGGCACGGATGCGAATTATATCGCCAATCTTAAGGTCAAGAACAGAGACATCCTCTTCGACTCCTTCGACCAGCTTATGGGCGTCGTTTGGAGTCAGCTTGATCAGCCCTTCGATCGAACGCTGCGCGCCGCTGGCGGTGCGTGATTCAATGATAATGGTGATCAGCAGGAAAAATGCAATGATTCCGGCGGTCTGGAAGTCTTTACCGGCAAATGCGGCCAACAGAGCCAGCGCCACCAGTTCATTCATATATACTTTGCCCTTGATCAAATCCTTTATAGCGGTGGAAATGATCGGCAGCGCCAGGATGATCGATCCGGTAATCGCGCTGATCTGAGCAGCAAAAACCTGTTTAGGCAGCCACCATTCCAGAATAAATGAGTTGATAATGAACAAGCCGCCGATCATGGCGACGGAAAAACGCCCCATAGAACGATCATGACCGGTTCCATCTGTGAGGTTCCCGCATACCGGGCAACTCATGCCCTGATGCTGGTGATCATGATTATGAGCATGGTCATGGTGGTGATCGTGGTCATGATCGTGATCATGTGCCTCCGTGACCGGCTGCCCCTGACTGGTTATCGCGCCTTCTGCCATATTATATACCTCTTTTAATGATTATATTATTGTTCAGCTTTTTTTTCCGGCTTCAAATTCGGTTTTGGCGGTTCCGGGTTGATTTTCAACCGCAGTTCCTGTTTTCCGCCAGTCAGGGTAAAGACATATTTATCGTCGACCTGTGACATGACGTCGCTTAAAACCGAATTATACAGCGGGGCCAGCACCGTTTCCGGGCTCAGTTTGTATTGAATGAATATTTTATCAAAGTAAATGCTGTCGGCTTTTGCTTCTGCCACAACAATTTTTTGATAATTTTGTGCGTCGGCCAGAATTTCAGCTGTCTGCGATTCCGCTTCTCCAAGATTTTTGATGCTGAGGCTGTTTGCCTTGTTTATCATGCTGCTGCTGGCCTGTTTGGCTTCAGTGACCTCCGCGAATGCGCGTTTAGTGCTGGCGGGAGTTGAAACTTCGATTAGCTGCAGGTTTCTGATCTCAATACCGATATTCATGTCTGTAATTGTCTTTGCGAACAATTGTTGAACTTGATCACGGCAGGTTTCCTTGCCAGTATAAAGCAGGTCGTCCACCGGCAGGCCGGCGCAAATTTTTATGACGCAGGAACGCAGTACTGACCTGAGCAGGGTTTGCGGGCCGCGGGTTCCCAGTACGTCGCCGTCGCTGTCTTTAAGTAACTCATCGTTATCCATAGGATTTTGCGGAGTCAGACAGCTTTCATAGTAGAGCTTCGGATCGACAATGTTGTATTCCATCTGCCATGATGAGTGGATGATATTAAAGTCGCCTGAAAGCAGATATTTATCCTTTCCCGGCTTAAGGGGGCGTCCCATGGCCTGCATTTCCGGTGGGCCCGGAATCTCAACGGCTTTGAACGAGGCCTGCAGGTATTGCGGGTTGGTCGGGATCTCGATGAAGCTGTTTACCGGATACGGGAAGAACCAGTGCCAGCCTTCTTTATAGGTGTTGACATATTTTCCGAAGCGCAGGACGATAACCGACTGCTGCGGCTTGACGGTAAAATAACCGCCAAAAGTGAAAAAGTATATCAACATTCCAATAATTATCAGAACCAGTAGGAAAAATGTGAACTGCAGACTTTTAACAAGGGCGTTGAGTCCGGCGTCATAACGCGTCTCTCCAGGCCCTTGACCTATATTCCTGCCGCTTTGCGAACTATTCATATGGACTACTCCGTAGTTTAGTTAATAACCCAGTTATTTAGCGGCCTTGGCGGGCACACTGTGGAGCTGATCGGCATTCATTTTCATGATGTCGAACGGCGCTGAATTGGTATCGAGAATCAAAGTTGTCTTTGACTGCATAACTTTACGGAGAGAATCGAGTTTCCGAAGGAAGATAGCCAGTTCCGGATCCTTTTTGAAGGTGGAATAGAACTCTGCCGCTTTAGCGTCGCCTTCAGCACGAATCTCTTTGGACTTGGCTTCGGCGTCCGCCAGCATGGCTTTGACTTTACTGTTGGCGGCAATCTTGATCTGTTCAGCTTCTTTTTTACCTTCTGACAGGAAAACCTGAGCCGCGGCTTTGCGTTCGTCTTTCATCCGTTCGAATACTTTTTTGGAGATTGATTCTGGAATATTGATTGATTTGATGCCGACAGCCTTGATTTCCAGACCATAGTTGTTTGCCATCTGGCTAAGCCTGTCCTTGATTTTAGTTTCAACCGCACCAAGTTTCATGCCCTGTGGTTTGGGGTTGATCAGCTGGCCGAAAGCGAACTGTCCGATAACATCGCTCTTGGAGCTTCGCATCCAGGTGTTCAGCTGAGTTTCAGCGTCGGCAATGGTTTTAAGCTTTTTGAAAAAGACGACCGGTTTGTCGATACGATAGATAACAAAAATTCCGACGATGACGTTTTGCTTGTCACTGGTCAAGGTTTCTTCAACTTTGCCTACCTTGCCGTCGAAACAGCGATAACGGTTGTCGAATTTAAATACTTCCTGAATCGGATATGGCCAACGGAAATGGATGCCGGGATCAACGGGTTCTTCAGAAGGCTTATCAAATGTCGTAACCACTGCAGACTGGGTTTGATCGACTTGAAATGAGAATACTGCCGCTAGAAAAATCGCTGCAACAATTATGCCCAGCAAAATAGTGGCCCAGGGCTTACCCCCCTTGTTTTTTGCTTCCGTCGTCATGATTTTTTCTCTCCTTGAGTTTTGTTATTAAAAATTATTTTAAACTTAATTTAGGTTACTGATTGGTTATGTCACCCAGATCGGTGTCGATCAGGTCCAGACGAGCTTTTTCCTCCATGTTAACTTCATATATCTGGGATGGGATATTTGAGCTCAAGATGAACTTTCTGGTATCCGAGCAGTCTTTCTCAAGGAAAGAGAGGTAGGTTCTAAGCTTGTATAATTCAGGCATGATCCTGTAGGTTATCAGCTGCTTGTTGAAACGTTCGCTTTCAGCCTGGGCAACTTTAATCTTGTCGTAGCTATAGGATTTTGCCTCTTCAATTAGCTGAGTCGCTTTTGCTTCCGCTTCAGGCAGGATCATTTCTTTGTAGGCGTTGGCCTTGAAGATCATGCTTTCTTTTTCCTGTCTGGCACCAATAACTTCCTGGTAGGCCGGGGCCACATCTTTTATCGGCGGATGCGCGTCAAGCAGATTTACCGCAACTATCTGGATGCCCAGGTTTTCCTGGTCGGCTCCGGCTTGAATCAGCTTCTTCAGCTTAATTCCAACTTCATAACGCTTGTCGGACATAATATTGATCATTGGTACGCTGGCCAGGTATTTTGTCAGCACTTTCCGTCCGATTCGTTTCAACATCAACTCAGGATCTTTGTTTTTGTAGGCATAATCGATAATTTGAGATTCCCTGATATGGAACTGAACATCAATCATTGCGCCGAGGTAAGACAGGCTTGAGGGAGAGTCGGCTTTAGAACCGATTTCCGGTGATGCAACCAGAAACATTCCCTGATCTCCGTGATAGTGCTCTTCGGTCCACAAAACGGTTTCATGTTTGTCGTCACCGCCTTTGGGCTTTTCTTTTTTGTTATGACCGTGCCCGTCGTCTTCCGGTTCGGCCTCTTCTTTCTTTTTATTGGTTTCCGGTCCGATGGAAACGGAGTGTATTTTTTCACATGAAAAGCGCTTGATCTGACCAAAAGGCCAAGGCAGGGTGTAGTACACGTTGGGTTGTAATGGTGTAGTACTTACAATCTTTCCGAAACGCTCCCGGATGCCGATCTGGTTCGGCCCGACTTCGACAATTCCGGAAAAGATCCACAGGACCAGTATCCAGATGATCAGCAGTGGAAACAAGGCGCGTTCAATAAAACCGTAGATCCAGGTACTGGATACCTTAAATCCGAATTGGTAATCAAGTGTGTCGGCGACGTTTCTCATCACTCCGCCGGGTTCGGTGAAAAGTCCCAGCAAACGGCTTTCGAAAATAGGCTTAGGTTCTTCAATCGTACGCGGACGATAGAATTCTATCATGAAGTTGATGACGAATTCAAGGCCGAGAACGGCAAAAAACCAGAAAAGGATGCGTGACAGAATGTAGTCGGCTCGCGGCATTTCGAAGTGGAACATCAATATTGAGGCGGTTGCCAGCAGCATTACCAGGGCGTTCATGATCATCCAGGCGCCAATCGGACGCAGCCAGCGGAATGATTTTGCCCGGGATTGACCGATATAGAATGCTCCGCCGAACAGGCTTATCAACATTAATACGGCAGACAGAAAAGCGCCCTGCATAGCGTTGGATGGAACCGGGTCGACGGTTCGCTTGGCCCAGCCGGCATAAAATCCGGACAGCAGTAATAAGGTTAAAAGCGCTCCCAGGATGGCCAGAACATAGGGGGCGTACTTCAGATAGTTGTCAAAAGTTTTGCCAGCGGTAAAACGAACATCTTCGTCAATATTGAAAGATGCGACAGACTCTTTCCGCTTTTCCAGCAAAGCCTTGTCTTCACTTTCTTTGGCGGAGCTTGATGCTAACAGTCCGCACACCATGGAGGCGATGGAAAACAGCAATGTCATCCAGCAGGGCAACAGTGCCATGCCGAAAACATCCGACCCGGCCCAGCCTGTCGCGGTTCCGGCAAAAATAATCACCAATCCGATGACTATTGAGCCGATACCGGCTACGATTGAGAGTTTAATCAGTAGTCTGGCGTCCTCCAGACCCTCGATCATGCGTTCGTTTTTCTTCATACGGCCTCTCTGGTAATATGTTTAACTTTTTTTAGCTAACGACACAAATCGGAAAACCTCTATTTTCTTTTTTTTATAAATATAGAGTCAGTGAAAAGTAAAATAACACAAATATGCGTTTAAAGCAACCTGAATAACGAATTTTTAATTAGCTTTATCTAATTTTGCCCTCTCGTTTGAATTTTGTGACCAAAATGCTACGTAAAAAAGTATGACAACTTAAATTATACGCTTGTTCCAAATTATTTTAAATTTTTATAAAAAAAAAGAGAAAGCCGTGAAGCTTTCTCCTTAAATCCAGCCTTAATGCCTTATTTTACGCCGATGAGCATAAAATGATTGCCTTTTATTTTTCTATTAAAAAGTTCAGATTTCTTTATCTCCCGGTTATTCCAGAGATCAATGAAACGGCTGTGGGAGTTGAACCCTAAACGTGAACTATCAATGTTTAGCGAAAGTTTTTGTTCATTCCGGCCAAGGTTGCCGGCAACAAGCAGGTATTTATATGGTTCCGGTTTTTTCCATGTATATACACTCACATATAATTGCGGGGAACCGGAACTTATGCCGGGGGCATTCCAGTAGCCGCAAAATTTAGCGTCTTCGAGATGAATGCGGTCTTTTATCTTCCACCATTTCGGTATTGTCGTTTTGCGGTCGCACCATGAGGCGGAGATGTTCAGGTCGTGCAGAATAATCGGGGTTAACAGTCGCAGTGTCCACTCCGGGTTGTTTTTAAATTCATTCTGCATATATTTCAGCGTCGGAATTATCTTTGCCGCCCTGCCGTATTGCGGTAAAAATACCAGGCCGACGCCCTTGATTACGCTGTTAAGTTCCGACTGGTACTCTTCAGGAGATATGCCCTCACAGTAGAAGTGTTTGTAATTGATCATATCCCTGCAATACTGTTCTCCGGGATAAAAGTAATCTGTGAATGTATGACACACCGGGTTGAAATAGCTGTGATTGTGGTAGAAAAATGATTTTCCGTATTTCTTATGAAGCTTATATACCCGGATGAGAAGTTGTCTTAATCCCCATGCGCTTGAACTCATATAGAATTGACCGAAAGCGTCAAGACCGCCATGGCCGTGTTCACTGTTTTCACAAAATCCAGCTCCACCTACGTCGTAGTAGAGTCCACCGATTTTATATTTTTTGAACAGGTCATTGATTCGCCATGCCATCAGGTCGGTGATTTTTGTGTTACCACAACAGGGCTGCAACTCATATTTAACGCCATATTTGCTCAGATGATGTTTATGGCCCGGGATTTTTGCCCAACTGCGCCAGAAATATTCGTATTCCGGCTCATTGGTGCCTATTTGACACTTGATATTATATGGAAATACGTTAGGTCCCAATTTTATGAAGGATGCCGGGTCTCTAGGAATATGGCTTGAAGGATTTGTCATTTCATCATTGCCGGGAGATTTATCCCTGAACACGCCCCAGCCTGTAATTGTTGCGTTTGAGCCATTGGCTATGTTGGGGTTACCTTCATTGAAAGAGCGCCATTTTTCGGGTCGCGGCTTGACCGGGGTAGCGGTAAACGCCATACTGTAACCAGCTGACTTTTTCAGAAGCACGGTTTTGCTTATGATGTTCATATCAACTGTTACATCTCCGTTACGCTTGATGACAATTGGTTTTTCGTCCTTTGAATTATACCAGTTTGCCTTTGATTCCGGCCACCAGGACAGTCCACGGGTATGCCCGGTCAGCCAGACAACATGTTCACGTGCCGTTGCATACATATCGGGGGCCGGTTTCAACTCAACCCGGTTGTTTATCCATCTGCTTAGAGTCGGAGTCAGGACAAACTTGGCATATTTCTCAGGCATTTGCCATGACAGGTTCAGTTTTTTAATTTCAACCGGATTGTTTTCCGGCGACATGATGAAGTTAACTTTGTAGGTTCCGTCAAACCAAAGTTCTCCATGCCAGGCAAATTTAACCTTAGCAGCCTGGCCGAGTCCGCTGAACTTGATATAATCCTCGAACTTTTTGTCAACAGAAAACTTTGACCAGGTAATTCTATTGCCGTTGTAATCCAGGGTCACAGGTTTTGTTAATATATTTTCTCCAAGAACCGTTATTTGAGCGGGGAAAGGGGAGTCTGCCCAGAAAAATACGCTATTCAGGACCTTGAAGCTGTGTTTGCCACTTTGAGTAATTGGAGTCCACGGTTTTGGCACGCTATGGTCCAGTGCGATCTTCTCTTTGTACGGAGTCATGTCGGGAACGATAAAGCTTTCTTCGGCTTCCAGCTTCTCTCCTGTCGCGTTAACATTGACTTTTATTTTGTAGCTCCCTTTCGGGAATTGAGCAGGAAACGGCAGCTTCAGTTTGCTTTTGGTTTTGGTTATTACTGCATTCAACTTGCTTAATACTTTGTTTTTCGAATCTATCAGATCAACTTCAGCCTTAATGCCTGACTTCCTGATCGCATTGATATTTTTTGAGCCGCTGTTATTCAGGTCGACGTCAAGTTCAATGTATTTACGTTTGTAATAACAAACCGCAGAAGTGCTCAGGGGGTGATCGACAAAGAATGAATCTTCATAAAAGAAGATTACGCCTCCATTGGCATTTTTTCCTTTGATCATGATCTTATGTTGTCCGCTTGGAAATGTGGTATCCCAGCTGGTCCCGGCAGGAATTATTGTTTCTGGAAGATTATCATAAGAGCCAAATAATCTGATCTTCGGATTAGTTACATTCAATTTAGCTTTGAGTTTTCCCTGTTTGAGATATCCCAATGACGAAAGTTGGACTGCGGAACTATTTTTACCGGCAATGATGTCTCCGTAGCTTTTGGTATTGTCGTATCTCCCGGTAAACTGCGACCAGCTGGAATATATTGCTTTCCCGTTGTCCATATAGTACGTGGCGCAGAAATTTCCGGTCCAGTTTGACCCGCGTATAAAGTCGCCTAGATTTTTCACCGGTATTTTCAGTTCCACACTACGGGATTTTCCATCCGATGACGCGGCGCACATAGCATTGCTGTTCCATTTTTTCTGGACATTGAGTTCATCATATATCGCACCATTGCCGTTGACTATAAAATGATAATTGTTTTTCACGCCATCATAGAGTAACAGCTCAAACGAGTCGTCCTCCCACAACCTTGCATCATGACCTTTATGATTTTTTCTTATCCAGGGACGGTTGGCATGTAAAGCGATATAAAGAAACTTTCCGTCATATTTGCAATAAGCCTTGCATGTGATATCAGATTTCAGAGGCTTGGCAAATTTTGCGACCGGGACGATTGCGGCATCCCTCCATTCAGCCGGAGCGATTACTCCGTCAAGCTTTATTCCGGTTGCGGTTAAAGGAATTGTGAGAAGAGGCTTTTTTGACTTTACTGCCGGAAAATATTTTTCATAAGCTTTCCGTATTTCCGCAGCGCTTAAAGCGCGATCATATATTTTTATCTCATCATATGCAGTTTTGCTGTCGCGATCTGTAGATTTGTGTTTTTCAAGGCCTCGCGGCATGCCTATGGTGATGGTTCCTTCTGCGCCGGCCTTGGGGTATTTAATTGGACTAGTAAATTTATTATACGGTATTCGGATCTGGCTGTTCTTATTGTATACTTTCGGCATAGTGCCGTCCACATATAGTTTCATTCCATATTTATCCCAAACCGCATCCAGCTTATGCCATTTGTTATTCGGCCAGTCTTTATCATTCAGCATTGTCCTGGCCATATATGTCTTCATCTTGCCGTCCGGTCCCGGAGCTCTCATATAAAAGATCAACAAGCCGGGGGACATGTATTTATAGATCCTGATTTGGAAATTCTTTTGTTTGGCCATAAAGAATATCTGCCAGTGGTTGTCGGACACTTTCCAGTTTTGCGGACTCAACCATAATGAGACGGTTCCCGCTTCCGGATTTAGGTTGTCTTTCATCTGGTAGACGCACGATTCACGGCAATCCATACACAAGCCGCCGTTTTTCTCGCCCTTAATCCCCGGAAACATCCGCAGTTGCAAATCGGGGTTTTTGAAATTAAGGCACTTGCCGTTTCCTTTCGAGTAGTTTGCATTGACGCTCCAGGAGTCATAATTCAATTCGAAAAGCAGTCCGGCTTCCGGTGAACCCTGCTGCTCTTCTGCCCCGGGCAGCATAAACGGGATAAAAAATAAATATAAAATTAATACGGAAAAACTGCAGGTTTTATCAAGTATCATGAAAACTCTCCTCAAAATAAATCATTGTTATGTGTTGCTAGCCGAGCCGGGGTCAATATTGCGGGATATAGTCGTCGGGCTGGAGTAATTTAAAGTTCTTTGTGTGGCCGTCCACCATCAGTGCATTTGTGCTTTCATGATGGATCAATCCTGCTCTTGAACTGTAACTGTTGTAACCGTAACCGTAGAAGGTTCCGTTGTTTGCCGCATCAGTTATATATATCAGGCTCGAGATATTTTTTATCCGGTTCAGCTTTGCGAGGCCGTCGCTGGTAAAGCCTGGGTTGCTTATGCCGTAATTTATCGCGTAACTGTAATAACCGTAATTGTAGTTGGCATTATACCTGTTGTTAATATGTGAAGGACACATGTTTATAGCGCCGCCTTCACGCTGCCATTTTGCCTGTTTTATGCCTTTAAGGTATACTTCCCGCAGGTAACTGTTGTAATGCTGCCAGGTTCTTTCAGAATCTAAAGAGGGACTCAAAGTGTAATCCGGGACAACATATCCATCCATCTCGTCGCTGTATAAGGTGCAAATCTTTCCCCATTGACTCAGATTACTGTTACATTTTATACTTTTAGCTTTATCTCTGGCGGTATTCAGCGCAGGCAGAAGCATACTGGCAAGGATTGCGATTATTGCTATTACCACCAGAAGCTCTATTATGGTGAAAGCGAGTCCTGTCTTTTTCATGTTATTCTCCATAATATTTATGTTATTGTTTAACAAAGCCGGTGGTTGACTCTCCTGTGATCAACTTGCCGGAAACCTTTATTTCTTCGCCGGAAAATGTTCCGCTGTTTTTCTCGCAAATGGCCTTTACCGCTTTTTTACCCATTTCGTAATGCGGCAAGGCTAAATATGTCATACTTGGCTGCAGGTTGCGGTAACCGTGAATACTCGCGTAGCCGCAGATTCCAATGTCTCTGCCGGTCTGCATCTGGTGTTCTTGCACCAGGCGTATAAAAGCTGCTCCGATCGTGCAGCTGTTGGTGAAAAAGGCGTCCGGCATATCATTGCTGGAAAAATTAATCTTATCTCTGAGGAAGTGGTATGCATTTGCAATGTGTCTATCCTCTATCTGGATTTCCCACTCCGGTTTGAAGACAATTCCGGCTCTGACCGCGGCTGATAACAACAGGTCATGTTTAATTTGATTACGCTCGGAATCCTCGCTCTTACGTAACAGCCCCAACGACCTGTAACCTGAATCATAAAGGTGTTGGGCCAGTATTTCCATATTTTTTCTGACATCATTGACCAGATGCAGGCAGCCGCTGACTTTTTCAGAACCGGCAACAGTTACGACCGGAGTATTCAGGCTGATAAAGTGCCGCTTCAGCTCTTCGAGCTGGTCGGAGACAAAAACAACTCCATCGATCTGTCCGACCCGCTCGAACTGGTGCAGCTGCTGGTTCAAGGATTCCTTTTCGTTGCAATATATGTAGTTGATTTTTGCGTTGTGCTCTAAACTCCCCGCCAGCAACCCCCTGAATATTTCACTGGCGATGCCCCAGGTATCCTCATATCCGAGAATATCCAGAGAAAGCGATTCTTCTGGAAACGCAAATACAATATTAACCACATCAAGATTCTTTCGGGCATTGTCGGAGATGAAGATGCCACGTGCCGGGACGCGATGCACGCAGTTTTTTGCCTCAAGCGCTTTGATCGCCTCCATCACCGTGTTATTGCTCACTTTAAATTCATCCGACAGGTTCCGGACACTTGAAAGACGACTGCCCTGTGCATATTCCCCGGTTTTTATCCGGTTCATAATTATTCTAACCAGTTGCGAAGACAAGCCGGTGTTTGATTTTCTTTTTAGTCCTACAGTCATTCTTAGCTTTCTTATATCTGTATTGATACAGTTTGTATCTGTGTTGATATGGATATTATATAGCATGTAACCCTTTTTGTCAACATTCAAAGCCGTATTTTTATGGAATTTTTCCAGAAAGGAATTGGGCCCCAGTATACTTCCGCCTTCATCGCAAAAAAAAAGAGCCGCTTCGTTTGAAGCAGCTCTTTTTTCCCGCAAAACGGGTATATCGCAATCCGTGATACGGACTTACTTGCGCTCGAAAAGGGAGCGGATCTCGGCACCGGTGATTTCAACCTGGTGTTTACCGAGGGCTTCGCGCTTCGCCAGCAGGTTCTTGGCGCCGCTGCGTGCTTCAGCCATCCACTCGCGGGCAAATTTGCCGCTTTCGATGTCAGCCAGGGATTCCTTCATGCGCTCTTTAACATCGGGAGTGATGATTCTCGGACCGTTAACGTATTCACCCCACTCAGCGGTGTTGGAGATAACGGAGTTCATCTTCTGGATGCCGCCTTCGAAGATCAGGTCGACGATCAGTTTAACTTCGTGTACGCATTCGAAGTAGGCCATTTCAGCCGGATAACCAGCTTCAACCAGAGTTTCGAAACCGTATTTCATCAGGTCGACCAGACCGCCGCACAGAAC
>MDTD01172015.1_pt1 | contig 54001 bp, 54 predicted proteins | sample 811221 | NCBI WGS metagenome assembly MDTD01 (sample SAMN05326646, study PRJNA326480) | marine metagenome | isolation source: seawater | place: Pacific Ocean: South West | collected 2011 | reverse complement strand
CCGAATTTCCGCCTCCACGTCTTCGACACTCCGATTGTGCCCGTCGACTTGTGCGAAGGCTCCAAATACAACTGCCGTCAGCAATACGGCGACTAAAAGCGTCCGATTATTCATAAATCGTCCTCCAGATTTAGTATTTGTCGCGGCGGCCTTCCGGTCTCGCCGTCAACGATTGAGAATGTAGCAGCTCAAGGTGACCGCAGAGTGACGGTTGTATTACGAGTAGGTGACGATTAATCATGTGCACCGATAGATCTCCATGCATTCCTCGGAGCAAAAAGAACGCGGGCCACTATCGTCCTCAAACATAAAGTTGACATAAAAAACAAAAAGGGGTTGACACTCCCGCCAACTAATCCGACGCTATACAATACCCTGGTAGGGTATACTCGATTAAGAAGGAGTTCTCTATGGAAGCTACCAAAGCACGCATAGATAGTACCGATACTCAGAGCGTTCGTCTGGAAACGGCGGTCCTTCCTTTGGAAGGGATGAGTTGTGCATCCTGCGCACAGACAATTGAAAAAGCGTTAGGTAAGGTTCCCGGCGTAAGCTCGGCGGGGGTCAACTTTGCTGCCGAACAGGCCACGCTTCATTATGATCCGTCGGTCGTTGGGGTATCGCAATTCAAGGCGGCGGTGGAAGCCGTCGGCTATGCGGTCGGCGAAAAGCCGGATGCGACCGGTGAAGACGGGAAAGTCGACGAGGACGAGAAGCGGATGTCGGCAGCCCGTCGCAAAATGGTGACTGCCTGGGCGTTTACGCTTCCAATCATCGTTTGGATGTCCTTTGAAATGTTCGCAGGCATCGTCTGGCCGACCCAGGCGATTTTCGATCTTGGAATGATCGCCTTAGCCCTACCGGTAATGTTCGGGGTCGGCTGGAGCACGCTGCGCTCCGCATTCAAGGCGGTCTCACACGGTAGCGCAAACATGGATGTGCTTATCGCAATGGGTACGGTCGTCTCCCTGGCGACAGGCCCCGCCGCCTTCTTCCTCCCCGTGGCCAACTATGCGGGAGTCGCCGCCATGATAATGGCGTTTCATCTAACCGGGCGATACGTGGAGACCGCAGCCCGCGGAAGAGCGTCTCAGGCCATTAAGCGGCTCTTGGAACTTGGCGCTAAGACGGCTCGCGTAATCGAAGATGGCGAGGAACGGGAGATTCCGATTGAACAGGTCCAAATAGACCATGTGATGGTAGTGCGCCCCGGAGAAAAGATTCCAACCGACGGGATAATAGTCGAAGGCGAGAGCTCTTTAGACGAGTCCATGGCTACTGGTGAATCGATGCCGGTGAACAAGGGGAATGGAGACGAGGTGATCGGCGCCACGGTGAACCAGGAAGGGCTACTGAAGGTTCGGGCGACAAAGGTAGGCAAGGATACCTTTCTTTCTCAAGTTATACGAATGGTACAGGAGTGCCAGGGGTCAAAGGTTCCGATCCAAGAATTTGCGGACCGCGTAACCTCCTACTTCGTACCTGTCGTACTGGCTGTGGCGGCGTTTACGGTTCTCGTATGGATGGTCTTCCCCGAAACTCTGTTGCCGATTACCGAGTGGGCATCTACATTTCTGCCCTGGGTAGATCCGAGCGTCGGAACGGTCACCCTGGCCATCTTTGCCGCCGTGGCGGTGTTGGTGATCGCGTGCCCCTGCGCCCTCGGCCTCGCTACTCCGACCGCTCTCATGGTCGGTAGCGGTATCGGCGCCGAAAATGGAATCCTGATTCGTCGGGGCGAGGCAATTCAGGGACTCAAGGACATTCACACCGTCGTATTCGACAAGACCGGAACCATCACCAAGGGAAAGCCCGAGGTTACCGACCTTATCGCCTTTACCGAAATCGATCGACGAGAACTCTTGCGTCTGGTCGCCTCCGCGGAGTCCGGCTCCGAGCATCCGCTGGGGCAGGCGTTCGTCAAGCTCGCCAAAGAGGAGGGAATTGAGATTGCCCAGCCCCAGGAGTTCAAGGCGGTGCGAGGCAAGGGAGTTCGTGCGGTCGTCGAGGGGAAAGAAATCCTTGTCGGTAGCAGGAAGCTTATGGGAGAAGCCGGAGTCGTTATCGAGTCCGCCGCGGACACAATGAATCGTCTGGAGGACGAGGCAAAGACCGCAATGCTTGTAGCCTATGGCGGGACCATTCTCGGAACCGTGGCGGTAGCGGACACATTGAAGCCGGATTCGGTTGCAGCGATTCACGAGCTTGAGCGGATGGGTATCGAGACGGCGGTGATTTCCGGAGACAACGAGAAAACCGTCTCGGCAATCGCCCGAAAGGTTGGGATTTCCCGGGTACTCGCGGAGGTGCTCCCGGATGGCAAGGTGGACGAGATCAAGCGGTTGCAGGAGAAGGTCGGCAGCGTCGCGATGGTCGGGGACGGTATCAACGATGCCCCCGCGCTTACACAGTCCAACGTAGGAATCGCGATCGGCACGGGAACGGACATTGCAATTGAGGCGTCCGACGTTACCCTTGTGAGCGGCGAGCTTTCCGGGGTGGTTACCGCGATTCGGCTTTCCAAGGCGACCTTTAGGAAGATCAAGCAAAATCTCTTCTGGGCGTACTTCTATAACACCGTGGCTATTCCTGTGGCGGTGCTCGGACTGCTACACCCGGTTATCGCGGAAGCGGCAATGGCGTTCAGCTCGATCAACGTGGTTACGAACGCCAATCTCCTACGAAGAGCAAAGGTCAAGTTCACCGCACCCTCGGAAGATCTTTCCACCGCAGGAGCGAAAACCGAAGGAGCTGCGGCATGACGGCACCGGACCGCCACGCAGAAACCCGAGAAGAGAGTCTTTGGAGCCGAGGTGTAGCTGCGATTACCTCGCATACCGGCATGATGGTGTTTGGCGCCATCATGCTAACTGCGGTCTACCTGCTTCCGAAAGTTGGAATTTCAGTGCCGGACCAAGGTAGAAACGTGCTCTACATTCTCTTCATAGCGCTCCATGTGCCGATGTTACTGGGGATGCACAGACACCGTGCCACGGGCAACGATGCGCAGGATGCCCATGCGAGAGACGCGACTCCTGACAACGTCGATGCGAAAAAGCGGAAGTAGGAATGCAGACGGGAGCAGCTTACAATGAGCGTAACGCTCGGACCGAACACGAAACGAGCGGAGTGGATTCGCACCGCGGCAAAGCCGGCCATAATAGTAACCCTGATCGGCGCTTTGGCCGTGGCGCTTTTGGTCCCACACCTTGTGGACGGCCATATTCTCAGCCTATCGGTCGCACAGACACAGTCTCTACTCATCGCGATCGACCTACTCGTTGCCGGAGCCCTCATCACGATTCTCAACCGCCAAATCGTGAGGGAGAAACTGGAAAAGCAGACGCTTCAACATCGCCTTACCAGATCCTTCCGGTACATCGGGCAAGCGAACGTTTGTCTCGAGCTTATAAAGGAGCATTCGGCGGCTTTAGCAAGGTCGCGTTCGACCAATGAGTCCCACGGCGTCCTCTCCGATCTCCACGGGGCCATAGCCTCGGGGGTGGCGGGGGCGGCGGCGTCCCGTCTCCGTGTAATATCCGTGGATACCATGCGCACGGTAACGGAGTACGTCTGGACACGGGAGGGAGGTTCCGCCGCCCCGCCGATTTCAAACAAGCTTGCTTTGAGCAAGCAGTCGCCCCAGTCGGGCGACTCGGCGCCGCTGATAATCCGTAGCGGCTATCAGGAGGGCGGGATCGTCTGCGTTCTTGCGGCGGTCACCTCCGAGAGGAACGGGGGCGACGACGAACTGCTTAACGTCCTCCTGAACCACTTTCATCTCCTATTTCTCTTTGTCCACGACCATCACAAGGAGTCTCGATGAACCTCTACCTACGCTATCCTGAATGGATTTCCCCTACGATAATACCCGGCCTCCCGATTCGGTGGTACGGGCTAATGTACCTCGTCGCCTTCGGCCTCGCCTACGTTTTGACCGTGGTCCAGCTGAAGCAGCAGCGGTCCGGAGTGCTTGCCCGCGTCGGGCGAGAGGATATTGCCGACCTCTTCTTCTGGATAATACTCGGCATCATTATCGGCGCCAGAATCGTAGCGGCAACCGTCTACGACACCAGCGGGACCTACATTTCCAAACCGTGGCTCATATTCTGGCCCTTTGACGAGGAGATGAACTTCACCGGACTGGCCGGGATGAGCTACCACGGCGGGCTCATCGGAGGCATTATCGCCTTCTTGCTCTACAGCAAGAGAAAGAGGCTACCAATCCTCGCTACCGGAGACCTCCTATCGGCAGCCATACCCCTGGGCTACACCTTCGGCAGAATCGGCAATTTCCTAAACATGGAGCTCTATGGACGCGTAACCACGCTTCCCTGGGGCGTGCTCTTTCCGCACGCACGCCGGCTTCCCACGAGCGTCCCGGCGGTCCGGGAGACCGCCGCAACGGTCGGCATCGATGTGACCGGCCAGGAGCTTGTCAATCTTCCTCGCCACCCGTCGCAACTCTACGAGGCGTTTCTTGAAGGCGTCCTCCTTTGGTTCATTCTCTGGTTCGTCTTTCGCAAAAGAAAGCCCTTCGACGGATTTCTCATCGGCGCGTATCTCATCGGCTACTCCGTCGCCCGGTTTATCGCGGAGTACTTCCGCACCCCGGATCCCGGCCTTGACTTCGTGCTTCAGCTTGGCACCGAGAACAATCCGCCATGGCTGCTGCTTTCGCCTTTCAATTTCACCATGGGCCAGATCTTAAGCGTCCTTATGGCGCTGGGGGGTGTGATCTTTCTGGTCGTCGTAAGAGCCCGGCAAAGAACCCCAAATAGGTAGCCGCTTCGGCGCCGTCCCCTCTTGAGGGCCCGCGACCAGCCGGGAACGGCGGCGCCGCTTGTCGAGGGATGTCCAAGAACCGTAGTTTCTTAGATGCAATAGCACGAAATCAAGGAGTGAAATGATGCGTAAAGGCTTGATAACCGTTTCGATCGTAGTAGCGAGCATTCTTCTGCTCGCCGGGACCGCGGCGGCCGCGGGTAGTTCCGAGGAGATTACCGGAGAGGGTTCCAGAACCCTGGGAATCGTTCACATTACCTTCGAGCCGACCTTCGCCTACAACGGAGTGGAGTACATGAGCTTTGGGTCCGCTTTTCGCGAGCAGTGGCGACGTCTATCGCGAGAGAAGGACTTCAAACTAATCCAGGTAGAGGCCGGCGTCACGGCCAACGACCTTGAGTTTGCAACGCGGCGCCTGTTGGATCTCGGCGTCGACGCTATCCTCGTCTTTCAGCATGACCCGTACGCCGCCGGCCAGGCGGTACGCATGGCACAGGAGGCGGGGGTCCCCATCGCCATCCACGGCATTCGACCGGCCCCGGGGATTAACGCGCCGTTTGTCGGTTTCTCCGAATACGAAACCTGCCGCGCCCTCGGACAACGGGTGGCTGAGCGATTCTCCGACGTTGCCCCGGACACCATGCCGCGGATACTCGTACTCAATAACGAGACCGTCCAACGCGACGCCAATCGGGAACGCGGCTTCTTGGAAGGCTTTCGTTCTCGCGTCCCCGAGTTCGAAGTCGTGGCCAACCAGGAAGACCTCGGAACCGTGGCAAGCGCCCTTCGGGTCACGGAATCGGCATTGCTCAACTCCCCGGAGATCAACATCATCTACGCCACGAGCGATCAGCGAGGTTTCGCAGCCGCACAGGTGATTCGAAACGGCGGCATCGTAGTTGGTGAACCGCCCGCGATCGTCGCGGTGGGGGGAAGCGAAGCCGCTTTGCGCAATCTCATGGAAGAGGAGTTCTGGCAGGCACAGGTCGCTCTAAATGTAAGAGGGGTAGCGGAGAAGTCCTACGAGGTTCTTGAAATGATGCTATCCGGAGAAATGTCCATGGAGAGCGACCGGGAGTTTTTGGTCGACTCACCAATATTCATAGACCCCACCGAGGAGGAAGTGCGAAGCTACCTCTCCGAAAACCACGGAATCATGGAGTTCGATCTCCAACAGTAGATAGACTTATCCGATTGAGGTAATCAGGGTAGAGGGCCGCCGCGCGAAGCGGCCCTCTTTTTGTTTTGCGCTCCTCCCCATAGTTGTACCTCGAAATCCAAGAGAAGCAGGGAAAGAGATAGAGCGTCGTGAAGTTGACGGCTCGTGAAGCTGGTGGTACACTTTAAATACCCTACCCGGATAGGGTATTTATACAATGAGGGGTTGCCAAATGCACGCACTGGTCACCTGGATTCTGCGACACCGAATCGCCGTGGTTTTGCTGATAACCGCGCTAACCGGGTTTCTCGGTTTTAAAGCGTGGAAGATCCAGATCAATACGGATTTCGTGACCTACCTCTCCAACGATAGCGAGGTTGTTCAGGAGTTTTACCGGGCCGGTGAGGTTTTCGAATCGAATTACCTGGCGATGGTGATCTTTGACCCTTCCGACGGGCGGCCTCTCTTTAGCCGCGACAGCCTGACGATTCTCTCGGAGCTCACGGCACGATACGGCGATATTGAAGGGGTAACCAGCGTCCTGAGCATCGCCAACGCCGCCGACGTCAAGGAAACTCCCTACGGTATCAGCATCGAGGATCTCGTGGGAACGGAGATTCCCGAGGGCCGCCCGGATCTCGACGACCTGCGGAGCTATGTAACCGCCAAGGAGCTCTACCGGGGTATCCTTCTGGACGACGCGGGCGAGTCGGCGCTCCTTTTGCTTACCTTTGAGCCTTCCGCCGACCATATGGCACTGGCGGAACGTGTTATCTCGCAAACGACGGCCGCAAATGGTAGTACTGAGGGGTTCTACTTCGGCGGCATGCCCTTTGTGATGTATTCCATGTCTCAAGGTATTATTTCAAATTTGTCGCTCCTCGTCCCCCTCATTCTTCTCTTCCTTATTGTAGTTCTCTACTTCGCCTTTCGATCGCTCAGCGGCGTGATCTTTCCTTTGCTGGTCGTCGCGGTAAGTGCCGTGTGGGCGGTGGGTATTCTTTCACTCCTCGACGTACCCCTGGACATCCTGACCGCCATCATGCCGGTTATTCTCATCGCGATGGGAAGTGCCGACGGCATTCACCTTATGAAGAAGTATTCCGAGGAACGCCGGGGAGGGCGCCGTCCAACTGAAGCCATGAGAGAGAGCGTCGTGGAATTGGGCGTTCCGATACTCCTGACCTCTGTAACCACGATGGTCGGCTTCGCTTCCCTCGTTGTTTCCGACTTCAGGATCATCAAGACCTTCGGACTTGCCGTTACCCTTGCGATCTTTCTGGCATTGGTCGTCACCATCTTTTTCCTTCCCCCGCTGGCGGCGCTTCTCAGCCGTAAAACCGGTAACGGCGTTGATAACTGGGATGACTCACCCGCCGAGCGACTGATGGACCGCCTCTCGGGCTATATTCACCAAAAGAAGAAAGAGATTCTCATTGCCTTCGGGGCTCTGACGACCATTGCGGTAGCGGGCATACCGCTTATAACGGCCAACGTCGATTGGAGTCTCTGCCTCGCCAAGAACAGCAAACCGTATGCGGCGGAGATGATGCTTCGCGATCGATTCGGCGGCTCCCTGCCTCTGCAAGTTTCCGTTAAAGGAGATGTCACGGACCCTGCACTATTGCAAACGATACAGCATATCCAGGAGGTTGCGGGTACGCAGCCGGTCATTGAAAATCCAAGATCCGTCACGGATCTCCTATCTGAAATGAACTACGTCTTGAACGACACCTACGCGATTCCCGACACGCCGGAAGGCGTCGCCGGTCTATGGCTGTTAATCGACGGTGAGGAGAGCATGGATCAGTTCGTCGGCCCCGGGGATCAGGAAGCGCTCATCCAGGGTCGGGTCACGTCAATGGCTACCGCCGATATGAGCGCCTCCACGGTGTCAATGGGGCGTTACCTAAGCGAGCTTCCGTCACGGTTGTTTGTTATAGACAAGAGGCTGCTGAACCCGCAAGGCAGGCTCGTCGTTTCACGGCTCCAGGCAAACGTTGCCGCCGAGCGCCTCTCCCGGTACCTCGGGCTCGAAGAAAATGAGCGACTAGAGCTTGGTCGGCGACTCAAGACGGCCGTCGTTCGATCGGGCCCAGACACGCAACGTCCGGTCATCGAGTCGGCCGTCTCATCGTATCTTAGGAGTGATCGGTCGGAAATAACGATTTCACGGGAGGAAACGGCGCGACTCATCGCGACGGCGGTGGCCGAGGTGATCGTTGAAGCCCCATCTGGGTCACCGCCGAATCCCGATGATCTCGCCGCCGAATTGGCCCCTTTCCTTCCGGAAACAACGGAGATGGATCGTCTGTGGCTCGCCGATTCTCTCCTTTTTGAGGCGGAACGTGCCGTCCGACAAGCCAAAGATGATGCGCTCCTGTCGCAACTTCAACGGCCGGTCCTGGAGAAGCCGTCGCAAGCTTCTATTGAAAAACGCGTCGGAGGTATCGTTCACGAAGCTACCAGCGAGTTTGCCCCGATCTCCGTAAACGACTTCACGCAGAACGAGTCGCTTCTCAAAGCCGGACTGATTCGCGAAGTACCCTTGGAGGCCGCATTGACAGGCATGGTTCCGGTACTCACCGAAATGGAGAATCGCCTTCTGCCGACACAGATCCAGAGCGTCGCGATCACCCTTGGAGTCATTCTCCTGGTCTTGGTTCTGGTATTCAAATCACTTAAGCTCGGATTTGTCGCCCTGGCACCCACGCTTCTTACGGTACTCACCAATTTTGCGATCCTCGGTTTCGCAGGTATCGGTCTCGACTCGTTTACCGCCCTCATCGCAAGCGCGGTCATCGGGCTGGGCATAGACTACGCCATCCACCTGGTAACCAAGTTCCGTCGCGAATTGGCACGAACCGGTGGGAGCGAGGAGGCACTCCGAATTACTCTCCGAACCACCGGCGTCGCCATCGTCATTAATGCGGTTTCCGTCGGTATCGGATTCGAAATACTCAACTTCGCGGCAGGACAGCATATACGGATATTCGGTGGTCTTCTCGGACTATCGCTCCTCGCGAGCGCTGCCTACACCCTTATTCTGCTGCCCGCCCTACTTCTTGCCATTGGTGGCGGGCGGGACAGCCGTTCACTAGGACACCTATCAAAGAAAGGAGCATTAGTATGAAGAAGCTACTTGTGGCATCGCTACTATTCCTGCTGGCCGGGACAGGTGCCTTCGCCCAGACCGGCGAGGATATCCTCGCCAATGCCGAGGCGGCGGCCAATCCGGACACCGACATGGAAGCGGTCCTCTCGATGACGATCAGCGACGGCCGGGGCGCGAGTGAGACTCGTTCCGTCAGGATGTACCAGCGAGGAAGCGATCAATTTCTCATGCGCTTTCTCTCTCCGGCGGACATCCGGGGAGTCGCCCTTCTCATCGACGTCCAGGATCGTGACGACGACCTCATTTACCTCTACCTTCCGGCCTTTCGGCGAGAGCGGAGGATCGCCTCCCACGTGAAGAATGAGGAGTTCATGGGAACCGGCCTAACGTACGAAGATATAGCGGAGATAGACTACTCCGACACCTATGAGGTGGTGAGCTGGAGCAGGACGGGTCCGGACTATGCCCTGGAGCTTCGGTCAAAGAAGGAAAACTCCACCTACGACGGCGCGAGGATGGTCGTCGACGGCGAGAGCTACTTGCCGGTACGAACGGAACTTCTTCAGGACGGGTCCGTCGTCAAGCGACTCACGGTAGAGGATGTCGGTCGCCACCAGGGATACTGGTACGCAGCAAAAACGGTCGTGGAACTGCCGGGCTCCGGCCGTCGCACGGTGATGGAAATAGAGAGCATAGAGCACGACGCGTCCCTGGACGGTGCGCTCTTTTCCGTTCGAAGTTTGAGACGGTTCAGGTAAGGAGGGTCGGATCAAATGTGTTCAAAGTCCCAAACAAGTACGCTTCGCTCCAACTATCGGGCGCTCCTCATCCTCATCGCGGCGTCGCTACCGCCCGCGGGATATGCGCAGGAACAACCGATAACCGGCGAGCTAAGCCAGAGGTCCGGATACTCCGTCGAGGAGGAGACTATCTCCGTCCTTGAGACTGAGGTGCTGTTATCGATTGATACCGACCTCGCCGACAGGGGCCATCTCAAGGTGGAAACCATCGGTACCTACGACTATGTAGATGACCGGGGCTCCCTTACGCTCGGTGAAGCGTATACGTCCTTCTACACGCCGTCGGTAGACCTCTTCGTCGGAAACCAGATTATCAACTGGGGTACCGCCGATGGATTCAATCCCTCGAGTCCGGTGAATCCGATAGTGCCCGAAAGCCTGGTCGATGAGGAGATACATTGGGAGCCCGTCCCCGCGGTGAGCGCCACCTACTACCTTGGCTCCGTCGTGGATCTGACCGCCGTTGTTGTGTTGGATGTCCTGCCGATCGACGTATCGTCGATAGCGCCCGACTTGACCGGCGCCGCCGACGTGGAGGGTATCGAAGACCCTCCGTCCGGCGAGTCGAGCGCCTTTGAGTACGGCGGGAAAATCGGCACCTATGTGGCGGGGTGGGATCTAAAGGCTACCTACTTCTACGGCTTTGAAGACCTGCCGGCTCTTGCGGCAAAGACGCAGTTGGACGCCGGAACGGGAGTGCCCATCGCCGGATCGACCACGGTTGTCGGCTCCTACCGCAAGTCCCACCGTCTCGCGCTCGCCGCCGCCGGTCAGCTCTTCTCCCTCGGCGCCTGGGGCGAAGCCGCATATGTTCTCCCCGAGTCGAAGGAGTTTGCCGATCGCGATCCGCTCACCGTTACAACCGTCTTCTCTTCGGACGAGCCGCGCTTCGAGACGATAACGGGCGTGGACTACACCTTTCCCGGCGGACTTTACGCACAACTCCAGTACCTCTATCTCGGCTCCGGAGGGCTCGCGAACCCGTACAGTGAGGAGCCGGGGAGGTCCCCCGACTCCTCACATCTCCTCTTGCCCCGGCTGACCTACACGGCAGGTCTGGACAATTCCGTCGAGCTCGCCGCCCTTGTCGACGTCGTCTACGGAGCAGGTCTCCTCCTGCCGTCGGTTACACTCGGCATCGGTCCCGCCACGGACTTCAGAGTAGCGGCCCATGTTCCCGTCGGCGACCCCCCGGGACTCTCGGGAAGATTCGACCACGCTCTAACGGCGGCTCTTTCCACCGCTTTTTAATGGGGAGCTATTCATCCCACCGAAAGACTCGCTCCGGTGCACCGGCCACGCCGGTAATCACGATCTGGTAAGAGGTCCCCTCCCGGAGCGCCTCGTCATCCACATCGTCAAATCGGAGGGTGCCGTTAACATGGTGCCCTCCGGCGGGTGCCTCCCAGCCGGAAGGGCGATACTCCCTGCCGCCGGCGTCACGAAGAACCGCGCGCTCCGCCAAATCGAAGTCCAGATTGACGGAGTGGGTATTCATGGAGACTGAAAAAGCCGCTCCGGTCGCGCCCCCTTCAGTCGGTATCGGGGTGATCGCTATCGTCACCGCCCGCTCCTGGTTAACCCTGGTGAGGCTCTCCTGTTCGTCGACGGTTCCAGCGGCTTGGTCCGCCGTCGCCCGGGTGGATCGCAGACTGTTGAGGATACCCTCGCTATCCACCCACGCATCCTCGGCGATCCAGTCTTCAAGGGATATTTCGTGGGGCTCCGCACCGGTAGCAACGGTATTCAGCACCGAACGGTTCGCCGACGAGATAATCGCGACCCCGTCGTTGGTAGTGACATAGACTTTCTCGCCCCGTGGGCCAAAGGCGATGTGGTTCGCACCCCGTTCGCCTTCAATACCGCGACTCGGAAGTTGTATCGTGTCGAGAATTTCCGAGCTTCCGGCGTCTACTATAATCACCTGTCCGCTCCAGTCGGCGATCCACACCTCGTCCCCCGAGGGACTGACGGTTACGCCGTGGCCACGACTACCAACCGGAACGGAACTCTCGACCCGCTTGCGGGACACATCAATCTTGTAGAGCCGACTGCTTGCGGGGCCTATTGCCCACGCCCACTTGCCGTCGGGGGAAACGGCAACCTCGTTGAGGCCGATCAAACCCTGCTCTTCGAGAAACGAGCCCCAACCGTCACCTCGACTTTCGACGCCGGAGCCGGCTCCCGAAGATACCGGTATCACGCCGCTAAGGCTCCCCGTCTCGGCCTCGACAACCCAGACCAGGTTGGTTGAAGTGGAAGCTATCCACAGTTCAGACCCATCGGGAGTCAAGCTGAAATGAGAGGCACTGCCGAGACCCGGACTTACAACGCGTATGATTGACGCGCTTGCGGTGTCCACGGCCGTCACCGTTCCGCGGAGTGGGTCATTTCCCGCCGAACCACCAACCCACACGGTCCGCCCATCCGGAGATATGTCGATACCATGCACCTCGTGGTCGACGGGAACCCTGTACACGATTTCCATCGCCGCTCCGTCGATGATCACCAGCTCGTTACGCTCCGCGTCACCGGCGTACACGATTCGTCCGTCCGGGGTTGCAGCGATACCGTGGGCCGCGATGGTGCCGACCTCGACCGTTCCCGTTACGTTCCCCGTCGCGAGATCGATGGAGCTGATTGTCCCATCTTTGGCATTGGGAAGATAGGCAACCGCTACGGTGGTTCTTGATTCTCCCCTTCCCGAAGCAAAACTCGATACCGCCGACAGCGACAGCACTAATAACACAAGGAGCGGTTTCCCGACTCCGATAAATCGTTTGTGATTGTTCATAGCGAAACAATACTTTACCCCGGGAGGGTATACAATAATGAAATATGATTTGTCACGGAATTGTATTAAGCGGGATGTGGGAGGCGGTCATAGCGGATGTAGGGGTCCCTCCTTACGGTGCTCAATGCGACGCGGACATTACGATATTCACGACGAATCGGGGATGACTCAAAACCCTCTTCTACACCGATAGGTATACGTGGTACCCTGCGAGCTTCGACCATTGGAGGGAAAACGGGTGAAACTACATCATAATAGAAGCCGGATAGCAGGCTTTTCCCTGCTGCTGATAGCGATGGTGGAAACAGGCATGGCACTCTACGGCCCGTATGCCGTGCCGGTCTTTGATCTGAGATCTCTTCCCCTGTTTCTGCTCATTTTCGCTACGCTGCTCCTGGGAGCTCGACTCGGCCTCGGCGCGCCTCCGTACGGCACGGCCGGCGTCGGTCGTCTCTCCTTTACCACGGAGCTGGTCCTCGCGCTGGGGCTCCTGCTCTTCCTGTTCAATTACATCTTTGCCGCCAACGCAAACATGGACTACGTGCAGCGGTTCATGGAAAGCGGCGGAAATCTTCAACTTGCCGTTGATACAACCACGGAGCGACGAATCGTTGCGGTCAGGTATCTACCGTTGGTCACCGTCCTTCTGCTGCTCCACCTCTCTTTTGCCGTGCGGCGGCGCCGCTACGAACTGCTGCTCACCTTGCTTTCGGTGGGGCTGACGGCACTTTCATTCCCTTCAGGCGTAAGTCTCTCGGGGATCGGCGTCCTCGGTTGGGTCGCACTCACGCCCCTTATTTATGTTCTCTGGAGAGGCGGATACCGCCGGATTCTCTTTTACGGTATCACCTACGGCGTTTTGGCAACGCTGCTGTCGAACTACTGGCTTGGAACCTTCAGTCTCGTCTCACTCATGGCGGTCGTGCTCATTTATTTCGGCTTCTACACCGTTTTCATGGTACCTTTCGGGGGCGCGGTACTCCTTTTCCGCCGGAGTTCACCGGCAGCTCGAGTCTTCCTTACCGCCGCCGCCTGGACGGTCTTCGAGCTTTTTCGCAGCACCGGCTTTCTTGGATACCCATGGGTGCTCGTCGGGCACAGCCAGTACGCCAATCTGCCGCTGATCCAGATCTCGGAGTTCACCGGTGTTTGGGGTGTATCCTTTGTGGTCGTCCTTGTCTCCGCCGGCTTGGCGGAGCTTCTGGGCGTGTTTGACCGTCGAAACGGCGTCTGGAGCACGCCAACCGGCGGGGCGAAATCATACAGTTGGGTCGTTCTTTCCGCACCGATTCGCCACATTCTGATCGCCGTGGCCGCTGTTGTTGCGGCAACCCATCTGTACGGCTGGTCGGTACTCCTGCTGGAAAACCGCTACCCTGAAGCTGATGAGACACCTCGGGTTGCACTGATTCAGCAGAACAGCGATCCGCGAAAACATGAGTACGAGCGCACCTTTCAGACCCTTCGGGAGCTGACCGATAGGGCGCTGAAAGAGAATCCGGACATCGTTATCTGGTCCGAAACTGCATTCGTTCCGAATATTCGCCGTTGGGGCCGGGAAGATCCGGAGCGGTACCGTCTGGCGCGGTTGGTCCGGGAGTTTCGCGACTACCAAGGAAGTATCGGCACCTGGCTCCTTACGGGGAACGACGACTACCAAATCGTATTGGATGAAGATGGGCGAGAAGTTGAACGGTTGAGCTACAATGCGGCGGTACTCTTTTCCGACGAAGGAGAGAGGCTGGCGACCTACCACAAAATGAAGCTCGTTCCATTTACCGAGTACTTTCCGTACGAGGAAGAGCTGCCTTTTGTCTACAAGGCGCTCGAAGAGTTCGATGTTTCCTTCTGGGAACCGGGAGACGAGCGAACCGTCTTTGCACACCCGTTGTTTACCTTTTCGACGCCTATCTGCTTCGAAGACGTCTTTCCGGATGAGGTACGCCGGTTCGTCCTGAACGGAGCGGAGGTCATCCTCAACATAACCAACGACTACTGGTCCCTCACGGAAGTGCAGGCGCAGCAGCACTTCGTCGCAAGTCTCTTCCGTTCGGTGGAAAACCGCCGCCCTCTCCTTCGCGCCTCGGCGTCGGGAGTGACTGCATACGTTGATCCGTACGGACGCGTTGTGGCCCGGAGACCGCAGTACAGTGAAGAGTATCTGATAACCGATGTGCCGGTTTCCAGACAAGGGAATCTCACCCCTTACACTCGTTATGGGGACTGGTTTCCGCGTCTGGCCGGTGTCGCTCTGCTGCTGCTCGTCGCAGTCAGGATTATCATCCTTCGCCGGAGCAGACGGTAGAGGTATTTGATGAACCTGACACTCACGCTTGCCTCATCCCTGCTCCTTCCTTTGTCCCTGCCGAACGAGCTTTTTCCGACGGGGGCGATTCTCCCGGGGCTCCTGGCCCTTGTACCGGTGTTGCTTGTCGTCTATCGAACGGCGTCGCGAAGGAGCGCCTCCCGGTACGGTCTTCTCTTCGGAACGGTGAGTACGCTGCTCGGTAACTACTGGCTTGCTTTCTTTGGAGAGTTCTCAGTATGGACAATCGGGGGTGTGGTGATCGCTTACGCCGGTTACAACTATCTGCTCTTCGGTTACCTGCATTTCATTGCCCACCGGGGGCGCTCCGCAGTAGATACGCTGGCGCCGTTGACGGTAGAGCGGGCGCACCGCGGCACGGCGATGCGTCCGCTCTGGATAGCCGTGGCATGGACAGGGTATGAGTACCTGAAGTCCGTCGGATTCCTCGGCTACCCCTGGGGCCTCGTGGCGTATCCTCTGGCCACCTTGAACAGCGTTGCCCAGATAGCGGAGATGGGAGGGGTCTGGGCGCTTAGTTTTCTGGCTGCTTACATCAATAGTTCCGTCGCCGAGCTATTCTACACCCGAGAAACACGGTCGGCGACGCCCGGCACCGGCAGCTTCCGGCGGAGCCTGACACATCGCACCACTCTTTTGGCACCCCGACACCTGTTGGCGGCGGTTCTGCTGGTGGTTTCAGCCGGCGCTTTCGGAACGTGGAGAGTCTCAACTCTGCAACCGGTGGAGAACCTCGATCTGCTGCTCGTACAGCAAAACATCGACAGTTGGCGCCCGGGCGGCTTCCCCGACGCCCTGATGCAGGCGCAGGAGCTGACCCTGAGCCGATTACGCGACCTGGATTCAGCGGATTCCGTCGACGCCGTAGTTTGGAGCGAGACCGCACTCCGGCGTCCATATACGGGCGCGTCGAACTACTACTCCCAAACTCCGGCAGTCATGCCGTTTGTCGCGTTTCTCGATCGCATGAACGTCCCGCTTATCACCGGGGCGCCGATGCCCGCAGGCGCCGACGGGAGGGACGCGGCCAACAGCGCGCTGGTGATATCTCCCGAGGGAGTACTTCTCGGCAGCTACGCGAAGCAGCAGTTGGTTCCCTTTGCCGAGCGAATCCCCCTCTGGCACCTCACCTGGGTGCGCCGTTTCTTCCGCGAAGTCGTCGGTCTGCAGGGAACATGGGTCCCGGGAGCTCAAAGCAATCCGCTACCGTTACCGCTCGCCGACGGAAGACGAATACCTATCGGAACTCCCATCTGTTTTGAAGACGCCTTCGGCTGGGTTCCCCGCCGAATGGCCCGTAGCGGCGCCCGGCTGCTCATTAACCTTACCAACGACTCCTGGAGCAGGCAGGAATCAGCCCAGACACAACATTTTGCGGCCGCCCGTTTGCGGACCATTGAGCTGCGCACCACCCTGGTTCGCAGCACCAACAGCGGTCTTTCCACGGTGGTTGACGCCCGTGGAGTGGCCACGCAGAGTCTGCCGATGTTCTCGGCAACTGCCCGGAGCGTGACGGTTCCGCTCTACCCGGAAATGTGGACGCTCTACCGTGCACTGGGCGACTGGCTCGGCATTCTTGCCGCTGCAGGTGCAATTCTGAGGGTCATATGGCTCGCAATCAGAAGAGACCGCGGCTAATCGTTGTTTTGTCTATCGACCCATGCGCGAAGTAGAATGATCGCTATCCGTCGCCTTCAAACCGATCGTTACCATTTGCACACCGTATGCGCCGGCGCCTACGGGCACGGTCGTGACGCGCTTTTGATCGGAGGTGCGGATAATCGTCATCGTTGCGTCTCCGTTATTGGCGGCGAACAAGAGGGTGCCGTCGGCACTGAGGTCAATCTGTTCCGGTGTGGTTCCAACCGGTATCTTGCGCACAACCGTCGTGGTTTCGGTATCGAAAACCGCTACGGCGTTCTCCTGGCTCAGGGCGATATAGATCGTGCGTCCGTCCGGTGCAACCCGAAGCGCATGAGCACCACGGCCCACTTCAAACGTGCCACGGACGGTTCCGGACGGGACGTCCAGTATCGTCATTGTTCCATCCGCCTTGTTGGTGACATAGGCGGTCTCGCCTTCGGCGCCTCCGACCGCTACTCCACGCGGCTTGGTGCCTACACCGAAGCTTGCCACGACGCTACGCCGCACCGTATCCACGATCGACAGAGTGCTGGATTCGGATGTGGCGACGTAGAGCAGGCGCCCGTCCGGGGTGATCGCCGCGTCGTGAGGCTCAGGAAGCCCTCCGACGGTAGCAACGACCGTCCACGTGCGTGTATCGATGACGCTGACGGTATTCTCATCCGTGTTCGTCACGTAGACGAACCGGCCATCGGGAGAGGCAAGCGGATGAGTAGGACCCAATCCCACGGGTACTCGAGCGATAATGCGTCCCGTGGCGCCGTCGACGGCCCAGAGACTGTTGCCCGCCAACTCCTTGTCACGTTCACGTTCCATGTGCCCGGCAGCGGTGCTTCCCATGGCCGGGCCACCCGTTGCCATGCTTTCTCCGGGGCCGGCCACATCGGACTCGGAGTGGGGCTCACGGTCGTGCTCGCCCGCATTAATCACGTACAGAGTCCGACCGTCCGGGCTGACGCTCAGTATGTGGGGATTCACTCCTACCGGAAGCGAAGCAACCACCTCCCCTGTGGCGACATCTACGGCGGTGAGGCTGTCCTCCATACCGGCGGCTACCCACGCGGTTCCTCTTGTCCCTCTTTGGGCGTCATCTGCAAAGACCGTACTACCCACCGCAACGCCGATGATCAGCGACGCGGCCATCGTCAGGGTTCCACGAAAATGTTTCATCTTTTTTCTCCTTTCAGTTTTAGTGCGTCTATTGTGCTCCATGCATTCGCACATATATAACGGTAACTGCAGAAGATGACGTTTCCCTGTCGGAGATATGAAGATTCCGTGACAGGACGTGTTGCGTCGGCAGGTACAATCCCTTTCGCAATACGTCCTGTTGTGCCCGTCTGAAGGCGTTGCGGATTTACGATCGCAGCATACGCAGGCCGCTGCCGATGACCACAAACTCGCTAATCTCGTGGCCCAATACGGCGATTGGCAGTGTGAACCAGCCGCCGAGCGCCCCGATTACCAGTGCGCCGATCACAACTGCTGAAAGAAACAGGTTCTGTTTCACGACCGACTGGTTGCGCTTCGCCAGGCGCAGCGCATAGGCCAATTGCTCCAGATTGTCGGCCATTAGCGCAACATCAGCGGTCTCAAGCGCCACGTCCGTTCCGGCCGCGCCCATCGCAACGCCCACGGTAGCTTCGGCGAGGGCAGGGGCATCGTTTACCCCGTCCCCAACCATCGCCACGTGTCCATAACGGGAAGTCAACTCGCGTACCTTAGCGGCCTTGTCGTCCGGTTTCAGGTCGGCAAACACATCGTCGATCCCCAGTTCCCGAGCAATCGCGCGAGCGGTACGTTCGTTGTCACCGGTCAGCATGACCACGTTGTTGACTCCGACGGCGTGCACCGCGTCAATGGCTTTCCGGGCATTGGGACGGATGTTGTCACGGACGGCAATCAGCCCCCAGGGGGCTTGTTCATCACCGAGCACCACCACCGTTTTCCCTTCATTCTGCAGATGAGTGATCTCCTCCCGGGCGTTGTCCATGGAGATTCCCAACTTCGAGTCGAACAGGTCCGGACTGCCGATGTAAACCGTGTTCCCATCCAGTCGCGCAGAAGCGCCGGCCCCGGTCAACGAGCGAAAGTCGGATAGCTCGGCCGGCCGCACGCCCTGCGCCCCCGCATGCCGTACAATAGCCTGCGCAAGAGGATGGCCGCTGCGTCGTTCAATGCCGGCCGCCATTGCCAGAAAGTCCTGCTGAGACTTTGCCGGGTGGTCTCCGTTCTCGTCGAAAAGAACAACATCGGTTACTTCCGGCTCACCGCGCGTCAGCGTGCCGGTCTTGTCCAATGCGAGAACTTTCACTTTCGCCAGTTCTTCGACATATACGCCACCTTTAATCAGGACGCCATTGCGTGCGCCCGTGCCCAACGAAGCCACCAGTGTAATCGGGATGGATATGACCAGGGCGCAGGGCGCCGCTGCCACAATGAACACCGTTGCCCTCGTAATCCAGGTTACCCAATCTGCGCTAAGGAGTAACGGCGGGACAACGGCCACCAGGATGCCGATGAGCAGAACGATCGGGCTGTAGCGTGCTCCGAAACGCTCAATGAAGCGCTGGCTCTTGCCTTTTTTCTCCTGCGCCTCTTCTACCATGGTGATAATGCGAGCGATGGTATTGTCCGCGGATGTCTTGGTAGCGCGGACTTCCAGGGCGCCCTCACCGTTGATGCTGCCGGCGAAAACCGGGTCTCCGAGATGTTTCTCCACGGGGACGCTCTCTCCGGTTACCGGCGCCTGGTTGACGCTGGAGTCACCGTCCAGTACCTCCCCGTCGGTAGCTAGTGATTGACCCGGTTTGACGATAAACACGTCTCCGACAACCAGTTCTTCGATCGGGATTTCCTGCTCGCGGCCATCCCGTCGAACCAACGCTACCTTCGGCGTCAGTTCCATAAGAGCTTTAATCGCACCACGTGTCTTCTCTTCCGTATAACCTTCAGCAGCTTCACTGATGGAGTAGAGAAAAACGAGCATCGCCCCTTCCAATAGAGCACCCATTGCAGAGGCGATTATGGCTGCAATACTCATCAGCAGTTCAATACCAATCCGGCGCTCAAAGATCAGTTCTTCAAGGGCTTCACGACCGAAGTAGTATCCGCCGATCAGAATCGCAGCGACAAAAATCGCGGTAGCGATGGCCGCCGGTGCACCGGCCAGGCCGATCAGCCAGCCGACCAGAAGCAGGACCCCGGACCCCACCGAAGTCAATACTTTCGGATTGCGCCAGGGCGTGACCGGCCCGGCCGCTCCGGCGCCTTCTTGCGGCGGGAAACCCAGGGTCTCCAATTTTTGTTTCAGTGCATCCACGCTGGTCTGGTCCGGGTCATAGGTCAGCGCGACTTTGGCAGATTTGGGATATACCTTGAGATCAACCATACCGGTAAAATCTTTTAAGCCTCGTTCAATAGTTGCCGCATCGTGCTCGCAGTCCAGATTGCCGACGCGCACTTCCGTCTTTTGGGGATTCATCCGTTCTCCTTCCTTTTGGGGATTCATCTGTTCTCCTTCGCTTTTGAAGCTCCGTCACCGATTACGCCGGTAAACCGCGCCGCCGTATACTGGTCCTTCTTCCCGGCCTGCTGCGGAGCGTTGTACCGGGTACATTCGTAAACACCCCTCGCTACATCGGAAAGGAGCGCCTCGGCGGTCGATAATAATTCGGCTACCCGATCATCGCTCAAGCTGTAGGTAACGTACCATCCGTTTCGCTCCGCCGTTACCAGGCCGCATTCTCTGAGGCAGCCCAGGTGGTTGGAGACGTTTGACTGGGACAAGCCGGTTTCGCTGACGATATCGCCGACCGTCCGTGGCCGGTCTCGCAGCGTCTCCAGAATGGCAAGCCGGCTGGCGTCACCGAGGCCACGGAAGAAATTGGCCTTTGTCGCTAAACCATTTACCTGCTTGGTCAGCATTAGGGCAGCTCCTTACCAACATCCGCGCTGGTATGCGTAGCCGCCTCTGCGGCCGTGGCCCCAGCGGTCACCGCCCCAGCCCATCATGTCGTAGCGCTCGTACTCGCCGGGCAGCACATATTCCCGTCCGGAAATCACGGCGCTCTCCACCATCAGGTAGCGCCCGCGGCCGCCGGCGCTCCATCGCGGGCCGGGCACTTCAAAGCCGGTTACCGTAAGGTCGTCCCCGCTTTTCACCGGGATGTCGTAGCCATACATTCGGGGAAGCATCAGCCCCCACGCCTCCGAGCCGGTTTGCAGAACGGCAAACGCATTTCCCGGCTGGAGGTCCAGTGTTCCGGACAGGGTAATAGCCTCTCCAGAGTACGCCTGTCGACCGCCTGAGGGCAGAGTGCCGACGGGTGTCTCTCCCGCGTCGCCGGCGAAGGCGAGGTGCCCCGCCACGGCGAATAAAACCAATACGATGATAACTCTTTTGTTCATGTCTGGAATTCTCCTGTTGAAGCGCTGTTCGCTTCACATATTAAGATAAGAATAGGGCAATACTGGCTTGTAAGTTTCTCTTTGGTAATCACATCACCAAGTACTGATATGATTAGTATGACAGGCACGGCGATAACCGTCAAGGGTGGTTTGCTACGTCGATGGTGGTTCCATAAGCCGAACTGGTGGACGGCTTCGGCCCCGTCGGTAAGCACCAACCGCACGCGAACACGCTCGTAACTTCAGAGCGGGAAATCGAAAGAGCCAGAAAAAATTAGCTGTCCCTAACAAAACTCAATTGACCAAACTTAACCGCGACTGTATGCTTCTCCATACAAAAGACAGAACTAATCATTTCCCCGCTTTAGGAGTGCATATGAAACGGACAACGACGGGTTCGTGCCACGCTGCCGCGAGGGGTGCGTCAATAGGTAACGCCGCTTACCAGATTGCATTGGTAGGCAATCCGAACGTAGGCAAGAGCGTGGTGTTCAACAGGTTAATCGGCGGAACGACAACGGTTTCAAACTATCCCGGTACAACCGTGGAGGTATTCCGGGGTCGCTTTGACACCGGAACGGGGATTCCTATGGAGGTAATCGACACTCCCGGTATGTATACCTTTTCTTGCATCACCGAGGAGGAGGGGGTGACCAGGCGCCTCCTATTTCAGGAAAGACCCGATATTGTCGTCCACGTTATTGAAGCCAAAGCCCTCGCTCGATCACTTCCCCTCACTGCCCAACTGGTCGAGACGGGCTTCGACGTCATTGTCGCAATAAACATGATGGATGAGCTGGCTCGGGCTGGTCTTGTCATAGACACCGAACGGCTTGCCGATCGGATCCGGCTGCCGGTAATTCCGTTAACCGCCATACGAGGCGACGGGATTGCCGCACTTGTCACGAGAATAGAGGAACGTGCCCATGGCCTTCTCAACTAAACTCGACGAGCCCATTGAAGAGGCAATTTCCCAGATATCAGAGAAACTTGCCGGGAGCTACGACATTCCACGACGCGCCGTTGCAACGATGTTGCTTGAGGGAGATCCTGGGATTACCGAGGAAGTTCGTAGAATCGAGGGCGAGCGCTTTCCGGCAATCCATCGTCGTATCGATAAGACCGCTGCCCGGTACGATCGTCCGCTCTCATACGTTATCACCGTGAATCGACAGGAGTCGTGTTTCAAGATCGCGGACGAGGCATTACTCCGCAAGGCGAAGGTGGGACGGAAACCGCTTCGCGAAACGCTGGCGACATTGACGACACACCCCGTCGCCGGTGTCCCGATACTGGTACTTGTCGTCTATTTCGGTCTCTACCAGTTTGTAGGCGTTTTTGGCGCGCAGATCCTTGTGGACCTTCTCGAAGTCGAGTTGTTCGAAGGCTACATCAATCCCTGGGTAAACAACGTGGTTGAACGCTTCTTGCCGTGGGTCTGGGCCCAGGATCTCCTGGCCCATGAGTACGGAGTCATCACCCTTGGAGTTCGATACGCGGTCGCGCTTATCCTCCCAATCGTCGCGACCTTTTCTCTCTTATTCTCAGTGATCGAAGACTCGGGCTATCTACCCCGACTTGCCATGCTCTTGGACCGGGTGTTCAAACGGATCGGACTGAACGGACGGGCGGTGATTCCTATGACTCTGGGTTTCGGATGCGATACTATGGCAACCGTGGTTACGAGGACACTCGAAACCAAGCGGGAACGCCTGATCGCGAACTTCCTCCTGGCGCTCGCGATTCCGTGTTCCGCCCAGCTCGGCGTAATAATCGGCTTACTCTCCCCGGTTCCCGGCGCCCTTGCGGTATGGGGGATCTTTCTCATGGGCGTGTTCTTGCTGGTCGGATTCTTGACCGCGCAGATACTGCCTGGACGTCGTCCGAACTTCTATATGGAGCTTCCCCCCCTCCGGGTTCCCAAGCTATCGAACGTTCTTCAAAAAAGCTACACCCGGGTCCACTGGTACTTCAAGGAAGTCTTTCCGTTGTTTGTTCTGGCAAGTATTTTCATCTGGCTCGGCAACCTAACCGGCCTGTTTGGCCTCGTTCTCGAAGCGATCCGTCCGCTGGTCAACGCCATTGGCTTGCCCGATGAAACGGCGCGGGCGTTCTTGTTCGGTTTCTTCCGGAGGGATTACGGTGCGGCCGGCCTTTTCGATCTTCAGCGCTCGGGGCTTCTCTCGCCTCGGCAGCTCGTAGTCGCTGCGGCTACCCTTACCCTGTTTGTGCCGTGCGTAGCACAGTTCGCGATAACCATTCGGGAACGCGGCTGGAAGACGGCCGTGGCGATGGGGTCCATCATTTTCCCCTTTGCATTTCTCGTTGGGTTTCTGCTGAACCAACTGTTGACGGCGCTGAGGCTATGGGCATGACGCAATGCCCATTTTGTGGATACAGCACGGATGCGGCGGAGCTGGAGCGCAGTTGCGTCTCCTGTCCGTTAACCAGCTATTGCGGAAAGCAGTGTTGTCCTCGCTGCGGTTACCTTTTGCCCCCGGAGCCCGCTCCCCTGCGCCTAGTGCGGAGGGCCGTAGAGCGACTCGGTGCGGCGGGTGCCCAACGCCGGCGGACATTAAGGGAAAATGGGAGGAGATCGATGAAAAGTGAGGTCGTAACCACCAACGAGGAATCCGCGAATCGCCGGAAAGGCTCGGAACTCAAGCCCGGCGATGCGGGTAGCATCATACACATCGACACCCGCGACGAAGCGGGCGTTCGCAAGCTCCTGTCGCTCGGTGTGGCGGAGGGAAGGCCTATTCAGTGTTTGACTACCTGGCCGGTGCCTTCGTTTCTGATCGGCTATAGCGAGGTTGCCTTTGACCGCGAGTTGACCGAGCTATTCCATGTAGAACTAACGGCGCCGAAGACGACATGAACTATGAATCGCAGTCGTAGTTGACGATCTCTATCGTCGGTCTTTTCGGCTCAGGGGCGAGCTCGTTTACCTCGTCGAGATGAACGAAGAGGGTCGCGTACAGAAACGAAGCATCACCGGTGACCGTGAGAAGAGTTCCTTCTCGGTGGGGGGCAAGCTGCGGTTCCGGATGAGCGTCACAATCCGATTCGAGCCTGACGAGTGCCTCAAGCGCATTTGATGCCGCCACGGAAGGGTGAACAGCAAGAATCCGGTAACCCACACGATACTTCCAGACGTGGTAGTGCCCCTGTTTTAAGACATCAAGGAACGGTGCGGCCTCCTCCTTCGCCAGTGCACAGTTGAGTCGCGCCGCCAACCCGCGAAAACCGTCGCCGAGGTGTGTGCGGCCGTTTTCGTCGTGGCAAACGTGAGATGAGAGGCGTGCTAAGACTTGGTCCGGAGATTTGTCGCCGGATCGCTCCAAATCGATTAGTATTGACCGCAACTCGTGCCGCTGGACCGCGAGTCGGGCGCTCTCCTTCTCGAGTTCGATGTATCGGTGCTCTGCTATTCTTCTGAGTGTCTCGCCGTTTGGGGCGTCCCCGGCCAGTATTTCACGGATTTCGGCGAGTTGAAGGCCAAGATTCTGCGAGTGGCGAATGAGCTTCGCCTGATACACCGCTCTCTCGCCGTATATCCGATACCCTGACGAAGTCCGGGCCTCGGGAACCAGAACTCCTTCTCGCTCGTAGTATCGTAAGGTCGACCGCGGCACGTTGGCCCGTTTGGCTAGTTCACCTATCTGCATCGTGCTCCTCAGCGGATCAAAGCCGCCGTGCGGCAGCGCATCCCACCTTACGGCTCTGATTAGCTGGTACTAAGATACCCGACTGAGGACTTTCGTTCCACTCGTGCACGCTTTCGCTTCATCCAATCTCCTTCAGTTCGACTCCCGCAACTCTCAGGGCGTGCTCCACATTTTCCTTCGAAAAGTACTCAAGTGCGGAACAAACCCCTGTGAGCCCTGTGTCACCGCCTCCCGGGGCAATCAGCCGTTGTGCAACGATGGCCGGTAGTACCGCGGTTGCGCGCGCCGTATCAGACGCGTAGAACCGAGCCGTTTGCTGCTGCCCACCACCCCGCACCTGCACTCGCAGCGTCGGCGGAGAGCTCCTTCACTTTGCGGTAGTGCACCTGCTTCGATGCTATGTCGATGTAATGGGTTGTCGTCTCGATGGCCTTTTTGGCTATTGCCTCCCCGTGGTCAAGGTAGGGACCGACGGCGTTAATCACCACCCGCGTCTCAGACAGTTCGCTTCTGAGAGCGTTCGCATCCTGAGGGTCAAAGACGGCGGATTGAACATCGGCTCCGGGGACCCGTTCCTTAACTCCCTGTATCGCGGCCAGGAGTTTGTGCTCGTTGCGTCCCGCCGCGGTAACGGAGACACCTGTACCAACGAGGGCTCTCAAGATAGCTTCCCCGGCGAGCCCATAGGCTCCAAGAAGTAGGACATCCTTTGGGCGACTCATCGACTTTCGCGGACGCCGAGGAGCCGAAGGGCGTTTGCCACCACAAGAAGCGTACTGCCTTCGTGCGCGACGATTGCAATGCCGATCGTGGCTACCCCCGTTATCGCCGTGGCGACTAAGACGGCCATTACCCCAAGGGAGATAGCGAGGTTTTGGACGATAGTTCTCCGGGCCCGCCGGCTCAATTCAACGGCGAAACGCATCTTCCCGATATCGTCCGCCATGAGAGCAACGTCCGCGGTTTCAAGCGCTACATCCGTTCCTCCGGCGCCCATCGCGATGCCCACCGTTGCCGTTGCCAAGGCAGGGGCGTCGTTGACACCGTCCCCAACCATCGCAACCGAGCCGTACTCCTTTTCTAGCTCTTTAATGACTGTCACCTTATCCTCGGGCATGAGTTCAGCGCGATACTCGTCAATCCCGACCTCTTCGGAGATAGACTTCGCCACATCGCGGTTGTCCCCGGTAATAAGGATAGTCCGGCTGATTCCAAGTTTCCTCAGTTGCTCTACTACCCTCTCCGCCCCTTTTCGTGGCCGATCCTGAAGTGCAAGTACGCCGAGGAACGCGTCCTCCCTCTGGACGATCATGCAGGTTTTGCCTTCCGACTGGTACGCCTGGACCGACTCCTCGATCGCCCGGGGAATAGAGCCTTCCTCAAAGAGCTTACGGTTTCCGACTCGAACCTGTTTTCCGTCAACGCTCCCGGTAACTCCTTTTCCGCCGACCGCTTCGACCCCCTCCGCCTTCCCGACGGTGGTCCCTCGCGTCTCCACAAAACGTTGAACCGCCGCGGCAAGGGGGTGGTTACTTCCCGCCTCGACGGCGGCTGCCGTAGAGAGGAGCTCTTCCTCGTCGGTCTCGGCGTACGCCGATAGATCGGTTACCTCGAACTCCCCGGCGGTGATGGTGCCTGTCTTGTCGAAGGCCACAGCCGAAAGGGTTCCCAGGTTTTCGAGGTGCATTCCTCCTTTCAGCAGGATCCCTGACCGTGCGGCCCGCGCCACCCCGGATAGGATTGCCGCCGGCGTTGCGATTGCCAGAGCGCATGGGGATGCGGCAACGAGAATTGTCATCGCCCGGAGGAAGGCGTCTGAAAAGGACAACCACCCGAGCAGCGGCGGCACCGCTATGGTGAGTAGGACGATCGCCAGGACGGCAGGAACGAAAACCCGCGTAAACCGTTCCGCGAATCGTTGTGAAGGTGATTGCTGGGACTCCGCTTCCTCAACCATCTCGATCACTCGAGAAAGGGTGGAGTCTTTCGCAAGCTTGGTTACCCGAACGCGAATCGTTTTATTGCCGTTCACGGTGCCGGCGAAGACCGACTCCCCGGGGCCCTTTTCCACGGGTACGCTTTCGCCCGTCACCGACGATTGGTCAATCGAGGTACTTCCCTCCTCGATCTCTCCGTCGACGGGCAGGCGCTCGCCGGCCCTGACGACGACGATCATTCCTTTTTCGAGCTCGTCTGCCGGGATATCCCGTTCCGCCTCCTCCACCACGACCCTCGCCGTCTTTGGTGCAAGCTCCCCGAGGGAGGATATCTGCCGCCTGGCACGATCCATCGCGAGGTGTTCCAGCGCGTGCCCGAGACTGAACAGAAAGAGAAGCAGGGCGCCCTCCGCAAACTCCCCAAGGGTGGCCGCTCCCATGGCGGCGACAACCATGAGGAAGTCTATGTCGAATCGGAGCTTGAGGGCCGCGGCTATGCCGTGGCGCGCGGTATTGAAACCTCCGGCGAGATAGGCGGCGCCATAGAGGCTAAGAGCCACCGCACCGGGCATATCTATCAAGAGTTCCCCGAAGAAGCCCGTGGCGAGAAAGACGCCGGAGAGAATCGCCAGGAGGAGCTCCCAGTGTTCCTTAAGCCAGGTCGGCTCGGCCTCCGTCTCCACACTGTAGCCGATCTGCGAGATTCGTTTTCGCAGATGCTTTTCGTCGGTCGCCTCGGTATCGTACTCGATCGCGATCTTTTCGGACGCCGGATTGACAGAGACCGCCTCCACGCCGGTTTCTCGTTTCAAGATGTGCTCGAGGCTGAAGGCGCAGTCCGAGCAGTCGAGCCCGGAGACCGGCCAGCGGACATGCCGGTACCGCTTGGTGAGCTCTCCGCCGGCGCGTTTGACAATTCGCTCCACAGCCGGCAGGGCAATGATATCCGGATCGTAGTGAATGCAGACCTCAGCGGAGGTATCCGCGGTAACGAGGTGGGCCTGCTCTATGCCCGTATGGAACTCGAGCTCCCTCGTGAGGCGACCAACACAGGCGTCTCGTTCGTCAGGCACGTCCGGCAACAGTATCCGCAGGTCGTACTGGGTTTTTTCAAGTGGTTTGGTACGGTTCATACGTGGAGGGTACAGCTTGAAGCCGGGTTGAAGGTCAAGGACGAACCGCACTCTCTTAGATAGGTCAGACCGTCGGGCGGCTATCACAAACAGTGAAAGACCGACGGTAAGGAAACCCAGCCGGTCTCCCGGTAGTTCGTACAGCGTCCACTGCCGGGCACAGAGCGGAACCGGTCTACGCCGAGCCTCGAACATCGGTCGGATTTGCGATGCCACGCCCGTCGCATCCACCAGAAACGACGGCGAGCACATCAAACGTACGTCGCGCTCTTGGCGACACCCCGGGCAAGAAATCGATGTCGGGCGTTTTGAAGAACGGCACATCTTACCCTGTTCAGATAAACTATCTTTTATAGACGAATCTTGTAGGCGATTCTGTAAAAGTTTGGTACGTATTCGAAACTTTTAAGGAGCACCCCGTGTCTGATATCCGTAGACCGGCATATCTCGACCGAATTGTACCATTCGTTGACAAGCCGCTGATCAAAGTCCTTACCGGCATGCGTCGCGTCGGGAAGAGTAGCCTGGTTCGCCTGCTCGCAGGGCACCTGCGGGATCAAGGCGTCCCGGATTCCCGAATTATTTGCATCAACAAGGAGTCGATGGACTCGGATTTCATTCGCGATGCGAAGGAGCTCTACCAGTACGTGCTGGGCCGGATAGAGGATAGCCCTGCAAAGCCGTATCTCTTTATTGACGAAGTTCAGGAAATCTCTAACTGGGAACGGGCGGTGAACTCTCTGCTTGCGGACGGCCGCGCAGATATCACCATTACCGGATCCAACGCCGAGCTGCTCTCCTCGGAGCTCGCAACGCTTATCTCCGGCCGTTACGTTGAGTTTGCAATACTACCCCTGACATACGGGGAGTTTCTCGCATTTCGCGGGGCTGGAATCGGTGACAGCCCTGAAGAGTTTCGCCGCTATCTGCGCTACGGTGGGCTCCCGGGAATATCACCACCGCCAAGAGGATCGCCGACTTCCTAAAGAATCAGAGAATCACCGCGAGTGTTGACAAGGTCTTGCACTACCTTGCCTGCCTGGAACAGGCGTTTCTCATTCGTCGGGTGTTGCGCTATGACATCAAAGATCTGCGCCACCTGGAACTCTACGAAAAGTACTACGCCGGTGACATCGGGCTTCGTCACGGGTTCCCCGGATATCGGGACAGCGATGTCTGCGGCGTCATTGAGAACACTGTATTCCTGGAGCTTCTCCATCGCGGCTATCGCGTTTCTATCGGCAAACTTGACGACCGCGAGATCGATTTCATTGCCGAACGGCAGGAACAGCGAATGTATATCCAGGTCTGTTTGACGGTTGAAAGCGCCGAAACGCAGGAGCGCGAGTTCTCTGCCCTCGAGCGCATTCCCGACAACCATCCGAAGGTTGTCCTCAGCCTCGACGAGTATCAACGGGTCTCTCGTGGCGGAATACGGCATGAAAATCTCCGAGAATGGTTGCTTGGTGAGGAACCGTAACGAGGAAGAAAATTGAAGCCGTACTACTGGTCCGGACGCCTGGGAGTAGCGGCTTTCAGTAGCTCATCCCGCATCGCCGGCCGGCGGGGAAACTCCAGCAGGATCGCGTCGCGGACCTCCGTCGCCGCGAGGTCACCTACGACGCCGGCGTAGTGCTGAATAGACTCCGCAATACGCCGGTAACCGCGACGATCACCGGTTGAACGTGCTTGCCGCATGATATGGGAGGACCAGACGGTCCGAACTCGACCGGGAAAGCGGGGATAGAGGCGATCCCCGTACTCGGTGACGAGATAGGGGTTTTGCTCAAGGAGCTCCATCAACCGCAGCCAGAGTTCTTCCAGCACCAGTAGTTCCGGTAAAACGCGCGGTATATACCCCCGGGTCGTTTTGACCTCTGCGATCAGCGCCTCCCGCGCCGCCGGCCACCCATCGGACGGCACCAGGTCACGGTACGTTGTAAGGAACTCCGCGTCCCCGGCCAGAACCAGGTCACGCGCGGTTCGCCGCGCCTCTCCGATTCGGTTGGCGGCCCGGTACGCCTCGAGCGCCCAGAAGCGCCACTGCTTCAGCAGCCCGGGAGAATGGGTATCCCGGGCGATCCCCTCTTCCGCCAATCGTATTACCGTTTCGAAGTCCTCCTCGCTCCAAGCACGAGAAAGAAGCGCCTCCCGAAAGGCGACGAGGTGGCGGTTCTCCTGGCGTATCGATTCGGCCTGCTCTTGGTCGCCGAAGCGCTCCATCAGCTGGGTCATAAGCAGCAGAAGCTGTTCCCGCACGTAGTCCCGGGCGAAACCGGACTCCGGCTTCTCAGGGGGCAGCGCCTCCTGTAGCGCATTCAGAAGGTGTTGATACTCCTCTTCCGATCGGACGGCCGCCGTCGATAGACGCCAAAGCTCGAGTCCCCAGTCCGCCACATCGGGAAACTGGTCGGAATCAACGGTCCTCTCCACATACTTCACGATGTCGTGTCGAAGATCATCGTCGATTTCCGCTTCCACGATGGACCGCAACGCTTCTATACCGCGGCAAACGACCCCACCCATTACCCCGGCGCTGTCGTCGGTATAGGTTATTGCCGTCGCCGCTTCCTCGATGATGGCGGTGGTAACGTCAAACGCCGGGCGGAACGCCTTCCGGGTCAGGTGGGAGTCGATTTGGTCAAAGAGACGGTCAAAGACCCCCGCGGCGGTAAAGGCGTCGCGGTATTCTATCAGCCCCCAGCGGTCGGTGAATCGCTTGAGCTCACTCCGGATAGATAAGCGGAGATCCGCGTCATACTCGGTAAGAAGCCCAAGTGCGAAGATCTGATCACTCCCCGCATGGGAGAGGATGATCTCTTCCAGCTCCTTCCGGGTGAGCCTGGCGAATATGGCCGCCAGCCGCGAGGCTCTATCTGTCTCATTTGGAGTTACCGGCAGGCGCTCACGCAGGACGAAAAGGAGGGCGGCCTCATGTTTGCAGTACGGTCCGGCATCGTAAGGACAGCTGCAGGAGATGTCGGTCACAAGCTGATCCGCCGGTTCCATCGAGCCTGTTGCCAGGAAAACTCTAACGAGGTACCGCTCGCTTCCTTCTACCGCAGCGGTAAACTCACCGGGGGACCCCTCCTGGATATTGGTAACGCGCCGATCCATTAGATACTGGCGGCCACGATCCAGAATCACGCGGTCAAAACGGGCTTCAAAGTTGGAGAGGCGGAACTGCTTCATCGGGCTAATTGTACCAAGGAGCCGCGTCTGCGTCCGCATCTACGCTTGCGTCCGACCGCCGCTCGCGCCGGCGCTACTCCTTCTTTCGGTAGATCTCCTTTCGGTTTCCGATCTTGAGAACCAGGATAAGCAACCGTCTCCCATCTACCTGATAGATGATTCGATAGGCTCCCGATCTAAGTCGGAACAGACGTTCCTTCGCCTGTAGCTGCTTCGAACCGCTCGGGAATGGATCCGATTCCAAGAGAGTTATCTTGTCTGAAACTTGGCGCCGTATCTTGCCGGAGAGTAGGAGAAAATGCTTCGCGGCTTCTTTTGTGAACTCGACGGAGTACATCTACGGCGTTACTGCCTCGCCTTTGAGCGCTTCCCAAGAAACGGTCTCCCCGCCCGCGCTCCGATGCTTCTCGAGAGCCTCTTCACCTAGCTCCGCAAGTCGCCTATCCTCAATTTCTTCGAGGAGCCGTATATCGTCTTCCGAGACGAGATATACCGCTTCTCCACCGCGCTTGCTGATTTTTGCCCAATCACCTTTATAGACAACGGTGTTGAAGACCTTCGGAGGAATTCGGGTCTCTGAAACCGATAGATAGAGCATATCTTCCCCCTTTTGATATGTACGACTTAACCAACTCGTACTACCTGTACATTTAGTACTATACCGTCATGTTCAGTATTGAGCAAGTTCCAATCATGGCTTCGAGAGTCGCCACGCCACCCGCTGCCGTGTCTTCGATGAGGTAGCAGTCCTAAAACTCCTCGCCCTTATCGTTTAGTGTGGCCTCGCTGTCATTCATCTACTCCGACGGAGCCGGTAACCTCTGACGTATCGTCCAGGGAAAAGGACTCCTGAAGTGCGGCATTTGCAAAGGTCACATCTCCATCCACGGTTGCATCCACAAGATGAAACTTCTCGGCCTCCACGTACAAGTTGCCGCGAAACGTTCCGCCCTGAATCCGAGTGTTGGGACTGCGCACCACCAATCCCGGAGCGCTCACCGTGTAACGATCGGTAACGGTTCGGTTTTCGTCCTGGGCGTAGAGGGCAAGTTTCCGATACAGCTCATCGTTCCGAGTAAAATCACCTGCTACGACAACTTCTTGATCGATAGTCAGATCGTTGAGGGTCGCGATGATCCACGTACCGTCCGGTCCGGCGGCGTCGAGGAATCCGTCCGGGGTATCGACGATGGACGCCGTGGTTACCACGTCCGCTTGGGCGGCGTCCGCCGATGAGGCCGGAGTTTCGGCGCTTCCCTCTTCCTGCCCGGCCCCGCAGCCGGCCAACAGAACCGCCGCCGCGACAGCCAAGGCGATGGCGTATGCGTAGTGTGTGTACCGTTTCTTCATCATGCTACTCCTATAGTTTCAAGATCGTTAGTACAATTATTACCGTCAAGTGACTGAAGTGTGCCGTCTCCGCCTCCCATATGACAGGAGACGTGAAAGCTCTAAACCTTCGCAGGTGTCCCTTGACCCTGTAGTGGGGTGCAGGGTTTAAACTTTGGAGATGAAGTGGATCAACCGACTGAGACCCGAGAGCCTCGGTAAGGGCGTAGCAACTGCGGACGAATCATGCCAAACCGCCTGCGCTCCGCGAACAAACCGACTACTGAAGGTTGGCATCATCGGTACGGTCATCACCGCGGTCCGCTTCTTCACGCGGCATGAATTGGCAACAATAACGGAGGACTGGAATGGAATCGAACAATAGCTACGATGTGTTGGTAATCGGTGTCGGCATGGCCGGCGTCTCGGTGGCGCACAAGGCGGCGCGGTCGGGCAAGCGGGTTGCCGTGGCGGATTCGAGGCCCTATGGCGGGACGTGCGCGTTGCGTGGGTGTGACCCCAAGAAGGTGCTTGTCGGAGCAGCCGAATTGATCGATTCGAGTCGCCGCATGTCCGGCTCGGGTGTGGAGGGAGAGCTCACCGTTGACTGGCCCGCCCTCATGAAACATAAAGCGTCGATAATCGAGGACACCCCCGGGTCCCTGGAACAGTCGATGTCCAAGTTGGGTGTTGAGACGCTGCATGGCGCTGCGCGGTTCATCGGTCGCCACACAGTAATGGTGAACGACCGGCAAGTAGACGCGGAGCATATCGTCATCGCCGTCGGACAACGACCCCGGACGCTCGGTTTCCCGGGTGCCGAACACGTGATCACCAGCACCGACTTCCTCGACCTCCCCGAGCTTCCGAAACGGATTGTCTTTGTCGGCGGTGGTTTTGTCTCCATGGAGTTCGCCCACATAGCCGCCCGAGCCGGAGCGGAGGTTACCGTCCTCCAGAGAGGCGCTCATATCCTCAAGGGTTTTGATCCGGACCTGGCGGACCGTCTGACCGAGGTCTCCCGCGAACTGGGTGTCGATATCCGGCTCAACACGGAGGTTGGGGCGGTAAACCGGCGTGGTGACGGCGAATCGCCGTACACCGTTTCCACGACCGACGGTGCGGAGATCGAGACGGGCCTTGTCGTCCACGGGGCCGGTCGTGTGCCGGAGCTGGACGATCTGGACCTGGAGGTGGGGGAAGTCTCCTTCGATCCGACCCGGGGTATCGAGGTGAACGAGTTCCTTCAGAGTGTTTCCAACCCGGCCGTCTACGCTGCGGGCGACGCCGCGAACACCGCCGGGCCAAAGCTCACCCCCGTGGCGGTGCACGAGGGGATGGTTGCCGTGGGCAATATCCTCAAGGACAATCGAAAACAGCCCAATTACCGGGGAACCCCCAGCGTAGCCTTCACCATTCCCTCCCTGGCACGGGCAGGTTTATTGGAAGAAGAAGCACGGGACGCGGGCTACGATGTCGAGGTTAAATCGGGCGATATGAGCGACTGGTACACCCTTCGCAGGACAAACGAGTCATACGGGGCCTACAAGGTGATCATCGACAAAACAAGCGGAACGATTCTAGGGGCGCACATTCTCGCAGGCCATGCCGGCGAGACGATCAACATCTTTGCCACGGCAATTCGGAACGAGATTTCCGTGCTGGAGCTGAAGACCGGCATCTACGTGCATCCGGCCGCAACGTCGGACATCACGTATATGTTGTAGAGCGTGGAGGCAGCACCATGGCCACACTCACCATCGGAGAGGTAGCACGACGGGCCGGAGTCGGCGTTGAGACGGTCCGCTACTACGAGCGGGAGAGGCTCGTTCCCGCACCTGAACGGAGCGAATCCGGGTATCGGCAGTTTCCGCCCGAAACCGTGCAGCGATTGCTCTTCATCGCCCACGCCAAGCGCCTCGGCTTCTCGTTGAAGGAGATCGCCGAGCTCCTCGCCCTTAGGGTAGACACGCCGTCGGCGATTGCGTGCGACGAAGTCCGAGCTCACGCCCGGCGGAAGTTAGAGAATGTTCAGGAACGGATCGCCGCCCTCCACAGGATAGAAGATGTGTTGACGGCACTCATCGACAGCTGCCGCAGCCGAGCCGCCACCGACCCGTGTCCGATCCTTGATTCGCTGGAACGCACGGATACCGACAAGACAAGAAAGGAGACTGAATCATGAGTACAAACGCAACAGGACTGACGATCGACCTGCTTTACTTCGACGGGTGCCCGTCGTACAGGCAGGCGTGGAACGACATCCTCGACGTCCTTGTAGAGGAAAAAAAAGACGCCTCGGTACGGCTACTTGCCGTGGAGGATTTGGATCGGGCCAAAGAGCTTCGCTTCGCCGGGTCTCCGACAATCTGGGTCAACGGCCGGGATCTGGAAGACTACCGGGGAGACGGCGTGATGGCGTGCCGGGTGTACAAGGAAAACAACGGCAAGGGGTGGCCGAGTAAGAGACTCCTCAGAGAGAAGATCAAGGTCGCGAATTAATGAATCCACGCTCCTCCTATATTCCGATGATTATTGGAATACAACAGGAACTAAGAACGACTTTAAGCACGTTGTATATCTGGAGATTTCGAAGGCTCTCGCGGCGTACACCGATCCGCGGCGTCCCGAAACGTCCCCGGAACATGTGAACCCGTTTAACGCAATCGGAGTCTCCGCACGGGACGTCTTCCGGTGTCATCGTTGCTTCTTGCCAAAGCCACTCTGATCGTCGACATCGGCGTGCCACCGAAAGTCACACCGCTCGGCTCCCGACGCAATGGTGCCGGACCGCTCAAGCCGGCCGCCCCACTTTTCAGCCAGCGGAAAGTCCAAATTACACCACGTGTTCACGCACAACTCCGACTCGTCGTGACGCGCGAAGAACTCGGCGACCGGACACCTCATACAGTCGAAGCCGACGACATGTGACGGCCCCTCGACGTCCTGCCACAAATATCCGGGCTCGCCGAACGGAAAGGAGCGAAAGAGATCGGTGGCGATACGCAGGCGCTTGGCCGGGTCTCGCGTATAGGCGCCGGCGATCAGCAGCGGCGGCTCGCCCATCTTCGTGTAGAGACGCCAACCCGCGTCATAAATGATTTCGTAGGCGCGTTTTTTGTCGAGACCATGGGCGCTAAGGACCTCGAACACGGCCAAGGTCGCCAGAGCGAGGTGAGTGGTAAAGGTGGCGCCAACGGTGTCTGCGACGGGAAGGTCGGGCTCGAGTTCGTAGTATCGTTCCCAGACCGCCTCGAGGATTTCGCCGGACTTTCCCGCCAGCGGTGTCTCACGCAAGGCGTCTCGAAAGTGCCGTTCCAGCAGCTCTTTCCATAGCGCGCCGTGTGCGAGCTGGTCTTTGGCACGATCGATGGTCGCGCTCCAGAACTCGTCCGTCAACTCGTCGGTCGCCTCTCTGTCCCACGTATCGTCGACGGCTTCCATAGGCACGATCTCTCCCAGAAACAGAAGCTCGGGGACGAACTGACTCACACGACGCTTCACCAAATCCAGCGAACTGGCCCGTTCGGTGAACTCGCGGGCGATGATCGGTCGAGCCACCTGCTCGAAACGCATCTCGGGATCGAGCACGAAGAGCAACGTCTCGGCTGTCGTCAGCGCCTTGGCATGCAACATCAATTCGCTGGGAAATACGAAACCGTATTTGTAGCCGGCGCGCATCATCTCCATATACACGCGTGTAAAACTCATCTCGCTCAGGGGCGAACTGTAGAACATCTCGGCGAGCTCGGAGAATTTTTCGAAGAAGCGCCCTTCGTCGGCTCCGGGAAGCTCTCGCGTCTGCGCCTTGAAATGATGAAACGCGCGACGAACCTGCCGCTGAACCACTGCAATGAGGTAGAGAATGAAACGGTCGCGCTGGGCGCCGCTCAGTTCGCCGTACATCCCAAAGTCGAGCAGCGTAAAGGTGCCGTCGTCATGGAAAAAGACATTGCCCGGGTGCAAATCGGCGTGGAATAGTCCATCGATGACGAACATTTTCATAAGCACCTCGACGAGTGACTCGACAAGGTGTCGGCGTGTCGGTCGGTCGAGTCGCTCCGCGGCCTGTCCTAGGCGCATCCCCTCGACCCAATCCAGGGTCAACACACGCGCGCTCGTCTGGTCCCAGTGAACCGCCGGCAGCCGCACGTGTGGTAGGTCAACCAAGTTGGTCCGAAAACGATCGATGATCTGCCCCTCGTTGACAAAGTCAAGCTCTTGCAGCGTATAGCGGCGAAACTCATCGAAAAAGCCCACCAGGTTGGTGCGCTCGAGCCGGCGAGGAGTTAGCCGCCGCAGCCACCCGAGGCCATACGCAATAGCGTCGAGATCAAGCCGTATCTTCTCGTCCAGCGCCGAGCGTTGGACTTTGAGGGCGACCGTGCGGCCACTGCCGGCGAGCTTGGCCCGATGCACCTGCGCCAGCGAGGCAGCCGCGATGGGCTCTGAGTCAATCTCGGAAAAGTGAGTCTCCAAGCGTGATCCCAGCGCAGCTACCAAAGTCCGGCGGACCACGTCGAACTCCTCTGGAGGTTGGTTCTCCTGAAGACGCTCAAGCGCGTCGATGTACTGTTCCGGGAGCACGTCCGGGCGGGTGCTCAGGACCTGGCCCAGTTTGACGAAGGTAGGTCCAAACTCTACCAACGTGTCAACAAACGCCTGAGGAGCCGCATTATCGCTGCCGGCTTGGAAGCGCCGATAGCGACGATACTGGCTGCGAGCGGCGCGAACGATATGTATCAGGCGGGAAATGCGTCGCAGGGACTTGCCTCCGTGTTCAGGCAGCGGCTATCGAGCCGGCTACACTCGGACGCATGGGTCCGTATGTTAGTCAATCGACCTTCGGTGAGGATCATCGCAATTGCCAGCATAGCTAGTCGATATCCTCGAGTCAACGTATCAGGACAGCCGCGGGTGCCGAGGGCTCCCCAGGAGGGCGTGCGGCGGTAGCGCACCGACGGGGCGCAAGTCGACTGCACGCGATCCACTCTCGATAGGTTGTCGCCCTTCGACCCGGGGGAGATCGCTCGGGCGGCGTGAGCTCCGCCTGGACGCCACCGCACGACTGACCGATGCCCTCCCGGGCACAGTGCAGTACGCCTTGTAGAGCAGGACGACTATCCGTAAGAATAACGTGAGCAAATAGAAGAACGCGTCGGTGGCGATAGACCGAAGGGGTATTCATTGAAGAATGCCTTCGGTCCGCAAACCTAAACAAGGAGGCACGATAAAAAGTAAACCGTGAGCCGGTGGATTAGAATATCGCCAAGAATCAAATGATTTGAGGCGGACCGGGTGCTGTTCGTCATTGTTGATAGCCTGCGAGGCTGACAAGGAGAATGAGGAGCGGTAACCGTAGCGTGCAATGACCTGCGAGGTCGAATAGGAGAGTGGCACGATCCACCGCATAGGACTCCGGCTCAAATCGAGGGAGGAGAGCGAGATGCGAATGAGCGTAGGAGTTGATTTGCACAAGAGTCAGTTCACGGTGTACTGGCGGAGCGACGACGGGATTACCGGAAGAGACGAGCGGTATCCAACGACCAACGACGGCTACCGACGATAATCGTATGGCGCGTCCCGAAGATGGTTCCGCATTCCGCATTCCGCCGGCCGACGGGACGCAAGGAAGGAGATTACCAAATGTTGCTCGGAATAAAAAGTCGACGCATGGTATTGCTTCGGTACGTTGTGGTTGGTGTGTTCGCGGGCATATCGTTTTATATGGGTTGGTGGCTCAATTCGACCTGGAGCGCCGACATGCGCTTATGGAAGTCCTTTGGAGTCGGGACGTTCGCCTTGCTCTGGTTCACCGCAGTCATTGGTCCCGCCGCGGTCGTGTGGTCGCCACTCATGACCGTTGTGACCTGGCGGCGAGAGACCGGGGTGTGGTTTGTGGTAATGGGAATGGTGCATGGCTACCTCGTATGGGACGGGTGGGCTCGATGGGATGTTGCGAGCCTGTTGGGTTTCCGATACGCTCCGGAGTTGGAGATCTACCTGCGAGCCGAGCCCGGATTCGGCTTGGCCAACCTGATGGGTATCGTTGCACTTGGATTAGGGCTCTCCTTAGCCGCGACATCCTTTGACAAGGCCGTGAGTTTCTTGGGCATTTCCACCTGGAAATGGCTTCATACATTCACCTATGTCATTTTTTACGTGGCTGTACTTCACGCCATCTACTTTGCATTCATTCACTACACTCCGTCACCAGAGCGGCCCGGGGCAGTCTACCCAGCGAATCCACTACGCTTTGTGTACGTTGGCGCATTGCTGTCGGTCGCTCTGGCTCAAGCGGCCGCTTTCTTTCGGATCCTCAGTCGTCGGCGAGCGGTTGGGGCGCAGTGAAGCCACAGGGACGGGTTGGAATTCCCCCAGTTTTGTAGACACTCTTAGCCTGCGCAGCGTAGCTGCTCATACTCCACGGGAGACATCCCGCCGAGATACTCATGCCGTCGTTTCTTGTTGTAGAAGACCTCGATGTAATCAAAGATATCAGCGCGTGCCTGAGCCCGAGTCCTGTAGACTCGCCGTCTTATACGCTCTTTCTTAAGACTGCTGAAAAATGCCTCCACGGCGGCGTTGTCGTAACAGTTACCCCGGCGACTCATACTCCGCTGTAGTCCGTGCTCATCGCAAAAACGAACCCAGTCATCACTGCTAAACTGAGAACCTTGATCGGAGTGGATGATGAGTCCAGGCCGTGTTTGCCGTCTCCATATCGCCATCAATAACGCTTGAAGAACCAGGTCTCGGTGGAGCGTCTTCTGCATCGACCAACCAATGATTCGTCGAGAATAGAGGTCCATTACGACCGCGAGATAGAGCCATCCTTCGAAAGTCCTCACGTAGGTGATGTCGATGACCCACGCCTGATCTGGTTGTTCGTAGGAGAACTCCTGTCCGAGAAGATTGTCCGCCGTCTGAGAGGGCTTTCCGTAACGTTGTACGCGTTTCTTGAGTCCTCTCTCAGCTTGGATGCCATTCTCTCGCATGATTCGGGCAACACGGTTCTTTCCGCAATGCTCGCCATCCTCTCGCAAATCCGCGTAGATCCGAGGACTGCCGTAAACCCGATCACTCTCCTCCCAGAAGAACGTGATTCTCCTGCGAAGCCGCTCGTTCTCCTGGGTTCGATTCGAATCTGGTCGATTGAGCCACGCATAGAATCCACTACGATGCACTTTTAGAACTCGGCACATAGATACCACGCGAAACTCGGTCCTATGGTCGCTGATGAAGGCATACCTCACTCGGACTGATTTGCGAAGTATGCCGCGGCTTTTTTTAGTATGTCCCGCTCTTCCTGAACTCGCCGAAGCTCAGCCTTCAATCGTGCATTTTCCACCTGAAGGTCTTTGTTCGTAGCTTCTGCTTGCGTCGAATCAGGATTTCTTGGATCCTCGCTAAGCCACTTCGAGAGACTGTTCCTCGAAACACCGATTCGCTTGGCGACCTCGACCACCGTGTATCCTCTTTCCAGCACTTGCGTCACCGCTTCGCGCTTGAACTCGTCCGTGTATCTTGGACTTCCCATACCACCATCCTTTCCTCATTTCTGAGTGTACATGGTGTCTACGTTTTCGGGGGAACTCCAGGTACGTAAATGAACAAGAGAACACCCCGTAAGATTCAAGAGATAACGGAGTCCACGCCGGTACGGAGTGCCGGGCGTTGGGCGGATCGCGCGCTCGTGATCGGCGTGACGGTGTTGTTCCTGCTGCCCTTCGTCGGTGTGGCGGCAATCTCTCTCTGGTCCACACCCGGTCCGACGGGCCGGATGGGCAGGGAACCATCGTCGTCGGCACCGCTGGGTGTGGCGAATGATCGTGGTACTCAGCCGTACGCCACGACCTTTACGATGACGATCTATAGTGGCGAACAACTCATCTCGCTCTGGGCACGGGATCTTGACACAAAACCGTTCTATCGACAAACCGTGGAGGTTGACGGGCGGACGGTGACGGATCAGATTTTCAGATATGACCGTCAACGATTTTACGCGGCCCGGGCCGGGACGGATGGGGACCTGACGTGGACCTTCTATGAGAGTGTGCAACCTGAAGATATCGACCTACTGGAAATAGCGCGAGGGCCCGGGGTATGGGCAGCCACGTACGGAGTCGGCACTCAGGAGTTGCCGGCGAACGGTGAAACCATAACCGTGATGATCACCAGCGTCGGAGAGCCGATACCGGATGCGACTTTTGAACTCCCGGCCGGCACCACTTCGACTCCCGCGCAGTGAGGTAGGATTGACCATGATCTATGAGACGACGATCATAGGCAAGCGACGAGTGGCAAGCAGGACACTTGAAATTTCCGTTGGCCTGCCGAAAAGACTCAAGTATCAGCCTGGGCAGTACATGCAGGTTGCGGTACCCAAGCTCGCGCACTCCGACTTCAAAGGACGCTCACGGGTGATGTCAATGATCTCCTCGCCGTCCGAGAGGGATATCCTCACGTTTGCGTTTCGGGAGACCGGAAGCGGCTACAAACGCACCCTGGCGGAGTTGCCCCTCGGTTCGTCGGTGAAGCTGGAGGGGCCACACGGCTACTTCACACTCCCGGAGCAACCCCGCCGGCCGATCGTATGTGTCGCCGGCGGAATTGGGGTTACACCGTACGTCAGCATGATCCGAACGGTGGTGCTCCGATCTATACCGGTCGACTTCACGTTGCTGTATGCCAACAGATCGCGTGAGTCCACGGCGTATCGCGAGGAACTGGCTCAGACAGCTTCAATGGCAATCAACGTTACGGTGCAGCACATCGAGGGGCCGATTGAGCAGCACCACATCTCCGAAGTGGGTCGCGCGGTTGGTGGCGCGCACCGCTGCATCTGGAACGTTGCCGGCCCGCCCGCCATGGTTGATTCAGTGAGAAATTTCCTCTTCCTCACGCGAGTGAAACCTTTTATGGTCTGTTCTGAAGAATTTGCCGGATACTGAACGTCCGCGCTTTCCAGACTGACGTCCGTACCTCCGGCGCCTATCGCGATGCCTACCGTTGCCGTCGCCAAGGCACGAGCGTCGTTGACGCCGTCTCCAACCATGGCAACTGAGCCGTACTCGTTCTCAAGCTCGTTGACGGCCGTAACCTTGTCCTCCGGCATAAGTTCAGCGCGATCCTCATCTAACCCAACCTCTTCCGCGATAGACTTCGCCACATCGCCGTTGTCACCGGTAATGAGGATAGTCCGACCGATTCCGAGTTTCCTCAGTTGCTCTACTACACCCTTCGCCCCTTCTCGCGGCCGATTCTAAAGCGCAAGCACCCAGAGTAAAGCGAACTCCCTCTGGACCATCATGCACGTCTTGCCTTCCCTTTGGTACGCCTGCACCGACTGCTCTATCGTCTCCGGAATGGAGCCCTCCGCAAAGAGTTTACGGTTTCCAATCCGTACCGCCTTTCCATCAACGCTCCCGGTAACTCCTTTTCCGCCGACCGCTTCAACTTCCTGCGCCCTCTCGACGACGGTCCCCCGCGCATCCACAAACCGTTGAACCGCCGCGGCCAGGGGGTGGTTGCTTCCCGCCTCGAGGGCTGCGGCCGTAGAGAGAAGCTCCTCCTCACCAGACTCACCGTATGCCGAGAGATCGGTTATCTGGAATTCTCCGGAAGTGATGGTGCCCGTCTTCTCCAAGATCGCCGCCGGTGTAGCGATTGCCAGAGCGCATGGAGATGCGGCAACCAGAATTATCATCACCCAAAGAAAGGCCTCGGAGAAGGGCAACCACCCGAGCAGAGGAGGCTAAGCTATGGTGAGCAATACGATCGCCAGAACGGCGGGAACGAAGACTCGCGTAAACCGTTCCGCGAAGCGTTGGGAAGGTGATTGCCGGGATTACGCTTCCTCCACCATTTCGATAACCGGGGAGAGAGTGGAGTCTTTTTCCGGCTTGGTCACTATAATGCGAATAGTATTGTTGCCGTTCACCGGTGACCGAAGATTGATCAATCGAGCTGTTTTCCTCTTCGATATCTCCGTCGATCGGCAGGCGCTCGCCGGCTCTGACGACCACGATCATCCCTTTTTTGAGCTCGTCCACGGGGATATCACGTTCCGTGTTGTCCACGACCGCCCGCACGGTGTTGAATCCTCCGGCGAGATAGGCGGCGCCATAGAGGGTAAGGGAGGCCGTGCGGGGCATATCTATCAAAAGCTCCCCGAAGGAGCCTGCCCCAAGAAAGACGCCGGAGAGAATGGCGAGGACACCCGGATCGTAGTGAATGCAGAGTTCCGTAGGCGAACTCTCCAAAACGAAGTGCGCAAGCTCTCTCCCCTCGTGGTATTCGAGCGCCCGGGTCAGACGGTCAACACAGGCGTCTCGTTCATCAGGCACATCCGGAAGGAGCACCTTCAGGTCAAAGCGTCATTTCTTTGTAGGTTTCGAATCACTCATGCCTACAAGTTACAGGTTAAAGGAGGGTTAAGGGTCAAGGGCCTCCTCCCGCTTTCCGATAAATGTACCCGTGAAATCGATTCTCAAGAAGAACCAGCGAGTGCGAAGTAGAGTAAACCCGCGGGGTCGTCAGGACTGACCAGTGAGAGGTAGCAAGGTGTGATCGCACGGGGCACCATACCGCCCCCCGTTGCCGGTACGGCAGCGCGGCGCGCTCAGCCGCGCTTATGTGGATAAAGCGTTACGCGGTTTCGCATTTGCCAACGCCGGTCGTTCCACGATGCGAACGGTACACCCGGATAGTGTTTGGCGGTAAATAGAGTGAGTCGTCCTCGTATGGCGGGAAATCGTTCATAGTTGAAATGTGGTACCCCTCCGGCACCCTGGAGCCGCCGGGAGGTTCCTCTTCTTCAACCGACGGGACTTGTTCGCACTCATGCGTACCCCCCTCGAAGTATAAGATGTACCGAAATGTGAGTACTATTGGGGGTATAGTCATTCTCTTTGCGGCGATTGAAGCTACCCGGGCCGGTGAGGCCGGCAAAGGTTACGCCGTTGCGGCGGAAGCTGACGGCGGCAACACGCCTCTTTCGCTTGTAGAAAATACCGTAAAAAAATTGTATCCTATATGTATGAAAACGACCATCAATATTCCGCAGGAGCTTATTTCTGCCGTACAAAAAGCATCAAAAAAAAGGACAAAGAAAGAAGCGATTACGGTCGCTCTTGAAGAATTCGTACGGATACGACGTTCAGAAGAACTGACCAGTTTGCTCGGAACATTTGAAGACTTTATGGATCAGGAGGAACTTGAGGCGCAACGGAGTGATTCATGACACTTATTGATACCTCAGCCTGGATCGAAGCACTTCGTAAAGACGGCGATCTTTCGGTTCGGACCCGCGTGGCCACTCTTCTTGAAACCGGCCACGCCGTTCTGTGCAATATCGTTATTCTTGAGTTGTGGAATGGAGCCCGCGGTGATAGGGAACGTTCCAAGCTGCGCCGGATTACGGAAACCCTAGACCGGGTTCCGATATCTGATGTGGTGTGGATGACGGCGAATAACCTGGCAACGAGCTGCCGTAAGAAGGGAATCACCGTGCCGGCGACCGATCTGATCGTGGCTGCTACGGCACGGGTCCACAGGCTGGATCTGCTCGAAGCAGATCACCATTTCCAGATGATTCCGCGTGACACCGTATCATAAGAGGCTTTATCAAATGCAATCTTGAAAGAGCCTCATAAGGCAATGGAATGCGGTACACCGCTTGTGAGAGTTTCACATCGCAGGGAGCAATCAAGACCTGACACGGCGGTCCCTCCAACCGATACGATCCAGTTGAAACTGCGCTACCGGGTAAAAACTCGGCAGAACGAAGTTCGATATAAGATAAATAGAAACGAAGGAAGGAGCGGCGCGGACGCGTGGTGTGTCACCGCCCGTCTACCACCTTCCAAAGCTTGTAGTCACGGTTGCCTTGGGACCGCTGAGATCGGAGCCGGATAATCCCGGTAGATCGGCACCGCCGGTGGGAAGGTATCCCGCGCCCACTTCAATCCGCACATACTCATTTGCACGAATAATCGCTTGAAGCGGCGGCGCCTGTCGTCATATCAAAAGCGACCGACACCGGATCCGCACCCGTACGCTGCATTGTTTCCGTCTTCCTGCTTGAGCTGAATCATCATCCGGTTGCCGGTTACTCCAATCCAACTACCTCCGACATATAAGCGTCGACAAATCGTAATATAACCGTCACAACGCAACTCCGGAACATGTGTACACTTAAACCCGTCAGGTTTTCAGCCGGCAATGAACGCCGTCTGAAGACGATAAAAGAGTAATATCAACAAGGAGAACGTATGACTTACTACATTTCAACAACCCTGAATCGCCCGTTTGATGAAAGTATTGACGCGGTAACGGAAGCACTCAAAACGGAAGGTTTCGGCGTCTTAACCGATATCGACGTCAAGGCAACCATGAAAAAGAAACTGGATATTGATTATTACAATTATCGTATCCTCGGGGCGTGCAACCCGCCGTACGCGCACAAAGCGCTGGAAGCGGAAAATAAGATTGGGACGATGCTCCCGTGTAACGTCATTGTCCAGGAGCGGGAGCCGGGACACGTGGAAATCGCCGCCGTTGACCCGGTGAGCTCGATGGAAGCGGTGAACAATGATAAACTTCGCCCGATCGCCGACGAGATTCGCCAAAGACTTGAACGGGTGATCACGTCATTGAAGTGAAATTTTGCGTGACACTGCGTTGCGGCCGTATCGAACGGTACGCGGCAGGTGTCGGCAGCCAAAAAACGAGCCGCCCACCTCGATGCGGCAGGAGGTAACAACATGGCAATCGATATTGAGGGCATTCTCGGTAAGGAAGCACAGGACCTGTTGACGCACAAAGCAAAAGTATCCAGAGATCATCTCCACCTTCCCGGTCCGGACTTTGTCGATCGGGTGTGGGCAATTTCCGATCGTTCTCCCCGGGTACTGCGTAATCTTGAGACACTGTTTTCCCATGGCCGGTTGGCGGGGACGGGCTATCTCTCCATCCTTCCGGTGGACCAGGGCATTGAGCACTCCGGCGGCGCCAGCTTTGCCCCCAACCCGGCGTACTTCGACGGAGAGAACATCGTTCGTCTTGCAATTGACGGCGGATGCAATGCCGTGGCATCGACGTTTGGTGTTCTGGGATCGGTCGCCAGGAAATATGCCCACAAGATACCCTTTCTGGTGAAACTGAATCACAACGAACTATTGAGTTATCCCAATACCCATGACCAGATCATGTTCGGCACGGTAAACCAGGCGTACGACATGGGAGCGGTTGCGGTTGGGGCCACTATCTATTTCGGTTCTGAGGAATCCAACCGACAGATTATCGAGGTGGCGGAGGCGTTTTATCGCGCCCATGAATTGGGCATGGCAACCGTTCTCTGGTGCTATACCCGCAACGGTGCATTCAAGACCGGTGGTACGGACTACCATACGGCGGCGGACCTGACGGGTCAGGCCAACCACCTCGGTGTGACCATTGAGGCGGACATCGTCAAGCAAAAAGCGCCCACCCTCAATGGAGGGTACAAAGCGCTGAACAAGGGAGATGCTTCTTTTGGGAAATTTGACAAACGTATGTACACCGAGCTATCTACCGACCATCCCATAGATCTGACCCGCTATCAGGTGATGAACGGCTATATGGGACGCGCCGGGCTGATTAACTCCGGCGGTGCTTCCTCGGGAGACGACGATCTTAAGACCGCCGTCCGGACTGCCGTCATCAACAAACGGGCCGGAGGTATGGGTCTCATTTCCGGACGCAAGGCCTTTCAGCGCCCAACCGATGAAGGCATCAAACTACTGAATGCGATCCAGGACGTATACCTTGCCGACGAGGTGACGGTGGCATAAGACATCCGGAATAAATGAGGAATAGCTCGTAAAACCTACGCGGGAGTCGATTGTGGCCAACAGATATCCTTGTTCCGATTGGGGCATCGGCTCTCGTAAGGTTGTTACGGCGTATTGGCTGTAGTATCGCGATTCACACTCGTCTGCACCATCCGGTTTGTTGCGCCGTCCAACACTGTAGTCGCCAAGTGTTTAATTCATATTTTTTCAGGCAGGTTATATGAAGATTGGGAAACGATATACGATTTCGGTACTATTTGATTCCGCCCGGGCACCGTTGTCGTTTTCAATCAATTCCGGAACTATTCTCGCGGGGGTTGTTTTGGTTGGTTCCATCATTGTTGGATTGTTAATTCTCGTTCAACTCGATGTCGGCCAAACGACGATTGCGGAGCAACGTTCGGAAAGTACCAACGTACAAGCGAATCTCGATGCAATCCTACAAGAGCTGGACATTATCGAACAGTTTGCACGACGCTTTGAAAATGAGGTTGAACCGTTGGCCGATCTCATAGTTCCAACACAACGGCGCGGTGACTATAATCCCGATCCGGTCTTCTCGATCGGCGTTCAATCTTTTTTCGACGAGGACGCCGGGGTCTCGTCGACGCTGCCGTTGTCTGTGAAACACCTATCAACTGAGTTGGATCGAACGACCGAGTTATTGGCCGGTGTTCCGCAGACACAGGAAATGCTTTCGCGGGTTTTACGCGATATTCCGAATGCGTGGCCCGTCGGCGGCAACGGCGGCAACGTTTCGATGGAGTTCGGACCGAATATTCATCCGATAACAGGCCAATGGTACCTTCATAAAGGATTTGACATCGCAGGTTATCCAGGAACTCCCATAGTCAGTAGTGCGGATGGCGTCGTCACCGTTGCAGCATACGATCCTGGATATGGGTATCAGGTAGTAGTTCGTCATAAATATGGATACAGCACGCGGTATCCACACATGGGCGAGATCTCTGTATCCAAAGGGCAACGCGTTGTTCAGGGCGAGACCGTTGGATTGATGGGTCAAACGGGGATTGCTACCGGCACCCATCTCCATTTTGAAGTCATGATGGGAGACGAAGTGGTAGATCCGGCCCCGTTCCTTAAAATCAGTAATACGTTTCGTCGCGGCGGATATAATTCTCGATAACCTGTCAAATTTGACGACCTTCCCGCCATGAAGTCCGATAGCTCCCTGGGTGATGATGCTCGTCGACGTCGGGTTGTGTACTTATACCCAGTCGGGGTATAGTATTGTATGATGAACCACGGAATACACGGACACGATGGATCTGTTCAGGAAACGTGCGGGAAAGCGTCGGAAACGTTGGCGATCTTGCTGGTCCGGTGTGGACACCTCCGTACGCTTATCGCAAATGAACATGAGTCTCTTCGAGTTCTTTGTGAAATCGAGCAGCTTCGTTCCGATTTCGACACACTCCGTCACCAGATCATCTATGCCCATATGCGTGAATGTCTATTGGACGTATTGGACGGGTCGTATCAATCGACGGCGGATAGAAGCATTATGTGTACCGAAAAGATTATTAACGCCGGCCGCCGTATTTCATAACATACCGGCGGCTTGTCCGGTTCGTCGCAAACGTGAAATCTCAAGAGACCGATTCAGGATTGTGAACCTGGTACCTGATATTGCCCGCAACACGACGGTCGAAGTATAGGATGCCAATTCCGGCAAGAAGAGTGGTGCCTGTTGCCAGAGCGAAACTTGCCAGCGCCCGCAATGTTTCCGTTAAACGTACGAAAACCACATCGTACCCGATTAACAGACCAATCATGAACGAGAGCAGCGGTACGCCGTACACGATTGCGGTTATCGTGAGAATTGACGAGTTTGCAATACGGAGCCCGATCCGTGTGCCCGCGACAATGTCAATCTGATCCGGATTGGACAATCTATTACGCGGTACAGAAATAAGTCCGTCATTGCGGAAGCACTGTTCACGGATTTCACAGGCATCACATACTCCGGGTGCCATTATCTGTACCTCGATGGAACGTTCGGACGAGGATCGAACGACGGCCGTTTCATCAATCATCGCACCGGTACCTCCGACGACGCAGGCGGAACATTCACCACGTTTGCCCGGGTCGTGTATGCGTTAGTGGGACACTTCTTCCCGTATTCAGCCTTGGCCGTATACTTTTCCGTGTTCACCACCGCCAAATTGCGATCCATGCGTACTGCGCCTTCGTTGTCGTCGGCTGCGGCAGCCTTCACACAGAGCGTACAGCCGATGCATGCCTTCTTACATACTTTCCGCGCAACTGCCGCGGGATCCTGGGACTTGCAGTAGACAAACGAGTCGTGGTCAACCGGATGCAGTTCGATGAGATCACGGGGACAGGCTTCAACACATTTTCCACACGCCGTACATTTCTCCGCATCGACATACGGAATACCGGATTCCGAAATATGTATTGCGTCAAACGGACACGCCCTGACACACGACCCGAGCCCTACACATCCGTACTTGCAACGCTTGGCAACATCCTGCGACGAAATGGCGATCGCGCAGTCGGGAATTCCCCGATATTCTCCGGGAAACGCCGCCGCTTCGGATGTCCCCTGGCAGAATACCACGGCGATTTGCCGCTGCTTATCCTCGGCCGCTATCTCGACGCCCATCGCATGTGCCACCGCCTGAGTTGTCTCCGACCCACCAACGACACACAGGTCAACCGACTCGCCGTTTTCCGCCACCGCTTCCGCATACGCGGCACATGACGGATATCCGCATCCACCGCAGTTGACCCCGGGAAGAACCTCTTCCACCTTCCCGATTCTTGGATTGACCTCCACGTAGAATCGTCGTTTTGCAAAACCAAGCAATATCGCAAATAGCAACCCGAGGATTCCCATCAAGGCAGCCGACTGAATAATCATTTACTTCTCCTCTTGAGTGGACGTATGCAGTTACGCCGACGCGAGGCCGGTAAAACCCATGAACGCAAGGGCGAGAATGCCGGCAACGACCAGTGTTACCGGAGCGCCCCGGAAAGGCTTCGGAATATCGGATAGTTCCAGTTGTTCTCTAATCCCCGCCATTAATACAATTACCAGCGTAAACCCGACGCCAGACCCGAACCCGAATAACACCGCTTCCAGAAACCCGTAGTCCCGCATCGCCTGAAACAGTGCCACAAACAGAATTGCGCAGTTGGTCGTAATCAAGGGCAGGAAGATTCCAAGCGTCTTATAGAGAGTGGGAATCGCCTTCTTGATAAACATTTCCAACAGTTGTACGAGCGACGCAATGACGAGGATATACGACACATACTCCAGAAAAGGCAGGCCAAATGGTTCCAGAACAAGCCGGTGGATGAGCCACGTCGCCGCCGCGGTCAAGGTCATGACAAACGTCACCGCTATTCCCATCGAGAGCGCCGCATCCAGTTTCTTGGAAACACCGATTAAAGGACAGATGCCCAGGAAGTAGTACAGGACAAAATTGTTTACAAGAACCGTCACGATCAGTATTGCAATGTATTCCATGTGATCAAGCCGCCCTTCTCAATACAAGTTCGCCACCCTGCTGTAATCGGTTAAATACCGCCATAAGAATTGCTAGAGCAAAGAACGCCCCGGCCGGTAACACCATGATCAGCATAGGACGATACCAGCCTCCGAGTATCACGAAGCCTGCAAGCGTGCCGTTGCCAAGCAGCTCCCGGACGCCGCCGAGGAGCATAAGCGCCCCGGTGAAACCGACACCCATCCCCGCAGCGTCTGCGAGAGACGGAACAAAGGCATTACGGGTGGCAAAGGCTTCTATACGCCCCATGATCATACAATTCACAACGATGAGCGGGACGTACGGCCCCAGTGCCGTACGAAGCGGAGGAAAATACGCCTGCATATACAAGTCGGCGATCGTGACAAATGTCGCGATAATGACGGCATAAACGGGAATGCGAACCTGATTTGGAACAAAGCGATCGATAGTCGATGCAACCGCCGCTGCCATCACCACGACGAAAGTGGTTGCAAGGCCCATGCCGATACCGTTAGCCACCGAGGTCGTTACCGCGAGGGTCGGGCACATCCCGAGTACCTGAACAAATACCGGATTGTTCTTAATGAGCCCCTTGGAAAAATGCGACAGGATACTTGGGTTCCGTGTCATGGTGTTTCCTCTCCGGCTTCGGGAAGATTTTGAAGAATACCATCAAGCGCGTCGTTCATACCTGAAACTACGGCGCTACTGGATATGGTAGCGCCGGAAATCGCCGCTATTTCGTTTGCAGCTTTGTCCGGTTCAGCGTTTTTCACGTACTCGATTTCCCTCGTAGCGTCGAGTCCCTCAAATTGTTCGCTGAATGCCGGTTCCGTAATTCGTCCGCCGAGACCCGGCGTTTCGATATGTTCAACGACCTGAATCCCCAATACAGACTCGTTATCGGGCGAAATTCCCACCAGTAACTGGATTTCCCCGCCATATCCGGTGGTAACGACCCGTACCGCATACCCAAGAAGGTCACCGTCGCCGGAATGGGCACGGTATATGGTGGTGCCTTCAGCCGTCACCTGCTCGAATTCCGGATTACGCTCTTCGGAAAATAGCGCACCGAGCGATCGCTCCGTTGCCAGCCGCTGGTTTTCGCGGATCTTCGGAATGAGGCTGGTGTATACCGTCGCGAGCACTATGCCGGAAACCAGTGTGACGATAACCAATACGGCGACCATTTGTTTCATACTCGCCGTCCTTCCTGCCGTACCGCACCGAACGGTCGCGTATCGGTGTAACGGTTAATAATCGGCGTCGCGGCATTCATAAGCAATATCGAATACATCACGCCTTCAGGAAAGGCGCCGAACAACCGTATCAACACCACGATCAATCCGGCCCCGATGCCCAATATGATTACTCCAAGGTTTGTGACCGGGCTCGTCACCATATCGGTTATCATAAAGAACGCCGCCAGCATGAGACCACCGGAAAACAGGTGAAACAGTGCCGTCGGATACTGATTAGGGCCCATCAGGTGAGCGATCCCGGCCAGCAAGAAGACCGTCCCGAGATACGAGCCAACCAACCGCCAATTGACAATCTTGAGCCACATGAGAACCACCCCGCCAATTATCAACGCCACCGCACTGGTCTCGCCGATGCTTCCGCCGACCTGCCCCAGAAACAGATCCATCCACGGCGTCGTCACACCCTCAAATCGCGCTGCGGCAAGCGGGGTAGCCTGCGAAACCGTATCCGCAGACCGGCCGAGAAATGCGAACAACGGGCGTGGCGCAGAAAAACGTGTCATCGCGACCGGATATGCAGCCGACAGAAACGCCCGGCCGACAAGTGCCGGATTAAAAATGTTTGCCCCAAGCCCGCCAAACACTTCCTTGCCGATGAATATGGCAAACCCGGAAGCCAACGCCACCAATAGCGGAGAAATCGCCGGCGGCAGTGTCATAACCAGAAGTACGCCGGTGAGAGCTGCACTGCCGTCAAGAATCGACCGCCAGTCCTGCCTTCGGAATATTTTGGTGACCGCTTCCGTCGCCATGGCAACGGTAACGGACAACACATACAAAAAAACGACGCGAATTCCATAATATGCCACGGACATGACTACGGCAGGTAAGAGCGCAGCCATCACCGTTACCATGATTTTCGCGTTGGACGTCTTACTGAAAATGTGGGGGGACGACGTCAACACAAATCCCCCGGCTTTGGCGCTCATCGCTTGTTCTCCCGGGCATTATGAAGACGAATATATTTTTTTGCGTGTCGGACATACGCGACGATATTGATTTTTGCCGGACAGACGAATGAGCAGGATCCGCATTCGAAACAGGAATTGACGGCCAGTCGTTTCAATTCAGAATAACGCCCGGCACGAGAATATGCCGCAAGTTTCAGCGGCATAAGGTTCATGGGACAGACCGATACACAACGACTGCACCGGATACACGGATTCTCCGTCTCAACATCGGCATTAGTCAGAAACAGGAAACCCGAACTGCCCTTTGACACCGAATAGTCCAGCGTTGGAAGGGATGTACCCGTCATCGGACCTCCAGCAACAACTTTATTTACCGGTCCGGTAATTCCGCCGCAGTGTTCGACCAGCAGTTCCAGAGGCGTGCCAACCAACGCCCGGATATTCTTGGGCCTGTCGATTCCGGCGCCGGAAACGGTCAATACCCGCTCAATGACCGGCTTACGGAAGAAGTACGCCTCGTATATCGCAAACAGTGTTTGAACATTACACACCACGGCACCGACGTCCAACGGTAATTTCCCAGTCGGTATAACCCGTCCAGTGACCGTTCGAACAAGCATTTTCTCCGCACCTTGCGGGTATTTGGTCGACAGTGAAACGACTTTTATCGGCAGGTCCGAGTACACTGCAATCAGGTCTTCAAACGCTTTGATTGCGTCAGGCTTGTTTGCCTCGATCGCGATATAAATCGCCTCAAACCGGTACGCGTTGTGGAGCGCCCGACACCCTCTCATGAGTGCTTCGGTTTCTTCAACCATAACGCGATGATCGCAGGTCAAGTATGGCTCACATTCGGCGCCGTTTACTACGAGCACGTCCAACGATTTATCCTTTGTCGGGGAGAACTTTACGTCGGTCGGGAATGTTGCGCCGCCCATGCCCACTACACCGGCCGCTCTGATAATCTCCAGAAGTTGCTCCCGGCTGACAGAAGCAGGATCGACGTCGTTACCGGGAAAAGTATGCCGTTCGGTAGCTTCCCGGTCGACGGTGATCTCCACATACTGGGCAAGATTACCGCCGGGAAGGGGCTGGTCGACTATCCGCTTCACCACCCCCGCCGCGGGAGAATGGATGCGTGCCGATATGAGTCGCGGTGCTTCACCAAGCAGATCGCCGACAGCGACATGGTCGCCTTTTTGTACGACTGGATTCGCCGGTACACCGAGATGTTGCGACAGCGGTACTAACAACGTTTCCGGAACGGGTATCCGCTCGATCGAACGATGTTCCGTGAATGATTTATTTGAAGGCGGATGAACGCCTTTTTTGAATGTCAAATGTGCCATATATCATTCTCGCCACTGGAAATCGGGACTAGAGCAACTGCATATCGGTTATGCACGTTGGGTCATCGGCGGACGTGCCGATCACTCTCTCCGCCCGACCGAGATTGCTGTCGATGGAAACGCGGAGTTCACGATCCTTCGGCAGGAAGATTTCAAAAAAACCGTTGTCGCCCGTTGTCACGGTATCGGTGAAAATCAGCTCGCCGTCGGAGTCGTAAACGGTCACCTCAAACGGACGATTCGTAATCTCGCCCTGACATCCGGAAATACTGTGAATTGCGCATGGATGGGTTCGCGTGCGATATGGTGCAATGGAGACGATCATCTCGGAAGGACCAATCGGAACACCGACTCGTCGACCGTCGGGGAAGCTGAACTCGACATGTTCCGCCGTCAATGTGGTATTTATGGTCGGGTCGTCCGTCCTCAGACGATTTGCCAGGGCAAGAGCGTCTTCGATCGTGGCCGTCCGGAGTTTATTCCGTATCGCCGGCCACGTTTTTTGATCTTCCAGATCGTACAGCGGACCGGTGCTGCCGATATTTACCGACTCACCGTCGGAGATGCGGCCCCATACCAAAAACCCCAAAAACACAACTGCCATCGGCAGCCCGACAGACAAGACGATCTTTCTTCCATTGTGACCTTTCATAACTACGTATGACTCCTTTTAAAACGCATATGCATCAACGTCCGGATCGGGATCGACACCTACTACGTCAATAAACACGCCATGGGTGTTTTGTGCAACCCTGAATTCCCCGAAAATGCAACGAGAATTCCCCAGACCTCGAGTGGGGAATTTTCTAGTGTCGCATAAGTGAGTTTTTCACTCTG